>JADMIO010970616.1_pt1 | contig 12538 bp, 10 predicted proteins | sample 8958161 | NCBI WGS metagenome assembly JADMIO01 (sample SAMN16585339, study PRJNA669376) | soil metagenome | isolation source: Crop rotation soil | place: USA: Cullars Rotation, Alabama | collected 2011 | reverse complement strand
CCGCGACTTCAAGTCACGTGAATTCCAAGCTTCGGATCCCACTGTGCTGGAAAGTGGACGCCCGTCCAGTCCAGGGAACGGACATTCCGGGCGACACGCGGAGCGACACGCCGACGGCGCGCACGTGATCGCCACATCGGACCAACGATCAGGACAGCTGGCCGCGCTGCATCGCGTCGCGCACCTCACCCACGAGCTCCTCGAGGATGTCCTCGAGGAACACGACACCGACGGTCCGACCGTCCTCGTCGACCCGCGCCAGGTGAGCACCCGACCGCTGCATGGCCGCGAGCGCGTCCTCGACCTCGTCCTGCGGGCCGACCACCGCGAGCGCCCGCACGCGCCACGGGGGGACGGGCAGGGTGCGCGCGGCCCCGTCGGCGTACAGGACGTCCTTCAGGTGCAGGTACCCCGTCGGCACTCCCGCGTCGTCGACCACCGGGAACCGGCTGAACCCGGTCCGGGCGACCAGCCGCTCGACGTCCTCCGGCGTGCTGCCGTCGCCGACGGTCACCAGGGCGCCGGTGGCGATCATGACGTCGGCGGCGGTGCGGTCCGAGAACTCCAGGGCACCGGCCAGCAGCCCCTGCTCGTCGTCGAGGAGGCCCTCCGCCTGGGAGCGCTCGACGATGGACTGGACCTCCTGCGCGGTGAACGCGGAGGCGACCTCGTCCTTGGGCTCCACGCCGAACAGCCGCAGGGTGTGGTTGGCGATCCAGTTCAGCGCGGCGATGAGCGGCCGCACGACACGGGCGACCCAGACCAGCGGCGGACCGAAGAGCAGGACCGCACGGTCGGGACCCGCGACGGCGAGGTTCTTGGGCACCATCTCGCCGAGCACGACGTGCAGGTAGACGACGATCGCGAGCGCGACGACGAACGAGATCGGGTGCGTGAGGCTCTCGCTGACGCCGAGCGCGTGCAGCGGCCCCTCGATGAGGTGGGCGATCGCCGGCTCGGCGACGACGCCGAGGCTCGTCGAGCACACGGTGATGCCCAGCTGGGCGCACGCGAGCATGAGCGAGACGTTCTCCATCGCCCACAGGACGGTGGTGGCGCGCCGGTCGCCCTCCCGGGCCAGCGGCTCGATGGCGCTGCGACGGGCGGAGATGATGGCGAACTCGGCCCCGACGAAGAACGCGTTCGCGGCGAGCAGGAGGGCGCCGAGGACCAGCGCGACGGTCGAGCTCATGACTCCTCCTCGTCGTCGGTCTCGACCGCGCGGACGCGCACCCGCTCTACGCGGCGTCCCGCCATGGCCTCGACCTGCAGGAGGACCCGGTCGACGACGATCTCGTCGCCCGTGCTCGGGATCCGCCCGAGCTCGGACATCAGCAGCCCGCCGAGCGTCTCGTAGGGGCCGTCCGCGGGGACGTGCAGCCCGGTGACCTCCGCCAGCTCGTCGGGGCGCAGCACGCCCGGCAGCAGCCACGAGCCGTCGGCCGAGCGGGTGGTGGAGGCGCGTCGGCGGTCGTGCTCGTCGGCGACGTCCCCGACGAGCTCCTCGACGACGTCCTCGAGCGTGACCACGCCGGAGGTGCCGCCGTACTCGTCGACGACGACGGCCATCTGCAGGCCCAGCTCGCGCAGCTCGACCAGCAGGGGCCCCAGGTGCACGGTCTCGGGCACGCGCGGCGCCTCGACCATGAGGGCGGCCGCCGGCACGTCGGCGCGACGCTCGTACGGGACACCGATCGCGCGGCGCAGGTGCACCAGCCCGACGATGTCGTCGCTCGAGTCCCCGATGACGGGGAACCGGGAGTGCCCCGTGCGGCGGGCCAGGTCGACGACGTCGGCCGCCGACTCCTCCCGGCGCAGGACGACGAGCCGCAGCCGGTCCGTCATCACGTCGACCGCGGTGAGCTCGGTGAACTCGATCGAGTTGGTGAGCAGCGTCGCGGTGGACTCGTCGAGCGTGCCGACCTCCGCCGAGCGGCGGACCAGCGCGGCGAGCTCCTGCGGCGACCGCCCGCCGGACAGCTCCTCGCGCGGTTCGACCCCGAAGCTGCGCAGCAGCTTGTTGGCGCTGCCGTTGAACGCGACGATCAGCGGCCGCAGCGCGATGGTGAACCCCCGCTGCAGCGGCGCGACCATGCGGGCGGTCGGCAGGGGCCGGCTGATCGCGAGGTTCTTCGGGATGAGCTCGCCGACGACCATCGAGAAGCCGTTCACCAGGATGATCGCGACGATCCCCGCGACGATGCCGCCGACCACCTGGCCGAGCACGGACTCCTCGAGCGGCAGCCGCAGGAGGCGCACGACGGCGGGCTGGGTGGTGTACCCGAGCAGCACGGTGGTCAGCGTGATGCCGAGCTGGGCCCCGGAGAGCTCGGTGGAGAGCTTGCGCAGGGCCTTGAGGACCGACTGACCGCGCTTGTCACCGGGTGCGGTCTGGCCCTCGACCAGTCCCGGGTCGAGCGTCACGAGGGAGAACTCGCTGGCGACGAACACCGCGGTGCCGAGCGTGAGCAGGACGCCCAGGCCGACCAGGAGCCACTCGATCAGCACGTCGCACCGTCCGGCGCACGACGAACGCCGACCCGGAGGTCGGCGCTGGTGGAGACACGAGAGAAGAGAATGAGGTGGCCGGCATGGTCTCCCCCGGGCTCGTCGGCCCGGGAAGGACGCCGGCAGCGACTTGAGCTGCTCATGGTGGGGACGATCATACGGGCGGCTGCACGTCTTCACACGGCCTGCGCACGCACGGGAGCGTCCGCAGGGCTATTCCAGCCCTCCCTGTGCCACCCTGACGACATGGCGAACGTGAGCGGTGGGCCGACGACGGCGGCCGGCGGAGCTGCCGGCACCACGGTCCTGGTGGTGGAGGACGAACCGGCGATCGCCCAGGCGATCGTGCACCGGCTCTCCGCGGAGGGCTGGACGGTCGAGGCGGTCGGCGACGGCCTGGCGGGGGTCAGCGCCGCGTCGCGGCTGCGACCGGACGTCGTGGTGCTCGACGTGATGCTCCCGGGTATCGACGGGCTCGAGGTGTGCCGACGGATCCAGGCCGAGCGGCCCGTCCCCGTGCTGATGCTCACCGCGCGCGACGACGAGACGGACATGCTCATCGGCCTCGGCGTGGGTGCCGACGACTACATGACGAAGCCGTTCTCGATGCGCGAGCTGGTGGCGCGCACCAAGGCCCTGCTGCGCCGCACCGAGCGGGCGACCCGGGCCGCCGAGATGGCGTCCGCCGAGCAGCCCGACCCCCCGCTCGTGCTGGGCGACGTCACGGTCGACCGCGCCCAGCGGCGCGTGCTGCGCGGGGACACCGAGGTGCACCTGACCCCGACGGAGTTCGACCTCCTGCTCGCGCTGGCCGCGACCCCTCGCACGGTCCTGACCCGCGAGCGCCTGCTCGCGGAGGTCTGGGACTGGGTCGACGCGAGCGGGACGCGCACGGTCGACTCCCACATCAAGGCGCTGCGCCGCAAGCTGGGCCCCGACCTGATCCGCACGGTGCACGGTGTCGGGTACGCGTTCGAGCCGAGCGACGGGACCACCGGTGCCGACGGTCCCAGCGGGGCGAGCGTCCCCGAAGGCGCGTGAACGCACCCCGGCACGTTCGCGGCGAGTTCGTCCGCTCGCGGCTCCCGGACGTCCGGCCGCTCGACCGCCTGAGCTCGATCAAGATCAAGCTGGGCGTCCTCGTGGCGGCCACCGTCACGGCAGCCGCGTTCATCACGTGGCTGGGGCTGTACAACCACCTGGGTCCGTCGCGCACGCTGCCGATCGCCGTCGGTGGGTCCCTCATCGTCACGCAGCTCCTGGCCCGGGGCATGACCTCGCCGCTGCGGGAGATGACGTACGCGGCCCGGCGGATGGCCGCGGGCGACTACAGCCGCCGGGTCCAGGCGACCAGCCTGGACGAGGTGGGCCAGCTGGCGGACGCGTTCAACACGATGGCCGACGACCTCCAGCAGGCCGACGCGTTCCGTCGTGAGCTCATCGCCAACGTCTCCCACGAGCTGCGCACCCCGGTGACCGCCCTGCAGGCCCAGCTCGAGAACATCGTCGACGGTGTCACGGAGGCGGACCCGGCGACGATGCAGGCCGCCCTGGCGCAGACCGAGCGGCTCGGCCGGCTGGTGACCTATCTCCTGGACCTGTCCCGCCTGGAGGCGGGGGACGTGCCGCTCGAGATCGCCGACGTGCGGCTGCAGGACTTCCTGGAGGAGGCGGCCGAGGGCGCGATGCTCGTCGGCGCCGCCAAGCGCCTGACCTTCCCCGTCGTCGTCGAGCCGGCGGACCTCACCGTCCCGGCGGACCCGGACCGCCTGCACCAGGTCGTCGCGAACCTCCTGCACAACGCGGTGCGGCACTCCCCCGCCGACGACGAGGTGCGGCTCGAGGCGCGGCTGGTGGGCACGGACGTCCGCATCGACGTGGTCGACCACGGCCCCGGGATCTCGCGCGAGCAGCGACCCCACGTGTTCGAGCGCTTCGTCCGGGGCAACAACCCGGCGGTCACCGGCCAGGTGTCGACGGGCGGCACCGGCCTGGGCCTGGCGATCGTCCGCTGGGCGGTCGAGCTGCACGGCGGGCGCATCGAGGTCGCGGACACGGACGTCGGCTGCACCATGCGCGTGACCCTGCCCACGATCAACCGGCGAACCGCCTGACCTAGTTGTTCTACTCACGCTAGAACACTAGGCTCGGGGCCCATGACGACCGACGGCACGATCCTCGTCGAGCACCTCTCCAAGTCCTTCGGCCCGGTCCGTGCGGTGGACGACCTCTCGTTCCAGGTCACCCCCGGGCGCGTCACCGGCTTCCTGGGACCGAACGGCGCCGGCAAGACGACCACGCTGCGGATGCTGCTCGGCCTGGTCCGCCCGACGTCCGGCACCGCCACCATCGGCGGACGGACCTACGACCAGATCCGCCGGCCGCTGCGCACCGTCGGCGCCGCGCTGGAGGCCGCCAGCTTCCACCCCGGCCGGACGGCGCTCGACCACCTGCGGCTCTACACCCCGCAGGTCGGCGTCCCCGACACGCGCGCCGGCGAGGTGCTCGAGCTCGTCGGCCTGACGGCCGCGGCGGACCGTCGCGTCGGCGGGTTCTCGCTCGGGATGCGCCAGCGCCTCGCGCTGGCCACCACCCTGCTGGGCGACCCTCGGGTGCTCCTGCTCGACGAGCCCGCCAACGGCCTCGACCCGGAGGGCATCCGCTGGCTGCGCGGGTTCCTGCGCATGCTCGCCGCCGAGGGGCGGACCGTGCTGGTCTCGAGCCACGTCCTGTCCGAGGTCGAGCAGACGGTCGACGACGTCGTCATCATCGCCCGCGGCCGGCTCGCGCACGCCTCCTCGCTGCCCGACCTCGCCCGCATGGCCCGCGTCCAGGTCCGCGCGGTCTCCCCCGACGCCGCCGGACTCGCCACCCTCGTCGAACGCTCGGCATGGACCCGCACCGATGCCGGCGACCCGCGGGTGGCCGACCTCTGGGACGTCGACGCTGCGACGGTCGGTGCCGCCGCGTTCGCCGCGGGGGTCGAGCTCCACGAGCTGACCAGCCGGGACCCCGGCCTCGAAGGGCTGTTCCTCCAGCTCGTCGGCGCGGTCGAGACCGCCGGGGTGGCCGCCTGATGCGCGCCGCCCTGGTCACCGAGTACCGCAAGCTCGTCACCACGCGGCTGTGGTGGATCCTCCTGCTGTGCATGGCCGTCTACATGGCGTTCCTGGCTGCCGCCCTCGGCTGGGGCGTCTCCCAGGGCAACGCGATGTCCAGCCCTGGTCAGGAGGGCGAGCTCGCCCTGGCCCCCGACGCCGTCGTGCGGGTGGTCTACACCATCGCCGTGACGTTCGGCTACGTGTTCCCGCTGCTGGTCGGCGCGCTCGCGGTCGCCTCGGAGTTCCGCCACCAGACGATCACCCCGACACTTCTCGCCGAGCCGCGCCGGACGGTGCTCGTGTCTGCGAAGGTCGTCTCCGCCGGGGTCATCGGCCTCCTGTTCGGCGTCGTCGGCACCCTCGCCGCCGTCGGCGCCGGGGCCGCCGTGCTCACGCTGCTCGACCAGCCGACGTTCCTCGACCAGGCCTCCACGTGGCGCACGATCGCTCTGTCGGCGCTGGCGCTGGCCCTCTGGGCGGTCGTCGGGGTCGGGTTCGGCTCCGTGCTGACCAACCAGGTCGCCGTCATCGTCGTCGTCCTCGCGTTCACGCAGTTCGTCGAGCCGGTGCTGCGGGTGGTGCTGGCGCTGACCAGCTGGGGCGCGGGCGTCGCCGCGTACCTGCCGGGCGCGGCAGGAGAGTCGATCGCGGGGGGCAGCTTCTTCTCGGAGAGCGGCGCCGGGTCGCTGCTCGAGTGGTGGCAGGGCGCCCTCGTGCTGCTCGCGTACGGGGTCGGCCTCGCAGCGATCGGACGCGTGACGACCTTCCGACGGGACATCACCTGAGAGCCGTGCGCGCCCCAGCACAAGCATGACCTCGCAGGGCTGCCGACGACCTCGCCTTGAGGGGCCGCGAACTGCAACGTTGCCCCCTGTTGACCCGCGTGTGCTGACCAGGTGAAGACGCCTGTGGATCCGTCCCGAACAGCCGTCCTGAGGCCGGTCGCAGCGCGCGGAGGCCGTAGTGTTGTCATCAACAGAAGTAGCAGTCGGACTAGCAGAGGCGCGGTCACGAACCGCAGCGGAAGTGGGCGATCCCAGCGTGACCCAGATGGCGGATCCTGACTCGACGCGTGCCGTTTTCGGTGCCAACGAGTGGCTCGTGGACGAGCTGTTCGAGCAGTACCAGCGGGACAAGAACTCGGTCGACCCGGCCTGGTGGGACTTCTTCGAGGGCTACAAGCCCGAGGAGGCCTCCACGAACGGCTCCACCCCGGCCACGGCGCCCGCAGCGGCACCGGCGAACGGCAGCCCGGCCCCCCGCGGGGCGCACGCGGCACCGCCCGCGCAGCCGGCCGCTCCGGTCGCGCCGCCCGCACCCGTCGCACCCGCGCCCGTCGCCGCGGCGCCGTTCGTCGAGCCACCCCCGGTGACGTCGCCGATCGCGACCGCCCAGCCGGCGACCGCCCCGTACGCCCAGGTGGCGCAGCGGACCTCCACCACCGAGGACACCGAGTCCGCGGACGACGTGCAGAAGCTGCGCGGCCCGGCGGCCCGGGTCGTGACCAACATGGAGTCCTCGCTCGAGGTCCCGACGGCCACCTCGGTGCGCGCGATCCCCGCCAAGCTGATGGTCGACAACCGCATCGTCATCAACAACCACCTCGCCCGTGGTCGCGGCGGCAAGATCTCGTTCACGCACCTCATCGGGTACGCGATGGTCGAGGCGCTGGCCGAGATGCCCGCGATGAACACCTCCTACACGCTGGCCGACGACAAGCCGAGCGTGCTCACGCCGGCCCACGTCAACGTCGGCATCGCGATCGACCTGGCCAAGCCGGACGGCACCCGCCAGCTGCTGGTCCCGTCGATCAAGAAGTGCGAGACGCTCGACTTCGCCGGCTTCTGGTCCGCGTACGAGGACGTCGTGCGGCGTGCGCGCGGCAACAAGCTGACCGTCGACGACTTCGCCGGGACCACGATCTCGCTGACCAACCCGGGCACCATCGGGACGGTCCACTCGGTCCCGCGCCTCATGCAGGGGCAGGGCACGATCATCGGTGTCGGCGCCATGGACTACCCCGCGGAGTTTGCGGGGACGTCCGAGGACGCGCTGAACAAGATGGGCGTCTCCAAGGTGCTGACGCTCACCTCGACCTACGACCACCGGATCATCCAGGGCGCCCAGTCCGGCGACTTCCTGCGGATCATCAGCCGGAAGCTCCTGGGCGAGGACGGCTTCTACGACCGCGTCTTCGCTGCCCTGCGCGTCCCGTACGAGCCGGTCCGCTGGGTGCGGGAGTCCGCCGACGCCGACGCCGACGCCATCAAGCCGGCCCGCATCGCGGAGCTCATCCACTCCTACCGGTCGCGCGGCCACCTCATGGCCGACACGGACCCGCTGGCCTACCGCCAGCGCAAGCACCCCGACCTGGACGTGCAGACGCACGGCCTGACGCTCTGGGACCTCGACCGGGTGTTCCCGGTGGGCGGCTTCGGCGGCAAGCCCCGCGCCAAGCTCCGCGAGGTGCTGGGCCTGCTGCGCGACTCGTACTGCCGCACGGTGGGCAGCGAGTACATGCACCTGCAGGACCCGCGGCAGCGCAAGTGGCTCCAGGAGCGGCTCGAGTCGGGCTACGCCCGCACGCCGCGCGAGGACCAGCTGCGCATCCTGCGGCGCCTGAACGCGGCGGAGGCCTTCGAGACCTTCCTGCAGACCAAGTACGTCGGCCAGAAGCGGTTCTCGCTCGAGGGCGGCGAGTCGGTCATCGCCCTGCTCGACGCGATCCTGTCGAAGGCGGCGAACAGCGGTCTCGACGAGGTCGGCATCGGCATGGCCCACCGTGGCCGGCTGAACATCCTGGCCAACATCGCGGGCAAGTCCTACGCGCAGATCTTCAGCGAGTTCGAGGGCAACCAGGACCCCAAGTCGGTCCAGGGCTCGGGCGACGTCAAGTACCACCTGGGCACCGAGGGCACGTTCACCGCGGAGTCCGGCGCGACGACCGCGGTGTACCTGGCCGCCAACCCGTCGCACCTCGAGGCGGTCGACCCGGTGCTCGAGGGCATCGTGCGCGCCAAGCAGGACCGCATCGACCTGGGCGGCGACGGGTTCTCCGTCCTGCCGATCCTCATCCACGGTGACGCGGCCTTCGCGGGGCAGGGCGTGGTGTTCGAGACGCTCAACCTCGCGCAGCTGCGCGGGTACCGCACGGGCGGCACCATCCACGTCATCATCAACAACCAGGTCGGCTTCACCACGGGCCCGTCCTCGTCGCGCTCGTCGCAGTACGCGACCGACGTGGCCAAGGGCCTCCAGGTGCCGATCTTCCACGTGAACGGGGACGACCCCGAGGCGTGCGTGCGGGTGGCCGAGCTGGCCTTCGAGTACCGCGAGCAGTTCGACCGCGACGTCATCATCGACATGGTCTGCTACCGCCGCCGCGGTCACAACGAGGGCGACGACCCGTCGATGACGCAGCCGCTCATGTACAACCTCATCGAGGCGAAGCGCTCGGTGCGCAAGCTCTACACCGAGACCCTCGTGGCGCGCGGCGACCTCACGATTGCCGACGCCGAGCAGGCGCTGCAGGACTACCAGCAGCAGCTCGAGCGGGTGTTCACGGAGACGCGCGAGGACGGCTACGCGCCGGCCCCGCCGGAGGCCGAGGCCGTCAAGGGCCTGGAGCGCCCCGAGTCGCAGCTCGAGGACGCGGGCGTCATGGTCGGCTGGAAGACCGCCGTCGACGCCGGCACCCTGCAGCGCATCGGGCGCGCGCACGTGCGCCCGCCGGAGGGCTTCACGGTCCACCCGAAGCTGGCGCAGCTGCTGGCCAAGCGCGAGACCATGTCCCGCGAGGGCGGCATCGACTGGGGCTACGGCGAGCTGCTCGCGTTCGGCTCGCTGCTGATCGAGGGCACGCCGGTCCGGCTCGCCGGGCAGGACTCGCGACGCGGCACGTTCGTGCAGCGCCACGCGGTCATGCACGACCGGGACACCGGTGCCGAGTGGACGCCGCTGCTGTACCTGTCGGCCGACCAGGCGAAGTTCTGGGTCTACGACTCGTCGCTGTCGGAGTACGCAGCCCTGGGCTTCGAGTACGGGTACTCCGTCGAGCGCCCGGACGCGCTGGTGCTCTGGGAGGCGCAGTTCGGCGACTTCGTCAACGGCGCGCAGACGATCATCGACGAGTTCATCTCGTCGGCAGAGCAGAAGTGGGCGCAGCGCTCGTCGGTTGTCCTCCTGCTCCCCCACGGGTACGAGGGCCAGGGCCCGGACCACTCGTCGGCACGCATCGAGCGGTTCCTGCAGCTCGCGGCCGAGGAGAACATGACGATCGCGCAGCCGTCGACGCCCGCGTCGCACTTCCACCTGCTGCGCCGTCAGGCGTACGACCGTCCGCGTCGCCCGCTCGTGGTGTTCACCCCGAAGTCGATGCTGCGCCTGAAGTCGGCGTCGTCCGACGTCGAGGACTTCACGTCGGGCACGTTCCGCACGGTCATCGGCGACGACCTCGCCGCCGCCAAGGCCGGGCAGGTCACCCGCGTGCTGCTCTGCTCGGGCAAGGTGTACTGGGACCTGCTCGCGCACCGCGTGAAGACGGGCGACGACCAGACGGCGATCGTCCGGCTGGAGCAGCTCTACCCGCTCGACACCGAGGCGGCCCGTGCCGCGGTCGCGCCGTTCGACGGTGCCGAGCTGGTGTGGGTGCAGGACGAGCCGCGCAACCAGGGCCCGTGGACGTTCCTGTCCATGCACCTGCCGCAGCTGCTGAACCGCACGCTCCGGGTGGTCTCCCGCAAGGAGTCGGCGTCGCCGGCCGCGGGGTCCGCCAAGAAGCACCAGGCCCAGCAGACGAACCTCGTCGAGACCGCGTTCGCGCGCTGACGACCCGCTGACCGAGAGCCGCATCCTCCGGGGTGCGGCTCTCGGCGCGTCAGGAGACGTCCGCGGAGACGGGTGCGGGCGCGAAGGTGCGCCGGTAGGCCTGCGGGCTGGTGCCGAGTGTGCGCGCGAAGTGGTGCCGCAGGACCGCGGCCGTGCCGAAGCCGCACAGGCGGGCGATCTCCTCGATGCTCGCGTCGGACCGTTCGAGCATCTCCTGGGCGCGCACGACGCGCTGACGGGTGACCCAGGCGGCGGGGGTGGTGCCGGTCTCGGCGCGGAACCGGCGGGCGAACGTCCGCTCGGACACGAACGCGCGCGCGGCCAGGTCCGGGACGCTCAGCTCCTCCTCGAGGTTCTCGACCATCCAGGCGAGGAGCGGGGCCAGGGTGTCGGCGTCGCAGGGCAGCGGCGTGTCGACGTACTGCGCCTGGCCTCCGTCGCGGTGCGGGGGCACCACCATCCGCCGGGCGATCGCCGACGCGGTGGCGGCCCCGAGCTCGCGCCGCACGAGGTGCAGGCACGCGTCGATGCCGGCGGCGGTGCCCGCGCTGGTGATCACCCGGTTGTCGTCGACGTAGAGCACGGCGGGGTTCACGCGCGCCTCCGGGAAGGTCCGGCTCAGCTCGTCGGTGTACATCCAGTGCGTGGTGCACTGCCGCCCGTCGAGCAGCCCCGCCTGACCGAGCGCGAACGAGCCGCTGCAGATGCTCAGCACCCAGGCCCCGCGCGCGTGCGCGTCGCGCAGGGCGTCGAGCACGACCTCCGGCACCGGACCGGAGCTGCCGTACGCGGGCACGATGACCAGGTCGACGTCACGCGTGGCCTCCAGGCCGTGCTCGACGACGATCGAGAAGTACCCGGCGTCCTTGGTTTTCACGATGCCGGGCTCGATGCCGCAGATGGTGAAGTCGAACGCGGGTCCGCCCGTGTCGCGGCGGTCGATGCCGAAGACCTCGCACGCGACCCCCAGCTCGAAGGGCGCGACGTTCGGCAGGACGATGACGGCGACGGAGCGGAGCATGCCGCCAGCATCCGTCGTCGTCTGGCGGAATGTCAACGGTCATCGTCAGTTCTGCCACTCGTGGCGACTTATCGTCGGGCGCAGACTTTCTGCCATGACCACGTTCTGGATCGTCCTCGCACTCGTCGTCGCAGCCTGGCTGCTGGCCCGCCTGGTCGTCACCCTGCGCCACGACGGACTCGGCAGCACCCCGCCGCCCACGTCCCACGCCGACTGGTCGTCCGACCTGCCGAGCCACCCGTACCGCAGCGCCTGACCCTCGTCGCCGTTCACACGTTCCACCCACGACAGGCCCCTCGATGAACCCGCGACCGTCGTCGCACCCTGAGACACTGTGCGACGACGGCCGTCACCCGGCGGCTCGTCGGGGTCGGACGTCGAGAGGTGACGCACGTGGGAGAGCTGCCGCTGCGACTCGCGGTGGTCGGTGACGAGCTCGTCGCCGGAGCTGGTGACCCCAAGGGGCTCGGCTGGGTGGGCCGCGTGACGGCCCGGACGCCGACCCCCGACCCCCTCACCGTCCTGACTCTCGCCGTCCCCGGGGAGACCACCACCGGGCTCGGGGCTCGCTGGGACGACGAGGCCTCGCGCCGCTGGTCGCCCGACACCGACAACCGTCTCGTCGTGGCGCTCGGCCGCGCCGACGTGGCCGCCGGCCTCTCCCTCGCACGCAGCCGGCTCAACCTCGCCAACATCCTCGACGTGGCCGACCAGCGCCGGATCCCCGCGTTCGTCGTCGGGCCGCCGCCGGGCGCCACCGCCGAGAACGAGAAGCTCGCCGACCTGTCCGCCGCCTTCGCGGACGTCGCCGCCCGCCGGCGTGTCCCGTACGTGGACACCTACACGCCGCTCGCCGCGCACGACCAGTGGCTGGGCGATCTCGCGGCCGGTGACGGCGTCCTGCCGGGCCAGGCCGGGTACGGCCTCATGGCCTGGCTGGTGCTGCACACCGGCTGGCACGCCTGGCTGGGCCTGCCCGACGACAGCGCCTGACCGCCCGACCGTCGAACGGTCAGGCGGCCAGGCCCGTCAGGCCGTCAGGCCGTCAGGCCGTCAGGCCGTCAGGCCGTCAGGCCGTCAG
>JADMIO010690545.1_pt1 | contig 12540 bp, 12 predicted proteins | sample 8958161 | NCBI WGS metagenome assembly JADMIO01 (sample SAMN16585339, study PRJNA669376) | soil metagenome | isolation source: Crop rotation soil | place: USA: Cullars Rotation, Alabama | collected 2011 | reverse complement strand
GGCCGCGACTTCAAGTCACGTGAATTCCAAGCTTCGGATCCCACTGTGCTGGAAATATTTGCGCGGGCGCTGGCAAGGGCTGGGGCACAACCCGCTGGGTGCGCTGTCCGTCGTGGCCGTGCTGGCGCTGCTGGCTGCACAAGTAACCACCGGACTCTTTGGCAACGACGAGATCGGCTTTGCCGGGCCGTGGTCCGGCTGGGTGTCGGAGGACACCAGCCTCAGGCTCACCGGCTGGCACCGCTTGGCCGCCAAGCTGCTGTATGCCTGGCTGGCGCTGCATCTAGCGGCGATCGGAATCTACGTGATCGTTCGCAGACAACCATTGCTGCGCGCGATGTGGTCTGGGCGCCGGCCCGGTTCTTCCGCTGCCGCGGCAGGCCGCACCCGTTGGGGTCTGGCGGCCTTGTCCGCATCGCTGGCGGTGGCCGCATGGGCGGGACTTTGGGTCGTTGGCTCGCCTATGGGGTGAGGCTGCGGTGTGCGACAGGCCCCGAAGGCAACCGCCGATCTCCTGCGAGGCGGTTTTACGAGTTTTTTGTAGAGTTTCACCCGCACTCGGTACAAGGAGGCATTGCTGGAGTCCGCATGAATGCTGGGGCGACTTTTACGAGTTTTTTCCCACCCAACAGCTGCCCGCGGCGGCCCAGGCTTCTTGGCTTGAGGCGTAACTCATGTGCGCTTGCGCACGTGAGTGGAGACCACAAGCCGCGCAACTGGCCAAATCGGTCACCGGGGAGTGACCGACTAGGGCTGTGCAGCTTCCCCTTGTTTGCAATAGATGTGGAAATTCCCGTACTAGATTGGTCCTCGGCGTTTGCATCGTTCCGGAGATGTGGCAAATATTTGCATCATGGGTAGGAACATGAGTCCATCCCGGTCTTCGGCAGCGGCAACTGCCAGATTGCGACGCTAGTCGAGCGCCAGACGAGATACGTGATGCTGGTGAAGTCGGACGGCAAGGACTTGCAGACGCGAGCATGCTCGGCGCAGCGCGCTGGCCCCTCAGGCACCCTCAACGCTGCTGCCGGTGTGCGTGATTCCCGATCAGGCAGACAGCGACGCATGACGGCCTTACCAAGGGTTTGGTACGGCCACAGGTCGAGCCGTGGCACGGGCCAGTGACGTTGCATCCGGGCTGTTCACCGGGTCCAGTCGAGCCAGCTGTTCTGCGGACACCCGCAGGCCCGCCTTGTCAAAGTTCGCGTCGCTCATCGCCGCTCCAACAAATAGTGCTCGAGGTGCGATCAGGCGGGGCGCCGAGGTACGACGAGATTGCCAACCGAGGTCTGAACAACCTCGCCGTGTTGGTTCAAGGTGTTCGTGCGTACCTTCACCAGCCCTTGGTCTGGGCGAGATTTCGAAGGGCGCACCTCCAGCACCTCGTTCTCGACGTGCAGTTCGTCGCCCGGCCTGACCGGCCGCGGCCAGCGAAGTTCGTCAAATCCGGCACCGACGATGCCACCGGCAGGCTTGAACTCGCTGTCCACGAGCAGGCGCATGGTCACCGCGGCGGTGTGCCAACCACTGGCGGCCAAACCACCGAAGAACGTTGCCGAGGCGGCAAGCGCATCCAGGTGAAAGGGCTGCGGGTCGAACTCGGCCGCAAATGCCTTGATCCGCTCGTCGTCGATACGAACGCGGGTGCTTCCTGTGAAGCGCTGCCCAGGCTCGAAGTCTTCCAGGTACAGAGAGGGCATGTCGAATCTCCGGTCAGAGCATTTCAAGGGCCAGCGCGATGCCCTGGCCGCCACCGATGCACAACGTGACGACGCCGCGGCGCAACCCGTCCCTGCGCATGGAGTGCAGAAGCCGCGTGGTGAGCACCGCACCGGTGGCGCCTATGGCATGCCCGTGGGCGATGGACCCGCCTTCGGCATTGACGATGTCCTCAGGCAGGCCCAGCTCTCGCAGGCAGGCCAGCGTGATCGCCGCGAAGGCTTCGTTGATTTCGATGCGGTCGATGTCGCTGGTCTTCCACCCTGCGCGCTGCAGGGCAAGAGTGACGGCCGGCACGGGACCGACGCCAAACATGCCCGGTTCGACCGCGGCGACGCCGTGCGAAACCAGCCGCGCCCAAGGCCTCAGCGCCAGCCGCTCCGCAGAGGCTCGCTCCGCGACGATCATGGCCGACGCCGCGCTGTTGAGGCCGGGGGCGTTTCCGGCGGTGATCGTGCCGTCCTTGCGGAAGGCCGGCTTCAGCTTGGCCAGCGTTTCGATCGTGGTGTCGGGACGGTTCGCTTCGTCCCGTTCGAAGCGCACCGGGCCTTTGCGGCCCGCCAGCTCAAGGCCGAGGATCTCGTCGTCAAACTTGCCTGCCGCCTGCGCCTGGCTGAATCGCTGCTGCGAGCGTGCGGCCCAGCGATCCTGGTCCTCACGGGAGATGTCATAGCGGCTGACCAAGTCCTCCGTATGCCACCCAGAGTGCTGGCCACTGAACGCATCGTGAAGGCCATCGCGCAGCATGCTGTCCAGGATTTGGGCGTCGCCCATGCGATGCCCCCAGCGACCACCAGGCACCAAGTACGGCGCCTGATCCATGTTCTCCATGCCACCAGCGACGACGACGGTGGCATAGCCAGACATCACTTCGAGCGCCGCAGACGCGATGGCCTGGGCGCCAGAGCCGCAAACGCGGTTCAACGTCAGCGCCGGCACGTTCACCGGCAACCCACCGCCCACCGAAGCTTGGCGGGCCGGATTCATCTTTGTGCCGGCCTGGATGACATGACCCAGCATGACGCTATCGACGTTTTCGCCGGAAAGGCCGGCTCGCCTCAGGGTCTCGCGGACAACGGCGGCACCCAGGTCCGGGGCTGGCGTGTCCTTCAAAGCGCCGCCATAGGTGCCGATGGCGGTCCGGACAGGTGAACAAAGGACGATCTCAGGCTTGGACATGGGAGGCTCCGGAAGCGGGTGGGGTGTGGTCGAAAATCAAGCAGGTGGTGGTGGCGTGGGCATAGAGCTTCCCGTCGGGACCGACGAGTCGCCCCTCCGCGGTGGCGGTCTGGCGACCCGCATGGATGACCCGGCCCTCAGCCCGCACCAGCGGGACTGAGTCGCTGAGCGCGCGGATCATGTTCACCTTGAGCTCCAGCGTCGTGTAACCCTTGTCGGCCGGGAGGGTTGAGTGCACGGCACATCCCACGGCTGAGTCCAGCAGGGTGCAGTACCAGCCGCCATGCACCGTGCCCAGCGGGTTGTAGTGACGACGCTGAGGCCGGCCCTGGAAGATGGCAACGCCAGGCTCGATGTGGACGGGAATGAAGTCCAGCGTGTCACCAATCGGCGCTGGCGGCAATTCCCCGGCAAAGATCGCCTCGAAGATCTGCATGCCCGAACGGCCGAAGACCTGCGCCCGCGGTGCCGCATCCGCCGGCAACAGCCTGTCGCGCACTTGCCGCTCTCTGGTTTGCCATTGCTCCAGAACCTCGTCAGCGGTCATTCCTAGTCCTCCGCGCTGGCTTGCATATGCAATAGTTGCAAATACAATAGCACGGGTGAAAAGCACGATCAAACCGCAGGGCTGTACCAACCTGAAGCTACGTCAGCTGGGCCGCGTTGTGACGCGGCATTACGACGGTTATGTGGCTGAGGCTGGCCTCAAGAACATGCAGTTCGCGCTGCTCTCCCACGTCGTCAAGCTCGGACCGATCAGGCCTAGCGACTTGGCGCGCCGCATGCAGATGGATGCCTCGACATTGACGCGCAACCTCCGACCCCTGACTGGTCATGGGTGGGTCAAGATCGGCGAGGGTGCGGACGCCCGCAGCCGGTTGGTAGAGGCCACACCCGCGGGTCACGAGAAGCGAGCTGAAGGGCTGCGCGCCTGGAAGGCGGCACAGATTGCGCTGAACGAGCGCTTGGGCGTCGACCGCGTGGTCGCACTGCACGAACTGCTCGACAACTGCCTGGACAGCTTGTCCGCCGATGCCGACGATGCCGACGCCGACTGACCCTCGCACATCGTTGACCGGCGAGTTGCTGCTCCTGCTTGCTGGGCTCGCGGCGCTTGGCGCGTTGGCCACCAACATCATCCTGCCGGCGTTCCCGGACATCGGCACCGCGCTGAACACGTCGGTGAAGGATTTAAGCGCGACGCTGGGTATCTTCTTTGTATCCTTTGCTGTCGGCCAACTGTTTGTTGGACCGCTGTCGGACCGATTTGGCCGGCAACGACTGGTGCTGTGCGGCCTGGCCGTGTTCGTTGCGGGCAGCGCAGTCTGCGCGACGGCGACGACGTTGTCCCAACTCATCTCCGGCCGCGTGGTTCAAGCTCTCGGCGTGTGCGCGACCTCCGTGCTGTCGCGCGCCATCGCCCGGGACTTGTTCGAGGGGGACGCCCTCGCCCGGACCTTGTCGCTGATCATGGTGGCCATGGCGGCCGCGCCAGGGTTCTCTCCATTGCTCGGTGGCGCTTTCAACAGCTTGCTTGGTTGGCGGGCAACCTTTGGCGTGGTCGGAGCGTTGGCGGTCCTGCTGGGCTTGCATTACATGCTGCGACTGGGAGAAACGCATCGCCCGGACCGACGCATGCCCATCTCGGTGGCCGGCATCGGCCGGACCTACTGGCAACTGCTGCGCGACCGCCGCTTCGTCTCGCCGGCGCTGGCGGTGAGCCTGGTCATCGGCTCGCTCTACGCCTTCTTCGCCATGGCACCCGCCCTCTTGATGGAAGGCTTCGGGTTCTCGCCATTCGGCCTCGCCCTCTTCTTTGCGTCGACTGTCTTCGTCGTGTTCGGTGCCGGCTTCATGGCGCCGAGGCTCGCCCGGAGGTGGGGCACAGGGCGCGCGGCCCAGGCAGGAATCGTGACGGCGTTGGCGGGTGGCCTGGCACTGCTCCTGGGGAAACAGGACGTGGTCTATTTCTCGGCGTCGCTCACGGTATTCCTGCTGGGAATGGGCACGATCAACCCATTGGGCACGGCCATCACGCTGCAGTCCTTCGGGCACATCGCTGGGGCAGCCTCGGCCCTGCTCGGGTTCCTTCAGATGGGATGCGCTGCGCTTGCCATTGGCATCACCTCGGCACTGCCGCTGCCCGCGTACCTGGCCTTTTGCCTGGTGCTGGTGGGCAGCCTGACGCTGTCGTTGCTGTGCTTCCTCGGCGGAAGTCGCAGACAGCCATTGCCGGTTGGTTGACGGCAGAACCTGGGGTGCATGCGCCGCATTGGAAGACCGGGCTGCGTGGGACCTGAAGGTCTCGCTTCGACTGGCGGCCAGAGTCTTCCGTAGGGATGTCCACGGCAGCCGCCACTGCGCAGGCAGCGATTCCGTGAACGCAACACGAACAAGGTGCTGAGCATGGTCTACGGTGACGTGGCCTGCGACTTCAAGCGTGACCAATCCGAGCTGCCGATTCGCCGCTACACGGCCGAGCCCTGTGCGCGCCTCAGTGCCAGGGGGCCTCGGCGTAGCGCGGGCTGGGGCAGTAGTTCGCCTCGCCTTCCTGTTCCGACATGCCCTGCAGGACCTCGTCCATCGAAGATGGCTGTTTTCGACTTTGCCAAGCGGAACGTCCACCAACGCGGCCCTACACGCCGCATGGCAGCTTTATCTTGTTTACGACACTATTTGCCAGGAACACTCACGCGCGCTTGCGCACGTGAGTGAAGACCACAAGCCGCGTAACCTGGCCAAATCGGTCACTGTCGAGTGACCGATTTGGGACCGCGTAGCGGCGTCAGGCGCCAACTGCTGTGCACGATTCGGCGCTGTTAGCGCTGCGCTCTCGGCGCCAGCAGTCGCTGCACACCGCAGAAGACGAACAGCAAGGCACCGATGACGATCTTGGTCCACCAGGAACTGAGCGTGCCGTCGAAGGCGATCAGCGTCTGGATGAGACCCAGCACCAGCACGCCGGACAGTGCACCCGCCACATAGCCCTGGCCGCCGGTCAGTAGCGTGCCACCGATGACGACGGCGGCGATGGCGTCCAACTCGACGCCTTGGCCGTGCTGGCCATAGCCAGACAGCATGTAGAACGCGAACAGCAAGCCGGCCAGGGCCGCGCAAAAGCCGCTGAGCGCGTAGACGGCCACCTTGGTGCGGGCGACGGCCAGGCCCATCATCAGCGCCGACGCCTCGTTGCCGCCGATGGCATAGACCGTGCGGCCGAAGGCCGTGAAGTGGGCGACCCACAACCCGGCGCCGAGCACTCCCAGTGCGATCAGCGCGCCGGGTGACAGGAAGGCGCCGCCCGGTAGGGAGACCTGCGTCTGCGACAGCGCGACGAACAGCGGTGCGTCGATGGTGATGGAGTCCACGCTGATCAGGAAGCACAGGCCGCGCGCGAGGAACATGCCGGCCAGCGTGACGATGAAGGGCTGCAGCCTGAAGGCCTGGATCAGCCAGCCCTGCAAAGCGCCAAAGGCCGCGCCGCCGGCCAGCACCAGCCCGATGACGGCCTCGGCTGGCCAGTGCGCGATCTGCAACAGCCAGGCACTCACCATGGTCGTGAGAGCCAGCACCGATCCCACGGACAGGTCGATGCCGCCGGACAGGATGACGAAGCTCATGCCAACCGCGATGACGAGCAGGAAGGCGTTGTCGATCAGCAGGTTGAGACCGACCTGCGGGGATGCGAAGCCCGTGTAGCCGGTGGCGCCGGCGACGAAGAGCAGTGCCATCAGCGCGACGCTGACCCAGGCCGTGAACGATGGGGACGAAAACAGCTTCTTCATGCGGGCGTCCTGCGCAGCGACCACGTCGGCGACTGCGAGATGCAGACCGCGAAGACGACCAATGCCTTGACCACCATGGTCACCTGCGGCGGCACGCCCAGCGCGTAGATCGTCGAGGTCAGCGTCTGGATGATGAGGGCGCCGATGAGGCTGCCGGCCAGGTTGAACCTGCCGCCGCTCAGCTGGCCACCGCCCAGCGTCACGGCAAGGATGGCGTCCAGTTCCAGCAACAGGCCGGCGTTGTTGGCATCGGCGCTCTTGATGTTGGACGAGATCATCAAACCCGCCAGGCCGGCACCGAAGCTGCAGTAGACGTAGACGAAGAAGACGATGGCCGCCGTGCGCACGCCGGCCAGCCGCGCGGCGACGGGGTTGATGCCGACCGCTTGGATGAAGAGGCCCAGGGCCGTGCGCCGCATCAGCAAGGCCGTCAGGCCGGCGACGATGGCGACGACGTAGAGCGACACCGGCAGGCCAAGCAGATGGCCGGTGCCCAGCCAGAAGAAGCTGGCCGGCTCGTAGACGGTGATGATCTGGCCGTCGGTCAGCAACTGGGCCAGGCCGCGGCCTGCGACCATCAGGATCAGCGTGGCGATGATGGGCTGCAAGCCCAGGGCCGCGACGAGCAGGCCATTCCACAGGCCGCAGAGCAGCGAGACGACCAGCGCCGCCGCGAGCGCGACGGCCAGGCCATGCGAACCCACCAGCGCGCAGGCCACCGTGCCGGCGATAGCAACGACGGCGCCCACCGACACGTCGATACCGCGCGTTGCGATGACCAGGGTCATGCCCAGGGCCGCAAGCATCAGCGGGGCGGCGCGGTGCAGGATGTCGACCAGGCTGCCGTAGAGATGGCCGTCCTTGATCTCGAGGTGCAGGAAACCGGGCACGCAGAGGGCGGCGACGGCCAGCAGCAGGGCCAGGGCCGCGAGCGGGCGCGCGAGGGGATGGTTCCAAGCCCGGGTGCGGGCGCTTGGCGTGGGCATGGCAAGACCTTGGGAATTCATGCGACGGCGACAGGCTCGGCAGCGATGACCTCGAGCACGCTGCGCTCGTCCAGTTCGCCGCGGCGGTAGACGCCTGCCGTGCGGCGGTCGCGCAGCACGAGGACGCGGTCGCTGCAATGCAGCACCTCGGGCAGCTCGGAGGAGATGAAGACGATGGCCATGCCTTCGCCATCGTCTCGATGGGCCAGCGCGCGGACCTGGTCCATCAAGTCCTCCTTGGCCCGCACGTCGATGCCGCGCGTGGGTTCGTCGAGGATGAGGACGGTGGGTTGGGTGGCCAGCCAGCGTGCGAGCAGAGCCTTCTGCTGGTTGCCGCCAGACAGCTGGCCGATGGGCGTGTCCGCGCTCGCGGTCTTGATACCCAGGCGCTTGATGTAGTCCTCGGCCAGGGCCTGCTGCTGCTCGCGGCTCATGACGAGACGCAGGCCGTGGCGGGCCTGCAGGGCAAGCAGGATGTTGTCGCGCACGGAGAGCTCGAGCACGGCGCCTTCGTGCTTGCGGTCCTCGGAACAGAAGGCAATGCCGGCTGCAATGGCCTCGCGGGGCGAGTGCCAGCGGCGTGCGCTGCCGTGCATGTCGATGTGGCCCGCGTCGGCCGCGTCGGCACCGAACAGCAGGCGTGCGGCCTCGGTGCGGCCGGAGCCGAGCAGGCCGGCCAGGCCAAGCACCTCGCCGCGCTGCAGCGTCAGGTCCAGTGGTTCGAGCGCGCCGCGTCGACCCAACCCTTGAGCGCGCAGCGCAGGGGCGCCGGCTTCCTGGGCGCGGCTGTCCAGGCGCGTGGGCTGCTGGTCGGGCGGCGCGCCCACCATCTTGTTGACGAGGGCCAGGCGGCCCAGTTCGGCGGCGGGGTATTCGCCCTCGGTCTCGCCATTGCGCATCACGGTGATGCGGTCGGCCAGCGCATAGGTCTGGTCGAGGAAGTGGGTGACGAAGAGGATGGCCAGGCCCTGGTCGCGCAGACGGCGCAGCACGGTGAAGAGGCGCTGCACGGCTGCGTCATCCAGGCTGGATGTGGGCTCGTCGAGGATGAGGACGCGGGCCTGCACGCGCAGCGCGCGGGCGATGGCCACCATCTGCTGCACGGACAGTGAGTAGCGCGACAGCGGCGCGCTGACGTCGATGTCCAGGTCCATCTGCGCGAGCACCCGCCGCGCCTCGGCGCGCACGGCCGGCCAGTCGATGCGGCCCCAGCGGCGCGGGAAGCGGCCGGCGCAAATGTTCTCCGCCACGCTGAGGTTGGGGCAGAGGTTGACTTCCTGGTAGACGGTGCTGATGCCCAGGCGCTGGGCGTCCTCGGTGCCGCCCGGCGCGATCACCTGGCCGCCAAGCGTCATCGTGCCGGCGTCGGGCCGGTACAGGCCCGTCAGCACCTTGATCAGCGTGGACTTGCCGGCGCCGTTCTGTCCCATCAACGCATGCACCTCGCCCGGGAAGAGGCGCAGGCTGACGTCGCTGAGCGCCTTGACGCCGGGGAAGCCTTTGTGGATGCCGGACAGCGCCAGCACCGGGGCGACGCTCATCTCAATATTTCCGCTTGGGCAGCTCTTGCGCAGCGACGTCGGCGGTGTAGACACCCTCGGCCACGGTGATGCGCTTCTCGACCGGTTTCTTGGCGACGACGTCCTTGGCCAGTTGCATCAGTTGCGGGCCGAGCAGGGGGTTGCATTCGACGGTGACGTTGAGCTTGCCGGCCTTCATGGCCTCGAAGGCTCCGCGCACGCCGTCGATGGAGACGATGGCGATGTCCTGGCCGGGCTTGAGGCCGGCCTCCTCGATGGCCTGGATGGCGCCGATGGCCATGTCGTCGTTGTGCGCATAGAGCACGTCGATCTTCTTGTCGCGCGCCTTCAGGAAGGCCTCCATGACCTCCTTGCCCTTGGCACGCGTGAACTCGCCGGATTGGGAGCGCAGGATCTGCAGCTTGGGGTTGGCCTTGATGACCTCTTCGAAGCCCTTCTTGCGGTCGATGGCCGGCGCCGAGCCGACCGTGCCCTGCAATTCGACGATGTTCAGTGCATTGCCGGGCGCCTTCGCGGCACGCTCCAACACCCACCGGCCAGCCTTGCGGCCTTCCTCGACGAAGTCGGAGCCGATGAAGGTCACGTACAGCGAGGGGTCGGCGACCTTGACGGCGCGGTCGGTCAGGATGACAGGGATGCCGGCCGCTTTGGCCTCCTTCAGCACCGTGTCCCAGCCGGACTCGACGACCGGCGAGAAGGCGATGACGTCGACCTTTTGCGCGATGAAGCTGCGGATGGCCTTGACCTGGTTCTCCTGCTTCTGCTGCGCGTCGGCGAACTTCAGCGTGATGCCGGCCTGCTTGGCGGCCTCCTTGACCGAGGCGGTGTTGGCGGTGCGCCATTCGCTTTCGGCGCCGACCTGTGAGAAGCCCATGACGAGGGGGGCGGCCAGTACATGGAATGAAGGCAGGGACAGCGCGGCAGCGAGCAGCGCGCGGCGGATGGGATTCATGTGACTTGTCTCCGAATCGGTGTTCTGGCACCGATCCTAGGAAGGGCCGTGATGCGCGGCCAATCACATTTACCCGGCAATCGATACCGGTTTGGATATGGCGCCCGACGCCGGGACCTGAAAGCGCTCGACCGCACCGGCCCGGATGGCTTCGCGCAGCCGTGTGCGCCAGGCCGTGATGGCGGCGTAGCGCGTGGGGTCGCGACCCGCCTCTTCGGCCCATACCTGCTCGGCGCGCGATCCGTGGCAGGCTTCGCCCCGCAGGCAGGCCAGCCAGACCTCCGGGTCGCGGCCGTCGCAGGCCAGGCCGAAATCGCAGGGCAGCAGGTGTAGCGCGGCTTCGATCAGACGGCGGCTGTCGTCGGTATCGAAGCGCTCGCCGTCGAACACGTAGCTTTCGCCTTGGCGGGCCAGCAGGCGTAGGCCCAACTCTTCCAGCAGCAAGGGGTCGGGCCGGGCCAGCACGGCGGCGGGCCAGTCCGGGGCGGCGTCGCCCTGTTCAAGCCGGCGCAATAGCGGGTCGTCGGGGCCGGGCTCGTCGGCGGGCACACTGGCCAGAGCCAGCCACTCTGGCGTGAGCATCTGGCCGCAGCCAGTGGCCAGCATCTGCCACTGCCGCTGCGCAGCCTGCCGGTGCGCGTCGTTGACGTCGGTTGGCGGCGCCTCGGCAAGCGTGCCCAGTGCGGCGCAGCGGCGGGACAGGGCGCGGGCATAGAGGCGCCCGCCCTCGGCGCGCCGGGCCAATGCCTGCTGCAGCGTGGCGCGCAACTCGGTCGCGGGTGCGTCCAGCAGGGGCGCGAGCGGCTGTGGCCCAGGCAGGGGGCGCTGCGCCGAGACGGGCCGAGCCGTGGGGCGCGGCATCGGCTCCGCGTGAAGCCGACGCACCGCGACGGGCTCTGCAGGAACGACCGGCTCCGCCTCGGGTGACGGGCCGGATATCGCACCCAACAGGGCCGTGGCAAGCAGTGCCGCCATGGCCCCGGCGAGTGTCACCAGACGGCTTGTGGCCATCCGTCCGATCCCCAGGTCACGTTGTTGATGAAGAGCACCGGCGCGCCGTTGTTCTGCGCGTCATAGGCATGCCAGGCCATCACCGAGCCGTCGCTCAGCAGCGACTGTCCGCCCGGGCCCTTGAAGCGCGAACCGCTGGATGCGAGGACGGTGCCGCCGCCGGACAGCATGGCCACGCCGGCCTTGTCGACATAGGGCCCGGTGATGGAGGTCGATCGGCCGACGACGATGTAGTAGGTGCTGCTCGCGCCCTTGCAGCAGGCGCCCTTGGAGGCGAACAGGTAGTAGTAGGTCGTGCCGTTGATGGCCTTCTTGACGACGAAGCCGTTCTCGATGCCGTTGGTCGAATCCTTCGCGATGTTGACGATGCCGCCGGTGGGCGGCTTCAGGTTCACCTTGCTGACGCGGGTGATGTGGATGCCGTTCCAGAACGAGCCGAAGACGAGGTAGGGGTCACCGTTGTCGGCAAGCACGAAGCTCGGGTCGATGGCGTTGTAGCCGTCGCCGGCCTTGGAGGTCAGGATGGCGCCCTGGTCCACCCATTGGCCGGCCGCGATGCCGCCAGCCGAAGTGGTGAGCCCGATGGCCGACTTCTGCGAGCCGAAGCTGGAGATGGCGTAGTAGCAATAGCCCAGCGTGCCGTACTCACCGCAGCCGGGGGCCCAGACCATGGCGGTCTTGTCCGAGGGCAGGTAGGTCTTCCACCAGGACAGGCCGCTGCCGAAGATGGGCAGCCCTTGAGTCCAGGCATGGCCGTCGCCGGAGTACTTCACGCCGATGCCGCCGTTGTCGGTGGTCTCGAAGATCCACCAGGTGGAGCTGGTCTTGTAGATGTTGGGATCGTGGGTGCCCAGCGCGCCCGAGAGCGTCCAGGGTGCGGCCTGGAGCTGCGTGCCCGCCACGGCCAGCAGCCCGGACAGGGCAAGACGAAGGATGGGCGCGCATCGGCGCCGCCATTGAGTCAGCATGTTTTGTCTCCGGATGGGATGTTGTTGATCTACGCCGGTCCGATCGCACAGGGCGCTAGCGGGCCAGCGCGGGCGATGCTAGGAAGGAGACAGCTGCCGTCGCCAATCACTTTTCAGGACGCCGCGATACGGCTTCCGGTATTTCTCGCAAACCCCGATACCCGTTGGAAGATGGCTTCGCCAGTCCACCACACGCCATTGGAATCGCTAGGGGCCTTGCTTCAGCAGCCGCAGGCTGTAGAGGCCGCCGGCGATGGAACCCGGCCTGGCCACGAAGCGCACGGTCAGGTGTCCGCCGGCCGCGCGCACCAGCTCCGGCGGCAGGACGAAATCGCGCGTGTAGACTTTCCAGCACATTGGGATCCTAAGCTTAGAATTCCACGTGGACAAGTTGTCGCG
>JADMIO011426294.1_pt1 | contig 12541 bp, 8 predicted proteins | sample 8958161 | NCBI WGS metagenome assembly JADMIO01 (sample SAMN16585339, study PRJNA669376) | soil metagenome | isolation source: Crop rotation soil | place: USA: Cullars Rotation, Alabama | collected 2011 | reverse complement strand
TCAACTCTGATTCTTCCAGCACGTTTATCGATCCAGCTAGTTCGACTTCAGTATCAAAAGCGAGTTGAAGTGCTTCACTTATTTTCTTACTAAGGCGATCGACATACTTTTGGAGGAGTCGAATCCCCTCATCATCGATCTCATCGAGACGCCGAAAATCTCGGATGTGTGCTGCTATGTAAAAGAGCACGCCTATAGACTGTAAAAGGTTTCTTGCTGGCGCAAGTTTAGGTATATCCCAGACACTTAACCCGAGTTGTTCTAATGCCTCGACCGGTATTTGATGTTGTGCGAGATTCCACCACTTGAGGCCCGCGGAAATATCTGTTTGAAGTATGACCGGAAGACTGATTCGCCATGCAACTGGTGTGAGACATTTGCCCCGCGTAAGGGGAACCACGATTAAGTATGGCCAAAAGAAGTCCAGGGTGTTTCTGCGAAGCTCCTTTTCTCCGGTCATAACCGCTTGCCGAAGTGCATTAACGATAACGCCTAGACTTTCATAAACGTCCCATGGTTGATGAGCATCAACGGTCACCCACAGCGCCGATTCGCCTTCCCACGCGACGATCTCCGAAACGATGCCTATCTTAATGTCGGCTGACGAGGCGCGGCGAAGCGAGTCACGCAACCTAATTCTAACTTTCTTGATTAATCCTAACTGTTCATTGAGACATTCAGTTCGCGCATTTTGCATTACACGTTCGGGATCAGTGGCAAAAAAGTACCACATTGCCCAAATTCGATTTAACACGTCCCGCTCTTCTTTTTCCAAACGAGCAAGGAGGGTATGTTCGTAGAATGGTCCAAGTATTGGTCTCGCGGTCTCTTGGAATCTTCGGAGGTTCTTTACTGTCTCGGAAAGATTGAGGGTCGCAACCCGCACCGATTCAGTTTTTAACCCATTCTCCTTAGCGGCTCGTAGAACGTTGTCACGGCTGCTTGCTTTGCCTAGCAAAGGTTGCAGAATCATTCCATGCAGTGACTGGGAGTAGAAATTTGAAAGCGTTCTAACATGTTCATTGAATGCCTTCAAATAAGATTGATATTTTTGTAACGCTAAACCGTTACGGTTGAGTAAGAGGCGTCGGTCTAATTCTTCTTGCGTATTCTCTAACGACGTCGCTTCACTGACGAATCCCCATTCGTCCACCGCGCTTAATGGCAACAGCGGCGGATTGTTGAGTAACTTCTTACATTCATCCCAACTTTCGGAATTAACTTCTTTACCTAAAATCTGACTTGCTGTTGTTCGCCGGAAATAAGCACTCAATCCATTCTCAAGCTGCTTAAGCGAATTAACGACAGCCTGCCGAAGATTTAAAATTGCTTCAGCATACTCTTGCCAAGATCTCGGTCGAAACTCTTGATTACCTATGCCGCCCAATAAGCCGTTCACCGAAGTTAACCAGCGAATTGGAAGATGTTTACGAGCTACTCCCGTCTTAATGGTTTCATCAAATTCAAGAAACCCCTCGAATAAGAGATGACCGTAGCCTTGAGTCGCAAACTCTTCTCTTTCAGGGAAAATCCTTCGTAGTAGATCTAGTCGCTTTGACGCTTCCCAGTGAAAACGATTTGACGGGACATTCGCTGTCAGGTTTGACGAACTTTCCTCGAGTTGATCAAGATCGAAAACAAAGTGAGTCGTAACTTTGGAGCCATCATCATCCAAACGAGCGGATAACGTTTCTTTCCGAAACCGCTCTATACACTTCGGGTGATTCTCACGTAGCCATTCTCCAAATTGTTGACTATTAACCAAGGCGAGAATCAGATTTGCCATCACCGATATCGGAAGCGTTTTAACGGCGAGATCGAGCGACTCCTCGGGAAACCACATATCTAACGGCCAATGAACATGGAGGTGATTCAGCCAAAAAATGGCTTCGGCCGCACTGTCCCAATCCTGGGTGCTCGCTGGAAGTTCGAGCGAATTGGTTCTGCCTGATAGCCATTCTGTCACGCGAACGAAGATTTGCTTCTTATCAGTTTGACGTCTCTGCAATTCGTCGATGATGGCTTTGCCTTCATCAGGAATCACATCCAAGTCTCGCCACCAAGATTTCGCAATTTGGTCTATCGACGAATCGGTGAGATCAAAATCTAAGAAGTGCGCCCATCCCTGGCCTACCTGTTCTGCGGCGCCCGTTATCAGCTCATTGTTGTCTTTCACATACTCGGCAACACCTAACCATATTTGCGACCGCACGCATCCAATGACAGCGTTCCACGTTTTTGGCTCATAACTAGCAAGTGTCGTCAGGAGCGGTTCCAGCTGATCGTATTTCCGAGAGAATGAATAAAGCAGGAAAGTTTCTATGTCGGGCTCATGAATAAAAGGGAGACAGATAGCGCTACTTTGTGGCCACGGGGAAATTTCTGGATCTGATAGCAGTTCTGAAAGAATCGCCGAACGGATAGGATGCAGCCCACCGAGTAGTGCGCCCTGTGCGCTCACTCTAAGCAAATACTCCTTTTCAAACAACGCTATCGAATACTGCGGAGCGGCGAGTTGAAGATGTTGAGCCAACGGGCTCAATTCCAATCGGCCTTCAAATGCCGATGCAACAGAAACGAGTCTTAGCAATTCCAATTCAGTTGGACGCAAGCGCCCTTCCCTAACCTCGGTTCCTAAATGATTGACCTGATGCTTAAGTCGCTCATATAACGAAGTGCCTTGGGTTATTAGATAGGCGAACTCCATTAGGGGTCCGGCTTCCCCAAATTTGATCCACGCCTCTTCAAAATTCAGAACGTTTGCGGGAGTAACTTTAGATGTGAGAGATTCGTAGAGTTGCTCTGCTTCTGAGCGATCAAATTCCAAGTCGATTGCCTTAAACGGCATTTCCGCACCGGATATGGTGGTCCGTCTCCAATCCTCTTCTCGAATAGTTACGAGTATTTGAATATCCGGCTGAGTATTAAGTTCTCGGACCAGTTCTGACCATTCGGCATTTCTCGGCGCAACATCTATGTACAGCAGCATTGGAATGCCAATCGCGGTTGCATGCTGGCTAATCGCTAACGCCACTCTAAGAGTCTGCTCGCGGCTACCGAGGGCCGCGATGCGAAAACGCCATTGTGAAGGAACGTAATCACGAAGATATCTGTATGCTAATGTACTTTTTCCCTGGCCGGACGCAGCGTGAATTATGACCAGCCGATTCTCACGAAAAGCTTCCTCAATCGCAGTCAGCCGTTCTGACCGGATGACATCCAAGTCAGTTAGGATGTGTTCATAGCGTGCGGAAATGCCTTGATAGAATTCGCCGGCCAGCCGAAGTTGAAGGTCTGGATCATCAATTAGCGTATCTTCGAGTGGAATGATCGAGGTGAACCATTCCATTTTATGCGCAGCGCGAGCGACTATAAATTGACCGACCCTGTTAATTCGATCGATTACATCAGTGCGGGTAATTTTGGTCCGATTCTCGGCACACACATAGAGCCAGTGGGTTAGTAACTCAAAGGCGCTGTCAGGATCGACGCCTGGTAGGCTCTCTGTTAGCTTTTTGTAAACTGAGGCAGTTAGCGAAGCTTCGTCCGCTAACGTGAGCGTGGCCTTGTCTAAAACAGTCTTCGCCTTTGCTTGGGACAAATAGCCATACGAAGCAATCTTATTCGCTACGTTGACCTGGCTATCTGTGTCTTCCTCAAGAGCCAGTTGTAGTTCCGGACCAACTGACCCAAAGGCAATTATAGTCACCTTTATTCCTGAATCTTTGTCGAGTTCGGAAGAGACTCGATAAAAGAATGACTTTGGCTTTCCCGGTTTGAATGACGACAGAACCAGATCTGAGGTCCGTTGCTTTACTTGAATTATCTCTAGAAGTTGATCTGACGCTCTGTATACAGCTAGATCCTCCGTCCCCTCCGGTTGAAAGACGAGAGAGTCCCCTTGCTGGTTTAGAATTCGGGACAATGTGTAAAGTGCTTGGAGCCTATAGCCTCGGTAAGCAGGAGTGGCATCTGTAGTTGAAGGCATAAAATGTCCTAGATGCATCGTATTGGACCTAAGCGTGATCGTTCCGACGATATGAACTGGACGTGAGGAAACCAATGCAAGACTTCACTCCGATGTTTTCTTTTTGGTACACTCTTCCCCGAAAACTCGTCCTCATTCTAGCTCTTAGCTCTTGGTGAAGAATCTGAGTTTAATTTGCTCGTCGATGCATTGGCTTAGCCTCCTGTGCGTCACGGCGAGCAACTAAGGCCCAGAGGGAGTCCTCCCTCGGGCCTTAGTCCAAATTTCAATCATGACAGGTTTCGATCAGGTTTTAGGCGACAGTCCCTGTTTCGCTACCATCGGCGAGGTCATTGATATATTTAGTTAATCCGCTACGATCGCGAAGAAACTTGATCGTACCGTCAAAGGCTTGGCGATTCGATCTCGGGCTTACTTCTTTGGTGACTTTGCCATCTGCAGAACGCTTTTCGACAATGCCTCCAATCACAGTTCCCCAATCTCCAACGTTGGTACGACGCCAATCTAGTTTTGATTGGCTAATTTGATTAATCATTACTCCACGTTTATTTGAATCAGCAACCTTTGTATAAAGGAGCTGTCCGATTACACCCAAGGCTTGAAGCGCTGCACTGGCTCTAAAAAGATATTCCTCACGTCCAGGAACAACGGTCCAATGCGGAAAGGCCTTGTTGAGTTCAGTCATATACTCAAATAGTTCCTTTTTCATCGCCTCGTACGATTCTAGTGTAAGTTTAGGTCCTTTAATTGGCCCCTTGTTAAGCCCTCTTTGGCCCTCACAGAATCCTCTTGTGAATCGGTACATAACTGAATGCGTTGTAAATTCTTTCGCCGCCGCCGCCAGTGAATCCTTCACCTCGTTGATACCACCACCGTCCTTGATTACAGGATGCTGTCTTAACTCCTTGGCTAAAATGTTGTGGAGGTCTCGACTATCGACCGCAAGTGCCTTCGTCGCTTTCACCGTTGTTCTAAGATAGTTCTTATCGTGAAAGCTCTGGCCCGCCCATTCCTTTAATCTTTCATGTGGAAGAACTGAAATCGAGACGGTTTGCGTAAACTTGTTGGCATATGAAGGATAGCTGCGTGCAAGGTCCATCAACGCACAGAAACGATGCTGCCCATCAGTTATGAAGTACTCGGCCGAGCTTGGGAAATATATCGAATGCTTCTCAGTCCACTGCGTCATATCCGGTTTTGCCGCCGTCACGACATCCAGCTCAGCCCAATCAGCATACTTTCCTCCGGCCAGTGCATCCTCGAGATATTTGACCATCTCAGTAACCTTTTGTGAGTCTATTGTCCTTTGTACTTCTCTGACGAGATCAACCAGATCCTCAGAGACATGATGCGGGTCGTGTTGTCCAGGCCGCGGGGCCAAAGGAATGCTTCGTGGATCGTATGCGATCATCTTTATTAGGTCTCCCGGCAACATCTCGATATGAATTTTTGGAAAACCTGTCGGTGATTTGCCGACCGAGCAGTTCTTGAGTTCCTGATAGAGGCTCGCTTCGGCTGTTGGATCGAATTCTGAATTGTCGCCAAACTCATCCATCGTTTTTATCTCCTAAAAATGGAGAGCGACTGCCGTCGCTCTCCTTTGATTTAACAACCATAGCCTGATCGGATCAGACATCGTTGATCTTCGTCATCGCATTCGAAGCAGCCCAATCGGCACTCTCTATGACCAGCAGCCGATCATTGGAATCCATGTGCTTTTTAAGCGAATCCCGCAGGCCGACAGCGGTGTGACTACCTGTCAGAGCCCAAACGGACAACAGCACACGCTTGGCTCCCAGCCGTTCTAGCGCTGCGTACAGTTCGTCGTAGTTCTTCCCAGGTTTAAGCAGATCATAGGTAACAAAGAACAGTTTCATCGTAACTTTAGCCTCCTGTGCGAACAGATATGCGCCGAGCTGGTCGGCGCACGCGTACAGTCTCACATTTGCAGAATGCGGTCAAGCATTTTTTCTATGTCCTGTTCCGCCCAGCTCTGCCTAAACTTTATGGCCTAGCACATAACCTCCGTACCTGCTGTGGCCGAGAACGATTATCACCGGCTGCCATGTCCACCAGATTATTGAATGGGTATAGTTGGTTATAACATGCGTTATAATTAACTGCTTGTTCTGCGAGCTGAGGACAACTTAGTCGGTACTCGGGAGGTAAGTGATGAGTGTGTTGAAGGTAACAACCGTAGGAAATTCTGTGGGTGTCATTCTTCCTAGAGAGATTCTCGAGAGACTGCGCGTGAAGAAAGGAGATAGTCTCTATGCAATCGAGACGAAAAACGGTATAGAGCTGACGGCCTACGACCCTGGGTTTGCTAGGCAAGTTGAAATGGCAGAACGTGTGATGCGTGAAGATCGAGATGCCTTGCGAAGGTTGGCCAAATAGTCATCATGACTGAGATGGTCTGGCTTCTAGACGAGACGATCATCGCGATCCACCACCGACAAATAGCGGAGCATGGTGGCACTGAGGGTTTACGAGATGAAGGATTACTTTCGTCTGCGCTCGCGCGGCCTCAGAATCTTTTTGCTTATGGCGACCCGGCGCCTGACTTGGCGGCTCTAGCTGCAGCTTATGCCTTCGGAATTGCCCGCGACCATCCGTTCTTGGACGGCAACAAACGCACCGCACTAATCGCAGCTCGCACCTTCCTGTTGTTGAACGGCGTCAATCTTAATGCTAGTCAGGATGAAAAAGTCTTAATCTTCCTACAACTGGCCGAAGGCTTATTAACGGAGGAGAAGCTAGCCGATTGGATTCGAATCCGAATATGATTCCTCCCATAAATAGTGAATTTTCTAGAAATCATTGCTCGTAACCGGCTGTCCGTAAAGACAGGTCTAACATTTCACCCTGGGTTGAACACGGAAAATCTCGGAAGGAGATATGTGCATGTCGGACGAAGGAAGCCCACGAGTTCAACAGTCAATTCTAGGGCTGTCAACCACCGAGCTGGCAGGATTGTCAGTTGAGGAAATAACAGGGAATCAGACAGCTATTAAGATGCTGATGCACTATTACAAGCAGCTGGTTGACGAGAATGCCACGCTGAAAAACGACAACAACACTTTGAACACCTACATGACGGCATATGACAAACAAAAGTCGAATTCTGCCACTGGAGCGGTACTCCTCGCATTAAGCAATATCGTCGTAGGGTTAGGTGTAAATTTCTTAACTGGTAACGTCACAGGTCCAGGATTGGCAGCTCTCGCGATCGGTGTCGTTATCGTTGTCGTAGGCGTTTACTTTAGCTTCTTCAAAGATAAAAACTGAATGAGCGTTAGATACATCTTCAATACCTCAGGGGATTATGTTGCCTTTGTGCAGCATGAGAATTTATTCACGCCTGATAGCGAATGGCTTGGCTTCATAAAAAACGGCAGTGAAGTTTATTCGACGGAAGGAGAGTTCATGGGCTACCTTTTGAGCGATGACAGGATTGTCAGAAATAGGACCGAACTAAAACGATTACGCTTGCTACGACCGCTTCGGCCCCTTCGGCCCCTTCGTCCGTTGCGTCCTTTGCGCCGGCTGCGTATGCCAAGTCTTCCTTATCCCTATGAGGACGTCTTTGCTGATAAGGAGTAAATCAGCATCGAGAGTGGGTATTACTAAATCGACAAGTTCTTGCCCTATGCGCCGGCGTTAACTGTAAGGCTGCGGAGTGAAACGAGTTCAAGCGTTTCAGATTCTAAGCCATTATTCAGACTCACCGAACAATTCTGAGCGAACATCATCCAATGGGATCAACTCCACCATGCCTGCGTCGATCTCGACTAAGCGGCGCTCGATCTCAGTAGAACAAACTGCTTCGGCTCTGACATAGGATCCAATGTTGCTCCTAACTATTTCATGAAGGCATTCTGCGCGCCAGTTTATCACGCTTGTGGTTTTCATCGGTGATTGGTCTATCGTCACGCGTCACCCGTGAGGGGTGGTCGGCAATCTGCTCAAGAGTCCTTCGCCGATTGACGTGCTGGTCCAAGTAACTTACGCACTCCGGGCGCTACTGAGTAGCGGAAACTCGCTGTGGCAGATTTGTGGCAGGAATAAATGGAAAGTGACTGGTAACAGATGGGAACGGATGTAACGTGATGCAAAAACCCTTGATTTTGCTCGTGGCTGCAACTCGAATCAAAATCAATAGTTAACTTTTCCTACTTCTCTTCATTCGGGACCGTGAGGTCGGAGGTTCGAATCCTCTCGCCCCGACCAATAACTCACATCTCATCAACCACATACCGTCGTGAACGTTAGCGCTATCTTTTCGTCGTGTGGCCAATTGTGGACAAAATTTTCTTGATTCCAGAAATTTTGAGCATTATCCACTTTTTCCATCTCTGCAAAAACCTCGCAAAAACGAGAAAACCCAAAAGCGTCCTATTGATGGTCCAATTGATGGCTCCTCGGAACCGTGCGCTCTGTTAAGGTGTAAGTCACGTGATTTGCTCAGGATAGCGTTGGTTGAAGCAAGACCGACCGTGTGGTCGGTGCGCTATAGAATTTAAGAATTCCCGTGTATCAACCGCACCATCTTTAGCGACAACCCGGTACCTAAGCAACAATCCTCAGCTTCAACTCAGAGTGCTTGCGGCGTCTATGCTCGGTCCACTTTCATGGTCCTGGTCACGTCGCAGGTCGTTTGTGTGATGATCGTTGAATTTGTTCTTTACGATCGCAAGTGTAATCACCTGTGAACTCGGGTTTCAATCGAGTGATTAAGCGAGGCCTTGACTAACCCCAGACTGAGCGTTAATTGATCTATAGGCTGCCTGTTCGGCCATTAAGGTCCGCTTGCACGTTGAGTTCTTTGCCGATGGTCTTCGCCTCGGGCGATTTTACTTTTTAGGGAAATACCCACGAGCGAGCCTTAACTGACAAATGCGGCGGGTGAGACAAGCTGCCAATCAGCGTCTCAGTTATCCCATCGGAATCGAGATGAAACGCAAAATTTTTGCCGATAACAAAAGCGCAAGGCACGTTACTGGGGGAACTTCATGCGTCGTATGAGATCGACGAAGCGTGGGTCTGAGTGCAGGCTGTCGAAGTGCGGGTCAGCGTTGAGATACTGCAACTGAACATCATGCGCTGCGTAAGCTCTTTCGAGCAATTGAAACGCTTGATCGTTCTCGCCTAGTCCGACGTAGAGAATTGCAAACTCTGCGGGCGAGACGTATTGCTTCGTCTTTTGCACCTCACCGAGTATCGCTTGTGCCTCCTCGCGCTGGCCGGCCTTGGCATAGGCGTAGCCAAGGTAAAGTCGCAAACTCTCGTCGATATTCCCGAGCCTCATTCCCTCTTTGTATGCGGCGATCGCTTCCGGGTACCGTCCCATCGCCGCGTACGTGTAGCCGGAGTAGATGTGCGTGAGCGGGTGGTTCGGATCCAGCTCATGCATCTGTCTTAATATGTCAAGTGCCTGATCATACTGACGAGTCATGAAGAGTGTTATGAACACTCCTATGTTTATGCGGATCGAGATTGGGTCAAGCTCTTTGGCTCGTTTGGCTTCACCGATGGCTTGCTCGCGTCGTCCCAACAGGCTGAGAAACGTGGAGTAGGAGGCGTGTGCATCGGCGTAGTTCGGGTTCAACTCGATCGCCCGTTTATACTGTCGCTCGGCCTCGGCCCAGTCCCAGGCCAATTGTTTGTTGTAAGCCAGCGCGTTGTATGCTTCCGAAAGATCCGCATCCAAGTCCAGCGCTTTGACACCTGCATCCTCTGCTCTATGTACGGCCTCTTGCGGATCGATGACACCGTCATTACCGAGAATGCTGTAGGCATTGGCCAGCTCCGCATAGGCGAGCGCGTAATTGGGATCAATGGATATCGCCTGCTCGTAATAGTCGATGCCTTTCTTACGGTCTTCGTTCGCTCCCTTGTTCCAGTAGAACCGTCCTTTCAGCAGCATCTCATAGGCCGCGGGTTTTACTATCGAACGCTTGGCGAGTTGCCGCTGCTGGTCTGCGTTCAATCGCAGCCGTAGGCTGTCGGCGATCTCACGTGAAATCTCCGCCTGCACCTGAAGCAAATCTGTCGGCTTGCGGGTGTACTGCTCGCCCCATATCTGCGTTTTGTCGCCGGCGTTTACAAGTTCGACGCTGATTGCCAGGTTCTCGCCGCGCTGGGTGACCCTTCCGGTCAGGATCGCGTCAACACCCAACGCCTTCGCTACTTCCTTCAAGTCGAGGTCGGTGCCTTTATACTTGAAGGCGGAATTGCGAGCGATGACCTTAATGCCGGGCAATTGCGAGAGGCTGTTGATGAGGCTCTCCGAGATGCCATCGGAGAGATAATCCATCTCCGTATCTTTACTTACATTCATGAAAGGGAGGACAGCGATGGAGTGTACGGCGATCTGAGAGTTTTGCGATCGGAAGTAAAACCACCCCGCGGCGGCGATTCCTAATACAACCACCACGGCAACCAGCGCCGCGCGCTTATGATGACTGATTCCGCTGACCACATACTCGGCACTCGAGGTCGGATGGGGAGCTCCGCTTCCCGCCGTGCCCATTCCTGATGACGAGTTGCGTTCCGTCTTTGTCGGCACATCGGACCTTGTCGCCGTGCGGCCTGCGGCCGCTCGTACGATCTGCTCCGATTCGGGAACGGCCTGCAACTCCTGCGCGAGTTCTTCCAGTTCTATGCCTAAATCTTTGATTGACTGGTATCGCTTCTCGGGCTCTTTTGCCAGACACCTACGGACAATCCTTTGCAAGTCCTCCGGGGCTTTTGGATTGGTGTCTTTAATCTGCGGCGTCGGCGCGTACACGATCTTGTGTAACGAGTCCAGCATATCCTCACCCCGGAAGGCCCTCAGCCCCGTCGCGGCCTCATAGAGAATGCAGCCGAAGGAAAAGACATCGGAACGATGGTCTATCTCGCGCACGCGACCTTGCGCCTGCTCCGGAGACATGTAGCCGACCGTGCCCATCACCATTCCGGGCGTAGAGTGTTGCGCCAATTTGATGGTGGCGACTTCATTCGGAACTTCGTCAGCAGCTACCGTTTCAGGCCGCGTCTCAATTAACTTTGCGAGTCCGAAGTCAAGAATCTTCGCGTAGCCATCGCGTGTAATCATGACGTTGTCGGGCTTGAGATCGCGATGCACGATTCCCTTCTCGTGCGCCTTAGCAAGACCTCCGGCCACCTGAGCGAGATACTTGAGGAGGTTAGCTAGCGGGGTCGTGTCGCGGTGAATCTTGTCGCTCAGCGTTTCACCGTCAATATACTCCATCGATATAAAATGCTTGCCTTCCGCCTCCCCGATTTCATAGATGTGGGCGATGTGCGGGTGGTTCAAGGCGGCCGCTGATCTGGCCTCCTGTTCGAAACGACGCATGCGATTCTTATCGGCAGCTAATTGATCCGGCAGAATTTTCAGCGCGACGGCACGGTCCAGTTTGGTGTCTTGGGCAAGGTAGACTTCACCCATCCCTCCTACACCTAAAAGCGAGCGCACCTGATAATGGCTGAGCCGTTTGCCTACCAGCGAAGCCGACTTATCCATTGCAAGCGCTTTGGCCGCGTCATCGATCGCTCCTGCAGCCAGGAAATCTGCGGACTCTTCTTCCACGGCAAGTAACGATTCCACCTCCCGGCACAATGAGTCGTCCTCACCACAGGCTTTCCTGAGGAAAGGGGTACGTTCGTTGTGGGGCAGTTCCAGGGCGGCTTCGTAGAGCTGACCGACTTGTTCCCAACGTTCAGGTGTCATCGTCTACTTCTCTCTGCGTAACTCGCGATACAACCAGGCCTTGGCCAATCTCCAGTCAGACCGTACTGTGCGGGGCGAGATTTTGATCACCTCACCCACTTCGTCTTCAGTTAGTCCGCCGAAATATCGCAACTCCACGACTTGACTCTGTCGCAGGTTGAGTGCTGCCAACCGCACCAACGCCTCATCCAGAGCGAGCATGTCTGCGCCACGTTCCGGCGAAGCAAGCAAAACTCCATCGAGTGAGACTTGCTGTATCCCGCCGCCGCACTTGAGATTGCGCCTGGCCCGCGCCAGATCAACCAGGATCCGCCGCATCGTTTTTGCCGCGACGGCAAAGAAATGGCCACGGTTCTCCCACTGCACACTCTGCGCATCAACCAGGCGTACATAAGCCTCATGGACCAAGGCTGTAGTTTGCAGGGTGTTGCCAGCACGTTCGCGACTCATGTAGCGATGGGCCAGCCGGTGCATCTCTTCATAAACCAGCGGGAGCAACTTATCCAGCGCCTCTTCATCGCCGTGGCTCCAGGCTAAGAGCAGCAGTGAGACTTCTTTACGGGAGTCTGTGGTCATGAACCTCGCTGCGGAAATGTTCCGTCGGGGCAATTGAATTTACTATACCCGCTAGTCGTTCACCACTTGGCCGAAGAAATTCTTCCTACGATTGCCGCATTCCGTGCTCGATTCCGCTTACTTCAGTGAGAGCTGGACTGAAAGTCCATCGGATCATCAGGAAGGGACAAAAACAATGCATAAGCTGAATAGGCCGACGATCGCCTTCTTCGGTTTTGTCTTATTGGCAGTGATTGCGGCGG
>JADMIO010871564.1_pt1 | contig 12544 bp, 17 predicted proteins | sample 8958161 | NCBI WGS metagenome assembly JADMIO01 (sample SAMN16585339, study PRJNA669376) | soil metagenome | isolation source: Crop rotation soil | place: USA: Cullars Rotation, Alabama | collected 2011 | reverse complement strand
GCCGCGACTTCAAGTCACGTGAATTCCAAGCTTCGGATCCCACTGTGCTGGAAATTCCTCCGCGTACTCTTCGCCGTCACGAACGGCCTGGCGGCGGTCGAGCGTCCATTCGCCGTCCTCGTCGAGACGGGTGGACCAGCGGTAGCAGGTGTGCGTTCGGCCGCCGAACTCGAATTCCCCTTCCTCCAACCGGACCGTCCGGGCCCCTCCGCCGACCATGTAGCGGCCGATTTCTTCCCGGTTATTCCAACTCTGCCCCGTCACGTCGTCCGCGTCGATGTCGTCGTCTTCCGGGTCTCGCTGCTCCTGGTGGTTGTCGCGGGCGTACTCTTCGCCCTGGTCGCGGGCCTCGTCCCGGTCGGTCGTCCACTCGCCTTCCTCCTCCCGGTCGGCCCCCTTGTCATCCGGCGTGAACGATACGAACCGATACACCTTCACAGGCTCGTCGGCACCCGGCGGCGTGTACTTCCCCGCCTCTAAATAGATTTCGTGCTCGCCGCCTTCATCGTCCGACCACTGAGCGTAGTTCGTTTCCGCCCACGGCAGGCTGTTGTAATCGACTTTGCCCGCCTCGATCGTGCCGTCCCACTCTTCCGCTTCCCCTTGTTTCGTCTTGGTGCCGCCTCCCTCTACCGCCTCCCGTTCCGCCTCGGTCGCCTTCGCCATCACGTCGCCCGGGATGAACTCCCCGCCGGCGAACCGCTTACCGCCGATTGTCACGCCGCCCTTCGGGGCGTGGGCCGCCGCCGCCGACTTGTGCAGCTTGTGGCCGGGCTTCAAGAGCGGTGCCAGGTGCCGCAGCGTATGCAGGCACCCCAGCGCGTACCCCCGCTTGTGCCCGCGGCGGCGGCCGGCCTCGCGGCCCTTGCGGTGGGCGGCTTTCAAGGCGTCGGAGATGAGCGTGAGTTCTTCGGGGGTGTGCGGCATACCCCGGAGATTCCGGGGCGGGAAGGGAACCGACTACGGGGCTAACACACCCCCAGCCGTGCCAACTGCCGCCGCGCCCATCCCGCGGGCCGTGGCTTGGCGGGTTGCAGATGTTTGGCGTTGGCACGCTCGGCGGCTATGCCCCAGAACGCCTGCATACTCCGCTCCATCGCACATCCGTACTCGTGCTGCAACACGTTCCCGGGCCACTCCGCCCGCGGGTGGACGTAGGCATTCCGGGTGTGGGTGTAGTGGGTCACTCTTTGGCCTCCAATTGGCCCGCAAACTCTGTCAGCCCTTGCAGGATTTCGTCGGCAACGGTCGGCTTGCGGATGCGTTCGGCGATGCGTTTTGCCTCACGGTGCCCCCAGATTGCTCTCGTGAAATTGGTTGCTATCTCCCTGTGTCGTTCTTCTGCACACGCATCTGCAACCTTCGCACACCGCTCCCGCTCGGCTAGGACAGCAGCGTTCAGGGCGGACCGGTGGTAAGCTTGCAGACTAGCAAACGCCCGCTCATGGCTCGCAATGGCTTTATCAAGGCATTCCTTGAGTCGGGCCAAATCTTCTGACCGCCATGATTCTTCTTTCACTTTCCGCCCTCCACGACCGCCGTCGGGGTTGCGTCCCCATCGGCCCATTTGCAAGGCGGGTCGCGTTCGAGCAATCGCAGTAGCCTTTCGATGCCTTCAATCTCTGCCGGAGTTAGCTGCCGTTTCGGCCGGGGGACGTTCTGTGACGCACATTTCACCGCATCCGCCATCGTCATGCCGTTCGATGCGTGGTAGCCGGTGTACTGCACGTCAAACCGAGGAACTTGGTCGCTGACCGGTACCACGCCGAACGACGGGTGTCTCCAGAACACACTCACCGCATCTACCATCGGGTCGTAAGCCGTCCGCACGTACTCGGCCCCGTCCGGCAACCCGGCCGTCACCGCGAACGCCCGGTCCGGCGGCGTGACGAAGAACAGGTCGCGGAACAGTTCGCCGCTGAACTCGACCCGGACTAACCGGCGTTCGTTGTCGGTACTCATGGAATCCCCCCTGTGTTGTGTTAGTTGTCGCCCCTCTCACTCGCCCCCGACAATCGCCGTCGGCGTCACATCCTCATCATCCGCCCGCGAAGCCGTCAGCCCGGCTATCTTGGACCCGAACTCTTTCAGTGAGGACTCGTACCGGGACAGGTCCACGGGGAGGGTGAATTTCACGCCGAGTGCCTTCGCGGCTTTTATCACCTCGGCGGACGTTGGCCACGGTGGCACCGCACCGGCCGACTCCACCGCGTCAGCCGGCCTCAGATACTCCACCCCGCCTATCACAATGCCCACCTTCTTGTTCTCCAGCTTCACCCGCCCGAACCCGGCTTTCTCCTCCTCCCACGCCGGCACCCGCTTCAGCACCTCCAGCACCTTGCCGGCCGTGTCGTCGTCCACGTACCGCTCGATGGTGAGCACGGGGAGGCCCCTCGCATCGGCCCGCAACGTCACCGAACCTACGTTACTCGGGTCGATGCCCACGGCCTCGCACAACGCTTTGCCGAACTGTCTCGGGTTGGTGATGGTCATGGGTTGTCCTTTGTGTGTTCTTTGGCCTGCCACTCGCCGCACCAATCATCAGCGGTCGTCAGCGGCCACGTACTCTCTTGAACACGCTGCCCCAGATTCGCGTCATCGACGGGCTGATTGGTGTCCTTCACCCATTGCATTGCCAGTCCGATGAGCGGCACGAAGTCCACGGTCGGCGGGTATCTCCTGCAATCGCCGCTAAAATCGTCCGGCTGATAGCCGGTAGGAGCCGGGTTATCTTCCGAGACCGGCCAGACGCCGTCCTCCCCGTGCATCACCCAGAACCGGCACCCGTCGCACCTGTTGGTCATGGTTGCGTCCCTCCCCCCCCCCCCGACGACCACCGTGAGCATCTCCCACCCGCACTATACCGCCGTCAGTAATCCCCATCGTCGTCCGGGCATTCGTCGTCATTCGGGCAGGCTACTTTGAATTCCGCCTCACAGTGTCGGCACGTCACTCGGTCGGGCGTGGTCATCGCGCGAACACTCATACCCTCCGGGATCGGGTCCGCGTCCGGGATGTCGTGCATCTGCCGAATCACGTCCGCGTCGTCGGGGTCGTCGGGGTTCAGAACAACCGACACCGACCGCTGAAAGTTCTCCCGCCCGCACCGCTCACAATCCCAGACGTAGGCGGGCACAAGTTCGACGGTGGTCATGCAGGCTCCGTAAGTCTGAGAACGGTCGCGGCCACCCACCCGCCCGGCCGCCGTCGGCACGACATGAAATCGGAATTCACTTCCTCTTTTTTCTCCCGGAATTCGCTTCCGGTTTGTCGCCCTCACCGGTTCAAGAAGAGTATGAACACCCCACTCGACCCCGATGACTACCCGGAACTCGGCCCCGAGGATCAGGCACTCCTCGATCGTGGTGCCGCCGCGATGCTTCGGGTATTCGCGGTTTGGCGAAACGAAATTCCCCTCTCCGAGATGACCCAGAAGGAAGTCGATTGGGCCATCGGCCGGCACGTCCGCAAGCCCGAAGACGACGAAGACCCCGAGGAGGATGTCAGCACGACCTGAACTCCCCGTTCGTCAAGTATCCGTGCCATCCACAGCAACCCTGACAGTGAATCGAGGGGGTCAGCGTTAGCGTTGTGATGTCGTCGAGCGAGCCGGCCGTGATGTCCCACGACGGAGACACCGACGGTTTCGGGTGGGTCGCCCGAATCGACCCGAGCCGCCCGCATCCCGGGCAGGTGAACAGCAGCACGTCGTCGAGAAACCGCCGGCCCTTCCCGGGCGTCGTGTGCAGGTACTCGCCCGGCTGAATCTCCGGGTCGTCCTCCGCGGCCTGAATCGCTTTGCAGGTCCGCCGCACATCCACGGGTATGGAAGATTTTTGTGATTCCATTACCGGTTTCTCCGCCGTGCCGCGATTACACCTACATGAGCGACCACATTCCCGACCCCGGCCTCGATGCCGCGTTCCGCCAGTTCCAAATCGCCGCAGGTGCCATCCCACTTTCGGAGATGACCCAGGCCGAAACCGAATGGCGGTTCCGCTTGTGCCTCAAAGAGCGAGAGATTCCCGATTACGATTCCTTCTTCGAGAACGTCCCGGTAGAAGAAGACGACTACTGAACGCCACGGGTCACTTCGCCAACTTCGCCCTCACGGCGGCATCCTTCGCTTCCAAAAGCTTGCGCAACGCCACCGTCCGCTCCGGGTTCCGCGGCAGCGTCAGCACGACTTCCGCCAAGTCCGCGAACGGCTTGGAGACTTCCTGAAGGTGGGTCGGCAGGTGCGAGTATGCGAAGAACTGCACGATGTGTTCTTGAGGCTGGTCCATTTTCTTCCCCGTGTGTCACGCTTCTACTTCAACCCGGCAACCTGTTCATCAAGCCACGACCGCAACGACTTCGCCACGACCGCCTGACCGAGTTTCACCGTCTCCAACTCATTCTCCGGCCCGCTCACCGTCAACCCGTCGGCAGTCACGGTCAGGGGCGCGACCGGAAGGGACTTATACCGTTCCCCGGCCCCGGGTTGTACGTAGGCGACCGTGGCGTGCGGAACGTAGTTCGGATGCGTCTGCGTGTTCGGCAACGCCGACAACCGCTCCCGCAGCCTGCGCAGGTCCGGCGAGTCGATGGACGCGTACACCACGTCGTAGCCGTCGCCGGGGAACACCCCGACCGGCCCGAGCGTGAGCCTGACCGGCCCGAACCCGGCGGCCTTTTCCCGGACCGCCTCCGGGTCGAACTCGTGCAACCCGAAGAGTGCCGTTACATGCGGGTTCGTCTCCACGCCCCATTCGTGCAGGTCGGCCGGGTCGATGTGACCGGCGAGTTCCCGGAGGGCGTCCGCGGCCGGCCCGGTCAGGTCGATTTGCGTGGACGTGTGCGACCGCGGTTCGGTCGGCTCGGTTGGTTCTGCCGCCGGCACCAACGCACCCCCCGCCGCGTCCGCGAACGCCGACATGGCCTTGCCCACCTTCGGCACGCCCGTCCCCTTGCCGGCCCGGTTCGTCGGCCGGGGGACGGAAGGCGGTCCCTTCGGCCCGTGCTTCGCCCGCAGCTTGTCCCAACTGTTCGTCTGCTCCAAATCCCGGGCGGCTTGTTTGAACGGCCCCGTCGCCACGTTCTCCACCGCACCCAGCACCTTCCGGGCGACGTTCTTGAACACGGACCGGAGCACCTTCTCCGCGTCCTCCGGGTGCAGGCCGAGTACCGCCCCGGCCAGGTTCGCCAGCCGCTTCGCCGGCACGCCCCAGTCCGTGTCCCGGAGCGGTTGCACCTTGTCGGGCGGGATGGCTTTCGCAATCGCCCGCACGGGAACGGCCCGGACGATGGCTTTCGCCACGGGCAGGAGTTTGGCCGTCGGGAGCTTTTCGGGCGGCGGGAGCCGCTTGGCCGTGGGCAGATTCTCCGCCAGGTGCGCCAGCGTCTCCAGGGGAAGGGCCGACTGTATCCGCGAGTCAATGCCGAACGCCGCGTCCAAATCCGGGTTGTGGCGGATGTCCGAACGGCCGCCCTTACCACCCTTCGCCGGTGATTCTGCGAAAGCCGCGTCCAGGTCGGGGTTGTGCCTGCCGCCCCCCGAATCACTCTCCCCCAGGGATACCCGCCTGCCGTCCTGGAGCCGGTAGCGGTGCCCGCGGGCGTCCTTGAACACCCCCGACTTACCCCCGCTCGCCGACTTCTCCACCGCCATGTTGGGCGTGAGCTGGCCCAGCACCGCGTTCACGACGCTCCGGCGTGGGTCGGCGTTCTCGCCGCCCGGGGCCGCAGCCCCCGGCGGTTGGGCGGGCGGTTCTTCGCCCCCTCCCATTTCGGCATTGGGTTGTGGGGGTTGCTGTTCTTGCTGGAGTTTGAGTTGCTCCCGGGCTAAGTAGATTTCCGGCAGCACGTCACCGTCCGGGAGCGGCGGCTTGTTCTGCGCGGCCCTGATTTCGTTGAGTAGGTGCGTCTTCGAGTCGGACCCGGCCGAAAACATCCGCATCTGCAATTCGCGGTCATCAACCGGCGGGAGTTCCAACTCAACCTTGAAATCCCGGCCCCAATACTTCCACGCCAATCGGTGCGTCAGGAACTCCCCGACCTGCTTCGCCAGCGGCTTGAGCGTCAGCGTCTGGAACTGTTGCAGGCTGGCGTACAGCTGGGCGTAGCTCGTACTCTCCTGCATGAGCAACGCCGCCGGCACGCCGAACAACGCCAGGCAGAATTCCATCACCGTCTTGCGGGCGTTCTCGTAGTCCGCGTCCCGGCGGGTCGGCTGGAGGTTCTTCAGGTCCACCCCGTCGGCGTCGGCTACTACCGTCGCGCCCGCCTTCCGGGCACCGCCGTAGGCGTTGGCTACAATCGACTGGACCCGCTGAATCTCGTCAACCCCGGCACCCTTCAGTGTCACCATCCACCGGGCCATCATCGAAGTGTCCAGCTCGTTCTTGAGCGCCAGGTCAATCGTCTCCAGCACGTCCAGCTGAATCCCGCCGGCGGTCAGCCGGGAGTACCCGTCCCACGGGTACAGCGGGTTGTACTCCCGCTCGTCCATCACCTGCTCGGCGTCCAACACCGTCCCGCCCGCGTAGGTCAGCCCCGGGGCCACGGAAAAGCCCCCGTAGCCGAACGGGGACACCCGCCACCCGCCGTAGGGGTAGAGGGGGGACATCGGCAGGGCGGTGCCTAAACCGGTGGGGATGACCCAGAGTTGACACGGCGGGCCGGCCTTCGACGGGTACGCCCACGTCAGGGCCGTCCCGGTGAGCTTCTTCTGAATCGTCCGCTGGCTGATCCAGTCCGCGAACGTGTGCTGCGGGTTGGGGTGCTCCAGCAACTCTTGCAGCGGGTGGTCCGGCCGGACGGGGGCGAACTCGGCCCGCTTCTTCCCGTTCACGGTCCGCCGCTTGAGCACCTTCGGCACGCACCCGGACATCGCCTCCGACAGCGCGTTGATGGCCAGGAAGATGATGCCGCGGAAGTGGTTGCTTTGCTCGAGCCGGTTGTCCGTCCACTGGCCCGGCGGGTCGCGGAGCAGCAGTTCCAGCAGGGACATCGCGGCCAACGCGGCGGCCGGGTCGCGCGGCGGCTTCGGGTCGGTCGGGGGTAGCCCGGGTACGTCGGCCATTCCCGGAGCATGGCACCCGGGAAGGGAACCGGGTGGAGGGGACGGGGTTAGGGCGGGACTAGCGGGCTATCGGGAACTCCCGCCGCGGAACCGGCCCCTTGCCGCGGGCGGTGGGGCTGCGGTCCGCCCGGGGCGGCTCGTAGTGCATGACGCCTTGGGGGATGTTTTCGGTCACTTTGGCGATTCGCTCTCGTGGCATCCCGATACGGTGTAGATACCCAATCATGCCGGGTAGTTCTGAGGCGATGTCCTGTACCGACCCGCTCACGCCTAGCCCGGCGTGCCACAAGGCCACCACCACTCGCCACACTTCCCGCACAGTGGACGATTCAATGGCGACAGACCACGCCACCAGCCTTTGCCCGTAGGGAATCCTCAACACCGCCGCGAACGCCGCGTCCCCGGCTTCCTCCCAAAAATCCGCCGCCACCAGCCTGGGGAGACTGTCCTCCGGGTTCGCCCGCATCGCCGCGTCCAGGGCGGTGGCGTCGGGGCTGGACTCCAGCCCGCGGAAGGGGTCGGGCGGGGTCATCGGTCACACTCCGGTTCGCTACCCGACACACCACCCCGGGCCGCAGTCTCCACCAGCGAACGCGAGAAATCACGCAGGGTATCAAATTGCCTGATTGCTACGTGCGTCCCGGCGTGGTCGATGTCTGGCATCGCCCCCGTCCACTCCAGCCGGTCGTGCGGGGGCCGGATGACGGGGCGGGTCACGAACGCCGTCCCGCAGTTGTCGCACCGGCCGCAGTACCCGTCGCAGGCGACCGTCTCCCACCCGTTCGGCCCTTCGGCTCGCAGGGCGTAGTGGTAAGAGTTCATCGCGGCTGTTCCCGGGCGACAAACCATATCATCGGACAGTGCCGGCCGAAAGTTATCAGAGTTACACCAATGACTCATCGCCCACCGTGACGGATTCTGCTGTACAAAAGGTTGCTGCCAGACCACATCCGCGGTGGGGCGAATCCGCCCGTCATCCGTCAGCCGTCGTTGAATCACGGACACGTCGGAAAGTTGACGCACCGCTTCGCTAACCGGCAACTCAAACCATGACCCGGTTACGTTTCTTAGATACCCGCCGTTGAGCGGCAATAGCGGAATCTCCCACCCGCCTGCCGGCACCTGCGGCCACCGCTTGGTCAGAACAGCCGCGGTGTCCGCAAGGTTCACCTCGTAGCCAAGATATTCCGGCCGTACCCCGGCTTCTTTGCACGCCCGCGTGTAAAGGTTGTACGTCAGCGGCTCCGGGAACCTCACCCGCCGCACCGGCTCGCGCCGCAGCAGGTCGTCCGCGTTGTCCCGCCACCAGTCCCACGGGCCGGACACCCGCTCCAGAAAGCCCTTCCCGAAGACGAACGCCAGCGGTCGCCGCATCTCGCCGCTCACCAAATCCAACGATCCTCGCTTGTCGTCCGTCCGAACGTCCACCCGCCACCCGTCCGGCACCCACCGGTCTACCCAGCGGGCGGCCCCCTGCCGAATCACTCCCATGCTCCGTTTTGCCAACTCTTCGCAGGGGTCCGCCATCTGTTCCTGAAAGCCCGGCGTATCGGTTACACGTTGGCCGGCCGGCAACGCGGCCATTCTCGCCCCGGCTTCGTTGCACAGACGCGACCACTCACACCCCACCCGTATCAGTTCCGCCCGGTCGCCTTCCCCGTGCTCGTCCAACCAATCCGCGGCCACAAGCCGAACCGTGTCGTCCCCAGGGGTGGCCCGCACGGCATCGACGAACGCGGCCCAGTCGGGCGAGTCGTAAAGGGTGTCGGTCACAGCCCCACCGCCTTCCACGCCCGGTCCCAGACGAGCGAAACGGCAACGAACGGCGCGACAACGGGGGCGAATAAAACGAATAGTCTGACGACCGGGTCTACGCTCATAGTCTCGTACGCCGCAACGAACCCCCGCGCGCGGCGGTACACAAACACCCACGCGAACACGCACCACGCCGCGAGTAGCCACCAGTACCATTCCACGGCTCGTCCCCCGTTCGTGTGATGTGCCCACCCGCACTATACCGGGGCCCGGTGCTCGCCTGACTCGTTATGCCCCTTGGTATGTCCCGACCCTCATGCCCACCTCACAACGCCTGCGCCTGCCTCAACGGATTCGGCACCAGCGGGATTGCATCGTACATGTAGTCGGCCGTGTCATCCTTCTTCCGCCACTCCGCTGAGTTGGCCGGTTCCATCATGTGTTCCCACGCCGCCCGGAAGTGTTCCGCCCGCGGCACGCCTACGGACCGCATTCGTACCACCGCGTACCGGGCGTCTTTCAGAAACCAATCCGCCACGCACCGGAACACCGTCTCGTCCCGACGAAAAGCCTCCGTGAGGTACGGGTTCGCCTTGACGACCATACCGTCTGGTGCCGACCATGTGTAATTGTTCATACCCGCACTATACCGCGTCACCCCAGCCCCGGCGCGAAGACGGTGGAGCTGCGGGCGAGGTGCTTGCACAAATACCTCATGCAGTCACAACCGTGATCGTCTTCCTTCACTGGCACGTCCTTCGTCTTGCCGTCCGCCCACACGTACCCGTCAATCTCCTCGGCCGTACACGTGGGCTTTTTCGCTTCCATCAGATGGGCGTCCCGGGCCACCAACGCCCCCCGCATGATGAACAGCCGGGGTTTGCCGTCCTCCCGAACCTTCATCCGCTCGGACACCTCCTCAATACCGTCCTTAACCGCCTTCGGGGCCGGCGTCGTCTTAAGGCCCGTGTGCCGCTCGAACGTCGCCCGGTCTTCCGCGTCGTGGTCGCACACCACCCGGGCCGGCTTCGGCTCGGACCCGGCCGGCCACTCCCACCGCTTGTCCCCTTCGTTCCACACACACCCCATCCGCCGCATCATCTCTCGTGCGTTGTCCTCGACCAGCGTCCGGGTGCGGTAAATCTCCCGGTACAAGTACAGCCGGCCGTCCGGGTCTTTCGCCCACCACTGGGCGACGAACGGGTTCGTGTACCCGAAGTCCAGAGACAGGTAACGCGGCCAGTCCGAGGGTATCGGGAACGGGTCGATGATGTGGACCGCCGCGTCCCACCCCTCGAACACCACCCCCTCGGCCTGGACCCAGCGCCCGTGCCGCAGCCGCAGCTTTCGCGGGCCGGTCAGCGCGTCCAGCTTCGACAGGTACTCCACCCCGAACGGCGTCCACCCCCGGCCGTCGTACAAAACCGGGTTGTCCTCGTGCCGGGTCTCGATGAGCCGGCACTGGCCCGTGTCGCACCGCTGCTTCAACCAGTGGAGCGGGTAGCTCGGGTTCGTGTCCCCGATGATTTGCTGGTACGGCACGCGCCCGTTCCGCAACCGGGTCGTCAACGCTTCCCAGTCCTCCTCCTCAAGCTCAATGGCTTCCTGGGGGTAAATCACGTCGTACTCGGACGACATGATTTTCGCCGGCTTGTCCATGCCGCCGACGACGACCTCGGACCCGTTCGGGAAGCGGTAACTCTGGCGGTGGGAGCGGTGGGCACCGCCCGCGTTGGGGTGGCAGACGTGGTGGGGCGGGAGAACGAAGTTCTCCCAGGTGAACAGGCCGGTCTCGGTCAGGCTCGCCCGCGTCTTCCGCACCAGGAGCGCCCGCATCCCAGGGTACAACTCCTCGGCCATCAGGAAGACTTTCTCGAGTATGGCCCTGCTTTTCCCGGTGCCAGCCGGCCCCGAGAGCAACACCTCGGAGTCCTTCGCGTAGAAGGCGTCCAGGGCCGACCCGCGGGGGGTGTAGTTCAGCCGGCCGCTTCGGTCGCTCACATCTTGCCCGTGTCAACGCCGGTGATGATTTTGACCAGCTTCTCGGCCCCGCCGTCGCCACCGTCCGCCTTGAACATCCCCAGCCACTGGCCCAACAGCTTCCGGGCCTCGGTCCGCGGGCTGGTGCGTATCTTCCACTTCTGCCCGACCGCCACCTTCTTCCGCTTCCCCGTCTCCGGGTCGCGCTGCCACTCGACCAACTCCTCGACCTCGATGCCCGTGATAACCGCCTTCACGGCGGCCGGCCACTGGGACGGGGGTAACACCTCCCCGTCCGGTCCGAGGATGGCCGTCCGGTCGGCCTCGGCGTCCCGGGCCAGCCCGCGGGCCACCGTTTCCACAGTGACCCGTGCCGCCTCCCGGACGGCCTCACGAAAGTCTTGAATTTGTGCGAGAATCTGAGCGTTTCTGAGCAACTTTCGGCCGTGCTGCGTGTACGTGTTTTCGCTGCCGAACGTGTACCCGGCGTCCTTAACGGCCTGGGTGATTTTTCCGTGGTCGGCGAAGTGGCGGCAAAACCTCACCTCCTGGCCGGTCAACTCGGTGTTGTCGGCCGCCGATGCTCCGCCGGTCTTCTTCTTGGGACGGGCCATGTCACTTCACAGCATCGCCCCGGGCGGGGGAACCGGGGACGGGTCAACCCCCTTCGGCCCCCGCATACGCACCCCCGGTGTTGGTGGACACCGGCACTATAGCGCGGCGGGGGTGGGGGAACCGGCCAGGGCCGCCCCGAGCAGCGCCCGCGACAGGGCGGCGTCGGCGGATTCGCGGGTGGCGTACCACTTCACGCGGTCGGAACTGGCACCCTGGGTTTTGTCCCAGTCATCGAGCCGGCGGAACAAGGCTACGGGCAACAGTTGGGTTCGCGGTTCATTGCCGGGCGGAACGTCCGGGTGGAACCACGCCACGCGACGATCGCGGTCCGGCGGGTACGCGGTCTGGTCGGAGAGTCCGATTCGGGTAACCGGCTCCCGCCGCACCAACTCCCCCATCGCCGGCGTCGGGCCGGAGACGCGGCCGGAACCTTTGCAGTAGTGGCAGTCGTAGGACTCGTACCCGCAGCCCGAGTACCTGACGCCGCTGCCGGCACACCCCGCGCATCGCCGCTCCTCCCAGAACGCGGAGAGCGGGCCGGATGCCGACTCCACGAACCCCCGCCGGTATTCGAGCCGGCAACCGTGCGGGAACCCGTAGGTCGGCATCAGGGCGGTCAGTTCTTTCTCTTTAGCCAACAAGCACGCTAAACAGTTCGGCCGCGGTTCGGCGTCGTGGGTCAGCGGGTGGGCACACGGACGCCTGCCGGCCGCTTCTATCTGGCATTGCACCCGTATCAGCTCGGCCCGCTTTGCCCGGCCGTCGGACACGGAGCCGGAGCCGCGGCAAGTACCGCACTTGTCCGGCAGCAATCCTTCGTCGCACTCCGAACACTTGTGGCGTTGCATGGAGTAAGGCGGGTCGTAGTAGTACCCGGCCCCTTCGCAGGCTGGGCACCCAACACCACCGTCGAGGCAGTTATCGCACGGCACCACGCCCGCTGTTTCGTCCAATTTGTCCGCGTACACGAGTCGGGGCAGGTCGCTTTCCAGCACATTGGGATCCTAAGCTTAGAATTCCACGTGGACAAGTTGTCGCGGCCGCTTCTATAGTGTCACCTAAATACTAGTGACTCCAGCGTAACTGGACTGGCCACAGTTAGGCCGCAAATGTAATCACACTGGCTCACCT
>JADMIO011419615.1_pt1 | contig 12545 bp, 10 predicted proteins | sample 8958161 | NCBI WGS metagenome assembly JADMIO01 (sample SAMN16585339, study PRJNA669376) | soil metagenome | isolation source: Crop rotation soil | place: USA: Cullars Rotation, Alabama | collected 2011 | reverse complement strand
GCCGCGACTTCAAGTCACGTGAATTCCAAGCTTCGGATCCCACTGTGCTGGAAAGGCTGCCGAGCCCTTCGCCTTCGATCAGCGGGCGTCGTTCAGCAGGCGGCGCCGCAGTCTTCGACCGCTTCCTGCGCGCAGAGGTCGTCCCAGGTGTCGGTGCAACAGAAGTCGTCGAAGGCGCAGACGCAATCCTGCACCGTCATGTCGTCGCACCCAGCGCTGTTCTGCGCGGAGCAGCAGGTCGATCCGCCACCGCCACCGCCGTCGCACATCGCATCGCAGGAGTCGTTGGCTTCCTGCACGCAGAGGTCGTCCCAAGTGTCGGTGCAGCAGAAGTCGTCGAAGGCGCAGACGCAATCCTGCACGGCCATGTCGTCGCAGCCGGGGCCCATCTGCGGATCGCAGCAAGCTCCGCCGCCGCCACCACCATCGGTGCCACCGCTGGTTCCGCCGCCATCGCACATCGCACCGCAGGAGTCGTTGGCTTCCTGCACGCAGAGGTCGTCCCACTGCGTCATGCAGCAGAAGTCGTCGAAGGCACAGACGCACGCTTCGATCGTCGCATCACCGCAGTTCGGGCCCGGCTGCACGTCGCAGCACGCTCCGCCGCCACCACCATCGCCACCATCGCTCGTCGGTCCGCCGCCGCCATCGCTGCTGCTGCTACCGGCATCGCTCGCACCACCGCTCGACGACTCTTCGACCGCGCCGCTCGAGCTCTCCTGACCACCATCGGTCGGTCCACCATCGGTCGGTCCGCCATCGGTCGGTCCACCGTCGGTCGGTCCACCGTCGGTCGGTCCACCGTCGGTCGGTCCGCCATCGGTCGGTCCGCCGTCGCTCGATCCATCGGCGCTCGCTTGCGTCGCAGATCCGCCGCTGCTCTCGTCGTTGTTGCCGGTCTCCTCGTCGTTGCCACCGGTGTCGGTGAACGAGAGGCTGTCGAGTGAAGTCGTGATTTCTTGGGCATCGCCGGGACAGCCGCAGAGGCCGAGCGCGACGAGCCAACCGATCTTGTCGATGGTCTTCCGCATGGTGGTCTTTCGTTGTGGAGGTGCTCGCGATAGGGGCCGCGAGGCCTCCGGAGTTACCAGCTCGGCGCGCGGCCGAACACCGGTGCGCTCATGCGTCGCGCCCCTCGCAGATCGGCGTGAACCGATCGCGAGCGAGCATCACTGCGATCAACGGGGCCTCGCGATCTCTGCGCGGCTCGAAACCGCCCCGCCTCCGTGCGTGAGGGCCCGCGGTTGCTAGATTGGGCGCGAGTGCCTGCGGGTCTCGAGTCCACCTCTGCGCTGCGATGGCTGGCGCTGATTCTCTGCGCCGCAGCGCTGCTGCTGTGCTGGCCGCTGTGGCCTGCGCTCGTGCTCGCGGCCTGGACGGCCTCGCTGCTTCGCCCGCTCACGGTCCGGCTCGCGGCGCGATTGCACGGGCGCCGGCGCGCGGCCGCGGTGCTCGTCACCGTCCTGGCGGTCGTCGTCGCGGCACCGATCGTGGTCGCGGTGGTCGGCATCATCGGAGGCGCGCGCGATCTCGTCGAGACGTTGTCCGAGGCCGGTACCGCGGAGGGCATGCTCGAGCGCATCGCGGTCGGTGGTGACGGCACGCCCGCGGTCCAGTTGCCGCGCACGCTCGGCGACGTGGTCGCGCTCGGACAGAGCTACGGCTCGGAGGCCTTCGGGCTGCTCACGCAGCTCGCGGGTGCGGCTGCCGAAGCGCTGCTCTTGGTCGTCGTCTACTTCGCGGCCGTCTTCGCGTTCATGCGCGACGGCGAGCACGAGTGGGAGTGGGTGCTGCAACACTCGCCGTTGCGCCGCGAGCAGCTGCGCCGACTCGCGGCCGCGTTCGACGAGACCGGTCGCGGCTTGCTCATCGGCGTCGGGCTCACCTGCGCAGCGCAGGGGTTGCTCGCGATGCTCGTCTACCTCGTGCTCGGCGTGCCGGCGGCGTGGGTGCTCGGGCCGCTCACCGGGCTCGCATCGGTCATTCCGGTGATCGGCGTCGCGGCGATCTGGGCTCCGGTCGCGATCGGGCTCCTGCTCAGCGGGCATCCGATCAAGGCGGCGATCCTCGCGGTCGTCGGGCTCGCGGTGATCGGCACCCTCGACAACCTGCTGCGCCCGCTCTTCTCGCGCATGGGTGCGCTGCAGCTGCCCGTGCTCGTGTTGTTCGTGTCCGCGTTCGGCGGTCTGCTCGTGCTCGGCGCGTGGGGAGCGATCCTCGGTCCGCTGCTCGTGCGCCTGTCGCTCGAAGCGTTGCGGATGCTGCGGAGCGACGACGGCGAGCCGACCGAGTAGTCGCTCAGCACTCTGCGTCTGCACAACCGCCGCAGCTCTCGAAGCACGCCTGCGGATCGACGCAGCTCACCGCGGTGCCGCCACACGTGCCGGCGGTGCACGCATCGGAGGTCGTGCAGTCGAGCCCGTCGTCGCACGCGCTGCCCGCGGGATCGCTCCCGCTGCAGTCATCCGCGGCTTCGTCGCACGACTCGCTGCAGTCGGCGTCGCCGTCCGCACCGGTGCACGGGTTGCCGCTGCCGACGCACGCGCCGTTGGCGTTGCACGCATCCGTCTGCGTGCAGTACATGCCGTCGTTGCACGGCGAGCCCGAGGGATCGTTGCCGGTGCACGCGTTCGCCGTCTCGTCGCAGGACTCGCTGCAGTCGGCGTCGCCGTCCGCACCGGTACACGGATTCACGCTACCGATGCACGCGCCCACGGCGTTGCACGTGTCGGTCGCGGTGCAGAACAAGCCATCGGAGCACGGTGTGCCCGCATCCGCCGGCTCGACGCCGCACTGGTTGTCCTCGCACACCGCGATGTGGCACTGCCCCGCGGGTGCACAGTCGCCCGCATCGATGCACTCGACGCACGCGCCCATGCCGTCGCAGTACGCCCCGTCGCCGCACGGCGTGCCGGCCGGCGAGTCGGGATGTTGCGGCAGTCCGCCGTTGCACACCTCGTCGGTGCAATCGTTGCCGTCATCGTCGGGCACATCGTCTTCGTCTTCGTACGACGCTTGCGCGCCGGCACCGTCGCAGCGCAGCTCTTGGCAGTCGCCGTCGTCCTGCATCGCGAACGGCAGCGGCGTGCCTTCGGAGGTGTTCGCGACCCCGCACACGCCCGAGCCGTTGCAGGTCGGCGCCTGACAGCTGGTCGCGTCGCCGCAATCCTCGGGCTCGTTGCAGCCGGTGCACTGTCCGAACGCGTTGCATTCGCCCGCTGCGCACGGCGTGCCGGACGGCAGCGCCGGATTCTCGGGCACGCCGTCGCTGCAGAAATCCTGCGTGCACTCGAACCCGTCCATGTACGGATCCGTGTTGTTGGGCTCGCTGATCGTGCCGCCTTCGCCGTCGCACACGACGCGTTGGCAGTCGCCGGCCATCTGCAGCGTCGCGTTCACGAGCGTGCCCGCGGGCGCGAAGACCTGTCCGCACACGCCGGCTTCGCACGTGCGCATCGCACAGTCGTCGTCGACCGGGAGCATGTCGCAGTCGTCGGGGCTCAAGCACTCGAGGCAGCCGCCCATGCCGTCGCACGTGCCGCTCGTGCTGCACTGCGTCCCGAGTGGCTCGGGCATGTGCTCGACCTCGCCGTCGCTGCATGCGTCGGCGGTGCAGTCGTTGTCGTCGTTCGGGCGATCGTCGTTCTGCGCGACCGGCTGCGGCGCACCGGCGACGCACATCATTCGCTGGCAATCACCGGTCGTCTGCTCCGCGGTCGGCACGCCGTCGAGCGGCACGTGATCGCAGACATGGTCGTCGCAGACGTCGAGCGAACAGGGATCGTCGTCGGTGCACTCCGAGTCGAGCATGCACGCGCCCTGACCGGTGCCGGTGCCGTCGGTGGGATCGCTGGTGTCGGTGCCGATGCCGCTGACCTCCGTGCCGTCGAGTGCGCCACCACTGTCCGATTCCGAGCCCGACTCGCCCTCGAGCTCCGACTCCGAGAAGCACGCGACGCTCGCCGTGGGAACGACGAGCGCCAACAATAGAAGCGAACCCTTATGCACGCACCGCTGTATGGCAAGCGCCGTGCCGTCGGCGATCGCAGCGGCGCGCGCCGATCATGCGTGCGCGCGTGCTCGGTGCGAGCGTCCGCGCCTCACCCCTTGCGCTCGCTGAGCGCCTGCGCTCGCCGCATCAGCTCGACGAGCTCTTTGCGATAGCCGCCGTCGTCCTTGCCGATCGCGTGCTCGGCGAGCTCGATCGCGCCCGCCCACGTGCTCGCACCCTTGTGCTTGCTGTCGCGCAAGAGCATGCCCCACTCGGCGACGGCTGCGGAGAAGCGGAAGCTCTCCGACGCCGCAGCTGCGGTGCGATCGGCGTCGTCGATCGCGAACGCGAGCAGCTTGCTCTCCTCGCCGTCGGGCTGCTTGTAGCGGATCTTCACGTTCATCAGCTCGCCCACCGAGCCCGTGGTCGCGCCGACTTTCTGGTACTCGAGCGCGTCGATCTTCGCCGCCGGTGCATCCTTGGCGCCGACCGGGATCACTTCGTACAGCGCGGTCACCGAGTGACCCGCACCGATCTCGCCGGCGTCCTTGCTGTCGTCGTTGAAGTCGGTGTGTGCGAGCGCGCGGTTCTCGTAGCCGATCAAGCGGAACGCCGCGACCTCTTTCGGATTCATCTCGACCTGGATCTTCACGTCCTTCGCGATCGTCACCAGCGTCGCGCCCGCTTCGGTCACCAGCACCTTGCGCGCCTCGGCGATCGAGTCGATGTACGCGTAGTTGCCGTTGCCCTTGTCGGCCAACAGCTCCATCGTCGAGTCCTTGAGGTTGCCGTCGCCGAAGCCGAGCACCGACAGGAACACGCCCGACGCACGCTTCTCGGTGATGAGCTCTTCGAGCGCGCCCTGACCGGTCGTGCCGACGTTGAAGTCGCCGTCGGTCGCCAGGATCACGCGGTTGATGCCGCCTTGCACGAAGCTCTTCTCCGCGAGGCGATACGCGAGCTCGATGCCCGCGCCGCCGTTGGTCGAGCCACCGGCTTCGAGGCGATCGAGCGCGGCGAGGATCTCGGCCTTGTCGGAGGTGGGCTCGAGCACCACGCCCGACGCACCCGCGTACACGACGATCGACACCTTGTCCTGCGCGCGCAGCGTGTCGACCAGCATGCCGAGGCCGCGCATGAGCAGCGGCAGTTTGTCGGGGCTGTTCATCGAGCCCGACACGTCGAGCAGGAACACCAGGTTGCGCGCCGGCACTGCGCTCTCGTCGATGCGCGCGCCCTGCAGGCCGATGTGCACGAGCTGGTGCTCGGCGTTCCACGGGCAGCTCGCGACCTCGCTGGTCATCGAGAACGGCGCATCGGCAGACGGCGCGGGATAATCGTAGTCGAAGTAGTTGACGAGCTCTTCGATGCGCACCGCATCGGCGGGCGGGACCGTGCCGTCGTTGATCATGCGGCGCACGTTGCTGTACGACGCGGTGTCGACGTCGATCGAGAACGTCGAGCGCGGATCGTCGGCGACGGCGACGAACTCGTGCTCGGCGACGTGCGCGTAGTCTTCGCCGCCCTCGGGCGCGGCCGCGATCTTCTCGTGCTCGGCCCGGCGCTCCTCGGACTTCGCTTCGAGGCGCATGCCTGCGCGACGATCATCGCGTGCAGTGGTCGGCGCGGCGCCGTCCATCTTGCTGTTGCAGCCCGGCACGAGGGCGGTGAGGGTGAGCGCGAGCTGGAAGGCGGCGACGATACGGCGTTGCATTTGGCGTTGGGGACGCCCGCCGGCGCGAAGCGGTTCGTCATGGTTCGGCGGACGAACGGTCGCGCGGTGGTAGACTGGCCGCCGTGCAGCGTTCGCCCCACCTGCTCGTGCTCGCGCTGTTCGCGTGCAGTCGACCGTCGACCCCCGACGAAGCCGCGAAGACCGAAGCGAAGGCCCCGCTGAAGGACCCGGTCTCCGAGGCGACGCTGCAGAAGCGCGCGGAGGCGCGCAAGGCCGCGGAGACGAAGGCCGAAGCCGAAGCGAAGCAGAAAGAGGACGCGCTCGAGCAGCTCGCACAACTGCCCGCGACGCAGCCCAAGACGCTGCCGAAGGCGTGCAAGGCAATGGTGTCCACCTACGACCAGTACATGCGACGCGTGCTCACCGACGACATGCTCACGAAGTGGACCACCGGCGGCAACGAGATGCAGGTGAAGGTGTTCGAGAAGGAATGCCTGAGTCGATCGATCCCGGTGGCCGCGTGCCAAGCTGCTGCGCTCGGCAAGATGACGCGCGAGCAGTATCCGATGCTCGCCGACATGATGGGGCGTTGCTTGTCGAAGTTCGGCGGGAGCAACTAGCGTGGACACGATCCGTGATCTCGCGGCGTTCGTGCCCCCGCGGCCCGGCACGATCATCTCGGCCAACAACGCGGTCTACTTCATGGGCGAGTACCTGGGCTCGGGCGCGTACGGCCACGTGTTCGAGTGCACCGACGAGTGGAACAACCAACTCGTCGCGAAGGTGCTGCGCCCGTCCGAGTCGTTCGAGCAGATGCATCAGCAGTGGCAGGCGGAGGTCGCGAACCTCTCGCTCCTGCGCCACCCCAACATCACGTACATCCACGATGCGTTCGTGCACGAGGGCTCGTTCTATCTGATCATCGAGAAGTGCATGTACAGCCTCGATCGCGTGCTCGACCGCACCGATCCGAGCTGGGTGCCGCACATCGCCCGCGATCTGTTGCAGGCGCTCGGGTTCATCCATCGCAACGGTCACGTGCACAAGGACGTGCATCCCGGCAACGTGTTCGTCAGCTCGATGACCGATCGCATGGACCCGAGCAAGCCCGCGGTCACCAGCTTCAAGCTCGGCGATCTCGGCATCGCGCGCTTCGAGGGCGACATCCGCAAGTACGGCACCATCATGGCGCTGTGGATGACGCCGCCCGAGGCGATCGATCCCGATCGCTTCGGCAGCGTCGGCAAGGCCACGGACATCTATCACGCCGCGCTGTTGCTGGTCGGCGTGATGCGCCGCGAGATGTATCCGTTCACGCAGTTCGAGATCGTGAGCGGCGTGCCGCAGCAGATGGCGCTGTCGCTGCACTCGCCGTTCCGCGAGGCGATCGGCAACGCGCTGCATCCGGTGGTGGGGCGGCGCACGCAGACGGCGCTGGAGTTCTGGCGCGAGCTCCACAACGCGGATCAGTACGCGCTCAAGCCCATCGAGCCGCTGGTGCTGTGATGCGACGCAGCTTGTCGTGTCATCCGTCCACGCGCTGCGACGCGGTCGCGGAGGTCACGACAGACGTCGAGCTCGACGGCGACGTGCTGATCGTCGTGTTCCGAATCGTCGGAGCGCAGCTGCGGATCCCCAGCGCACCGCTCGATCCGGAGCGCTTGTGGGCGCACACGTGTGGCGAGCTCTTCGTCATGCCCGACGGCGGCGATGCGTACGTCGAGCACAACTTCTCGCCCACCGGGCAGGTCGCGTGCTTCGAGTTCTCCGCGTATCGCGAGCGCGTGCCGTCGTCGCACGCGGCCGGATCCGTGGCGACGACGCGCGACGATCGCTTGCTCGTGCTCGCCGCTCGCGCTCCGCTGGCGCCGGGCCTCGCGGCGGCCCGCATCGCGCTGACGACGGTCGTCGAGGACGAGCACGGCGCGCTGTCGTACTGGGCGCTGCGTCACCCGATCGACCGTCCCGACTTCCACCACCCCGGCGGGTTCGCGCTTTCGTTGACCCTCGGCGCCGCGCCGGCCATCGTCGACGTCGCATGAAGCTCGGCCTCGAACGATTGCTGGCGGAGCGCGACCTGCAACGCAGGCTCGCGGGTCGACGCGTCGCGTTGCTCGCCCATCCTGCGTCGGTCACCGCCGAGCTCGAGCACGCGATCGATGCGGTCGCGCGGATCCCCGGCGTGCAGCTGTCCGCTGCGTTCGGTCCGCAGCACGGCCTGCGCGGCGACAAGCAGGACAACATGATCGAGTCGCCGGATTTCACCGATCCGACGCACCGCATCCCCGTGTTCAGCCTCTACGGTGGAGTGCGTCGACCCACCGACGCGATGATGGACACGTTCGACGTGCTCCTCGTCGACTTGCAAGATCTCGGCTGCCGCATCTACACGTTCATCACGACGCTGCGCTACGTGCTCGAAGCGGCGGCGCGTCATCGCAAGGCGGTGTGGATCCTCGATCGACCGAATCCCGCGGGGCGACCGATCGAAGGGCTGTGCCTGCGATCCGGATGGGAGAGCTTCGTCGGTGCGGGGCCGCTGCCGATGCGGCATGGCCTGACGATGGCCGAGCTCGCGCAGTGGTTCGTCGCGACGTTGCAGCTCGACGTCGAGCTCGAGCTCGTCACGATGCACGGCTGGGATTCCGATGCGGCGCCCGGTCACGGGTGGCCGCTGCTCGAGCGCACGTGGGTGAACCCGAGCCCGAACGCCGCGAGCCTCGCGATGGCGCGCTGCTACGCCGGCACCGTGATGCTCGAAGGCACCACACTGTCGGAGGGGCGCGGCACCACGCGACCGCTCGAGCTCTTCGGTGCGCCGGATCTCGACGCCGCCGCGCTGCTCCAAGAGATGCAGCGGCTCGCGCCGCAGTGGCTCGTCGGCTGTCGACTGCGCGAGTGCTTCTTCGAGCCCACGTTCCACAAGCACGTCGGCAAGCTCGTGCGCGGCGTGCAGATCCACGTCGACGCGACGCACTACGATCACGACGCGTTCAAGCCGTGGCGCGTGATGGCGCTCGCGTTCAAGGCGCTGCGCCGCCTGCAACCCGACTATCCGCTTTGGCGCGACTTCCCCTACGAGTACGAGCGCGATCGCCTCGCGATCGATCTGATCAACGGCAGCGAGCTGCTGCGCGAGTGGGTCGACGACGCTGCGGCAGCGCCTGCCGATCTCGACGCGCTCGCGCTTGCCGACGAACGATCGTGGTCCGAACACCGCATGCCGTCGCTGCTATACCCCGCTGCGAACGCGGTCTGATCGCCTTGGCGCGATCTCGCGCATCGACGGGCGATGGTGCCGTGCGAGCGCGGGAACGAGGATTGCGCCGATCTGGTGGGAGGGTGGAGGCAAAGTGTTAGGCTGCCGATTCGATGCGGGACTACTTGCGTTGCAGCCTTGGACTGAGCTTGCTTGCGCTGGGCTGCGCAGGCGGCAGCGATCTCGCGACGACGTCGTTCGGCAACGACGACACCGGCACGGACAGTCTCGTCAGCGTCACACCGGAGTCCGGCGGTAGCAGTGGCAGCGTCACCGCGGACACGAGCAGCGCTGGATCGCTCGACGGCACCACCGACACCACGGCGCCCGCCGACAGCAGCAGCGACGGCGGCAACGACAGCTCGACCGGCGATCAGTGTCTGCCCGAAGAAGAGTGCAACGGCGTCGACGACGACTGCGACGACGAGGTCGACGAAGGTTGCGACTGCCAACCCGACGACACGCAGAGCTGTTACAGCGGTGACAAGGGTACCGCCGGCGTCGGCTTGTGCGTCGAAGGCACGCAGTCGTGCGGCTCCGCGGGCACGTGGGATCCGTGCGAAGGCGAGATCACGCCGGTCGAAGAGGTCTGCAACGGCGAGGACGACAACTGCGACGGTGCGGTCGACGAAGGCCTCAACGTGCAAGACAGCTGCGGCGACGGCATCTGTGCGGTGACCGTCGATCTGTGCGTCGACGGTGTGCCCGCGACGTGCGAGCCCGGCACGCCCGATCCCCAAGAGACCTGCAACGGTCTCGACGACACGTGTGACGGACAGATCGACGAAGGCTGCGACTGCAGCGATGGCGATGTGCAGCCGTGTTACGGCGGACCGATGGGCACGCAGGGCATCGGCCAGTGCGTCGGCGGCACGCAGACGTGTGTCGGTGGTGCGTGGCCGGCCGGTTGCGACGGCGACGTCTTGCCGAGCGCCGAGACGTGCGATGGCCTCGACAACGATTGCGACAACGGGGCCGACGAGAACAACGCGGGCGGCGGAGCCGGTTGCAACACCGGAGCGGCGGGCGTGTGCGGTCCGGGCACGCAGCAGTGCCAGAACGCGTCGCTCACCTGCGTGTCGAACCAAGCCGCAGCGCCCGAGGTGTGCGACGGGCTCGACAACGATTGCGACACCGGTGTCGACGAAGGCAATCCCGGGGGCGGTGGTGCGTGCGTGACCGGCATGGCCGGCGTGTGCAGTGCGGGCACCAACCAGTGCCAAGGCGGCGCGATCAACTGCGTGCAGAACCAGATGGCGGGCGCCGAGGTCTGCGACGCGAACGACAACGATTGCGACGGCATGAACAACGAAGGCAATCCCGGAGGCGGCGTCGGCTGCAATACCGGGCTCGCCGGCGTGTGCGGGCCGGGCACGACGCAGTGCTCGGGCAACTCGATCGTGTGCAATCAGAACGTCGGCAGCTCGGCCGAGGTGTGCGACGGGCTCGACAACGATTGCGACACCGGTGTCGACGAGGGCAACCCCGGCGGCGGCGGTGCGTGCTTCACCGGCATCCCCGGGCCGTGCTCGGTCGGCGTGAACACGTGCAGCGGCGGTGCGCTCGGCTGTGCGCAGACCGTGTTCCCGGTCGCCGATGCGTGCAACGACGGCGTCGACAACGATTGCGACGGCACCGTCGACGATGGTTGCTGCGCGCACAGCATCTGCGCGCAAGGTGGCGCGCTCGCGAACGGCTGCGATCCGTGCGTCACCACGGTGTGCACCAACGATCCGTTCTGCTGCGCGAGCGGCTGGGACGGCATCTGCGTGTCCGAGGTGATGACCGAGTGCGGCTCGCTCGCGTGCTCGACCTGCGCGCACTCGATGTGCGTCACCGGTGGCCCGCTGGTGAACAACTGCGATGGCGGCGCGTGCGTGGCAGCGGTCTGCGCGAACGATCCGTTCTGCTGCGCGTCCGGCTGGGACGGCATCTGCGTCGGCGAAGTCGCGACGTACTGCGCGCCCGCCGGGTGCTGACCTAACGCGCGGCGACCGGATGCTGATCCCGCGGATCGGCATCGTCCGAATCGGCCCACTCGTAGCGGGTGCGGCCGAGGATCGTCATGGGGATTCCGGCCACGAGGCTGGGCGCGCCGATTCCGAGGAACACATAGCCGATGTTTCGCGTGGACTTCGGTACCGCGAGCACGGCGCCTCCGACGAGGCAGCCGATGCCGATGCCGAGCAGGATTGCGCCGACGATGCGCAGCCCACCGCTGCCCGGTTTGACGCGCAGCGTCACGTCGCCTTGCTTGCCATCGAGCGAGAAGCGGCGTGACCCCGTCATCATCGCGGACTGTCCACTCGCGAGGAAGAAGTCTTGCCCGCGCGTTCCATCGATCACCTTGTCGCACGGCGCACTGCATACGGTGCGAAACTGCATGCCGTACATCGAGGTGTAGTAACCGGACGCGACGATCTCGCTGCTGACCTCGTACAGCTTCACGTCGCGCGGGCGCGTGAGCTCGAGGTGCACGCGCGGCTTGCCGAGCCCCGACTCGTCGGTCTTCGGCGCGGGCGGAGGCGGCTCTTCCTTCGGCCACTCGTTGGTGCTGCCGCCGGCATGCTTGCCACGCGCGACGTCGGCGACCTGATCCCAGGGGATCTCGCGGCGCTCGGTGGTGCCGTCGGGAATGATGACGACGCGCTGCTTCGGCGTGACCTCGACGATCGTGCCGCGCACGAAGCCGCCGTCGACGAGCTCGACCTCGTCGGGGCCGAGCGTCGTCGGAGCCGCGGTCGTCGGAGCTGCGGCGGCCGGAGTGGTCGCAACCGGCTCCTCCGCCCTCGCGACGGGCGTCCAGCCGGCCGGCGCGATCAGGCCGGCCGCGACGAGACACGACAGGAAGGCAGGCGGTGAGCGATGCATCGGCGGAATCATAGTCGGCGTGTGCTGGTGTTGGTGGGCCTGTTGCTCGCGGGCTGTCGCGGCCTGCAGCCGTCGCTCGCGCCCGAGCAGCCGGCGCGTGCACCCGAGGTTGCGCGCGCGGGTTGGGGCGTCGCGGTGCATCGTGTCGGCGAGGAGGGCCAACACGACGAGGTGTTCCGCGTCGTCGCGGGCGATCGCGTCGAGCCGCTCGCGATCCCGGCCGGCGAGGTGTGGTACGCGACGCCGACGCGCGCGCCCGCAAGCGTCGCGGATGCCGATGCGTTGATGACGACGATCGCGATGCTCGGTGCAAACGGGCTGTCGCTGCGCGGGTGTGATCGCTGCGGCGCCGCGGTGTTGCAGCGCGTGATCGAACGCGGCGAGAAGATGGAGCTGCTCGATCTCGGGGGCACGGCGCTCACGGACCGGCGGGCGGTCGCGCTCGGAGCGTTGCGCGAGCTCGCAGTGCTGCACCTCGACGACACCGCGATCGGCGATCGCACGGTGGCTGCGCTGGCCGCGTTGCCGCAGCTCGCGACATTGCGGCTCGACGGCACGAAGGTGACGAGCGCAGGGTTGGCCCCGCTCGCGCAACGCGGTGGCCTGCGCGAGCTCGGGATCTCGCGCACCGCGATCGACGATGGCGCCGCTGCAGCGATCCTCGCGCATCGTGGGCTCGAAGGCCTCGCCGCGGCTTTCCAGCACATTGGGATCCTAAGCTTAGAATTCCACGTGGACAAGTTGTCGCG
>JADMIO011121765.1_pt1 | contig 12545 bp, 13 predicted proteins | sample 8958161 | NCBI WGS metagenome assembly JADMIO01 (sample SAMN16585339, study PRJNA669376) | soil metagenome | isolation source: Crop rotation soil | place: USA: Cullars Rotation, Alabama | collected 2011 | reverse complement strand
GTTCGGCGGGAAGTTCGACGGCCGTGCCCTCGTCGTCGGTCAGGGTGGTCGGGAAGGCCGGGGCGGGCGTGGGTGTCGGGGTGGCGGTCGGCGCCACGGTCGGCTCGGCGGTGGCGACCGGCGTGGCGCTCGGGGATGCGCTGGGCGACGCGGCCGTCGAGCACGCCGCGACCAGGACGGCGATCAGGACGAAGATGAGGAGCGGCCCACGCAGCGGCGGGCGAGATGGAGACACGGTCGGGAACCTCACAAGGGGCCGGGGCGGAGGCGCGGGAATCGCGAACCCCTCCGTTCGATGGGTGAAGGGAGGGGTCCTATCCGGGGTCGCGCACGGTCCTGCCTACCTTTCTCTCGAAGGTTCGAGCATGCACCGTGGGGTCGGCGACCGGACTTGCGCCCTGCGAGGGGCGTTCACCGTAGCGGGACTGTGCCGGAATCACACCGGCTTCGCGACCACACGGCCTTGGTTCTCGATGGTCCGGCGAGGGTAGCACACGGACCGCCGCCGACCCGGGGCGACGGCAGCGGGAGGCCAGGTAAGCGCTGGATAAGGGCGGCCTGCGACCATCGCGCCCTCGCCTCCTCCCGCCACTCGTCCACCGCCGGAGGAGGCCCAGATGGTGGACCGTCGATGGCGTCGGATGGGCGGACCCGGGGTGATCGTGATGACGGGGCTAGGCCTCATCTCGGCGCTTGCCCCGGCCTCGGCCGGAGCCGGGCCGTGGCCGCCCATGGCGTGCAGTCCGGATCAGGACGTCGGGCTGACCTCCGCCCGCCCGGCGAGCGTCGACGACTTGCACCAGCTGCCGTGGTACCGCCTCGACCCCGTGGTCGACGCCGCCGGATGGCTCATGGGGCAGCGGCTCACCGTCGGGATCACCGGAGCGCGCCAGGATCGCGTGCTGACGCTCCCGCCCGAGTCGTTCGCCGCGGGACCGTTCGGTGGAGCGATCCTCGTCGGGTCGGACGACGGCCGGCGATCCAGGCTCGTCGCGATCGACGTCGCCCGGCGGTGCACCACGACGATCGCGGAGTCGAGCGACGTGATCCGCAGCGCCACGGTCGACCCGGCCGGGCTGGCCATCCATGAGCATCGGGTCGACCGGGCCACGCGCGCCGACCTCGGCATCTGGCGACGGCCGCTCGACGGGGGCGCGGCCACTCGCTGGCTCGCGCCGATGGACCCCGATCCCGGGTTCGGGCCGACGTGGTCGACCCACCTGTCGTGGGCGCTGGACCGAGATTCGCTGGTCATCCAGTCATGCGCCGAGACGGCCTGTCGGATCCGGGTCGCCGATCCCGCGACGGTCGAGGTGCGCACGATCGCCGATCCCACGCTCGGGTTCGCCGTCGGCGTCGCCGGCGATCGCGTGGTCGCCCATGCGGCCTGCCCTGGGCTCCCCTGCCCGCTCGTCTCCGTGGACCTGACGGCGGGTCCGGGGACCGGTCGTGCGTCGACGGGCGCCGACGTCCGCCTCATCGAGCACGACGCCGGGAGCGCCACGGTCGTCCGATCCGAGCGCGGACCGCGCGTGGTCGTCGAGACGTCGACGACCGACGGACCCGGGCTCCACGACACCGCGCCCGACGGATCCGACCTCCGCGATCTCGGCCCGCTCGCATCCGGCCTGCGTCTGGGCGGCGATCCGTGGCTCGACCAGGGCGGCCTCGACCTGCCGGACGGCTGGGTCCTCATCGCACCCGGCGGCGAACTGACTGGCACCGATGACCGAGCCGACGTCATCGCCCGCTCCGTCATCGACGGTCGGACCATCCCGCTGCAGGAGGTGCTCCGGTGACCACGAGGTCCATCGCCCGAGGGCGGGCGATCCGGTTCGCCACGATCGCCGTGCTCGCGATCGGCGCCGCCCTGCCGTCGCCCGCGTCGGCCCACGGCCCGGATCCGGTCCTGGGTGAGCTCTTCGACCAGGACCAGGCGCTGACGTTCGACTGGCGTTCCGGGTCGGTCCCACCGGAGGCGATCCGCGTCGCCATCAAGGCGGCGGCGGCCGATCTCGTCGCCACGAAGGCGTCACGGGCGCCGTCGGTCGCGGCGAAGGACGGCGCGTCCAGCCTCATCGGGTACGGGGTCGGCGCGACCTGCGGCGTCAACGGCATCGCCTGCTTCTCGCGCGACGCGCCGACCGGCTTCACGATGTGGTTCCGCGAGCAGGGCCACGTCTACGACTGGGGAACGATGAAGTGGTGCCAGCTGTACAGCCAGCCACCCAGCGGCTGCTTCGATGTCGAGACCATCGCCCTCGACGAGTTCGGTCATGTGGCGGGTCTCGGCCATCACGTCAACGCGGCCGATGCGTCCGACTACCTCGACGCGGTCGTGCAGACCGTCTCGCATGCGAAGGCGGCGATCGGCTGGAACATGCACCGGCTCGGTGTCTGCGATGTGGCCACACTGCAGCGCGAGTACGACGTGCCGGACTACGGGACGAGGATCTCGACCTGTCTCGACCTCGCGACCACGCTGACCCTCACGGCGTCCCAGACGCGGATCGGGTCGGGCGCGTCGAGCACGCTGACGGCCACGCTCCGGATCGGATCGTCCAGCGCCTACGACCTGCTCAAGAACAACCCGCTCACCGGGCGCACGGTCTCGCTCCAGCGCCGCCTGGTCGGCACGACGACCTGGGTCGCCGCCGGGACGATCTCGCCGGGATCGGCGAGCGGCACGTACGCGATCACGGTCAAGCCGTTGTCATCAACGGAATACCGGGCGACGTTCAAGGCGCCGACCACCGAAGGGCTCGACGGGTCGACGTCCGCGGGGGTCACCGTCACCGTCGTGGGCTGCGGGACGACGTGCGCGACGGCCGCGTCATGACGAAGGTCGCCCGATCCCTGCTGTCCGTGGCCTGGCTCGCTCTGCTGGCTGCCAGCGGGTGCGTCGCGCCGGCCGCACCCTCGCCGCCGTCCAGCCACTCCCCGTCGTCAAGCGCCTCCCTGGCCGCTGACGCGTCCCCGACGATCGCGGTCGCCTCGTCCATGTCGGCGGCCACGGCGACGACCGGTCCGACCGGCACGGACCCCGCCGACGGCCCGCCGGATGCGTCGCTGGCCGCCGAGGGTGGTGACGCCGTCATCGGACAGCTCGGGACGTACACCTGGAAGGAGACGGGATCTGACGCGCCGTGGCTGCCGGGCGCACGGATCACCGTGGGCGCCGGGGAACCCCTGTCGGTCCGCGTGGCCGGCGACGGCCAGGTCGGCGCCTGGGTCGCGCGGGCCGGGCCGACCGGCTCCGATGTGCCGCCGAGATCGCTCGGAGCGGGTTCCGGCCCGGTCGAGTTCGACGCGCCCGAGGCCGGGATCTGGTCGCTGGCGGTCGAGCTGCACTTCGCTGACGGCTCGGGCGTGGCCACCTACTACTGGGAGCTCCACGTCATCTGACGACCCGGGGCATCGGCTCCGGTCGCGCCTCCAGCGCGACTGGATGGGTCGTGTCGCCCTTCCGGCACGACCGATGGCACACTTCGTCGCACCATGCGACCCGTTCGCGCCATCCTCGCCGTCGTCCTGGCCGTGGTCACCACGGCCTGCAATGCCGAGTCGACGCCGACCGCTCGCCTCGACGGCCTCCTCGTCCTCGCCGGTGACTCGGGGGGCGGTGCGCTGCGTGGCTGGGACGCCTCGTCCGACGCCGACGGGACCAGCATCGCGACGCCCAAGGGCACGACCTGGGTCAACGCGGGTCGCGCCGACGTCCTGGTCGCGGTCGTCGGCGACGGCGCGTTGCGGATCAGCGATCCGCTCCAGGCCGGGCGAAAGCCGACGTGGGTCGAGCCCGACGCGAACGACCCGAGCGGCGATCCTGCCGACGGGCCGTTCTACTTCCCGACGTGGGATCCCGAGGGCGGGCGGTTCGCGGCCCTGTCCGGCGACCTGGACGCGGACGCCTGGCTGACCTTGGTCGATCCGTCGGTCGGATCGGCGCTGGTGATCGACCTGGGCGGTCCGGTCGCGGCCGCGCCACCGGCGTGGGTCGGCGATGACCTGGTGGCCGTCCTGACCGGGACCACGGAGTCGCCGACCTCGTCGCTCGTGGACACGACGACCGGTGACGTCACGGACGGTCCGAGTGGCGCGCGGCTGCTCGGTAGTGCCCCGGACGGCGCGACGGTCGCCGTGGTCGGCGACGACGGCGACCCCGTGACGATCCGGACGACCGAGGCGTGGCTGGCCGGGGATGGCTCGTCGATCGGATCGATCGACCCACCGGATGACGCCATCGGCGTCTCGTCGATCGCCCTTGACGCCAGGGGTCGACGGCTGGCCATCGCGTGGCTGACCGACGACGGCGTGATCCGCGTGGCCGTCCACGACAAGGCGGCCGAGTGGCGACGCGTCGCGGAACCGTCCATCGGCGACGCCGCGGCCGCGATGGTGGCCTGGCGCCGCTCGCGCTGACGTCAGCCCGCGGGCCGAGGCCCCGGGCCGGATCCGACGGGTGTGGGGCTCAGGCGGGGACGGGCGCCGCCGAGAAGATCGAGACCTGGGCGTCCTCGGGGAGCATGACCCCGAAGACCTTCTGAAGCGTCAGGAGGTGGACGCACGAACCCCAACTCTCGAAGTAGTGGCAGGTGCATCGCCACTGACCGACGTCGAGACTGACATGGTGCGTGTCGTTGTCGCCGCGGAACGTGAGGGACAGACGATCGATGGTGATCCGATCGAGCTCACGCGCGTAGCGATTCGCCTTCTCGACCTTGCCGATCAGGGAGCTGTGCATCGCGGTGCTACCTCCGTCGCCCATGGGGCGCTCGCGGCACCGCCGTCCGGTCATGCACCTCGACCGGTGATGGCGGTCGCGTGACGACAGCGTACACCCCGGCCGGGTCCGGGTCACCCCCGAAATGGGGCTACGGGGCGTTGGTCCCTTCGCGGCCGTAATCGTCCTCGAGCCGGACCACATCATCGAGCTCCGGGGTGGACACCTCGAGGAGCTCGGTCCGCTCGATCGCCTCGTAGCGATGGATCCGGCCGGTCGGCACGTGACACGACTCGCCCGGTCCCAGCTCCCGCGTGCGGACGACGCCGTCGTCGTCCTCGAGCCACAACCGCAGGAGGCCGTTCGACACCAGGATCGACTCGTCCTTGATCTCGTGCTTCTGGAGCGACAGGCGCTTGCCGGCCTCGATGACGAGGACCTTGCCGACATAGGCGCCGGTGTGCGCCCAGATGAGCTCGTGACCCCACGGCTTGTCCACGCGCCGGTTGGCGCCGCCCTCGCTCATCCGCGCACCAGCCGTTCGCCGGCGGCCAGCAGGGCGTCGCGCAGGGTCTCGGACGTGGCCTCGGTGTAGATCCGGACCAGTGGCTCCGTGCCGGACGCCCGGACCAGCAGCCACGACCCGTCCTCGATCCAGAACTTGAACCCGTCGTTCGTGTCGAGGGCGACGGTCCGCGTGACCGGGTGGCCGGCGAGCTCCGCCGGCGCCTGGGCCGCGATGTCGACCAGGAGGCGTCGCTTCGTCTCGGCATACAGCGCGCGCTCGATATGGACGTCGATGCGCAGGTACCAGGACGGCCCGGCGATCTCGTGGAACGCGGCGATGGCGGACGACACCGGCCAGCGGCCGGCCGCCTTCTCGCGGAGGAACAGGTCCAGCAGGAGCAGGTCGGCGTAGACGCCGTCGCGCTCGGGCAGATGCATCCCGAAGCCGAACCCGCCGGACTCCTCGGCGCCCATCATCGCGCCGGTCTCGATCATCTTCGGACCGATGAACTTGAACCCGACCGGGGTCTCGTGGGTGGGGATGCCGTAGCGCTCGCCGAGCCGGGCGGCCATGGACGTGTTGTTGATGCTCACGACCACCGGGTCGCGCCAGCCCCGATGCTCGGCGAGGTAGTACATCAAGAGCCCAGTGACCTGGAGCTGGTGGATGAACGTCCCCCGCTCGTCGGCCGCGCCGGCCCGGTCCGCGTCGCCGTCGAGCAGCAGGCCGAGATCGAACCCGCCGCCCGCCAGGAGCCCGAGCGCCTCGTCGACGTTGGGCCGGATCGGCTCCGGATTGACGCCGCCGAAGTACGGGTTGCGCTCCTGGTGGATCTCGGTGGTCCGGATCCGTCCGCCGGCAAGGAGGCGTGGGATCCAGCCCGACCCGGCGCCGTAGAGCGGGTCGACCAGCACGGAGACATCCGCCGCCTTGAGCGCATCGAGATCGACCGTCGTCCGGACGAAGGCCGCGTAGCCGTCATAGGGATCGAACCATTCGACCAGCCCCGCGGCCTCGGCGTCGGCCAGCGGCCGGCGGTCGATGCCCATCCCGCCGTTCTCCGCCAGGCGGGCCTCGATGACCCGCAGGATGTCCGCGCCGGCGGCGGCGCCGGTCGGGGCCTTCACCTTGAACCCGTTGTCGACCCACGGGTTGTGGCTGGCGGTGATGACGATGCCGGCCGAGGCCCCGCGCTGGACGACCTCATACGAGCTCATCTGGGTCGGCACGGCGTGGCGCGCGATGGCGACCCCGATGCCGTGGGCCAGCAGGACTTCCGCGGCCGCCGCGGCGAAGTGCTCCGAACCGAAGCGCCGGTCATACGCGACCACGACGCCTTTCGCCTGCTCACCGCGGTCCACGACATACCGGGCGACCCCGTCCGCGCAGCGACGGACGTTCTCGAAGGTGAAGTCGTCGGCGATCCGCGCGCGCCAGCCATCCGTGCCGAAGACGATCGTCGTCGGCGTGAGGGCAGGGCTCGTCGTGGTCACGTCATCCTCCGGAGGCCGCACATCGCGCGATCAGCTCGTCGATGCGCCAGCGGTCGGGTGCGGCGCCGCGCAGGACGGCGATCGGCTGGGTGGCCGTCATCCTACCGCGCTCGAGCGGGGCGATGATCCCGAGCCGGCCGTCGTTGCGGCGGATGACCAGGTCGTCCTCCTCGACCTCGACCGAGTCGCCGGGCTTGACCACGGACCCCGTGCGGTGCACGCCGATGGCCTCGAGGAGTTGCGACCAGGACCCGAGGTCGGACCAGCCCACGTCCATCGCGCCCATGACGACCTGGCCGTCGCGGGCCGCCCCCTCCATGACCGCGTAGTCGATCGACATCGGCTTCTGGATCGACTCGTACGCACTCTGGAGCATCGTCGGGGAGTGGACCATCGGGCCGAGCGACTGGATCAGGCCGGTATACCGCTCGAGCGCCGACCGGATCGCCCGGCGCCGCCACAGGAACATGCCGGCATTCCAGGCGACGCCCGGCATCTGGAGCAGGTCCTCGGCGCGGGTCGGGTTCGGCTTCTCCTCGAAGGCCCGCAGCGGGTAGGCATGGAGGCCCTCGATGTCCTCGCCGTCACCCTTGGGCAGCAGGTAGCCGTATTCCGTGGCCGGCCGGTCCGGCTGGACCCCGAGCGTCACGAGCGGGTGCTCGACGCCGAACGCCCCCTCGGCGAGCTTCGCGGCGCCGTGGAGGACGCCCTGGAAGACATCGACCTTCTCGATGGTCTGGTCTGCCGGCAGGACGAGCATGACCTCGTCGTCGGGCATGTCGATGGCCAGCGCGGCCAGGGCGATCGCGGCCGCGGTGTTGCGACCCATCGGCTCCTCGAGGAGCGTGGTGGCCGGGACCTGCGTCTCGACGAGCCGCCGGAACCGCCCATCGGCGACCACCCAGACCCGACCGTCGGCCAGCTCGCTGACGCGGTCGACGGTGGCCTGGAGGAGCGTGCGCTCCCCGGTGAGCGGGAGGAATGGCTTCGGGCATTCCGGTCGGCTGAGCGGGTGCAGTCGCGTCCCGCCACCGCCGGCCATGATGACGGCGTACATGCGCCGCCATCCTAGCGGGCGCGCCGGGTCGGTCGCTCGGCGCGGGTCAGTCGCTCACCAGGACGTAGCGGCCTTCCCAGATGACCTTGCGCTGCCACTCGTGGTAGTAGCCGTACTTCTTGCGGAAGGCCGCCATCGACAGGTACTCGTACTTCCACGGGTCCGACGAGTTGGCGCCCAGCGGACCGCTGACGTAGAAGCCCAGGACCGTGTGGTCGTCCGAGCCTTCGGCCACCGGCTGCGACTTGTAGCCCAGGACGATCCACGCGTGCCGGCCGTGGTTGATCGTGATCCCGACCGGGTGCCCGGTCCGGTCGATGGCCTCGACGATCGCCGCGATCGCATCGTTCTTCTTCGCGAACGAGCGGGCCTGGTAGGGCTCGCCGGTGTAGGTCCGGAGCGCCCAGGCCCAGCCCTGGATGTCGTTGCCCAGCGTCCGGTACCGGTACCGGTTGTGCTGGCGGATCTGCCGGTACAGCGACTTCTGGCGCGAGTACGTCGTGTTGGAGATGCCCTTGACCGTGTTCCACATGGTCTGCGTCGCGGCGGCCACGCACCAGCTGCCGTCGAACTGGCGCACGACCGTGTTGGAGCGGTACATGAAGACCTTGCGGATCGGCAGGTCCGGCGTCGGCGTCGGCTCGGGGGTCGGCTCGACGGTCGGCGTGGGCTCGGCGGTGGGGTCGCCATCGGCCGCCGCGGCCGGCAACGGGAGGATCGCGATCAGGGCCAGGCCGAGCAGTCCAGCGCGAAGCAGGGCGGTCAGGCGGGCGCGTGGATCATCTCGGTTGACGGGTCGCATGGCATCCGGTGAGCGGTGGCCACCCGACGATCGGGCAACGTCTCTTCGAGTATCGCCCACGGGGGAACCCCCGTGAACGGCCTGATGGTCCGCGGCGGCACACGGTCGGATGGTCCGGTGCGTCCGGGCAAACCCGTTGCAGGCGCGTATCAGAAACTCGGTGGCGTGAGGCAGAAGAGGACGGTCGCAGGCTCGGTCCCGCGGTTCATGTTCCAGTGCGGGAGCCGTGACGGGAAGGTGATCGCGTCGCCATCGCGCAGCACGTAGTGCTCGTCGCCGACCCACAGGTCCAGGACGCCGGCCAGGACCACGACGACCTCCTCATCGGAGTCGTGCGTGTACGGCTCCTCGCCGGTCCCGCCGCCGGGTTCGATGGTGGACAGGATCACCTGCAGCCGGCCGGCGATGTTCGAGGTGAGGAATTCGTCGACGGCACGCAGACCCGGGTAGGCGACCCGACGGCGCGCCTCACGACGCACGACCCGCCCGGTCACGAGGTCTTCGGCGAACAGCTGGGCGATGGACAGGTCGAGGGCACGCGCGATGCGCTGCACGGTCGCGATGGACGGGCTGGTGACGTCACGTTCGACCTGCGACAGGAAACTCTCCGTCACGCCGGCCCGTTCGGCGACCACGCGCAACGTCAGCCGGCGCGACTGGCGGAGCGCGCGGATCCGCGGACCCAGTGCGAGCTCGGTCTCCACCCTGCCCTCGTCTCGGATACGGCTCGTCGAACGGTGGACTGAAGTATAGGTTCAGGCCCGCACGATGCGCACGCGACTTGCCGCGCGATCCGTGCGAGATTCGCAGCGCTCGCTCGTTGACGACGGTACACATCGCCCGTACCATCGCGCCATCCTGTAGCAACCCTACAGGCCTGTCGTTCAGCGCCCTTCGTCCGCCCCCGAGGACCGCCGTTGACCGCCTCCGTGACTCCGGACTCGCCCGCCCCGGCACCGACGACGCCGCCAGGTCAGGCGGCGGGTGGCCGCGCGGACACCGCGCCGGACGTCGAGATCCTCGACGTCACCAAGCGCTTCGGCGAGGTGACCGCCGTCGATCACATGAACCTGCGCATCGAGCGTGGCGAGTTCTACAGCCTTCTCGGGCCGTCGGGCTGCGGCAAGACCACGACCCTCCGGATGATCGCCGGATTCGAGCAGCCGACCGAGGGCGAGATCCTGCTCGCCGGTGAGCCCATCGCCGGCGTCCCCCCGTTCAAGCGCAACGTCAACACGGTCTTCCAGCACTACGCGCTCTTCCCGCACATGGACGTGGCGCGCAACGTCGGCTACGGCCTGCGCCAGGTCAAGGTCGGGCGGGCGGAGGAGGAGCGCCGCGTCGCCGAAGCGCTCTTCCTGGTCCGTCTCGGGGGCTATGGCAAGCGGCGCACCTGGGAGATGTCGGGTGGCCAGCAGCAGCGTGTGGCCCTCGCCCGCGCGCTGGTCAATCGACCGACGGTGCTCCTGCTCGACGAGCCGCTCGGCGCGCTCGACCTGAAGCTCCGCAAGGAGATGCAGCTCGAGCTCAAGGCGCTCCAGCGCGAGGTCGGGATCACGTTCGTGTACGTGACCCACGACCAGGAGGAAGCGCTGACGATGAGCGACATGATCGTCGTCATGCGCGACGGGCTCATCCAGCAGATGGGTCGTCCCACGGAGCTCTACGAACGGCCGGTCAACCGGTTCGTCGCGGACTTCATCGGGACCTCCAATTTCATGACCGGAACGGTCGTGGGACCCGAGCCGGGATCGGATCGGGTCATCGTCAAGACCGAGCATGGCGTCGTCTTGCGCGGGTCCGTCACGGACCCAGCGGCGAGCGTCAAGCCGGGCCAGGAGGTGACGGTCGCCACGCGACCGGAGCGCCTCGACGTCGCGCCGCAGACGGCCGGCGATGGGGACCAGGAAGGCTGGTCCTCGGTCACGGGACGCATCCATCAAGGCACCTACCTCGGCGATCAGACCGAGTTCCGGGTGCAGACCGAGCAGGTCGGCGAACTCATCGTCCGCCGGCAGAACGCGACGGGGGCAGCAGCGAGCCTCGGACTGGGACCGGGTGATCCGGTCACGGTCCGCTGGCAGGACGAAGCGAACCTGGTCCTCGCGGACTAGGAGGAGGACCCCGCCGCGGGCGGGTCGAGGAGGAGCGACACGATGCCATCGCGCGAGCACGAGATCGAAGCCATCGTCCGGCGGATGTCGGCGAATTCGTTGACCCGCCGGAAGTTCTTGGCGGCGACCGGGTTCACCAGCATGGCCGCGTTCATCGCCGCCTGTAGCGGGGGATCCAGCTCCGCAGCGCCATCCGCGGCGGCGTCGTCGGCCGCCCCGAGCGTCGCACCCAGCGCGGCCGAGAGCGCCGCGCCCTCGGCCTCCGAGGCCGCCGCCCCGTCGTACGCCACCGAGGGTGCGCTGTACATGTACAACTGGGCGGACTACATCAACCCGGAGAACATCGAGGAGTTCAAGGCCCGCTACAACATCGCGGACTGGACCTACGACACCTACCCCTCCAACGAAGAGCTGATCACCCGCCTGCAGGGCGGCGCGACCGGGCTCTACGACATCTGCTCGCCGACGTGCGAGTTCGTGCCGCAGATGGTCGATCAGGGCTTCATCGAGAAGCTCGACTTCACGCGCATCCCGAACTGGGGCTACATCAGCCAGCAGTTCAAGGAGTTCTACGATCCCGCTGGCCCGCAGGCCAAGTACAACGATTACTACATGGCCAAGGACTGGGGCACGACGGGGATCGCCGTCCGCAGGAAGTTCGTCTCGGAACCCATCACCTCCTGGAAGGACTTCTTCGACGTCGCACCGAAGTACAAGGGCCAGATCGTCGTGGTCAAGTCGGCCGGTGACGTGCTGACTGCCCCGCTCAAGGCGCTCGGCTACTCGCTCAACTCCACCGACCCGACCGAGCTCGGGCAGGCCCGCGAGCTCCTCCAGGGCCTCGCGCCGAACGTCCTCGTCCTCGACTCGGATCACTACGAGGACAGCCTCCGCTCCGGCGAAGCCGTCCTGGGTCTGACCTGGACGGGTGGTCTCGACGAGCTCAAGGCCGAGCCGGAGACCGCCGACATCGAATACATCATCCCGGAGGACGGGACCCTGTACTGGCTCGACGTCTGGACGATCCTGACCGGCGCCCCACACCCGGAGGCGGCGTACGCGTTCCTGAACTTCATCCAGGAGCCGGAGATCCAGGGCAAGGAGACCAACATCAACTATTACGCGACGGCGAACGACGAAGCCAAGAAGTTCGTCGACCCGGCGCTCCTCGCCAACCCGACCGTGTTCGTCCCCGATTCGGTGCTGCCAAAGCTCGAGGGCGCGGCGGACGTGTCCACCGACCCGCTGCGCGTCGAGATCTGGGAGGAGTTCGTCTCGACGATCGGCGGCTGACGCAGCGATCGCTCCGATCGATGACCGCGACCACGCCGGCTGACGCGGGCCAGCCGGCGCGCGATCGCCGACCCCGAGGATCGGGGTTGCTGACGGGACTGCTCGTCCTGCCGGCGACCTTGTGGTATGTCGTCCTGCTCATCATCCCGCTCGCCATCGTCGTGCTGTTCAGCTTCGGCGAGCGAGCGACCACCGGTGGCTACGGCGGCGGGTTCACGATGGACAACTACGTCGCCGTCTTCGAGCATCCCGAGCCGTTCATCACCAGCCTGATGCTGTCGATCCTGGGCACGCTGGGCTGCCTGCTCGTCGGGTTGCCACTGGCCTACTTCATCGCGACCCGGGCCGGCAAGCGCAAGGCCCTGTTCATGGTCCTGCTCGTCATCCCGTTCTGGACCAGCTTCCTCATCCGGACCTACGCGTGGCTCCTGATCCTCGGGCCCGAGGGCGTCGCCGGGTTCCTCGGCGACCTGCTTGGGAACCCGCGCTTCCGCATCCTCCTTTCCAGCACATTGGGATCCTAAGCTTAGAATTCCACGTGGACAAGTTGTCGCG
>JADMIO011053184.1_pt1 | contig 12545 bp, 12 predicted proteins | sample 8958161 | NCBI WGS metagenome assembly JADMIO01 (sample SAMN16585339, study PRJNA669376) | soil metagenome | isolation source: Crop rotation soil | place: USA: Cullars Rotation, Alabama | collected 2011 | reverse complement strand
CCGCCGATGTCGTCGCGTTGCGGAAGCACGTGGTCGACACGGGCGACACGCTGGTGATCGACGATGTCTCCCGGGACGGCCGCGTCACCGATAGCGGGCCGGACATCCAAAGCCTGGTGATGGTGCCGCTGCGCTTCGGTGACCAGGTGATCGGCACGCTCGAGCTCGAGCATCACAAGCGAAAGTCCTACCGCCCGAAGGACGTGCAGGCGATCGCCACGTTCGGCAATCAGCTCGCGACCGCCATGCACATCACCGAGCTGCGCCGCCCGCTGATGCAAACGGTCGAACGCCTCACGGCGCAAATCGCGACCCTCGCGCGCGCGGCCGAGGCGATGCGCGACGCAGCGGGGGCCGTGGCGGGCTCGACCGATGCCATTCGCGCCGGCGTCGTCGCCGAAGAAGGGCAGGTGGCCGGTGGACTGGAAGCGACCGAGAGCCTCGCTCGCGTCTCCCGGCGCATGTCCGTTGATGGTGCGGAGGCCGCTCAGGCCTCGAGCAAAGCGAGCGATGTAGCCAGTCGCAATCGCCAACAGATCCGCGAAGCCATCGAGCGCCTGGTCGGACTCAAGACGTTCGTCGGGGAAAGCTCGGCCAAGGTCCAGGAGCTGGGACAGGTCAGCCGCCGCATCACAGGCTTCATTGCCTCCATCAGAGATCTCGCCGACATGACGAACCTGCTCTCGCTCAACGCCGCGATCGAGGCGGCCCGGGCGGGCACCCATGGTCGCGGCTTTGCCGTGGTCGCCGAAGAAGTCCGCCGGCTCGCCGAGCAGAGCGCGAGTGCCGCGGCGGAAGCGGGCGAGCTGGTGCAGGACATTCATCGGCAGGTGGGGGAAGTGGTCGAGCAGATGCGGCGGGGGCAGGTCAATGTTGGTGGTGTGGAAGAGCTCTCGTCGGCGGCACTGCAGGCGCTCGACGCGATCGTGGCCGCGACGGCGGAAGCGACGAGTCACGGACGCCGCATTGCGGAAGCCGCCGGCGAGCAGGACACAGCCTTCGCCCGGCTGCGCGAGCGGATTCACGCCGTAGCGGCCATCGCGGGGAAGAATCGCGCCGAAGCCGACGACGTCGCAACACGCGCCAATGAAGCGGCACGCGGGTTGTCCGATCTGGAGCGCGCCACCCGCGAGCTCGAATCGGTCGCCGCCATGTTGCGCGATCTGACGCGCGGCTTCGCGACGGTTGCATAGAATGATGGTATGGCGGAACGCGTCTACGTGGCCCTAGGCTCGAATGTCGGTGATCGCGACGCGCACCTCGCCTACGCCCGCACGCGCCTGGCGCGGCTGCCGCGTACCGCCGTGCTCGCCGCGTCGCGCATCGAGGAGACCGCCCCCCTCGGTCCTGTTGTCCAGGAGCCGTATCTCAACCAAATGGTCGTGCTCGAAACCGAGCTCGATCCCCACGAACTGCTTCTCCACGTGCACCTGATCGAGCAGGAGCGGGGGCGGGTGCGAACGGTGCGTTGGGGGCCGCGCACGCTCGATCTCGACATCGTTCGTTTCGGGACGCGCCAGCTGACGACACCCGACCTCACCATCCCGCATCCCGAGCTGCCCAACCGCGACTTCTGGTTGCGCGAGATCGCGGAGTTGGAGAGCGTTGTGGCTCCACATGACTGATCTCAAGCCGGCCCTGACCGTCAGGGACCTTGCGCAAATGAAGGCGCGCGGGGAGCGCATCGTGACGCTCACCTGTTATGACGCGTTGTTTGCGCGGCTGCTCGACGACAGTGGAGTGGACGTGCTGCTCGTGGGTGATTCGGTGAATCAGGTGCTTGCGGGCGCCGATTCCACGCTATCCGCCACCCTCGAACAGATGATCTACCATACGAAAATTGTCGCGCGCGGGACCCGCCGGGCGCTCGTCGTGTGCGATATGCCGTTTCTGACCTACCAGGTCTCCCCGCAGGAGGCGATTCGGAACTGCGGGCGGGTGCTCGCGGAGACCGGATGCCGCGCGGTGAAGATCGAAGGCGGGCTCACGATGGCGGCGACGGTGCGGGCGCTCGTCGACGTGGGGATTCCCGTGATGGGGCATCTGGGTCTTACACCGCAGTCCGTCCACGCGTTGGGTGGACCACGAGTCCAGGGGCGCGACACGGCCACCGCGGAGCGCCTGCGCGACGACGCGAAAGCCCTCGAAGACGCGGGGGCATTCGCGATTGTCCTCGAGCTGATCCCCGCCGCCCTGGCTTCTCAAATCACCAAAGCGCTCTCGATTCCCACGATTGGGATCGGCGCGGGTCCCGCATGCGATGGGCAGGTTCTCGTGCTGCACGACATGCTCGGTTTGAACGAGCAGTTCAATGCAAAATTCCTGAAGAAGTACGCAGCCCTTGCCCAGGACGTGCGCGACGCAGTGACGCTGTATTCGGCCGAGGTGCGGGAAGGGCGTTACCCTGGGCCTGAGCACTCCGTCAACTAGCAGCTCCCGCCGGATGCAGGAGATCACCGACCCACAGGCGATGCGCGCCTGGGCGCGCGCGGAACGCCAGCGCGGCCGCCGTATCGGCTTCGTGCCCACCATGGGTGCGCTGCACGAAGGTCATCTTCAGCTCGTAGACCGCGCGCGCAGCCGCGCCGATCGGGTGGTGATGAGCATCTTCGTGAATCCGCTGCAATTCGGCCCTCATGAGGATTTTGCGAATTATCCCCGCACGCTCGCGCGCGATCGCGAGCTCGCGATGCAGCGCGGAGTCGAGTGCCTCTTCACACCCGCGGCAACGTCGATCTATCCCGAATCTCCGGTGATTCGGGTGCTGCCGGGATCACTCGGCGATCTACTCGAGGGGGCGACACGGCCCGGACATTTCGCCGGCGTGCTGACGGTGGTAGCCAAGCTGTTTCATTTTGTGGAACCCGATATCGCGGTGTTCGGGCGCAAAGATTATCAGCAGGCGCTGTTGATACGTCGAATGAATGAGGATCTGAGCTTCGGAATCGAGGTCGATGTTGCACCGACGGTCCGCGAGCTGGATGGGCTGGCCCTGTCGTCCCGCAACGTGTACCTGCAACCTGACGAGCGGCGCAGCGCGCTCGCGCTGTCGCGCTCGTTGCGTGCCGTCGAGCAGGCCTGGCGCGGTGGGCAGGCCGACGCGCAGGAACTGACGCGCCGCGGTCTCGAGGTGCTCACTGCCCCAAATGTTCATCCCGATTATTTCGCATTGGTCAGTGAACAGCTCGAGCCGGTGAAACGCGCCGACGCACGCACCGTCGCTCTGGTTGCGGCGAGAGTCGGGAAGACACGCTTGATCGACAACGTGATGCTGGGAGAAGGAATCGGCTCGGACACCGCCGTGCGCGCCTCCTGAGATGGACCTCCCCGCATGGGCGGTCGCCTCTCCCGAGCGCCGGGCACATGTCGCGCGGGTGGCGCAATTGCTCGAGACGTGGGCCGCGGCGATGCGCGTACCCGATTCCGAGCGCGATCGCTGGGTGCGCGCTGCGTACCTGCATGATGCCTTACGCGATGCACCGCTGCACTCGAAGCGCGCGCACGGTCCCGCGGCGGCTGAGCGCGCCGCGCGGGAAGGGGAGCGGGACCGCGGCGTGCTCGACGCCGTGCGTTATCATACGATCGGCTACGCGGGATGGGACGACGTAGGACGCATGCTGTACCTGGCCGATTTTCTCGAGCCGGGGCGCACGCCAGATCCCGAGCGCGATGCCTTGGCCGCGCGCGTGCCGCATGAGCGGGACGCCGTACTGAAGGAAGTGGCGCGCCGGCGTGTCCTGTGGGTGCTGCAGTCAGACTGGGAATTGCCACCGGAGACCGTGGACTTTTGGAACTCGCTCGTCCGGCGCTGATCTGCATCCTGCTGGTGTCGTGCCGCGGTCACGGCTCGACTGTCGCGCGCGTACCGGGCGAGACCGGTGAACGCATCACCGTAGAGCTGCTGAACGCGACCATCCAACCGGGGCTCGCCCGCTCCGGCACACGGGCGCTGCGCCAGGCGGGGATCGACGTTGTCTATTTCGGTAACGCGGCCGACACTACGATGCTCGACTCAACTCGCATTGTGGTGCGTCGCGGGGATTCCGATAAGGCGAAAAGCGTACAGCGGGCGTTGGGAACGGGCCGAGTGGTCGTTGAGCTCGACTCGACCCGCCTACTCGATGTGAGCGTGTTCCTCGGGCGGGACTTTGCGGCGCGCCGCCCCGCGCGCCCCCTCGACTTCCACCCGTAGCTGCCCGCAGGCGGCGCTGATATCCAGGCCGCGTGAGCGGCGCAGGACCGCGTTCACGCCGCGCGCCGTTAGCCGCTTCTCGAATGCGACCATGCGCTCGCGCGAGCTCGGTGTAAGACCGGGTGCTCCACCGGGATGCAGCGGCAGCAGATTCACATGCGCCCCAAGAGGAAGGGCGAGCTTTGCCAGCTCGTCCGCCGTCTCGGGCGTATCGTTTTGTCCTTCGATCAGCACGTATTCGAACGTGACCCGGCGTCGGAACTGTGCCAACGCCTTCAGCAGCTCGGGCAACGTGTATTTCTTCTCGATCGGCATGAGCGTGCGCCGCAGCTCGGACGTAGGCGCATGGAGCGATACCGCGAGACGGAATTGCTCCGGACGTTCCGCCAGCTGGGCGAGCGAAGGAAGGATTCCCACCGTCGATACGGTAATGTGACGCGCTCCGATCCCCATTCCGTCGGGATCGTTGAGAATGGAGAGCGCCGTACTCACCGCCGGCCAATTCAGGAGCGGCTCGCCCATCCCCATGAAGACCACGTTCGTCGGCTTGCGCGCGGGATCCTGAAGGACCAGCTCCCGCACCTGTTTGGCGATCTCCCCCGCCGAGAGATTGCGGCGGAAGCCCATGCGTCCGGTCGCACAGAATACGCACCCCAGGGCGCAGCCGACCTGCGAGGAGATGCACAGCGTGCGGCGGCTCCCCTCGGGGATCAATACCGACTCGATTGCCTCGCCATCCTCGAGGCGCCACAAGAACTTCTCGGTCCCGTCGCTGGATTCCTGCCGAACCCCGAGCGCGAGTCTGGACAAGGGAAAGGCGTGGTCCACCTCTCCGCGGAGTGACGCGGGGAGGTCTGTAGCTTCCTGCCAGCTCGAGACGGGTCGCTGCCACAGACGAGGAAGGATCTGGCGGACCCGATAGGCGGGCTCCCCCCGTTCGGCCAGCCAGCTGCTGAGCCGCTCCCTGGCCTGCTGGGGAGCCAACGACAGGATGTCAGAGCACGATGCGGCGGTCATAACGTGGCGTGTTCTCCTTAAGTTAACTATGTTCAAACAGTTACGACACTTGGCCAGGCATGCGTCTATCCGAGCTACTTTCCCCAGCGCGCATCCGAATTCCCCTTCAGGCACGGGACAAGGAGGGGGTCCTGCGGGAGCTTGTGGGGCTGATGGTGTCCGGAAACGGAGCCCAGGCCTCGGAGGTTCTGGGGGCCATTCTGGAACGGGAACGGCAGTTTCCCACCGGGATTGGCTATGGTGTGGCAGTCCCCCACGGGAAGACCCCTGCGCTTTCGAACTTGAGCCTGGTGGCCGGGACGACGCGGGATCCCGTAGCGTATGAAACAGTGGATGGAGAGCCGGTACGCCTCTTTTTCATGCTTGCCGGACCAGAGTCGCAGGCCGGCGTGCATGTCAAGGCGATCGGACGGATCTCGCGGCTGGTGCGGCGGGAGCAGGTGCGCGGCCGGCTGCTCGAGGCACGTACTCCCGACGACTTCTATCGTGTACTCTGCGAGGTGGAGGGAACGTAGCGGATTTGAGTACGACAACTTTGCGGACCCACATGTGCGGCGAGCTGCGTGCGGCGCACGCGGGCCAACGCGTGAAGCTGGGTGGGTGGGTTCACCGCCGCCGCGATCTGGGCGGCATCGTGTTCATTGATCTGCGCGACCGGGCGGGGCTCGTCCAGGTCGCGTTCGGTCCGGGCTGGGCTCCCCGTGAAGTCGTGGAGCGAGCGCAAAGCCTGGGCAGCGAGACAGTGGTCTTGCTCGAGGGAGAAGTCGTGGCACGCCCGGCGGCCGCGAACAATCCCGAAATGGCGACGGGTGACGTCGAGGTCCACGCGGCGAGCCTAACGATCGCAAGTCCAGCGGCGACGCCCGCGATCCCGGTGGCCCGCAGTAAAGGGGACGAATTACCCGCCGAAGAGCTGCGTCTCAAGAATCGCCATCTGGATCTCCGACGCCCGGAGCTCCAGTCCAGCCTGCTGCTGCGCCACCGTCTGGCGCAGCGCGCGCGCCGCACGCTCGCTGATCTCGGGTTCGTCGAGATCGAGACGCCCATACTGACCAAACCCACTCCGGAGGGCGCCCGCGATTACCTCGTGCCCTCACGCGTGCACGCGGGAGAGTTCTACGCGCTACCGCAGTCGCCGCAGCTGTACAAGCAGCTGCTGATGATTGCGGGGTTCGATCGCTATTTCCAGATCGCGCGCTGCTTCCGCGACGAGGACCTGCGCAACGACCGGCAGCCCGAGTTCACGCAAATCGACCTCGAGGCCTCATTCGTAACACAGGAGGACGTCATCGGCTTCGTCGAAGCCGTGCTCGTCGATTTGTGGCAGGAAGCCGGACACCAGATCGAGCGGCGGTTCCCGCGCATGCCGTACCGGGACGCGCTGGAGCGCTATGGAACCGACAAGCCCGACTTGCGCTACGATTTTCCGATCGCCGATTGGACAGCCCGGGTCAAACCGTTAGGCGTACCGTTTTTCGATGCTGGGCTGAACAACGGCGCGCGGGTGCGCGCGCTCGCGGTTCGTGGTGGCGCGTCGCTGTCGCGCAAGGATGTGGACGCCCTGGCGGGCAGCGCCAAGGATCTGGGTGGGAGCGGCCTGGCGTGGGCCAAGCGGCAGGGGGATCAAGTGACGGGCTCCGTGGCAAAACATTTCACGGTCGAGACGCTGGGCGAGATGGGCGTGGCGGATGGCGACGCGGTCCTGCTCGCCGTCGGGCCCGATCGCATTACGTCTCCCGTGCTGGATCGCGTGCGCCAGGAAGTGATCCGCCGGCTCGCGCCGCAGCCCAAGAGCGCGCACGCGTTCTGCTGGATCGTGGATTTCCCGCTGTTCGAGCCCGATCCCGAAACGGGGCGGCCGGTATTCGCGCACCACCCGTTCACCTCACCGCATCCGGCCGACATGGGACTGCTGGACACTCAGCCGTTCGCCTGCCGCGCGCTGCACTATGACGCGGTTTACAACGGCAACGAGCTCGGCTCGGGTTCGATTCGAATCATCGATGCGGCCTTGCAGCAGAAGGTGTTCGGCCTCCTGGGAATGTCGCGCGAGGAAGCCGAGCGGCGGTTTGGATTCCTGCTCGCCGGCCTCGGGTCGGGCGCGCCGCCGCACGGGGGATTTGCGATCGGATTCGACCGCACGTCCATGCTGCTTTCCGGCGCGCAGTCGCTGCGTGACGTCATCGCGTTCCCCAAGACGACGGCTGCACGCGCCCTGTTCGAGGGCGCACCGACGCCGGTGGATGCCGCGGAGCTGGCGGCTCTCCACCTCGAGCGCAAGCGATGAGCGACGACGTCGTCCAGCGGCTGTCCACGGAGGGCATTGATCCGCTCGCGCTCGCCGGCGTGAACGACGGGAATCTCGTCGAGTTGGCGAAGCGCATGGGTGTCCGGGTGTCGCTCGCGGGTCCCGCGCCGGCGGTGGAACGGGCGATAACGGTCGCGCAGGCTCTGGTGGACCTCGCCCGCATGGGTGAGATGCTCAGCACCGCGGACGTCGAGCGCATTGCGAGCAATGGCGGACTGGAATCGCCGTCCGGAGCGACCACGGAGAGCGGGGAATACCGGATCATCCTGCCGGGTCTGCGGCGCGTGATTCAGCCCAAGACGGCCGGACAACGCAAGTATCTCAAGGACATCGCGCAGAACGACATTGTCATCGGCATCGGGCCAGCCGGAACGGGAAAGACGTACCTGGCGGTGGCCGCCGCGGTGGACGCGCTGGCGCGCAAACGCGTGCGGCGCATCGTGCTCGCGCGGCCCGCGGTGGAAGCAGGGGAGAGCCTCGGATTTCTCCCCGGTGACCTTCAGGAAAAAGTCGATCCATATTTGCGGCCACTTTACGACGCGCTGGAAGACATGATGCCGCGCGACCGGGTACAGAAAGCCATCGAGACCCGCACCATCGAGATCGCGCCGCTCGCCTACATGCGCGGCCGTACGCTTTCGGATGCATTTGTCATCCTCGACGAGGCGCAGAACGCGACCGGAATGCAGATGAAGATGTTCCTCACGCGTCTGGGCGTGAACTCGCGCGCCGTGATTACCGGCGACAAGACGCAGATCGACCTCGCGAATCGCGAGGACTCGGGGCTGCTTCAGGTCGAACGTATCCTGCCGGGAATCGAGGGGATCGCGTTCTGCTATCTCGACGACAGCGACGTCGTCCGGCACCGGCTGGTGCGCGACATCATTCGCGCCTACGCCGAAGACGCGCAGGGCTGACATGAAGCTCTCCCTTCCCACCAAGGCACAGGTCCGCTATCACGGGGACCGCTGGGCTTGGGTCCCGGGACTCGCACTGCTCACGTTCATTCTCTTCCCCTCGAGCGCACTCGATGTCGCGCCCATGATCGAAGCGGGGAAAGTGGCCGACCGGGACGTAATTGCGCCGTTCACGTACTCCGTCAACAAGAGCGACCAGGAGCTGGCGCGCGAAGCGGAAGAGCTGGCCTCGACGGTCAAGCCGATCTACGACTTCCAGCAGCGCGCGCTCGACAGCGCGGTGGCGACGCTGCACGTGTTCTTTGCCCGGGTCGAAGAAGTCGCGAACCAGGGTCCGCAACAGATCACGCGGGTGGCGCGGCAGCTCGGCATCGCGCTGACGCCGCCCGAGGCCGCGTATCTCACGAACATGCGGAAGCGCCGAGCGCTCGAGGGGGCGCTGGGAGATCTGTTCGATCACACGCTGGCCCTCGGGACCACGAGTCCCGGCGTGCTGCAGGTCGAGCAGTCGACGGAGCTGATCATCCGCCGCAACGCGACGGAGAAAACGGTGGCGCGCGACCAGGTCATGACCTACGCGCAGTATCTCGCGCGCGCGCGCCTGTCGCATCCCGACAAGAGCTCGGCGGCGGCAGACGCCGTGTATGTGCGGCTCGCGGGCCATTTCTTCCGGCCCACGCTCGTGCCTAATACGCTGCAGACGGAACGCCGCCGCGACGAGCTGCGGCGCAGTGTCGAGCCCACGAAATACGTAGTCCGCGCGGGCGAGCGCATCGTCGGCGCCCACGAGGTCGTGACGAGCGAGACGCACGAGCGTCTGGCGGCCCTGCAGCAGGAGCTCCTGCGCCGCGGTGCCGCGACCAGCAAGGCCGGGCTGAGCGCGCTGGGACCGATTCTCCGCGATAGCCTGGTAATCGCGATTTTCTGGGTGCTGCTGCTCTTCTATCGCCGCGAGACGTATCGCGAGCAGCGTCAGATCGCGCTGATCGGGCTGCTCTTTGCCGCCGCCCTCGCGGGCGGAGCGGCACTCGCGCGCTGGCTGCCCGGCCTGCCGGTGCTCATTCCGCTTCCCTTCATGGCGATGATGATGACCGTGCTGTTCAACGGCCGGGTCTCGATGATCGCCGCCATGATCATTGCCGTGGTGATTGGACTGCAGCCCGTCTTCCACGATTCCCCCGCGCTGTTCTTTTCCCTGATCGGTGGTGTGTCGGCCGCGCTGTCGGTGCGCGTGCTGCGCCGCCGCAGCCAGCTGATGGTAGTCGTGCTGATGGTCGGCGCGGGATATCTCGCGGGTGCCATTGCAATCGGATTGGCAGGGGCCTGGAGCACGAGCGAAACGCTGCTGCGCGCGTTTTGGGGGATGGTCAACGGATTCGTTTCCGCGGGGCTGACCTTGCTGCTCCTGCCGGCGGCCGAGGCACTCACCGGTATTACGACGGACCTCACGCTGCTCGAGCTGCTCGATCCCAGCCGGCCGCTGCTGCGGCGGCTGTCAGGCGAGGCACCTGGAACGTTCCAGCACAGCATCGCGATGGCGAATCTGGTTGAAGCGGCGTGCAATCGCGTCGGCGCCAACGGGCTGCTGGGCCGCGTGGGATGTTACTACCACGATATCGGGAAAATCAAAAATCCATTGTACTTCGTGGAGAATCAGACGCGCGGCAATCCGCATGACCGGCTCGACCCGCTGCAGTCGGCGCAAATCATCAAAGCGCATGTGCCTGACGGCTTGGCGCTCGCGGACGAGGCGAATCTTCCCGACGTGGTCGCCGCATTCATCCCCGAGCATCACGGGACCACCGAGATCACGTACTTCCTGGAGCGCGCCAAGAAAGCGGGAGTGGCGACGCTGCGAGACGAGTTCCGCTATCCGGGTCCCAAGCCCCATTCGGTCGAGACCGCGATCACCATGCTTGCCGACTCCGTCGAGGCGGCGCTGCGCGTGCTCGAGGATCTGACGCCGCAAAAGATCGAGGACGCCATCAATCACATCGTCCGGACCAAGCTGAGTCAGGGCCAGCTCGATGAAGCGCCGATCACGCTGGCACAGATCAATCAGGTCAAGGAGGAATTTGTCCGCAGCATCAGCGGGATGTATCACAACCGCATCGATTACCCTGAGTCCGGTGGCGGCATCTCGGCGACCTGGCACGCTGCAGCGCAGACCTGAGGCACGCCTCATTCGCGCCGCCCGGCGGGTGTTGGCGTGGGAACGCGCACGACGCACGCGCGTCGACGTGACCCTGCTCGAGGCCGCCGCAATGCGGCGTCTGAACCGCACCGCGACAGGCCGGCGCAGCGTCACGGACGTCATCGCGTTCACGCTGCCTCAACCCGATGGGACCATCCTCGGCGACGTCTACGTGTGTCTCGTCGACCGCCATCGTGATCCCGACGAAGAGCTGCTGCGTCTCGCCGTGCACGGCACCCTGCACGTGCTGGGATACGATCACCCGGCCGGGCCGAGCCGAACTCGCTCGAAGATGTGGCGCAAACAGGAAGCGTATGTGCGCCGGCTGGCCGCGAGGAGCGCGTGATGCCCGCGCTCGTGACCCTGCACGTGCTCGGTGCCTTGATTGCGATGGCGAGCGCCCTCTGGGCGGGATTCCTTTCGTTAGGCGAGGAAGCCGCCGTCGGCGAAGCGCTGCACACGCTGGGCGATGCACCGCCGACCGCCGGGCAGGCGCAGGTGCCACTGCACCGTGCGCTGCACGTCGCGCGCCTCACGTTGCTGGTCATCGGGGGTGTCGCGGCGAGCAACCTGCTCGGCTGGTGGCAACGCTCCTGGCCGGAGGCGCTCGCCGACCTCGCACTCGTCGCCGGTCTGCTCTTCATCATTGGTGATGCGCTCCCGCGCAGCATCGCGCGGATCGCGCCCGAAGTGGCGGACGCGGTACTGCCGCTCGCGCGCCGTACGCTCACCCCGTTCCAGCCGCTCCTCTGGCTGCTCGCCTGGGTCGACCGCGCGCTGCACTCGGTCTTCGCCACCCCGCGGCCCCTCGAGCCGGAGCTGGGGAACGCACAGCGTGACATGCTGCTCGGCGTCTTCACGCTCGCCGATACCACCGTCGAAGAAGTCATGACACCCCGGCTGGACATGGTCGCGGTCGATCTGAGCATTTCGCTCGATGAGCTGCGAGAGCAGTTCCGCGAGAGCGCGCATTCCCGTCTTCCTGTGTACGACGGGACGCCCGATACGATGCTGGGTGTGGTCTTTGCGAAGGACCTGGTCCCCGTGGCCATGGGCGTCACGACTGCGGCCTCGCGGTGGCAAGACCTCGTCCGCTCCGCCGCCTATGTCCCGGAAACGAAGACCCTCGATACCCAGCTGCGCGACTTCCATCGCGGTCCGGCGCACCTGGCGATTGTCGTGGACGAGTTCGGGGGCACGTCGGGGCTGATCACCTTGGAGGACATCCTCGAGGAGATCGTGGGCGAGATTCGCGACGAGCGCGATGTCGAGACCGCGCCGGCGATTCGCACCGAGGGCACCCGCCACTGGGTGGACGGACGAGTCACTTTGGACGAGCTGTCCGTCGCGCTCGGCAGCACGTTCGAGCACCCGGAAGTCTCCACCGTCGGCGGGTTGATTTACTCCGTGCTGGGCCACGTCCCCCGAGCCGGCGAGGAGCTGACACTCGATGGCTTCCGCGTCGTTGTCGAGGGCGTCGATCGCCGGCGCGTCACCCGCGTGTATTTCGAAAAACAACCATGATCACCTCGCTGATCGCGCTGCTCGCCGGTCTGATGCTCGCCGGGTTGTCCGCGACCGTCGGTGTTGCGACCGCCGCGGTAAGCCAGATCGAGCTGACGCGCTGGGTGTCGTACCGGTTGCGCGGCATGGGAGGCGCGAGCGGGGTGCTCGAAAACCCGGGACGCGTCCTCGCGACCGCGAACGCGCTCACTACCATCGGCGTGCTCTGCGCCGCGGCCGCCGTCCCGGCGCTCCTCGCCGAGACCGAGACGACGTTCTTCGGCGTCTTCACGGTGGCTGTTGCGGTGCCGCTGTTCGTGAGTGCCGCCTACCTCGTCCCTCGCGTAGTCGGGCGCCGCTGGGCGGGTGCGATCACTGCGCGCGCCGTGCCATGGCTCGAACGCATGGCCCAGC
>JADMIO011064057.1_pt1 | contig 12549 bp, 18 predicted proteins | sample 8958161 | NCBI WGS metagenome assembly JADMIO01 (sample SAMN16585339, study PRJNA669376) | soil metagenome | isolation source: Crop rotation soil | place: USA: Cullars Rotation, Alabama | collected 2011 | reverse complement strand
GGCGATCTTCGACGCCCCGGTCCCGACGGCCGATGTCTTCGCGCTGCTACAAGCGGTCGTCGCTACGGCCCCGTCACCTTGCGAGACTTTTCCAAAACAGGCGTCGGTCGGCTCTGGCTACGGCAACTGGTTGCGCGTGCCGGGTCGGCATCACTCGCGCCCGCATTGGTCGCGCTTCCTGGCGGACAGCGGGGATTGGCTTGAGGGGGATGCCGCTGTCGAAGCGCTTCTGAGCGCCCCGATCAACGCCGCGACTCTCGTTCCTGTGGCTCCGCCCGCGCCAGCGCCGGTGGCCTACTCTCCGCCAGCTGTTCGCCCTCTGGTCCCTGCGGGGACGATAGAGCAGCGAATCGCGGCCTATCTCGCCCGAGTGCCGCGCCGTGCCGCGGGGCAGAACCGCAACGAGGCCGGCTACATCTTCGCGTGCTTTCTCGTCCGAGATCTCGAGCTGAGCGACGCAGACGCACTTCCCTGGCTGGAGCAGTGGAACGCCGGCAACGCCCCACCTTACCCTGACACCAAGCTTCGCGCGCTGTTGGTCGAGGCGCACCAGTATGGGCGGCGTCCGATCGGGTCCGGCATGACACCGATGTTTGATGTCGGACCAGCTAAACACTGGGGCCACACCCCCGCAGCTGAGCGCCGACCGCTCGCCGCGTGGGGGGCGCGGCCGCGATGACCGATCATGAGCCGCTGCCGCCTCCCGCTTTTCGTCTGTATACAGACGCCGAGCTCGCCGCTTTGCCGCCGCCGCGCATGGCGATCGCGGGGCATCTGCCGGCTGGCGGGCTCGCGCTGGTGTACGGGGCGCCAGGGTGCGGCAAATCCTTTTTGCTCCTCGACATGCTATGCAGCATCGCCGCGCTTTCTGCCTGGCATGGGTTCGAAGTTATCTCTGGACCTATTGTCTACGTCGCTGCTGGGGAGGGCACAGCGGGCCTCAGCCGCCGTATTGAGTCGTGGAAGTACTCTCAGGACATCTCCCAGCTCGAGCGCGCTCGGTTCGTTCATGACCCAGTGCAGCTCCACGTTCCGGCGGAGGTCATGGGCTTCTGCGACGTGCTCGAGAAGAACCTACCGGAGCCGCCGAGCGTGATCGCATTCGATACGCTGGCGCGGTGTATGGTTGGCGCCGACGAAAACTCCGCCCGCGACATGGGGCAGGCAGTTGCCGGGGCCGACTATGTGCGAGAAAAGACCGGGGCCACGGTCATACTCTCCCACCACACCCAGAAGAACGAGGAACGGGAGCGGGGGTCGTCGGCGCTTATTGCTGCCGCCGACACCGTCATGGCCGTGAAAGACGAAGAGGGAATCCGCACCCTCAAGTGCAAAAAGCAGAAAGATGCGGAGCCGTTCGAGAACTGGCGCTTTGCACTTCAGTCGGTAGGCGATAGCTGCGTGGTTGCCACGGTATCATCCGGTGGTCTCATGGTAGTCTCAGGCCGTCTCACCGACAATCAGTACCGGGCGCTTGAGACTTTGCGAGACATCGATGTCGGAAGTGGGGCGACTACGTCGACATGGCTCGACTCATCGGGACTGCCTAAATCGTCATTCCACCGCGTTGTAAAACAGCTAATGGATGCAGGTTACGTCGAAGGCGGGAAGCGGCAGCGCTACCAGATCACGGAACAGGGCGCCGGCCGCTTGGTCTCAGTCTCACCAAGTCTCATGGCGGTCTCATGAGACTTTCCCTCCTAGTCTCACCAGTCCCACCCCCCCTTTATAAGGGGGTGGACTGAGACTTGGGGGGCGAGATCCGAACTGATACGTCTGTGCGCCAAGCTTAGGATAGACAACGCACGACGCTGCGACCTCTGGAATTATGACGCGACGATAAGTTGGCTCTAGAGGGAAACGGAACGATGGGCGCTCTCATAGACTCTGGAGGTCCGATGGTGACAGCTCCGCAGATGAGGCCGTTGATAAGTCGTCGGCAGCTCTCCGAATGGCTCAACATGAGCCCGCGCACACTCTGCCAGTGGCACCGCCGAGGCTATGGACCGGCTGTCTATCGGTGCGGGCGGGTGATTCGGTATCGCCCGGAGGATGTCGAGCAATTCCTTGCTGCTATCGGGAGGTGTGAACTCACCAAGCTGCCGGCAGAAAAACAGCCGACGGAACTGCCGGGCGCAGTGGAGCAAGAGCGGATCTTGGCGCAGATACGGGCCGGGGAGATGGGTGAGCTGACACAGATGGATCAGGATGCCGTTGACCGCCGGACGGCGTTGACTGACCTGCTGGGGCTAGCTGCGAATGTTGACGAGGACGCAGTCATCGCCGATGCCTGGCGGTCTGCCTTCGGAAAAGGAGCGACGAAAGGAACGAAGACACTCGGTGTTGATGGCGGCCGCCGCGGTGGGGACGACTGATGCCGACCGTTCCTGACTACGGCGGCCCACGAGTCGCCGAGGCGCCGCTTCCGAACACTCGGCTCACCGCCGAGGCGTCCCCTGCGGCGTTCGGAGTGCCGACCGGTCTCGACTTATCCAGTGTCCAGCGCGTTGCGGTCGACATCTGGGAGCGGGAGCGGGTCAAGCAGAACCAGGTGGCGGCCCTCGAGGCGGACAACAAGGCCCAATCCATCGCACAGCAGCTCTTCCTCGACCCTGAACAGGGGGCGCTGTTCCGCCGCGGTAAGGAGGCAATTCCGGCCGGCGATCGAGCCTTTGCCGATCTCGACAAGGGTATCGGGGAGATCAGCAGCAGTCTCGCGAACGACGAGCAACGGCTTCAGTTCCAGCGTCTAGCAAACTCGCTCCGACTCTCATACCGCCAACGGGTGAGCGAACATGTCGCCGGCGAGCTCCGCGCCTACGACGACGAGCAGGTGAAGCAGGGTACAGACAAGCGGGTCAATAATGCCATCGCAACGGATGACCCGGCCGAGAGACAACGCTTGCTTGGTGAGATCCGCGCGCTCTATCGGGACAAGGCGCGACGGGACGGGGTAGACCCGGATGTGTCCGAGTTCACGCAGGCCCAGATCGCACAAGCGACCAGCACCATCCACGTCGGTGCCATTCAGCGGATGATCACTGCCGGGAACGACGCAGGAGCGAAAGCGTACTTCGAACAAAACCGAGCTGGCATCCTGGGTAAGAGCCTAGCTGAGATTGAGCAGCAGGTGAAGGTAGCCTCCACCGACGGTGAGGGTGCCCGTGCGGCCACTGCGGTTTGGGGTGAGTTCGGGCCGAAGAACCCCGCCGACCCGGTGAAGATTGCCACGATGGAAGATGAGGTTCGCAGGCGACTCGGCGATAATCAGCCGGTCATCAAGGCGGCTATCGCTGAGTTGCGGACACGCCGCGAGGCCCACAACGCTCAGCAAGCCGAAATGACGGCAGCGAACAAAGCCGCGGTACTCGGCGCCTACAACCAAGGGACGCCGCTCGCCAAGCTCAAGCTGATGCCGGAATACCTAGCGCTTGACGGCGGGGATCAGGAAGAGATCGTGCAGCACGTTGTCGATCGTGGATATGCTCTGCAACAGCGCGCGTTTGCAGAGAATCCCTCGCCGAAGCAGTACGCGACCTATTGGGAGATGTCGGAGCCTAAGGCGCTGGCTGCGATGTCCGAGAACCAGATCCTTGCTCTGCAGCCAAGGATCGGCCTAAAGCTCACCAACGACCTTATGGAGCGGAAGCGCGCGTTCAAGCCGCCACGCGACATCGGCGAAGCGAAGGTCGACGAGGACTTGTTCAATGGCATCGCAGAGAACGCTGGTCTGCACCCCTACAAAGACAAGAAGACCGACGAGGAAAAGGCGCGCCTCGGTCGGCTTCGGAACGGGGTCGAGGGCGAAATCTTCCTCCAGCAGCAGGCCAAGGGCCGCTCACTGACCCGCGAAGAAAAAGCGGAGGTAATGCAGCGGGTTGTCGATAAGGCCGTGATGCTAGACGTGTTCGGCCGCGACCCCCAGCGAATTGCTGCTACACTCAGCCCCGAGGAGAGGCGGCGAGCCTATGTGCCGGTCGCTCGTATTCCCGTGGCTGACCGAGAGAAGATCCGGGCCGCGCTTCGCCGAGCCGGAAAACCTGTCTCCGACAACAAGGTCGAGCGTGCCTATGGAGCGTTTCTGGCAGACGATCGCGTTGCATTTGACGCCGTGATGGGAGAGTAGCTATGCGGCTGTTTACTTCACAGAAGAGGAGATGCCAATGCTGGACATGAGCACGGCGACTACTGATCGCAATCTACTCGAGCGCGTCGAGCGCGCCGCTGCCGAGCGGGCGGCGGAAGAGCAGGCGGCGGTCGCCGCGGCGGCGAAGGCCGCCGCGGTGGCGCAGCAGGCACGTCGCGACGAGGCAATGCGCCAGACGGAGCAAACGCTGATACAGATACGCGAGACAGCAACATCCCTCACGGTGAGCGCCCGCGAGTGGCGCCGTAACGTGGAGGAGCTTCGCAGGCTCGAAAACGCCCTACAGCGGACGGTGACACCACACGCCTCCGAGCGTCAGAGCTCCGGATTCACGTTCCTGAGTGGTCTCGCGCTGCCGAGCGAACTTGATTCTCTCGTCGGCGATCCGACGATGACTAAGCCGGTCGACCTCGAGGTGGTGATCAAGGGCCGTATCGCCAACGCCGCACGCTTTGCCCGAAGCGTGCTCACACCCTCCACTTGAAGAGGAGTTTCCACGATGACCCCGCAGGAACTCGCAATCGACGCTTGCAATCGGATCGAGACTCACGCGGTGGCGCTTGCCAGCGCCTATAGCGACGCGCTGGCGGCCGTGAAGGACTTGACGCGCGCTGCCTACCAGGCAGGCGGCGAACGTGCCGCAGATGATGTGGCGGTCGCCGTCGGGGATGCTCGTCTGTCGGATGACCTCGCGGTCTTTCTCGTGGGACTCGGGTTCGCCGACGTGATGCGGCGTGCCAGCAACGGGAGTGCACTGTTATCGACGTTTGCCGCGCCGTGGGTGCAGCGTTTTCAGAACCTAACCTACCGGACCCCTTGAGCCGAACTCCTCAGTAACTCGGCCCATCCCAGGAGAAGACGTATGAGTAACACCGAGACTGCGACGGAAGGCGTCGAGGAAGCCCGGCTCGCGCGGATGTTCCCGTCCATGGCGCAGGAGCAAACCGCGGCACAGGGTCAAACGGCCAAGACCGCGGCTCCGCCCCCGGTGGATGCCAGCGACGAGACGCCGGAAGAACGGATGTTCGGCAGCCCGGAGACGCTACGGACGATGTACGGGCCGGCTCTGAAGGATTCGCTTGACCGCCTATCTGATGCCGCTGGCGTCACGCCGGAGCAGCGCCAGGCTCATCTCGAAGCCGTCGCCGAGGTCTTCACCGACGCCCGGATCAACTCGCAGGAGGCGCCCGGGTTGCACTCACTCCTCGTGACGCACCTGACCGCGCCGCCTGACGACGCCACGGTGCAGCAGTGGGAGGTCGAGAGTCGCCGGGGGCTGCGTGAGCGCTACGGGGATGATGCGGGGCGGCGGCTCGCGCAAGCAAGCGCCTTCGTCAAAGCACGTCCCGAGATGGCGGACATTCTTAACCGGAGTGGCCTCGGCTCGCACCCGCGGGTGATTCTCGCGCTGGCCGAGCGGGTGAACGAGATGCGGATGACGCCGCGAAAGCGGAAGTGAGGGAGCGATGAAGCTGCAGGGCGCGAAAGACGGCCGGCCGTTTCAGAAGGGCGACGACCCGCGCCGGGGTGTCGGCAAGAAGGGCCGGAGCGGCCGAAAGCCTGACGACTTCAAAGCGGCACTCGAGAGTGTCCGCGACTCCACCGGCCTGTCGTTTCTCAAGGACGTGCTGGCCGGCGAGATCGCGTACACGTTCACGGGAACCTGCGAGCACTGTGGGGAGGAGTCGACTGGCCCCAGCCCGCAAGGGCTCGTGCGGACAACGCCTTCACCCGATGTGAGACTCCGGGCGGCCGAGCTCACGATGAAGTACACCGTCGGGCTCGAGAAGACAATCCGGCTGGAAGGGTTCCCGGGAGTGCAGCAGGCGTTCCATCTCATCAAGGCGCGCGTGCGCGCCGTATTGCCGTCCGAGGCTGCAGAAAAGCTCTTGGCCGACATCGGGGAGCACTTGAAAGGGCTATGACTCACCACACGTTGTATGCCGCCTGGCACAGCGATCCGGCCGGCGAGCTCTGGCGTACGTTGCCGCCGCCCTGCGACCCGCACGACCCAGCGGAGCGCGGCCGACGGATGCGGCAGTTCCGCGCGCTTCTCCACAGACACAGCTTAGCCGCCGAGCGACCGTACCTGACGGGCATTGGCCCGATGGCTGGGCTCGCGGCGGCACTGAACGTCGCCCGTATCACTAGGAGGGCAGCATGATCGACGAGTCTACTGAAGGGCCGGCGACGCTGTACGGTGCCTGGCAAACGTCGGGAGCCGCAGCGGAGCACACCTGCCCTGACTGGCTCCCGGCGCTCGAGCTGACCGGGCGTACTGAGCCACACTCAGCCGACCGCTGTCCTGGCCCGGTCACGTTGGAAGAGGTAGTCAGCGCGTCCTATAGGCTTGAGGCGGCGTGAGCGACCAGATCGTTACTCTGCTCGTTCTCGGCGCACCGCGCACGAAGAAGAACCACGGCTCTGTCATCCAGCGCAATACGAAGACCGGGCCGCGGCGTTTTCACATTCCCTCCGAGCCGTTCACGCGCTGGCAGACGCTTGCCACGATCCACTCCCCCTGCGGCGTGGCGTTCCCGTTGCCCGCCCAGCCATACAACTGCGCCGCCGTGTTCTACCGGGATGCCGACCGAGGGGATGCGGTCGGCTATTACCAGGGGCTCGCCGACTTCCTTGAGGCCCGAGGCATCGTTCTGAACGACAAGTGGATCACGCAGTGGGATGGGAGCCGGCTGCTCGTCGATCGCGAACGGCCGCGCGTCGAGCTGGTGCTGTCGCCGGTCGTAGGTGCTGGGGGCGACGACAGTCACGGCGACGACTAACTACCTCCCTAGAGAAGCGGAATAGTCACAACGTCTGCGTCAGTCGGTACGATCGTTCTGTTGCGGATTTGGTGCGGGTTGTGAAGTCGCCTTCGACTTCGTCACGCGATACTGGGGTGACGGGGTGTACGTTCCCTGGAAGCCCGGCGTCCCCGGTTTCGGGTTGACCAGCACCTGCTCCTGAGGCAACGGGTACGCTCCCAGCGGCGCCTTGGGTGCCGTCACGAGCCCTCCTGAATGGGTGCACACCCACATCCGACTCGACCTAAAGACAGCGGACGTGAGGCGCGGGATTGGGCGCGGCGCCTGTGGTATTACTTACTGGGCCCACGCTATAGCCCTTCCGAGCCAAAGGTTGCGAGCAATAATACGGCTTCCCAGTCGTCACGGCGCCGTCGCCCTCCCGGTAGAAATGTATTGGCCTGATGCCGGAAACAGAACCGCTGCCGGGGAGCACCGGTCACCGAGGCGATTCCAGTCGTCGGATCGGTCCGCAAGGTTTACGCAGATCCGGCGGTAGGACCCGCGACGGTCAATTTTAATGGATCTCCGAAAGGCTTCTTGTCCAAGAAGAAGCGGAACTGGTATTGCCCAGGTGTAAGCCGCACATCCCTTTCGAATCTGACCGTCGCCGTGCTTGCGAGAAAATTCCATGCAGGATTCAATCGACGCAAAGTAATCGGGCGTGTTGACGAGCTCATGAGGAGCTGCCCCTTGCGGTCTCGGGCTGGCTGACCTGATTCGTCGAGTAACTCGGTTCGGAGTTCTCGGCTTGTCTTAATCGTAAGGTCAGACTCAATATGGAGTAGCAGTAGGGAACCCTTAAGATCGAAGTCCATCGTACGAGGGTCAGCCGGCAAGAATTCGAAGATCCCGCCAATACTCAAATTTCCGGGTAGTTGGGGGTCTGCAGAGAAAATCATTGCGTGGTGCGCCCACACCAGCCGTATATCCGTCTCCGCCGTCGATGGGGACGGCGACGCGGTGCCATTCCGACGCTGGATGACAAGTGGCACCGCTCCTATTGAGGTTCCGTCGACCGCCAACTCGACGGTGTGTGTTCCGATGCTTGGCAAATCCCATTTACTAAGGGGAATTAGCGCTAGGCCGATCGCGGGATAACCGGACGGCAAGGGGATGAATTCCAGTGGTGCCGTTTGGATGGACGGCGCCTGGCCATTAGCCTTGAGTGAAGCTTGGAGAGTGCGCCGGTGTAGAGGCGCGCCTGGAGGGGCGTGTACGCGTACGCCCAGATGCACCGGCATACCATCGAGCTCGAGGGGCTTACCTGGATCTGCACCGAAACCGGCGAACATCGAAACAACGTCTACGCCCCAGCCGTTAGGTGACATGTGGAGACAGTAATGCGCCCACTTGAATTCCATGAACTCTCTCCTAGAATAGCCTGAAGGGCTCCAAGTTTTTCAGTCCTGTTTTACAAGCTTAGACGGATCAATGCCGATCACCGGGAACTCCACGCTTCCCACGAACTCGCCGTCGATCGAAATCCGAAATGCGTAGTCTCCCGGCCCCGGAATCACCAAGTCGTGCACGGTCATTGCACAGAATGCCCGATACCATTGTCCAGCCCCGGCCGACAGGGCGACAATGTCGTGTTCGTCAAAACGACGAATTACGTTGTCTCCCACTCCAATAAACTCCACTAAAGCACGATGGTTTTCCCCCGCGCGTGGTCCCAGTGATAATTGATAGACAAATGCCCCGCTGAATACAGGCTCCTTGCCTGGTGGCACCGGGAAGAAATCGATCGCCTGCCGAATCGAGGGAAACCCAACAGAACTCTTGCCAATCTCGAAGCACAAATGCCCCCAAATTATCGCCGTTCCGTAGGCTGGCAGCGGCTCGCCCATGTTTGCAGGAAGCCGACCCTCCGGAGTAGTCGCAAAAAACTCAATATTGTCCCTGACCGGCTGACCGTTCACAGTCGCTGTGACCACAAAGCGCCCGGGCCCAGGGAGAGGGAGTGCGGGCACATGGAAGCCGAAGGTACAGAGCTTTGGATAATTGGAGCCAAGGTCACGCCATTGGGCCGGCACCCGCCGATGCGCTGAAACGAACTTCCCTGAGCTGTCATGAATCTCAACGTCGAATGTCTGGCCCTCAGCGTCCTCCCCCCGTTCGGCCTCGATCGCCATAACAAGCGTGAAGGCCGACGTCGGACCACCCCCGGTAGGCACGGTGAAGCAGTCGAACATGCCTTCGAAGGACCACATTGGGTGGTCGTATCGGGCCTCCTGACAGAGGTGACCCCATTTGATTCGCATGTCCACTTCTCCGATCAGAGATGTTTAGGGGACTGAATGATCCTGTACCGCGCTCCCACCGCTCGGTCGGCGCGAGCCAAGTTCTTACTGCTAGCATCGGCCAGCTACTGGAGCGACCGCCGACTTTGAGCTGTCACGCCGAAATTAGACGAAGATCCGTGGACCCGACGTAACGGTCATTAAGATAAAAATGGAACGTGTAGTTGTTGTCGCGCGGCAGAGGCAAGTCGTTTAGCGTCGTGGCATAGCTCAGATATTGGCGCTGGCCAGGTGCAAACGAGGTACTACGGAGCATTGTCGTTGCAGGTGGAACTACTTCACTGCCGGCGCCATTGACTAACGTCACCTTCAGCTTTTGCTCTGACGCGTCGTCGGGGTCGATCGACATCAGCGCGGCAAGCTTGGCGTTGAGAAGGATTACATCCAAGCTCCTAGGCATGGTGAAAAAATCCACAATACTCGATAGCGTTAACCGTGGATCGTCAGGCGGGAAGTCAATCGAATCGACGATATGCGCCCACTCGAGTTGCGGACCTCGGTGCAGGCCCACCGAGAAGCTTGGCGGCAGTGCCCCCGATCGCGGAAGTACAAAAAACGCGACTCGGCCAAGAGTGTCACCGTCGGACCGCAAGGCAAATTGATATGCGCCAGGCTGCGGAATCACCCAAGGCCGGTCTAGGCGAAGCCGAATCGGCGCCATCAAGGGATGGCCAGGTCCAATGTCGTTCCAGATTGGCCTTAGGTCCAGCGGATCGGACCGAGGGATTCCGATAGCGTCCTCAAGCTGAAGTTGGATTCGCGTGTCCGGTCGCACCTCATCGCGATCTGCGTGCACGAGCATCGCGAGATACGTCGGCTCTGGTAGTGAAATATCTGTATCCTTCGTTGCTGGAATAATGTTGTGGATCTTCCGCACCGTGATGGCTGGCGAGTTGATATCAACGTCTTCGCAGAGGTGCCCCCACTTGAGCTCCATGAAGCTCTCCTATGGAGATGACAAGGATCTTCGACTGAAAGGGGTTGTGGTGCCGGCGCTGTGCTGGCCACCCGTCACGGTTCAGCGTGAAGCCTAGGTGACCATGACAAGCCGCCGAGCTCCCCGTCGGCTGTTGCCCTACTTCGCCGCGTAGGTGGTGCGAACGAACACGCCACGGAGGCGGACAATTCGCGTGTTATGTCCGCTACCGTACTGAACTTACGAGCAGGAATGCGGAGAGAAAGAATGCCAGGCGGAACGAAAGAGCAAGGGCTACAGCGGGGTTAGGGACGCGCCCGTTTCCCCTTCTCAGGGACGCGTTCGAACAGCTCTCCCGGCTCGACATCGAACGCATCGCAGAGTGCAGCAATTTCGTCCAAGTCCAGTTTGACCTTCTCGCCAGCAGCCATTCGATATACAGCTGACCGGCTCACGCGCCCCTCAACCATTTTGGAGAGCGCATACGTGGTCATAGCGCGTTCGGCTATCAGATCAGGAACTAATAGTCTCACGGTAGAAAAATAGGTCATAGTTCCACCCTTGACAATAGTCCCATGGGTGAATACAGTTGCATCGTAATGAGAGAGCCGCCCGCATCCCCGCTAAGAGAACGGACGGCTCAAGGCGCAACCCCAAAAGGGGCCGCGTGTTCAAAATAGGGCGCGCGGCCCGGAAAGGCTAGACTCGCGATGCCCCGGATGCTGACGACTCTTTTTGGGCGGCGTGAGGCCGCTCGCCACCGTCTGCTCGTCGAAGACGGCCGCACTGGCTGGCCAACGACGGAGTTCGCCCTCGAGCGCGAGAGTTCCAAGGTGCGGTTTTACTCGGCGATGGCCCAATGAGCGCCACCACCATGGCGACACGGGGAGACACACTGAGCCGGACGGCAGCAGAATGCTTATACCGCCTCCGAGAGCGGAGCGAAGGTACAGACTCCCAGGACCGATTTCGCGGGCTCCTCGTTGCTCTCAAGAGTGACAATCTGGACGCTGCGCTCGTGCATAGGGGGCTCACCGAGGTCGATGCAGAGATCGCCCGCTGGGAGGCAACAGATGTCGGACAGGCGGAGCTTAGCTTTTACGAACTTCGGGGCGCCCTCTCGATGTGGCTCGACATTTGTTCGGATAAGGTGGGCTCATAGGTTGGCGGGCAAGGCCGCAAACCATTCAAGTCCACGGCTGACGTGTGTAGGGGGTATCGGAGGGGGTATTGACAGAAGCTGCGCTGGGTTCAGATGTGTAAGCCGATGGTTGGTAATGGAATGAGTGTTTTAGTTCGATTCCCTGCGCCGCTTAGGGCCCGGCGTTGCCGGGCCCTAAGTGTTTATAGGCCATAGATTTTAGCTTCGTAGCTAACCCCCGTTGGAAGGTCATTCCATGCCGTTTGTGGCTGAATTGTGGCTCCGCCATCGGCGCGGGGTTTTTCACCCTGGGCCGAGCTCTTCATTAACGGCCACCGGCTGTTAGGAAGACAAGTGCCTCGAACCCCCGATCCGGTGATTAACAGCCACCCGGTCGGAAGCGACAGTCGGACCGGTGTCGAGTTGGCGACTTCCTGCTTGCAAACAGGCGGTAGTTAGATCGCACGCCTCACATGCGCGAGGTCGGGGGTTCAAGTCTCTCTCATCGCCCATGATGTAACCTCAAGCACCCCCTCAACCAAGTAGTCGGAGACGTGTCTCGCGTTTAGGCCTCTGCGAGCGGTGTACCTATTTGCGTACCCGAATCGCCCGCGTGGTTATAAGGCAGTTCTACACCGAATCCACCTCTCGCGGGGCCGGTGGGACAGCCTTAACCGGGCGAGGGGCTTCCATCCATTGCGGCTCCGTGGTCGCCACCTGGGCGACGCCGGGCTCGGCGTCAACCGGCACCTCGGTGGGCGTCAAGGCCCGACCCGCGAGGAGGGCCGCCGATCGCCGGCGGTCCGCGTCGTTCAGCTTGCGGCGGTAGACCTCGAGCGGCGTCCGGAGGAAGGTCCGGGACCCGGCGGCCTAGATTTCCTGCGGCGTCGCCCCGTCGTCGAGCAGGATGTCGGCGATCCGGCGGCGGAACTCGTGGAAACTACGCATATATCGTTCGGTGGCCCCCGCCTGGCGCTTCAGATCCAGGAACAGTTCGTTGGCGGTGTCCTTGTCGAGCGTGCCGTAGCTCCCCAGGGGAACCACGACGTGGGGAGAAAGGCGTCGGTTGGTCCCAGCCCTTACCACCGATGAAGCGCTGGCACGTTGAAGGCTGGGGACGAGGAGAGGTCGGTCCCGGCGGCACGATAGCGCGCCTCCACGTATCCCTTCTTGAGCGCGTGAACTTTCCAGCACATTGGGATCCTAAGCTTAGAATTCCACGTGGACAAGTTGTCGCG
>JADMIO011089409.1_pt1 | contig 12551 bp, 9 predicted proteins | sample 8958161 | NCBI WGS metagenome assembly JADMIO01 (sample SAMN16585339, study PRJNA669376) | soil metagenome | isolation source: Crop rotation soil | place: USA: Cullars Rotation, Alabama | collected 2011 | reverse complement strand
GGCCGCCGCCAGCTCGGCGAGCGTGGTCGCGCCCGCGCGCGAAATCACGAGGTCGGCCGCCGCCATTTCCTGCGCCATCGCATCGAGAAAGCGTTCGGTGCGCGCGTTGATGCCGGCGCGCGCGTACTGATCGCGGACGACGGCCTCGTCGCGAGGACCTGTTTGATGGACCAGGGTGATGCCGGCCTGCCGGCGAAAGAGCCGAGGCGCCGCGGCGGTCATTGCGACGTTCACTGCGTGCGCGCCCTGCGAGCCGCCGAGCACGAGTACGCGTTTCGCCGCGCGCGCGGCCGCAGGCGGGGTGTGTACGCCGGGGAGGCTTGCCTGAAAAAACTCCGCGCGGACGGGATTGCCGCTGATGAACCCACGCGTGCCGAAGTACGACAGCGTCTGGTCATACGTGACGGCCGCGGCACGGACCCAGGGCGCGAGCATGCGATTGGTGAGTCCCGGCACGGCGTTCTGTTCGAGCACGAGTGTAGGGATGCGCCGGAGGGCCGCAGCCATCACCACGGGGCCGGAGCTGAATCCGCCCACGCCCATGACGACATCCGGACGCCGGCGGCTGATCGCGCGCCAGCCTTCCCAGAAACTGACCGGCACGAGGGCCGCGCCGCGGGCGCGCGCGAGGGGCGACTTGCCCTTGATGCCCGTGCTGCGAATCAGGTCCAGCGGAAACCCCTCGAGCGGCACCACGCGCGCTTCGAGCCCCCGCGCGGTGCCGACAAAAGACACGCGCGCGTCCGGCACGCGGCGCAGCAGCTCACGGGCGACGGCAATCCCCGGATAGAGGTGCCCGCCGGTGCCGCCGCCTGCAATCACCAACGTCATTACCGCGCGTCCACGGCCGCCGCCGCGGCCGGCGAGGCCTGCTGCGAAATGTTGAGAAGGATGCCCATCGCCAGCAGATTGACGAGCAGCGATGACCCGCCGGCGCTGACCAGCGGGAGCGGGATGCCTTTGGTCGGCGCGAGACCCGTGGCGACGCTCATGTTGATGAAGGCCTGCATGCCCACCATCATCGCGAGCCCGATGCCGACGAGCGTCCCGAAGCGATCCGGCGCGAGCAGCGCAGCCCGCAACCCGCGCCAGGCGATGACGCCGAAACAGACGAGCAGCGCCGTCGTGCCGATCAGGCCGAGCTCCTCGCCGATCACCGCGAAGATGAAGTCGTTGTGCGGCTCAGGGAGGAAGAAGAGCTTCTGCACGCCTTTGTACAAGCCCAGACCGAACACGCCCCCGGACCCCAGCGCAATCTTCGATTGCTCGAGCTGAAAGTTTTCCGCCAGCTTGTGCGCGGTGGGATTGAGGAACGCGAGCACGCGCGCCGTGCGCCAGCCGTACGCCACGATGAAATACGTCAGCGCCGGCAGCATCAGCAGCACGACGCCGACCACCAGCCTCCAGCTCAACCCGGCCGCAAACACCATCGTCAGCACAATGAGCACGAGCACCGCGGACGTGCCGAGGTCGGGCTCTTTCACGATCAGGAACGCGAGCGCGCCGGTTACGACCGCAATCGGCAGCAGTGAATACCCGACCTCGTTGATGCGATGCATCCGGCGCTCGAGGATCGCGGCGGCGAAAATCACGGCAGCGAGTTTCGCCAGCTCGGATGGCTGCAGCGTCAGGCCGGGAATCGCGATCCAGCGGCGCGCGCCGTTGCGCTCGGTGAAGAAGAACACCGCCACAAGCCCCACGACGCAGATTGCCAGGAGCGTCCAGATGACTACTGGCCGGCGAAGATGGTGGTAGTCGGTCCGCATCGCCGCGAAGAGCAGGATGACCCCGAATATGGAAAGGCCGAGCTGCCGGGTCAGCGTGCCCTGCAGGTCGTGCAGATACGCCGACGCGCTCACCACCATCACGACGCTCGTGCATACCAGTGTGAGCGCCGCCCAGAACAACACCTTGTCGGACCGTAAAGTTCGTGCCATCGCCTGTCGCCTCCGTTCTTGCCACGCGCGATCGCGCTCAACAGTCATCAGCCGGACTGGACGAGGACACCGGCCTCACCGACCGTTACGGTCAGTGTTCCCAGCGGACGGCCCCCCGCCGCCGCATCCGATCTGATGACTGTTCAGCGCTCGAGGGCGGCCGCCCACCGGCGGACGCCCTGCGAATCGTTCACCCCTGCAACTCCCGAACGGCGTCCCGGAACCGTTCGCCTCGATCGACGTAATCGCGAAACATGTCGAAACTCGAACACGCCGGCGCGAGCAGGACCACGCCGCCAGGCGAAGCCATCTCGAACGCCGTGGCCACCGCCGCGGCCATCCCACCGGCACGGCGCACGGGCACCACGGCGCCGAGCGCTTCCTCAATCAGCGGCGCGGCTTCGCCAATCGCGACAATGCCGGTCGCGTGCGCACGCACGACGTCGCGCAGATCGCCAAAATCACCGCCCTTGTACCGGCCGCCCATGATCGCGACGATGCCGCGCGGGAAACTTTCGAGCGCCTTGGCCGCCGACGCGATGTTGGTCGCCTTTGAATCGTTGACGAAGGACACGCCGTCGATCTCAGCGACACGCTCGAGTGCGTGCGGCAGGCCCGTGAATCCCTCGACCGCGCGCCGCATGGCCGCAGGCGGAATGCCCGCGACACAGCCGACCGCCGTCGCGGCCAGGACATCGCCCAGCAGGTGCCGGCCCGGCAGCCGCACCGCTGACAGCGGCACCAGCGACGCCGTGCGGCCGTTGTCGCGGCGCACGATCTCGTCGCCGTGTACCGTGACGCCGTCCGCCAGGTCCGCATCGAGCGCGAAATCGAAGCGCCGCGCCTTCCCATCACCGGCGAGCGCCATCGAGGGCGCATCATCCGCGTTCACCACGGCCCAGTCGTCGGCGGTCTGATTGGCGAAAATGCGCTTCTTGGCCGCCGCGTAGGACTCGAATGTCGGATGCCGGTCGAGATGATCCGGCGAGAGATTCAGCAGCACCGCAATCCATGGATGGAAGCGGTCTGTCGTTTCGAGCTGGAAGCTGCTGACTTCGACGACGTGCACGGATTCAGACCGTGAGGCCGGCACTTGCGTGGACAGCGCGTTGCCGAGATTGCCGCCGGCCGTCGCGTCAACGCCCGCCTCTTTCAACATCCTCGCGGTCAGCGTCGTCGTGGTGGACTTCCCTTTCGTGCCGGTGATCGCGACCATCCGGCCCTTGAGCCAACGCGACGCCATTTCCACTTCACCGATGACGGGGACGCCCGCGCGCCGCGCGGCTTCGATCGCCGGCTGATCGGCAGGAACGCCCGGGCTCAGCACGACCAGATCCGCGTTCGCGAGCACGTCCGCGCGATGCGGTCCGACGTCGATCGTCGCGCCTCGAGCCCGCAACGGATCGGCGCCGTCCGGTTCGCGCAGATCGCTCAGCGTCACACGCGCGCCGCGATCGAGCAGCAGCTCTGCGGCGGCGATACCGCTTCGTCCGCCCCCGGCCACGACCACGTGTTGTCCCTGCACCGTGAAGCTCATGCGTTACCTCAGCTTCAGGGTGGTAAGGCTGAACAGCGCGAACAGAATCGCGAGCACGAGGAACCGCATGATGACTTTCGGTTCCTGCCAGCCGATCAGCTCGAAGTGGTGATGCAGCGGCGCCATGCGGAAGACGCGCTTGCCGGTGAGTTTGAAGGATGCGACCTGGATGATGACCGACAGGCCCTCGATGACGAAGACGCCGCCGACGATGGGCAGCAGCAGCTCCTGCTTGGTGAGCAGGGCGACCGTACCCAGCGCGCCACCGAGGCCGAGCGACCCGACGTCGCCCATGAACACGTCCGCCGGGTGGGCGTTCCACCACAGGAAACCGAGGCTCGCGCCGACAAGAGATCCGGCGAAGATCGTCAATTCGCCCGTCAGCTCGTTATGAGGGATGAGCAGGAAGCGCGAAATGCCGAAGTGGCTGGTCACGTACGCCAGCGCGGTATAGGCGCCCGCCGACACGGCGAACGTGCTGATCGCCAGGCCGTCGAGGCCGTCGGTGAGATTCACGGTATTCGTTGACGCGACGAGCAGCACCACGGCAAACGGCGCGTACAGCCAGCCGATGTTGGGATGCAGCTGCTTGAAGAACGGGAAGTACAGCTGCGTGTCGAAGAGCTTCGCGTCCGTCTGCGCCATCAGCACGAGGGCCACGCCGACACCCAGCGCCACGATGATTTGCGACGCGAATTTATAGCGCGCGAACAACCCGTGATGGGTGTGCCGGGTGATCTTCAGGTAGTCATCGGCGAATCCAATCGCGCCGAACGCCGCCGTCGCGCAGACCGCGATCCACACGTACGGATTCCGCAGGTTCGCCCACAGCAGCGTGGGAATGAACACCGCCGCCAGAATCAGCAGTCCGCCCATCGTCGGCGTGCCGGCCTTCGGCCGGTGGGTCGCTGGCCCGTCGGACCGCACGACCTGTCCCACCTGGAAATCACGCAGCCGGCGAATGAGCCACGGCCCGAGCAGGACGCTGATTGCAAACGCAGTCAGGCTCGCCACGGCGGTGCGGAACGTGATGTAGCGAATGATGTTGATGTCGAAGTAGCCCGAGAGCAGATGGAACAGCATCAGCGCGCACTCCCCGCCGCGAGTGCGTCAACGATGAGATCCATGCGCGTCCCGCGCGATCCCTTGACGAGCACGAGATCATCCGCGCCGACGAGCTCGCGGACCGGATCGCACGCCGATGCGGCATCCGGGAAACGGCGCGTGTCGGCTTCGGGCATGCCGGCCGCCACGGCGCCCGACACGAGACCGTCGGCGGCGGGTCCGCCGACCGCCACGAGCAGGTTGACGCCGGAGACCGCGGCCTGCCGGCCGCAGACTTCGTGCAGCCCGAGCGCGGACGCGCCGAGCTCGAGCATTTCGCCGAGCACGGCAATCCGGCGGCCGCTCGTCCCTGTCGCGGACAGCGCCTGCAGCATCGCGTTCATGGCAGCCGGACTCGCGTTGTAGGAATCGTCGATGAGGCGCGCGCCGTTCGGGAGGTGGACCTCCGAGCCGCGCCTCTTGACCGCCCGTGCGGCAGCGACGCGCGCGGTGATGTCAGCCGGCGCCACCCCCAGCTCGAGTGCGACGGTCACGGCCGCGAGCACGTTCATCAGATGGGCCCGGCCAGGGAGCGCGACCGGCGCAGTCAGGCTGCCGGACGCCGTCCGGATCTCAACTTCTGTACCGTCGAAGCCGCGATCGGTGACGTGAACGGCGCGGACGGTCGCGGACGGATCGAAGCCGAACGTGACGAGGCGGCCACGGAAGGCAGCCGTGTGCGCCATCACCAGCGGATCGTCGGCATTGACGACCGCGATGCTGCCGGCCCCGGCGCCTTCGAGAATCTCGGCCTTCGCGCGCGCGACCATTTCGCGCGATCCGAAATGCCCGATATGCGCGTCGCCCACATTCGTCCAGACACGCACGTCCGGCTCGGCCAAACCCACCAGCGTGCGAATTTCGCCGGCGTGATTCATCCCGAGCTCGACCACCGCCACGTCGGGACCGGCGGTCAACCCGGTGAGCGACAGCGGCAGGCCGATGTGATTGTTCAGGTTGCCGCGATTGCGGAAGACGCGGTACTTCGCCTCGAGAATGTCGGCGATGAGCTCTTTCGTGGAGGTCTTGCCGGCGCTGCCCGTGATGGCAATCACGCGCGCCTGCGACTGCCGCCGGATTTCACGGCCGATCGACTGCAGTGCGCCGATCGTGTCACGCACGATGACGACCGCCGCACCGGGCGCGTCGGTCGGCTGAGAAACCAGGACGCCGGCGGCGCCGCGCGCGACGGCCTGCGTCACGTAGTCGTGCCCGTCGACGCGATCGCCGCGGATCGCCACGAACAGCGCGCCCGGCTCCGTCGTGCGGCTGTCGATCGACACCGACGAAAACGGCGTGCCGCCCGCTCCGGAGGCAATCCGGCCGCCGGCGGCCTCAGCCACAAACTCCGCCGTGAGTGCGACAGTGGCCACGGCCGGCGTCACACCCGGGACCCGCGGCGGCGGTCAGCGAGCGCCGCCAGCGCAATTTCCACGTCGTCGAACGGGAGCGTCCGGTCGCCGATGACCTGATACTTTTCGTGTCCCTTGCCGGCGATGATCACGAGGTCGCCGGGCTCCGCCGATCGGATCGCGTTTTCGATCGCGCGCCGGCGATCCGGATTCACGACCAGCGGCGTCGCCGGGCGCTTGGGCGCGGATGGATCGGCGGGCGGCACAATGCCTCGCTTGATCTCTTCGATGATTCGCAGCGGATCTTCGGAGCGCGGATTGTCGGACGTGAGGACCACGACGTCGCTCAGCCGGGCGGCGACCGTGCCCATGAGCGGCCGCTTGGTCCGGTCGCGATCGCCGCCACAGCCAAACACGGAAATCAGCCGGCCCGACGTCAGCGGGCGCGCGGTCTCGAGCAGATTCTTCAGCGCGTCGTCGGTGTGCGCGTAATCGACGACGACACGGACGTCGTCGGTGGTGGCCGAGACGAGCTGGAAGCGGCCGGGCACGCCGTCGAGGCGCGCGATCCCCGCTTCGATCGTCTTGTGCGGCACACCGAGCGCGGACGCGGCCGCGGCGACGCCCAGAATGTTGTACACGTTCGGGCGGCCCACGAGCGGCGACCGGATCGAGAGCGCGCCCTTCGACGTCTCGATTTCGAACGCGAGCCCTTCGAGCGTGGACTGGATGGACGCGGCGTGAAAATCCGCCGCGCGCTGGATGCCGTACGTCACGACCGTGGGCAGGCTCGCGGCGAGCTCCTGGCCCCACGGATCGTCCACGTTCACGATGGACGGCGCGCCGGCCGGCAGCATCTCGAACAGCCGGCGCTTCGCCGCGAAGTACTGGTTCATGTCCTGATGAAAGTCGAGATGGTCGCGCGTGAGATTCGTGAAGATGCCGGCGCGGAATCGCAGGCCCGCGACGCGCTGGAGCACGAGCGCGTGCGAGGACACTTCCATCGCGCAGGCCTTGCAGCCGCGATCGGCCATTTCGCGCAGCAGCCGCTGCACTTCCGGCGCTTCCGGCGTCGTGTGCGACGCATCGCGCTCGTCCGCGGGATTCGGCCCGACGCGCACCGTGACGGTGCCCATGCGTCCGCACGGCAGGCCCGCGGCGTCCATCACCGCCGCGAGCAGATAAGTGGAGGTCGTCTTCCCATTGGTGCCCGTGACGCCGACGACCGTGAGCGCCTCGCTAGGGTGGCCATAAAAGATGCCGGACAGCTCCGCGAGCGCGAGCCGCGCGTCCGGCGTGCGAATCCAGGGGACGGCGATGCCGGCCGGCGCGGGCGTTTCCGCGATGATGGCGGCGGCGCCCCGTCGCGCGGCCTCGCCAGCGAACATCGCGCCATCGGCGCGCTGCCCGCGCACCGCGACGAACACGACGCCCTGCGACACTCCGCGCGAATCGTGCGTAATCCCGGCGAGCGGCAGGGCCTGCCGGCCCGCCGCATCGACACGCGCGCGCGCGTCCGGCGCCAGCGCGTGCGCCGCCGTGACCAGCTCGCCCAGTGTCACCGGGTTCCTCCGTTGGGCTTGCCGGCCGTGCGATGCAATTGCAGCGTCCCACGTCCCGACTCCGGCAGGAATTCGCCCGGCTGCGGCGTCTGCGCCGTCACGAAGCCATCGCCCTCGCTCGTCATGGCCAGACCGAGCTGCGACGCCACGCGGTTGGCATCGCGCAGCGACATGCCGCGCAGATCGGGCATCACCGGCCGGCCGCCGACGTTCGCGATCACCGGCATCTGGAACGGCGCCGGCGATTGCACCAAGGGACGATCGCCCGCGACGATGACCGGCGCGGTGGGATTGATCGTGGGCGCGACGCCGGCGTACTGCAGCGCCGCTTCGGCGATCTTGTGGAAGATCGGCGCGGACACTTCGCCGCCGTACGCCGGTCCGATCGACGGCCGATCGACAACGACGAGAATGGCGTAGACCGGCTTGCGTGACGGGACGAAACCGACGAACGAGACGTTGTAGTCGCTCTTCGAATAGTGGCCGTTCTCCAGCTTGGCCGCCGTACCCGTCTTGCCGGCCACCTGGTAGCGCGCCATCCGCGCCGCGTTGCCCGTGCCGTGGGGCGATTCGACGACGCCTTCCATGATCGCCGTCAATTCGAGGGCGGTTTGCTCGGTAATCGCGCGGCGGACGACCTTCGGCGCCACTTCCACGCGGCGGCCGTCGCTGATGAACGCGCGCACCACGTGCGGTTCCATCAGCACGCCGCCGTTGGCCACGGCCGCGGCGGCCGTCACCATCTGGATCGGCGTGACGCCGACCTCGTAGCCCATCGACAACGACGCCAGCGTGCTGTCCGAGATGTTCGAGGACTTCGGCACCAGGCCGGCCGCTTCGCCGCCGAAGTCCGGCGCGATGCGCTGCCCGAAGCCCAGGCGCCGCAGGTACTGCATCATGCGCTCGGCGCCGACCTGCAGACCGATCTTGCTCGCGCCGACGTTGCTCGACTTCACGATGACGTCCTCGAACGAGAGCAGGTGATAGTTGTGGCCCTTGGCTTCGTGGATGACTCGTCCGCCGGGAAACTTCAGAATGCCGGGCTCCGTGTCAATCAGCGTCGAGGGCTTGAACACGCCTTCTTCCAGCGCCGCGGACGCCGTGACGATCTTGAACGTCGAGCCCGGCTCGTAGATGTCGACGATTGCGCGATTACGCCACTGGTTTTCGGTGACGCCGTCGCTGGGCGCGTTGGGATTGAACGTCGGATAGCTGGCGAGCGCGAAGATCTCGCCCGTTGCCGGATCCATCATGATGGCGGATCCACCGAGCGCACCCGTCTTGATCACCCCGGCGCGCAGCTCGCGCTCCACGATCTGCTGCAGCCGCGTATCAATCGTCAATTCCAGGGACGCGCCCGGAACCGGCGCCCGTTCGACGCGCGTCAGCAGCTCGTTCGTCCGGCCGTCCACCTGCCGCAGCACACGGCCCTTGGTGCCGCTGAGTTTCGCGTCGAACCGTGACTCGACGCCCGCGGCGCCCGTCCCGTCATCCTTCAGAAAGCCGATCAGATGCGCCGCGACGTCCATCTTCGGGTAGTAGCGGACGCTGTGGCGCTCGAGCCAGATCGAGTTGACGGCCGGCAGGTTCTCGAGCACGGCGCCCTTTTTCCTGGTGGCCTTGATTCGGTCGGTGAGCATGTCGCGCACGCGCGCAACCATCTCCGGCGACACCGTGATCGCGTGGCGGACGATGACGTCTCTGATCTTTTTCTTGTTGAAGGTCGCGATGAGCTGCGCGCGGTCGGCCGTGGAGCAGTCGCCCAGCGCCGCGCAGAGCTCGCCGGCCTCGGCCGCCGCGTCCTTCACCAGGAAGGGATTGGCCTTGATGTCGAACGACTCGACCGAATACGCCAGGATCTGGCCGTTGCGATCGCGGACATCCCCGCGGCGGGCATCGGAAGGCACCAGATCGTACTGCTGGCTCTCGGCCTGCTTGACGTAGGCTTCGTGTTCGACGGCCTGGAGCCAGACCAATCGCGCCTCGAGGCCGACGCCCCAGAGAATCATGCCGCCGAGCACGATCACGAGCCGCGTGCGCACGACCGTGCGCCACTCGAGCTCGAATTGCGGATCGGATCGATCGGCTTCCTGCAGCGGATCGGAGACGGCCGTGCGGCCGACCACGAAGCGGGCCCACCAGTGTTTGGTCATGACGCCTCCGTAACTGACTCAGCGATTCGAGGCGACGATCGCCCGGCTCGCGGGCGTGCCGGCCGGCACGCGTTCGATGACGACGATGTCTTTCTCGGTCGGCTCGACCATCTGCAGCTCGCGCGTCGCGCGCTGCTGCACGTCCTGCGGCCGCAGCGCGAACTCGAGCTGGAGCTGCAGCTGGCGCTGCAGCTCCGTTTCGCGCACGACTTCGTCGCGCAGATCCTCGAGGTTGTAGCCGCCCGACAGCAGCCTCGTGCGCGGCCACAGCGCGAACATCACCATGAGCACCACGAGGCCGGCCCACCCGAGCAGCCGGACGAACTCGCGCTTCTGCGCGAGGTCCACTTCGCGGACGACCGGGTTGTTCCTGACGTCCTGTTTGATGGCGTATTCGAGATCGATGCTCATGCCACCCCTCAACTTTCGCGGGCCTCTGCGGACCGCTGCAGCGCGCGAAGCTTCGCGCTTCGCGATCTGGGATTCGCCGCGATCTCGGCTTCACCGGGAACCGTCGGCCGCCTCGTCACCAGGCTGACGGCGCCTGTCGTGGCCAGCCGCCGCATGGTGTGTTTCACAATCCGATCCTCGAGCGAGTGAAACGCGATGATCGCGAGCCGCCCGCCCGGTTCGAGCACGCCCGCCGCGTGCTCCACAAACGCCTCGAGCCCCTCGAGCTCGCCGTTGACCCAGATCCGCAGCGCCTGAAACGTCCGCGTCGCCGGGTCGATCCGCTGCCAGCCGCCGCCGACGCCCTTCCGGATCGCCGCGGCCAGCGCCAGCGTCGAGTCCAGCTCGCCGCGATCGCGCGCCGCCAGAATCGACCGCGCCACCCGCCGCGAATGGCGCTCTTCGCCGAACCTCCAGATCACGTCGGCCAGCGTCCGGTCATCCACCGCCGCGAGCCGATCGGCCAGCGTCGGCCCGGCCGATCGATCCATCCGCATGTCCAGCGGCCCGCTCGCCCGAAAACTGAACCCGCGCGACGCATCGTCGAATTGCAGCGACGACACGCCGAGATCCGCCAGCACGCCCGCGACGCCGCTCACCCGCCGTTCCTGCAACACCGACGCCAGCCGGCGATAATCGGCGTGCACCAGATCGATCCGGGCGCGGTCGCCTTCGAGACGCGCGCGCGTGTAATTCAGCGCGTCGGCGTCCCGATCGATCCCGATGACCCGTCCGGCGCCCGCGGCGAGCAACGCCGCCATGTGTCCGCCGAGACCAGCCGTGCAATCGACGTACACCCCGTCCGTCCGCGGCGCGAGGACGCTGACGACCTCGTCCACGAGCACCGGAACATGGCGCGCGTCAGATTCCGTGCTCCGCGAGTGCTCGGGCGTCGTCATCCGTAAACGGCTCCCGCTGGAGTTTGGTGAGGAACCGGTCGTGGTTCCAGACCTCGAGGTACTCCGCCTGCCCGAGGACGTCCACCTCACCCGTCATGCCGGCGGCCTCACGCAGGCGCGTCGGGATGAGCACACGGCCCTGGGCGTCGAACTCACCCACCTGGCCGAAGTAATTGACGCGGTCGAGGAACTTGGCGCGTGCCGGGTGGGTGCTGGGCATCTTGGACAGCCGCTGTTCGACGGCCAGCCAGACGGGCATCGGATAGATGCGAACGGAATCGCCGCTCAGACTCGTGAGGTACAGGCCTGCGGCGCCATGCTGATCCTCGACGAGCGCCTTGAAGGCGTTCGGGATTTTCAACCGTCCTTTGTCGTCGATCCGGGCCGAATAGCTCCCCCGAAGCACGCGTTTACTCCACTTTGCTCCAATTATTTCCACGCGATAGTAGAGGTACCGTTGGGGGCTGTCAACCGCAAATTACAGAAGATACGAGGCTTACGCTGAACTTTCGCCCCTGAAAATTCGATCAAAAGGGTCGCGTGGTACCATGCGGAGTTCTCCATGTTGCGCGCCGGTCTGATAGGCCTCCCCAGTTCAGGAAAGACGACCCTGTTCGAGCTGCTGACGAGCGTCCACGAGGCGCCGCGAACGCAGGGAAGAGCGGAAGCGAACGTCGGCGTGTCGCGCGTCCCCGACGATCGGCTCGATCAGCTGACCGCGATGTTTCAGCCGAAGAAGCGCGTGCCCGCGACGGTCGAGTTCGCGGACATGGCCGCGGGCCGCGGCGACGCCAAATCACTCGTTGACGTCGTCGCGTACCGCAACGCGGACGCGCTGCTGCACGTCGTGCGCGCGTTTCGCGACGCGGCCGTCCCGCATCCGCAGTCGAGCATCGATCCGGCGCGCGACGTGCGGCTCGTCGAAGACGAACTGATCCTCGCGGATCTCGGATCGATCGAGCGCCGGCTCGAACGTCTCGAAAAAGATCTCAGGAAAAATCCGTCGCCCGATCTCAAAGCCGAGCAGGAATTGCTGGTGCGCGGGCGCGCGACGCTCGAAGCGGGCCGCGCGCTGCGCACGCTCGGCCTCTCACCCGCCGACACGCGGCGGCTGCGTGGATTCCAGTTTCTCTCGGCCAAGCCGCTGCTTTTGGTCGTGAATCTCGACGAAGCAGATCTCGCGCACGCGGCGAACGCGGCCGCGCACACCGGTCTCGATGCGCTGCTCGCCGACACTGGAGCGGCAGCCGTCGGCGTGTGCGCGAAGATCGAGCTCGAGATCGCGCAGCTCGATGCGGCCGATGCCGCGTCGTTCATGGCGGATCTGGGCCTGCAGCAGTCCGGGCTCGACCGCGTCATTCGCGCGGCGTACGATCTGCTCGGCTACATGTCGTTCTTCACCGTCGGCGAAGACGAATGCCGCGCGTGGTCGATTCCGCGCCAGACGCGCGCGCAGGACGCGGCCGGCGCGATTCATTCCGACATCCAGCGCGGCTTCATCCGCGCCGAAGTCGTGCCGTGGGACACGCTGATCAGCCGCGGCTCGCTCGCCGCCTG
>JADMIO010897417.1_pt1 | contig 12551 bp, 12 predicted proteins | sample 8958161 | NCBI WGS metagenome assembly JADMIO01 (sample SAMN16585339, study PRJNA669376) | soil metagenome | isolation source: Crop rotation soil | place: USA: Cullars Rotation, Alabama | collected 2011 | reverse complement strand
AGGTGAGCCAGTGTGATTACATTTGCGGCCTAACTGTGGCCAGTCCAGTTACGCTGGAGTCACTAGTATTTAGGTGACACTATAGAAGCGGCCGCGACAACTTGTCCACGTGGAATTCTAAGCTTAGGATCCCAATGTGCTGGAAAGCGCCGGGTTCGAGACCACGCTCGCGTTCCGGGCCACCAGCCATGTGCCCGAGAAGCGCCGGGTCGCGTCCGCCGCGGCCGAGCTGCTCGGGGACGCCGAGACCGTCTTCGTCGACGAGGGCTTCACCCCGCAGCTCATCGCCGAGGCACTGCCCAGGGACCGGCCGCTGACCGTGGTCACCGCGTCCCTGCCGGTCGCGGGGGCCCTCGCCGAGGCCGAGAACACCTCCGTCCTGCTGCTCGGCGGCCGGGTGCGCCCCGGCACCCTGGCGACCGTCGACCACTGGACGACCAAGATGCTGGCCGGCTTCGTCCTCGACCTGGCCTTCATCGGCGCCAACGGCATCTCCCGCGAACACGGCCTCACCACCCCCGACCCCGCGGTCAGTGAGGTCAAGGCCCAGGCGATCCGGGCCGCGCGCCGCACGGTGTTCGCGGGCGTGCACACCAAGTTCGGCGCGGTCAGCTTCTGCCGCTTCGCGGAGATCGGCGCACTGGAGGCGATCGTGACGAGCACCCTGCTGCCCTCGTCCGAGGCCCATCGGTACTCACTGCTGGGACCCCAGGTCATCCGGGTCTGAAGACCGAACTGCCGCGACCAGTGGGCCTTCTGCGCCACGCAGTGCCCTATATGCCCCTCTATGTCCAGGAGCGATCCATGCGAACCCAGAGCCGACGACGGCCTCCGCGAGCCACGCTCGCCATGGCCGCCGCAGGGACGCTGCTCGCCCCGCTGCTCTCCGGCTGCTGGGCCGGAGCCGGCGGGGCGGGGTCGGGCGGCGACGCCATCAACGTCCTGATGGTCAACAACCCCCAGATGACCGAGCTGCAGAAGCTGACCAAGGCCCACTTCACCAAGGAGACCGGGATCAAGGTCAACTTCACCGTCCTGCCCGAGAACGACGTCCGCGACAAGATCAGCCAGGACTTCGCCAACCAGGCCGGCCAGTACGACGTCGCGACCCTGTCCAACTACGAGATCCCGATCTACGCCCGCAACGGCTGGCTGCACGAGATGAACTCGTACGTCGCCAGGGACCCGTCGTACGACGAGAGGGACGTCCTCGCGCCCATGCGCCAGTCGCTGACCGGCGACGACGGCAAGCTCTACGGTCAGCCCTTCTACGGCGAGTCGTCCTTCCTGATGTACCGCAAGGACGTCTTCGAGCAGAAGGGACTGACGATGCCGGCCCGTCCCACCTGGACCCAGGTGGCCGACCTGGCCGCGAAGGTGGACGGCGCCGAGTCCGGCATGAAGGGCATCTGTCTGCGCGGCCTGCCCGGCTGGGGCGAGGTGATGGCCCCGCTCACCACGGTCGTGAACACCTTCGGCGGCACCTGGTTCGACAAGGGCTGGAAGGCCCGCCTCGACTCCCCCGAGTTCGAGAAGGCGGTGAAGTTCTATGTCGGCCTGGTCCGCGACCACGGCGAGTCCGGCGCCGCCCAGTCCGGCTTCGCCGAGTGCCTCAACAACATGACCCAGGGCAAGGTCGCCATGTGGTACGACGCCACCTCCGCGGCGGGTTCCCTGGAGGCGAAGGGCTCCCCGGTCAAGGGCAAGGTGGGGTACGCCCCCGCCCCCGTCGAGGAGACGAAGTCCTCCGGCTGGCTCTACACCTGGGCCTGGGGCATCCAGGACGCCTCACGCAACCCCGACAAGGCCTGGAAGTTCGTCTCCTGGGCCTCCAGCAAGCAGTACGAGCAGCTGGTCGGCGACCAGATCGGCTGGTCCAACGTGCCGGCCGGCAAGCGCGCGTCGACGTACACCAACCCCGCCTACGTCAAAGAGGCCGCCGCCTTCCAGGAGATGACCAAGGAGGCCATCGAGCAGGCCCGGCCGAACGACCCGGGGGTGCAGCCGCGCCCCGCGCCCGGCATCCAGTTCGTCGGCATCCCCGAGTTCACCGATCTCGGCACCAGGGTCTCCCAGGAGATCAGCGCGGCCATCGCCGGACGCCAGTCCGTCGAGTCGGCCCTGCAGAAGTCCCAGCAGCTCGCCGAGAAGATCTCCGAGGAGTACGAGGGACGATGACCGCGACAACCATGGCCCCGCCGGCCACTGAGACCGTACGCACCGCGGACCCGTCGAAGGCCCGCCTCCGCGCCTGGGCCACCCGCGCCCCGCTGCTCCCCGCCCTGATCTTCATGATCGTGGTCACCCAGCTGCCGTTCGTGGCCACGGTGGTGATCTCGTTCTTCGACTGGAACTCCCTCTATCCCAAGGCCCGTCACTTCACCGGCGTCGACAACTACAAGGACGTCCTCACCGACGCGGACCTGCGCCACTCCGTGTGGACGACGGTCCTGCTGACGGTGACTGTGGTCCTGGTCAGCCTCGTCCTCGGACTGCTCCTGGCCCTGCTCCTGGACCGTCGCTTCAAAGGCCGGGGTGTGGTCCGCACCCTGCTGATCGCGCCCTTCCTGGTGGTCCCGGTGGCAGCCGCGCTGCTCTGGAAACATGTGCTCTACAACCCCGAATACGGCCTGCTCAATGGGTTGTTGCACTACGTGGGCGGACCACAGCCGGACTGGATCTCCAACACCCCGCTGCTCGCCGTCGAGGCCTCGCTGGTCTGGCAGTGGACCCCGTTCATGATGCTCATCCTGCTGGCCGGCCTGCAGAGCCGCGACCAGCAGCAGATGGAGGCCGCGCGGGTGGACGGCGCGAGCGACTGGCAGATCTTCCGCTATCTGACCCTCCCGCATCTGCGCAGGTATCTGGAGCTGGGCGCCCTGCTGGGCTCGATCTACATCGTCCAGAACTTCGACGCGGTCTTCACGATCACCTCTGGCGGCCTCGGGACCGCCAACCTCCCCTACACCGTCTACCAGAGCTTCTACCAGGCCCACGAGAACGGCCTCGCCTCGGCCGCCGGCGTCCTGGTCGTCATCGGCTCCATCATCATCGCGACCTTCGCCCTGCGCGTGGTGTCGTCCCTGTTCCGTGAGGAGGTGGGCCGGGCATGAGCACGATCGCCGTGAAACGCAAGGGACTTGGCCTGGGTCTGGTGGCCTGGCTGCTGGGAATCGTCTTCTTCCTGCCGATCGCGTGGATGGCCCTGACGTCCTTCCACTCGGAGACGGACGCGGCCACCAACCCGCCCTCCTTCGGCGCCGCCCTCACCCTGGACGGCTACCGCGAGTTCTTCGGCACGGGCGGCGGCGCGAGCCCCTGGCCCGCGCTGATCAACTCGACGGTCGCCTCGCTGGCCTCGACGCTCTTCGTCCTGCTTCTGGCCCTCCCGGCGGCGTACGCGCTGTCGATCCGCCCGGTGAAGAAGTGGACGGACGTCCTGTTCTTCTTCCTGTCGACGAAGATGCTCCCGGTGGTGGCGGGCCTGCTCCCCATCTACCTGTTCGCGAAGAACACCGACATGCTCGACAACATCTGGCTGCTGGTCATCCTCTACACGTCGATGAACCTGCCGATCGCCGTCTGGATGATGCAGTCCTTCCTCGCCGAGGTCCCGGTGGCCGTGATCGAGGCCGCGCGCGTGGACGGCGCCCGTCTTCCCACGATCCTCGCGCGCGTGGTGGCCCCGATCGCCCTGCCCGGCATCGCGGCGACGGCCCTGATCTGCTTCATCTTCAGCTGGAACGAACTGCTGTTCGCGAGGGTGCTGACCGGCGTGGTGGCCGAGACCGCCCCCGTCTTCCTGACCGGCTTCATCACCAGCCAGGGCCTGTTCCTGGCCAAGGTGTGCGCCGCGTCGCTCGTCATCTCCCTGCCGGTACTCGCCGCGGGGTTCGCCGCCCAGGACAAACTGGTCCAGGGCCTGTCGCTGGGAGCCGTGAAATGAAGGCCGCCGTCATCGAGTCCGTGGGCCGTGCCGTCGTCGCCGAGGTCCCGGACCCGACGCCGGGCCCGCGCGAGGTCGTCGTCGAGGTCGCCGCGTGCGGCCTGTGCGGCACCGACCTGCACATCCTCCAGGGCGAGTTCGCCCCCAAGCTGCCGATCGTGCCGGGCCACGAGTTCGCCGGCCAGGTGGTCGGCGTCGGCACCCAGGTAACCGAGCTCGCGGTCGGCGACCGGGTGGCCGTGGACCCGTCCCTGTACTGCTACGAGTGCCGGTACTGCCGTACGGGCCACAACAACCTCTGCGAACGCTGGGCCGCGATCGGCGTCACGACGGCGGGTGGCGCGGCGCAGTACGCGGTCGCGCCGGTGGCCAATTGCGTACGGCTGCCCGAACACGTCCGTACCCAGGACGCGGCGCTGGTGGAGCCGTTGTCCTGTGCGGTCCGGGGGTACGACGTCCTGCAGTCCCGCCTGGGCGCCCATGTCCTGATCTACGGCTCGGGGACGATGGGCCTGATGATGCTGGAGCTGGCCAAGCGGACCGGCGCGGCGAGCGTGGACATGGTGGACGTGAACCCGACCCGCCTGGAGACGGCCCGTCGGCTCGGCGTCTCGGCGTCCGCCGCGAACCCGGACGAGCTGGACCGTCCGCAGGGCTGGGACCTCGTGGTCGACGCGACGGGCAACGCGGCAGCGATCCAGGACGGCCTGGAGCGGGTGGCCAAGGCAGGCACCTTCCTCCAGTTCGGGGTGGCCGACTATGCGACGCGGGTGACGATCGACCCGTACCGCATCTACAACCAGGAGATCACCATCACCGGCTCCATGGCCGTCCTGCACAGCTTCGAACGCGCGGCGGAACTCTTCGCGACCGGTGTCCTGGACCCGGAGATCTTCATCAGCGACCGGCTGCCCCTTGACCGGTATCCGGAGGCGTTGGAGCAGTTCGCGGCGGGGGTGGGCCGGAAGATCGTGGTGGTGCCGTAGCCCCGCTCGGCCATTTGGCCGTCGGGTAAGGGAACGGCAAAGTGGGCCCGATCGTTCACGGGGCATGACAGCTATGACCCCCGGCTCGAACATCCCCCTGTCCGCCGCCCGCGTGACGGTGGACGTCGCCGCGCCCGTGCGGCTCGACGTATCGGGCCTGCTGCTCACCGCCGACGGCAAGGTGCGCTCCGACGACGACTTCATCTTCTACAACCAGCCCTCCGGCCCGGGGGTGACGTACCGCTCGGGCGGCGGTACGGCCCCCGACGCGATCACCGTCGACACGTCGGCCGTACCGCCCGGCATCGAGAAGATCGTCGTCACCGCCAGCCCGGACGCCGCGGGCCAGACCTTCCAGGGCATCGAGCCGACGGCCACGATCCGCAACGCGGACGACGACAGCGTGCTGGCCACGTTCACGCCGCCGCAGCTCGGCACCGAGACGGCGCTGGTGATCGTGGAGGTCTACCTGCGCAACGGCGCCTGGAAGGCCCGGGCGGTGGGGCAGGGGTACGCCAACGGGCTGGCCGGGATCGCGACGGACTTCGGCGTGACGGTGGAGGAGCCCGCGCCGACGCCCGCCGCGGCCCCTGTGGCCCCGCCGCAGCCGGTGACTCCGCCGCCCGCGCCGACCGTGCAGACCCCGGTGGCCCCGCCGGCCCCGGCCATGGACCCGCGGCTCGCCGCGTCGGCGCCCGCCGCTCCCCCCGCCCCACCCGTTCCCGGCGCCGGGAAGATCAACCTCGACAAGGGCCGGGTCAGCCTCCAGAAGAACCAGACGGTGTCCCTGGTCAAGGGCGGGCGTCCGCTGCTCTCCCAGGTCAAGATGGGCCTCGGCTGGGAGCCCGCGTACCGCGGCAAGGACATCGACCTCGACGCGTCCGTCATCGCCTACGGGCCGCAGCGCAACCACATCGACAGCTGCTACTTCGGCAAGCTGTCCATCGTCGGCGGCGCGATCAAGCACTCCGGTGACAACCTCACGGGTGAAGGCGGCGGTGACGACGAGGTGATCGTCGTCGACCTCGGCCGGCTCCCCCAGGAGGTCACCGGCCTCGTCTTCACGGTCAACTCCTTCTCCGGCCAGAAGTTCACGGAGGTCGCCAAGGCGTACTGCCGTCTCATCGACGCCGCGAGCGGAGAGGAACTGGTCCGCTTCGACCTCACGAACGCCGAGGCGCAGACGGGCGTGATGATGGCCAAGCTGATCAAGCAGTTCTCCGGCGAGTGGGAGATGACGGCGATCGGCGACTTCGTGAAGTCCCGCACGGTGAGGGGGATGGTGAAGCCGGCGGCCCAGGCGCTCTAGTGCACGATGCGGTGCGTGGCCAGGCGGTGAGTGGTGGGGGCCTGCGCGGATCAGCCCCCACCGCCGCCGCGTCTCCTGGTAATTCCGTTGCCGCAGCGCCGGCATCTTCGATCGAATGCCTCCATGACTCATGACGGCCCTGCGGACCATCTGGAGCAGAACCGACGGTTTTGGGATGACGAGGCGGCTGCGTGGCACGGGCCGCTCGCCCGCGATCACTGGGCGCAGACGGAACCGTCCTGGGGACTGTGGGCCACCCCCGAGTCGCAGGCCTCCGTGCTTCCCGACGGCATCGACGGGATGCGCGCCATCGAGCTGGGCTGCGGTACCGCCTACGTTTCCGCCTGGCTCGCCAGAGCGGGCGCCCACCCGGTCGGGATCGACGTCTCGGAGAAGCAGCTCGCCACCGCTCAAGCGATGCAGGCGGAGTTCGGCATCGACTTCCCCCTTGTCCTGGGCAATGCCGAGAAGGTGCCCTACGAGGACGACACCTTCGACTTGGCGATCAGCGAGTACGGCGCCTCGTTGTGGTGCGACCCCTACCGGTGGATCCCGGAGGCGGCCCGGCTCCTCGTTCCCGGCGGCCGGCTGGTCTTCATGCGCTACTCACCACTGTTCGCACTGTGCGTGCCGGCCGAGGGACCGCCATCCACGACCCTGACCCGCGGGCAGTTCGGCCTGACACGGCTGCACCGGGGATCACACGTGGAGTTCGTCCTGCCGCACGGTGAGATGCTCCGTCTGCTTCGGTCCTGCGGCTTCGTCGTCGAAGACCTGATGGAGATTCAAGCGCCCCGGTCTGCCCACACGGACTATGAGGACGTTCCCGCCGACTGGGCCCGGCAATGGCCCAGCGAGGAGATCTGGAAAGCGCGGCTGGCAGGCTGACCCACCACCGGCTACGCCCGCAGCCCCTCCGTGAGCAGGGACAGGTACCGCCGGATGGACTCGCCCCCGCCGTCCGCCAGCTCCGCCGCACCGACGACCCCGTGTGCCAGCCGAAGCAACTCGATCGGCTCGACATCCGCCCGCAGCGTCCCCTCCGCCCGCGCCGCCTCCACCAGCCGCGTAGCCGCCCCCCGCACATGCGTCCCGCACACCGTGAGCACCGCATCGCTGCCGTCCGCCACCGCCGACCCCAGCAGCGTCTTCAGCCCGCGCACCTGAATCGTGCCGACGCACAGCTCGTACAGCCACTCCGCCAGCGCCTCCCCCGGCGGCAACTCCTCCGCGAGTTCGTCGGCCCGGCGCGCGAACCCCTCGACACGGTCCACGTACGCCGCCTCGAGCAGGGCCTGCCGCGTCGGGAAATGCCGGTACAGCGTCCCGGACCCCACACCGGCCCGCTTGGCGATGTCGTCCAGCGACGCACCCTCCCCATGCTCGGCGAAGGCCTCCGCCGCCACCTTCAGCAACCGCTCGTAGTTGCGCCGAGCGTCCGCGCGCATGGACCTGACCTGCGTCATCCCGATACCCCTCGCGAACCGGAGACTCTCTCCGCAGGGTACCGAACCCTGTCCAGTCCCCTCAGGGCAGTTGACCGGAGGCGTGCAGCGCGTCGAACACCAACTGGTCCACGGCCGAGACCCGCGCACGATCGCCGTAGCCGAACCAGTCCGACTCTTCGATCTCGCTCGAGGCAACCAGCGGGCCGACGTACTCGGCGGTGTAACAGATCATCCGGAACTGGGTGCGTCCGTCGTCCCTTCGCGTCTCGAAGGTGCCGACGTGCACCATCGTGGCCGTGTCGACCCGGGACCGGAGTTCCTCGGCGATCTCGCGTGCCAAGGTCTCGGCGTCGGACTCACCCGGCTCCCGCTTCCCGCCCGGGAAGTAGAAGACATCCACACCGCGGCTGCGTGTCACCAGCACCCGCCCGTCACGCACCAGAACCCAGGCCACCTTCTCCGGAACGCCCTCGCTCTTCCCCATCCCGGGACCCTACCCACCCACGTTCACCTCTTCGTCGCCCCGCCGCCAGATCCCGCAGAAAGTGCCGTGCGCCGATCAGGAAGACGACGATCAGCGGCAGGACGCTCATCAGCGCGCCGGCCATCACCACCGCGTAGTCGGTGTTGTAGGCGATCTTGAGATTGGCGGGCCGGAACAGCGGCAGCGCGACCTGCGCGTAGAGCCGGAAGAAGCCGGCGCCGTCGATCCGGCCGGCGTCGAGGAGTTCGTCCGGCAGCGAGTTCTGGGCGTACTGACGCATCCAGAAGATGCCGAACGCGTTGGCCGCCCCCGGGATGATCAGCGCTTTCAGCGTGCCCGCCCCGCCGAGAGAGACACCGAGCAGGCGCCTGCGGGACATCGTTCGGTGTGGCATGGGCGCGCACTCGCTTTCCGGGACAGGGTTGGACAACGATGTCAAGCTCCCCTGAACGTTCACGTGAACGTTGCCGACGAGTATTGGGGGTGGCTGAAAACAGGAGTCAAGACGTGGGCGGGCGCGATGTGTTGAGTGCCGGTGATTTGCTGCCGACAGTGCCGCCCTCAGGCGGGGTGCGTCTCGTCGACCACGTATCCGCGCCGCTTGTCCACCACGTTGCGCAGCGGTCGGCCCTCGAGGTGCCGGGTGAGGTTGTCGAGGAACACCTCGACGAGCGCCTCCCGCTCGCTGGTGGTCTCGCCCGCCGTGTGCGGGGAGATCATCACGCCGGGCATGTCCCACAGGGGCGATTCGGCAGGCAGCGGTTCCTGGGCGAACACGTCGAGGGCTGCGCCGCCGAGCCGCCCGGCGGCCAGGTGGTCGACCAGCGCCTCCTCGTCGACGAGTCCGCCCCGGCCTACGTTGATCAGCCGTGCCCCCGGCTTCATGGCGGCGAGCACGGGGGCGTCGACCATGCCCCGGGTGCCCTGAGTGAGGGGTGCGGCCAGGACGACGTAGTCCGCTTCCGTCAGGGCGGAGCGCAGGGTCGACGCACCGTGGACCGTGCCGAAGTCGGGGTCGTCGGTGCGGGCCTTGCGGCCCGCGCCGGACACCCGCATCCCGACGGCGCGCAGCAGCCGGGCGATGGCCCGGCCGATCGGACCCGTCCCCCAGACCAGCACGGTGCGTCCGGTGATGCCGTCACTGGGGCGCGGACGCCACTCGCGGCGCCGCTGGTGCTCCCAGGTGCCGGGGAAGTCCTTGGCGAGGGCGAGGATCAGGCCGAGGACGTACTCGGCGGTCGGCTGGTCGTAGACCCCGCGGGCGTTGGTCAGGACAACGCCCGGATCGTCCACCAGGGCGGGGAACAGGAAGGAGTCCACGCCCGCTGAGGCCGCGTGGACCCAGCGGGGTGCCTTGTCCGGGTTGTCGGGCCAGGCCTCGCGGATGGCCGGGGTGATGGTGACCCAGGCCAGGAGGGCGTCGGCACCGGGGAGGAGGTAGGGCAGTTCCTCCTCGGTGGCGTAGACGGTGTCCGCGAGACGTTCGATGAGTGCGGTGGCGGGGGGCCGGTTGCCGCGGTAGAGGACGACGAGTCGCTCGGGCATGTCAGGCTCCGACGGGGACGGCTATGTACTTGTACTCCAGGAACTCGTCGATGCCGACGCGTCCGCCTTCGCGGCCCAGGCCTGACTGCTTGACGCCGCCGAAGGGCGCGGCGGGGTTGGAGACCAGGCCGGTGTTGAGGCCGATCATGCCGCTTTCGAGGCGTTCGGCGACGCGCAGGGCGCGGTCGAGGTTCTGGGTGAACAGGTAGGCGGCCAGGCCGAATTCGGTGTCGTTGGCGGCGGTGACGGCCTCGTCCTCGGTGTCGAAGGTGCGGATCGCGGCGACCGGGCCGAAGATCTCGGTGTCGATGATCGCGGAGTCGGGGGCGATGCCGGTGAGGACGGTGGGCGGGTAGAAGCAGCCCGGCCCTTCGGGGAGTTCACCACCGGTCAGGACGGTGGCGCCGCGCTTGACGGCGTCCCGCACCAGGTCGTGGGCCTTGCTGCGGCCGGCGTTGTCGATGAGGGGGCCCACGTCGGTGCCGGGTTCGGTGCCGTCGCCGACCGTCAGGGCTGCCATGCGGGCGGAGAGGCGGGTGGCGAACTCGTCGGCGACGGAGGTGTGGACGTAGATGCGGTTGGCGGCGCAGCAGGACTCGCCCATGTTGCGCATCTTGGCGACCAAGGTGCCTTCGACGGCGACGTCGAGGTCGGCGTCGCCGAAGACGATGAGGGGGGCGTTGCCGCCCAGTTCCATCGAGGTGCGGATGACGGTGTCGGCGCACTGGGCCAGCAGGATCCGGCCGACCTGGGTGGAGCCGGTGAAGGAGAGCTTGCGGATCTTCCCGCCGCGCAGCAGGGGTTCGACGACGCCGGCGGCGTCGGTGGTGGTGACGATGTTGAGCACACCGGCCGGCAGACCCGCTTCGGTGAGGATCTCCGCCAGGGCGAGGCTGGTCAGGGGGGTCTGGGGGGCGGGTTTGAGGACGATGGTGCAGCCGGCGGCGATGGCGGGGCCGATCTTGCGGGTGCCCATCGCCAGGGGGAAGTTCCAGGGGGTGATGAGCAGGCAGGGGCCGACCGGCTGGCGGGTGACCAGCAGGCGGTTCCTGCCGTCGGGGGCGGTGGTCAGCCCGCCGTCGATACGGACGGCCTCCTCGGAGAACCAGCGGAAGAACTCCGCGCCGTAGGCGACTTCGGCGCGCGCCTCGGCCAGGGGCTTGCCCATCTCCAGGGTCATCAGCAGCGCGAGGTCCTCGGTGCGCGCGATGATGATGTCGTAGGCGCGGCGCAGGATCTCGCTGCGCACCCGGGGCGGAGTGGCGGCCCAGGCGGCCTGCGCGGCGACCGCCGCCTCGACGGCACGCCGGCCGTCCGCGGGAGAGGCGTCGGCGACCTGGCACAGCTCCTCGCCGGTGGCCGGGTTGTCGACGGACAGGGTCCGGCCGGACTCGGCGTCCTGCCAGCCACCGCCGATGAACAGCTGCTTGGGAACATCACGGACGACAGTCATCGTGGGTATCTCCTTGGTGTGTGGTGAGGGGCTGCCGACCGGTCAGCGGATGCGGTCCAGCGTCTTGTAGTAGGCGCCCGCGAAGGGCAGGAACCAGGCGGTGCCGTTGTAGAGGGGGATGCGGGGCGGGGCCAGGTCACGGACCGGGCTGGCCTCGGGGTGGCCGTCCATCACCTCGGCCATGACCTGCCCCATGTGCGTGGCCATCTGCACGCCGTGGCCCGCGTATCCCATGGAGTAGTGGACGCCGTCCTCGGTCTGCCCGGCGTGGACGATGCGGTCCCTCGCGAATCCGACGGAGCCGCCCCACACGTACTCGACCTTCGTGCGGGCGAGTTGGGGGAAGATCTCGCACATCTCACGGAACAGGACGGCCCCGCTCTTCTTGTCCGAGGTGGGGTCGGAGGGCGCGAAGCGGGCGCGGCCGCCGAACAGCAGCCGGTTGTCCGGGGTGAGCCGGAAGTAGTGGCAGACCTGGTTGGAGTCGACGATGAGGCGGGCCTTGGGGATGATGTCCCGGGCGAGGTCCTCGCCGAGCGGCTCGGTCACGATGATGAAGCTGCCCAGGCAGACCTGCCGGCGGCGCAGCCACGGGAAGTTCTTGTCGGTGTAGGCGTCGGTGGCCATCATGACCTGCCCGGCGCGGATCACACCGCGCTCGGTGCTGACCTCGAACCGGCCCGCGGCGGTTCGGCGCACGCCGATGGCCGCGTTGCGCTCGTGGATCTCGACACCGGTGCGCTCGCACGCCTCGGCCATGCCGCGCACGAAGCGGCCGACGTGCAGTGCGGCGCTGAACGGGTCGAGCAGGCCGCCGTGGTAGGCGTCGGATCCGATCTCGGACCGCAGCTCGGACCTGCTGACCAGAGTGGTCTCGTGTCCGAAGTGCTTGGCCAGGTCGCGCTGTTGGGCCTTCTTGTTCTCGAAGTGCGCGGGGCGGGACGCGACGCCCAGGCGTCCGACACGGCGGAACTGGCAGTCGATGGACTCCTCTTTCACGAGCCGCTCGACGGTGTCCACGGCCTCGCCGTAGGAGTTGTAGATCTCGCGGGCCCGCTCCAGTCCGTACCGGCCGATGGCCTGGCCCACGCCGATCGTGAAGCCCAGGTTCGCCATGCCGCCGTTGCGCGCGGAGGCACCGGAGCCGATCTGGCCCTTCTCGACGAGGGTGACGCGGGCGCCCTTGCGGGCGGAGTGGAGGGCTGTGGACAGACCCGTCAGGCCGGCGCCGACGACCACCAGGTCGGTGTCCTCGGAGAGGGGCTTGCCCGAGCGGTCGGGAAACGGACCGGCGGTCTCTGTCCAGTACGGGATCGTCTTCATTTCGCTTTCCAGCACAGTGGGATCCGAAGCTTGGAATTCACGTGACTTGAAGTCGCG
>JADMIO012791518.1_pt1 | contig 12554 bp, 13 predicted proteins | sample 8958161 | NCBI WGS metagenome assembly JADMIO01 (sample SAMN16585339, study PRJNA669376) | soil metagenome | isolation source: Crop rotation soil | place: USA: Cullars Rotation, Alabama | collected 2011 | reverse complement strand
CTTTCCCGCTGCAACAGCGCGTCGCGCGACATCCGCGCGCCTGGCTCAACGAAGAAGAGCAGACCGTAGTACGCGTCGGGATCCCCAAGACCGTAGATGCACGACACACTTGCCACCACGATCACGTCGCGACGTTCAAACAGCGCCCGCGTCGCAGACATTCGGAGGCGATCGATCTCTTCGTTGATGATCGCTTCCTTCTCGATGTAGACGTCGGCTGCGGGAACGTAAGCTTCGGGTTGGTAGTAGTCGTAGTAAGAGACGAAGTACTCCACCGCGTTCGACGGGAAGAGCGTGCGAAACTCCTGAAAGAGCTGCGCGGCGAGCGTTTTGTTATGTGCAAGCACGAGCGTCGAACGCTGCGTGCGCTGGATAACACTCGCGACGGTGAAAGTTTTGCCGCTGCCCGTGATACCGAGCAGCACCTGATCTTTGGCGCCGTCGTTCAGGCCCTTGACGAGCGCTTCGATGGCAGCCGGCTGATCACCCTTGGGTTGGTATTCCGATTGAAGCTTGAACACCTGTACATCTTGGTAAATCCTGTAAGCCCTGTCAAAAATGCTTAATTGATTCAGCGGCTGCAGAACGCAGTTCAGGTGGGAGCGCATCATTCGATGCAAGGCGCTGCAATGTCGAAGCGACTTCGGGTTCGCCGCTCGAGGCCAGCAATCGGATGACGGCGAGACTCAGATCGAGGCTGGGATGTTTCTCGATCACCGTGCTGAGCGGCTCGACGACCCCCGCTTTCGCGACAAGAAACAACAAAGAAAACGCGCTGTAGCAGTTTTGATGATCCTCCGCCATCAGGTCGTCGATGGCTTCGTACAGCAAACCCGAATCTGCGAGCGCGCTGCCGATGCGGCGTCGCTCTTCCGGCGAGCCGGCGCGCAGCGCGTCGTTAACGAGCGTCGCTGCTCGGTCAGGATCCATCTCGTAGAGATCGCGAACGGCCTTCTCGCGGACGGACGGTGATTGATCGTCAAGTTGTCCCGCGATTTGATCGAACGGAGTGTTTTGTGGTTTGTGGCGACGCTGTGCGAGATCCTCGGCGGCTTGCCGGAGCGTCGCGATGTCTCTGCTCCATCGCTCATCGTCGCTACGCCGCGCCAGGGATTTTTTAGCCCGCATCCTGAAGAGTCTTGTAAACGCCTAATCTATGCCCGCGGCGAGACTCAGTGGCGCGCTCGCCATGAACTCAGTCTCATTCACAATCTCAACCTCTTTTGGCGCCTCGCGGTGCATCAATCGAAACTTCGTCAACACGAGTCGACTAACTGAAAAACCAATACTGTTATCCAACTGACAAAGCTGTTCCGCGACCACGCGCTGCGAGACACGCTCGAGCGCCTGCTCCAACTCGCGCCCGGCTGTCGCCACGTCATCAGCAATGATCATCTCGAAATCCTGACCACCGCTAACACGACGTCGCGAGTGATTTTGCAGTAGCACCCCCGCCTCTTTGTGTATTCGTCCCGTCGCGACGATCATGAGATGAGCAGCCTCAGTATCGATCTCGAGATCGATGGCCCAGCGCGCGAACGCGGGCGTCAGATCGCCATCGCGCGTCACGATCAAGAACGACTCGCCGCAGATGTTCGCCATCAACTGGCCGTAACCGTTTCCCTCTGCTGGTCCAAGCGCGATATCGCGCTCCGGCACGCCCAGCTCGCGCAACAAAAAATGAATGCGGCTGACGAGCCACGAGCCGTCTTCGAGCAACGACGACGCCAACTGCGTCGGCGCGATCACTTCCTCGACGTTTTCATCTGCGACGGGCGCGCCGCACTCGCTACACGTCGCATCACTGACAGTCACGACTGCGAGCGCGTGTGGGTTCGGCAAACGAAAGAGCGCGTGTCCGGTCTTGCGGCAACTGATCTGAACTTCTCTTTCGACGAGGCCGGCATCTTCGAGTCGTTGAATCGGCACGTCGGCGGATTCAGTGTGACCGGCGAGTAACTTGGCAGCGTAGCCTTCCTGGTGCGCGTTGCGTGCGGTTCGCAAGAAGACGCGCGCGCTTTCGTCTTCGAGTTTCGAAGCAGCGAGGATGCGCTTGCTCATGGTTTCCTTGCGGAGGCTCGTGTAGAGCGAGTCAGCGTCCTGTCGCTCGACGAACGTTCTGAAGCCGCGGGCCATCGCGGCGGCGTTTGACTGCCACTCCGGAGACGATATCGCAATCTGCTGTTCGTGCGACGTCACGATGCTGCGGACGTCCTGACAGAAGGAGTCGAGCTTGCGGAATGGTTCGGGAGTGTTCGCTTCGTAGACGATGCCCGCGCGGATGGAATCGTCGTCCTCAAAGACGAGGAAGAGGATGTAATCGTCGAAGCAGAAGAGGTCGCCGCGGACGTACGGCTCGCCGGTGGTTGACTCGGTTGAGTTGGCGAGCGTGGTTTCCAATTCGTCGACGTGGTCCATGCCGAGCAGGACGTCTTCGAAGGCGCGGAGGCGCATCGAGCGAATCAGCGGGACGACGTTGCCCGCGTGTAGCGCCTGAAGGACGTGCGTACGGACGGCAGTGTCGACTGCGCGATTCAGGGTCTTGCTTTCGAGAAATAGCATCGGGTTACCTCGGGGTCAGAAAGGATTTCTCACGCGGCGGCGCAGCGGCGCGACGGAAGAGTTTGAGTTCAAGCTTGCTCTTTCGTTGCGCCATTGCGTCGCTGCGTGAGAAACATTTATTTAGCACCAACAGCAATAGTGACTGTTTCTCCACCACTCGTCGTCGCGGGATAACGGCGTTGCCTCGCGATTCGCAGGGCCATCGCCTCGTAACTGTCCATGCCGGGCTTCGGGTTCGCGATTGACGCCTTCAACACGCGCCCATTCTCGATCTGCATCACAACCCTGATCGATTGCGACGTCTGCTCCGGCACCTTGACGGCTTGCGCTTCGGCGACTGCCTCTGTCTCTTTCTTCACTTCCGGCTTCGTTCGCTTCTCTTCCTTCCGGTTCGGCTTGACGGCGTTCGCCATCGCCGGCTTCGGCGCTTCCGGTTCAGCTGCGGCCGGTGCTGCCTGATTCTGAGTTGGCTGCACGGTTGTCTCAGCCGCCGCATTGTTGTTGAGACCGCCGATGACGGCAGTCACGATCGAAAGCGCAACCACGATCAGAATTAAGCCAGCAATCAGAAACAACGAGCGCTTACGCACGATCACAGGCGGCGCGGGCGGTAACGCAAGAACTTCAGGCTGTGGCGCAGCAGTCGCTTCGATCTGCGCGTAACTCTCATCCCAGCAACCAAACAGCTCCGCCACCGCGCGCTGCAACGAAACCTCGATCGATCGTCGCGAGCTTTGTATCAACGGATTGAAATTAAACGACGCCTCCGGTTGGCCCAGCGCCACGCAGATCGCCTGCAAGCCCGTAAGCTCGTTCATGCGCGCGTCGATCAGCTCGCCGTTCTGAAAGAAGAACGTCGCCGGACCTTTGGCATACTCGATCAGGAGGCGCCCTGACTTGCGCTGGTGACGAAGAATTCCGACGAGATCAGAAAGGGGATAATTGCTGAGGTGTCCCGTCAACACCACAAAACGCTCATTCTGCATTAATGCTCCTTAAGCCGTGGGTAAATCGGATCTCTTACTACGGGCAGCCCTGGACCACGCGACACGAGAAGTTGTACTGCGGGAACGTCTGGGCCAGCTTCTTCGCGAGCATGCTGTCAAGTGTTTGCAGGATCCTGTATTCGTCGATCAGTTGCTTTTCCATTCCCAGTTCCTGGTAAGCGAGGCTTAGACCGTAATGCGCCTTCGCCATGTGAGGCACCAGCACAGTCGCTTTCTTGAACGCGTCAGCAGCATCTCTGAACCGGCCCATGCGAAAGTTCGCAAAGCCGAGCCCGTACTGCGTCTCGGCGTCGTTGGGATTGAGTTTGATTGATTCCTTGAACGCCTTTATGGCTTCACGATCTTTGTGTTGAGCCAGAAAATCGCGCCCGGCGAGAAACAATCCGTTTGCGTTAGCATTCGTGTTTTCCGGGGCTGGTTTAACCTCGGATTCCACGGATTTCACCGGTAAGAAGCTTGGTTGCTCGGCTGCGATCTCCACGGCTGAGCGGGCTTCCGGAACTGATGCCGCTTGTGGCTTGGGCTGCTCGACGATCTTCGCGACCGTGTCGTCGAAGTAGTAAGTCACCGTCCGATACGTAACCTCGGTCGGCTCACGCTTCAGTTCGCCGTTCTCGAAAACGACGAGACTCGTAGTCATCTTCGTCCAGTTGCCAAGCTTGTCGAACTGATAGTCGTAGGCTTCGCGACTGAGAATCGCGCCCTTATCGTCGCGCACGGTCATCTCTGTGATGTTGCCGCGCTCGTCGTATTTGTATTCTTCTTTGCCTACAACTCCGCCCTTGATGGGATAGGAGGTATTTTCAATTCGATTACCTTTGACTCCGTAGGTAGTAACTTCGACTAGTTGGGATGGTCCTTCGACGGCTCGCCCGTCCTTAAGCTCGATCTTCGCCGTTTCGGTTTTGACTCGGCGCACAGAACCGAGCAATCCGTCCTGCTCCTTGGTGCTGTCGAGGACTGTGATGGCAGGTCGTATCGAGACACTCGCATCCTGCGCTTGCGAGGGCGCAACGAACGTCAAGACAGCAGTCCACAACATAAGAGCCGGCAGAAGCCGCCGCACAATACAATTCATCTCGACTCCTCCAGTTTCAAACAGCGTCAGGGGAACGAACTCGGGGGGGCCGAGCCCATATGTTGTACAAACTGTGCGGAAGAATACAATAACTGGGCGGGAATTGCTACGGAATTGTTAAAGTATTTTGTGAGGGGATAGGTCCTATGTAGTTATAGGACCTATTGCTCGTCGCTGAACTTGTAGCCGATGCCCCAAACTGTCAGGACCATCTGCGGGTTTTCGGGGTTCTCTTCGATCTTCGCGCGCAGCCGATTGATGTGGGAATCGATCGTCCTGTCGTAGCCTTCGTACGAGTAATCCCAGATTTTTTCGAGCAAATACTTGCGCGGGAACACGCGTCCGGGGTTCGAAGCAAAGAGACGAAGCAGATCAAACTCCTTCGGCGTCAGCTCAACCTGGCGATCGCCAATCGTGACTTCGCGCTTCGCGGAATCGATCCGCAGGCGGCCACGCACGATCGGAGCCTCATCGCGCATTCCATCAGTGGTTGGGCCATTTCGCGTGCGGCGGAGCACCGACTTGATGCGTGCTTCGAGCTCGCGGAGGCTGAAAGGCTTGGTGATGTAGTCGTCGGCGCCCATCTCCAGGCCCAGCACCTTGTCGACCACGTCGTCTTTGGCAGTGAGCATGAGAATCGGCAGGTAGCCGACCTTCTCGCGCAGTTCCTTGCAAACTGCCAGACCGTCCATCTTGGGCAGCATCAGGTCAAGGACCACTGCGTCCGGCGGATCATCGAGGGCTGCTTTTACGCCGTTAAGTCCGTCCTCAACGGTCTTGACGTTGTAGCCCGCGCGCGAGAAATACTCGCTGATTGCAGTCGAGATATTCTCGTCGTCCTCCACTACCAGCAGCGATACTTTACGTTCGCCGGAATCTGGGACTGCGAAGTTTTCTTTAGCTGTTTTCTGTCTGTCAGTAGCTGTAGCCATCGGAGTTTAGTCGTCGAAATGAAACTGACAGGAGGCTCAGAGGGCACGCACCACGGGGTCATTGGCGCAACTCGGTTCGGGCGAATAGTACAGGAGAAGCGGTTCCCTGTTCAAGCCCAAAGTGCCAAAGGCCTTCTTTGCCGTGCCTCTTTGCGGCAGAATCCGTCGTTCGCTATGCTCTCCATCTTCAAACTCTGTTAGTAAAGGACCGAATACTGATGACACCCGAAGAACGCAAAGAACTCATCAACACGTACGCCGCCGGATACAACGAAGTCATGAACGCCCTCGACGGTTTTCCTGCCGAGAGCCTCGGAGCGCATCCCATCCCGGGCAAGTGGAGCGCGAGAGAGATCGTGCACCACCTCGGCGATAGTGAAAGCTTTTCCGCAGCGAGACTACGAAAGCTTCTCATCGAAGACAATGCAGTCATTCAGGGTTACGACCAGGACGAGTATGCCAGCAAGCTTCGTTACAACGAGCGCGACATGGCGCCGGCCCTCGATGCTTTCCGCAGCGCACGCGAGTCGACAGTGCAACTTCTGCACCTAATGACTGAGGACGACTGGCAGCGTGTCGGCACGCATACCGAGAGCGGCAGATACTCAACGGAAGACTGGCTAAAGATCTACGCCGCCCACGCACACAACCATGCTGCGCAAATCAAGAGACTTCGTGACACGATAAATCACCCTTAATCTTGACAAACGTTTTTCGCGCGAGCAAAATCCGACCCTCTATCCATCTAACAATATGAGTGCTGCACCTGTTCTTCAAACATCTCTTTCTGATCTGAAACTGCATCGCCGCGGCAAAGTGCGAGACGTTTACGAAGTCGACGATCAAAGCTTGCTCATCGTCGCAACCGATCGCATCTCTGCTTTCGATTGCATACTGCCGACACCGATCGAACGTAAAGGCGAAGTGTTGACTGCTCTTTCCGAGTTCTGGTTTGAGAAGCTCGGAAACGTCGTCGCCAATCACTTGATCGAGAGTAACGTCGACGCGATGCCGCCCGCCGTGCAGCGTCACGCGCAGACTTTAAAAGGACGCGCGATGCTTGTGCGTCGAGCGAAAGTGTTTCCGGTTGAGTGCGTCGTGCGCGGTTATCTCGTCGGCTCCGGTTGGAAAGACTACTTGCGGACCGGCTCGGTGTGTGGTCACAAGCTGCCCGAAGGTCTCGTCGAATCAGCGAAACTTCCCGAACCGCTCTTCACGCCTTCGACGAAAGCAGAAGAGGGACACGACGAGAACATCACTGAAGATCAAGTTCGTGAGCTGATCGGCGCTGAGCACACTGCGTTACTGCGCGACACCTCGCTGCGTCTCTATACCGCCGCAGAAGAGCACGCGCGAACACGTGGCATCATCATCGCGGATACAAAGTTCGAGTTTGGACTGGATCAGGATGGACAGCTCTTGCTGGTTGATGAAGTGCTGACGCCTGACTCCTCACGATTTTGGCCTGCTGATGAATACGAGCCCGGGCGTTCACAACCTTCGTTCGATAAACAGTTTGTGCGCGACTACCTCGAAACACTCGATTGGGACAAGAAGCCGCCCGCACCGGCGATTCCTCCCGAGATCGCTGCCGCCACGACTGCGCGTTACCTGGAAGCGTACCGATTGTTGACCGGAAAAGAGCTTTGATTCACACCCGACTCGAAAGCCTGATCGACGAGATGCTCGAGGGCCACATCCTTTTGGATGAGGCTCTCTGCGAGTTTGAGAAGCTCTACATAAAGAAGGCCCTCGCGCGTCACAAGCAACACCTTTCGAACACAGCCGCCGTCCTCGGCATCCACCGCAACACCCTCGCCAAACGTGTCGCCACTTATAAAAGCCAGGACTCGCCACAAAAAAGCACAACCCTGAAGAAGGCCGCGTATCGCTAATCGTTAAAGAGCTTTTCTCACGCGGCGGCGCAACGGCGCGACGCTGATCAGTAATCCGTTGCGTCGTTGCGCCGCCGCGTGAGAAATGTCTTATACAGGTGGCGAGTTGACAATCCTCCCTTGTGGCTCTATTCTTTAGCACTCTTACTCAATGAGTGCTACATAAACCAGTTTTAATAATCTAAATCCCAACGTTTTTAGCGAATTTGAAAGGAGACCACAGGTCATGGCAACGAACATCAGGCCCCTTCATGATCGCATCATCGTGAAGCGAATCGAAGAGGGCGAGCAGGTACGGGGCGGCATCATCATCCCTGACACCGCGAAAGAAAAACCCCAGGAAGGCCAAGTCATTGCAGTCGGCGAAGGCAAGTATAAGGACGACGGCACCCGCCAGCCCCTCGACGTGAAGCAGGGCGATCGCGTTCTCTTCGGAAAATACAGCGGCTCTGAAATCAAGATCGATGGCGAAGAGCTTCTCATCATGCGCGAGGACGAAATCCTCGGCATTCTTGAACGCGCCGGCGCAGCCAGCAGCGGCAGCAAGAAAGGTGGTAAATAACGATGGCAAAGCAGGTGATTCACGGTGAGGACTCGCGTGCAGCGATTTTGCGTGGCATTAATCAGCTCGCTGACGCAGTGAAGATCACCCTCGGTCCGAAAGGCCGCAACGTTGTAATCGACAAGAAGTACGGATCCCCGACGATTACGAAAGACGGCGTCACTGTCGCGAAAGAGATCGAGTTGAAAGACTCGCTCGAGAACATGGGCGCGCAGATGGTGCGCGAAGTCGCTTCGAAGACTTCGGACGTTGCCGGCGACGGCACCACCACTGCAACCGTGCTGGCCCAGGCAATCTTCCGCGAAGGCGTGAAGACTGTCGCCGCAGGCGCGAATCCGATGGCGCTCAAGCGTGGCATCGACAAGGCTGTCGAACAGGCTACCGCCGCGATCCAGAAGCTTTCGAAGCCCGTTAAGGGCGACATGATCGCACAGGTCGGAACAGTTTCCGCGAATGGCGATCAGACGATCGGCAACATCATTGCTGAAGCGATGAACAAGGTCGGCAAAGACGGTGTCATCACCGTTGAAGAGTCGAGGACCATGGATACCTCGCTCGAAGTGGTTGAGGGAATGCAGTTTGACCGCGGCTACCTGAGCCCGTACTTCGTCACTGATCCGGAGCGCATGGAAGCAGTGCTCGACAACCCGCTGATCCTGATCAACGAGAAGAAAGTCAGCTCGATGAAGGATCTGCTGCCGCTGCTCGAACAGGTTGCGAAGCTCGGCAAGCCGATGCTCATCATCGCGGAAGACGTCGAAGGCGAAGCACTCGCAACGCTCGTAGTCAACAAGCTGCGCGGCACCTTGAACATCGGTGCCGTCAAGGCTCCAGGATTCGGCGATCGTCGCAAGGCTATGCTCGAAGACATCGCGATTCTTACTGGGGGCAAAGTCATCAGTGAAGATCTCGGTATCAGACTCGAGAACGTCAAACTCGAAGATCTCGGCCGCGCCAAGAAGATCACGATCGATAAGGACAACACCACGATCGTTGAAGGCATCGGCAAACAGGCAGACATCGAAGGTCGCGTCAAGACGCTGCGCGCGCAGATCGAAGAGACGACTTCCGACTACGATCGCGAGAAACTTCAGGAGCGACTCGCGAAGCTCGTCGGTGGCGTTGCGGTGATCAAAGTCGGTGCTGCGACCGAGACCGAGATGAAAGAGAAGAAGGCTCGGGTTGAGGACGCAATGCACGCTACTCGCGCGGCTGTGGAGGAAGGAATTGTTCCCGGTGGCGGCGTCGCGTTAGTCCGAGCAGCGAAGGCGCTCGAGAAATTGGAACTCAACAAGGACGGCGAGGGTGATCCCGACGAGCAGATCGGTGTCAACATCGTGCGTCGTGCGTTGGAAGAGCCGCTTCGTCAGATCGTCCAGAATGCCGGCAAGGAAGGCGCAGTTGTGGTCGAGCGTGTTCGTTCCGAGAAGAACGAGAGCTATGGCTTCAATGCGGCTACCGAAGCGTACGAGGATCTGGTGAAGGCTGGCGTTATTGACCCGGCGAAGGTCACGCGCACTGCTCTTCAGAATGCAGCTTCGATCGCCGGCTTGATGCTGACGACGGAAGCGATGGTCTCGGAAATCCCCGAGGACGATAAGGGCAGTCCCGCAATGCCAGGCGGTATGGGCGGCATGAGCGGCATGGGCATGTAATCCAGATAGCCCTTCGTGGTTTAAAACCAGATGGACTACAAGTAGGGCGGCCCTCCGTGGCCGCCCGTTCTTTTTGGAAAACGTTTGCTTACCGAAGCGGGTGGCCACGGAGGGCCACCCCTACAGTTGATCTCAAGGAAACTGTCCGTTTGTTTACATCAGGACTTCGTGCGTCTCTTGCGGTTCATGATCTTCCGGTAAGACGTCTTCCAGAATCTCTTCAATCAACTTCGCGGACACATCGAGCGCGGACAACAACGGATGCAGTGACCCGTCCTCCTTGACGTAGCCTTTCGCCACATCCTGCGCGAAGGCAAGCGCCACGTAAGCACGCGCGAGGCGGCGACTGTCGATGTTTCCAAAATACGGTGTGCTCATCTCTCGATCTCAGAAGTTAAGAACAGCTCGAATTAAAACCGCGAGCGCGATCGCTCCACCACCAAGCGTCAGTATCCATTCAACCAGCGGACTCGGTCGTCCAAACATCCTTCGCAAAATCACCATGCCGCTCTTCCATCCGTCAAGCTGATAAAACGGGATCAAATTTCCGATCGCGAGCGCGAGATTGAGTGCGCCAAACAGCGAGCCCCACGTCAAAGCAGCAAGCACAAGGTTCACACCAACACCCGCGCCAAGCACAAACAACTGTTGCAGCAATGGCCGTCGTTGCAACGCGAGCATGTCCATCTGCACGTACGCGCCGACTGGAAGCAAACGCACATTGCAATCAACGTTGCTAACGCGAACACCGTAGAGCTTTGGTCCCCATCCGAGTCCCGCTTGCTTGATCGGAACATCACACATGCGCGCTGCGAAATAGTGCCCTAATTCATGCAGCAAAAGTGTGGCGAAAAAGCTCACTGAGGCGTTAATGATCAAGATGTTCATGTTTATTGAATCTGGCGACGAAGTTTCTCGATGTGCTGTTCGAGCTCCTCTAATAAACGGAACTCACCTTTAGACAATTGCAGATCAGTTCGAGCGTCAAGAATGAGGTAAACAAGAGCGCAAGTAATGACGACGCCTTCGAGTATTCCCACGCCTCGATTCGCAATCACGATAAAGAGGAAGACGAGTGTCAGCGCTGCGATGTAGATTCTGATAGCCAGCATGTATTTTCGTTACAGAAAATATGTTCTATGTTCGACAGCGCGCAGACGCCACCCTTAACTGCCCTCATAGTGTGCGCTCAATTTTCTCAGCACCTGAATTAAAGGAATAATGTGCGAGGCGTTCCAGTCGATACACCAAGAACACTGATTACACCAATCTGTTTTTCGATCCGTTCCAGTTCTGCGTTTCCAAATTCTAGAAAGCCAGTCCAGATGTTGGACAATTCAAGCCGTGATTAACAAGTTTTACTTCGTGTTTTCGAGTAATTGTGAAGAAAATGACTACCCGCAGCGATGGCCCATTACTTGCGAAGAGGCCGTCGGATCCAAGTGTCTAGTTCGGCTTACGTAGGAACTGTTTGAGTTAGCAATATCCAGCTTTTACCCAAAACCGTTAAGGTCTCGGACAGTTTCTTTTATTAACAAGAAAAAAGTATTGCTCCGTCGCCCCCTGGGCCAACGAGTGTAAATAACGCGCAGAACAAACCGGTTCGGTGTTTGAGACGTTGGCTCAGTAATCGGAACATCAAGGCGTTTCAGCGTTTTGTTATTCCAGTTTCGTAAGGAGTTCTCCCGTTTTATCTCAGTTGGAGGCGCTTCTTCAACCGCGATCGAGCGAGGATTTCACCCAGAAGGAGTTAGTGACTGAATGCCCCTAGTAACTCCCACTGCTATCGACGGATGGTCCACCAACCATGCGACCAACCACGCACGGTCCGCCGCGATAGCTAACGAGCTTAAGGAAAGTCCCAGATCAGGTTTTAAATCTCCTACTCTCATCGGCCAATCGCCGGTGATGAAAAAACTCTTTTCCGTAATCGAGCGTGTTGCACCAACCGACGCTTCGGTACTGATCACGGGCGCGACGGGAACCGGCAAAGAACTTGCCGCCCGCGCGATCCACGATCAGAGTCCGCGGCGCGAGCATGCGTTCGTCGATATCAACTGTTCCGCCATTCCCGAGACGCTCATCGAAGCCGAACTCTTCGGTCACCAGCGTGGCACCTTTACCGGCGCCCACGAGAACCGCAGCGGTCTCTTCGAAAAAGCTTCGGGCGGCACTTTGTTTCTCGACGAAGTTGACGCGTTGAATCTTTCGGCGCAGGCGAAGTTGCTGCGTGTTTTGCAGGAACGAACCGTGCGGCGAATTGGAGCACGCGCCAACATCGCGATCGACGTACGCATCATCTCCGCCACAAACTGCGATCTCGCGCAGGCAGTTGCAGAAGGTCGTTTTCGCCCAGACCTTTATTACCGGCTGCGAGTGCTGCCGCTGCATGTGCCTGAGCTCTGCACGCGTGGTGAGGATGTGCGGTTGCTGGTCGATCACTTCCTGCGAATCAAGTCTGAGCGAAACGGTCAGCTGCTGCGCAAGTTCTCGCCGGAAGCGATGCGTGCGCTTTGCGACTACCCGTGGCCCGGCAACGTTCGCGAACTCGAAAATACGATTGAGTACGCGCTCGCGATCGGACTCGACGACGAGTTGGGCACCAACGATCTGCCCCCTGAGATCCTGACTGCGGAGCCGCAACCCAGTGCGGACGACTTCAGGCAGGTGCTTCAGGCTTACATGAACGACACGGTTCCGCTCGCCGAGATCGAGAAGCGCTACATTCTTTCAGTCTTACAGCAGTTTGGTGGTAACCAGGTGCGGGCCGCAGCCGCGCTGGGGATCGACCGCAGCAAACTCTACCGCCGGTTGAAGCAGTATGGAGTAATGGCGGTGCGGTTCCTGCAGGAAGAAGATCTCG
>JADMIO010909367.1_pt1 | contig 12554 bp, 5 predicted proteins | sample 8958161 | NCBI WGS metagenome assembly JADMIO01 (sample SAMN16585339, study PRJNA669376) | soil metagenome | isolation source: Crop rotation soil | place: USA: Cullars Rotation, Alabama | collected 2011 | reverse complement strand
AGGTGAGCCAGTGTGATTACATTTGCGGCCTAACTGTGGCCAGTCCAGTTACGCTGGAGTCACTAGTATTTAGGTGACACTATAGAAGCGGCCGCGACAACTTGTCCACGTGGAATTCTAAGCTTAGGATCCCAATGTGCTGGAAAGATTTCAGTGCTTCGGCTGTGGAGCCAGAGGCAACATGCTGGAATTTGCCGCACTCATGGAGCGCAAGAATCCTGCCGATGGCAAGGATCTACGCGCCGTGGCGCTTGCACTCGCGGAACGGTTGTGTCCCGGAAAAGACGTGACCGTAAAGCGAACCGACAAAAGCGAACGGCATGAAACGCCGCCGTCGGATGACAGGCCGGTCGTCGTCAATTCCCCCCTTGATTTTGAGCTGAAAGGTTTGGATCAAGGACACCCGTTCCTCAAAGGTCGGGGGTTGGTGGACAGGACGATTGGACATTTTGGAGTCGGGTTTGCCACGAGAGGTTTGTTTAAAGACCGAATCGCGGTGCCACTCCATGATGCTGACGGGAAACTTGTGGGTTATGCGGGACGTGTCGTTGATGACAAAAGCATCAACGAGGACAACCCAAAGTACAAGTTCCCACCGAAGCGCGAGCGAGACGGAACGATCTACGAATTCCGAAAGTCGTTGTTCCTATACAATGGATTTCGGATGAAGGCTCCGCTCGACGATCTCATCGTCGTGGAAGGCTTCACATCGGTCTGGTGGCTGTACCAGTGCGAGCTTGAACACGTCGTTGCCACGATGGGCGCGGATTGTTCGGAAAAACAAGCGGAGCTTATCGTATCCATGGTCAAGCCAACTGGCCGTGTTTGGATTATGCCTGACGGTGATGAAGCGGGAGAACGCTGCGCTGAAAAGTTGTTATGCAAGATTTCGCCCCATCGCTTCGTGCGGTGGATGAAATTGCGGAACGGCGAACAGCCAACGGATGTGACGCTGGGCAACCTGCGAACCACATTGTTATCGTGAGATAAAAGCGACCCGTGAGGGTCGCTTTTTTATGCCCGTCCAAAGGGGCTTCCATCTTCGACAATTGCGAATTTTCTAACCCGCTGCTCCACGATTGTTTCGCGTGCAGTCATTCGTTTATAGCCCCACGCGTTATGTCGCTGGCTGGACTCAAAAGGTGTGCCCTTTACTGCATCGCGGTAGTCCACGGGACAAAGCCAGATTTTACCAAGCGGATTCTTGGTCACCTCTTCGAACGTGGAAAGACACGTTTGCGTCAAAATGGGGGGATTGGATTGAAGCAATCGTTCGGCAGTATTGTTTCGCCGTTCGGCATTCTTGAAAACCATGAGCACGCGGAAGGGATAGTCTTTGAATGCGGACCGCTGCGCGCCGTTGCGCTCGGCGAATCCCCCGGATCTGTAGTAGTGGAGGTAACAGCTCGCACGGGTCACAAGCGTGTCCAGCGTCTCGCTTGATCGGTCCACCTCAAGAAATAGCGAGTGTTCCGATAGTCCGCCGTCTGATTCCTTTTCGTGAATACGAATGAAGCCATCTGGCTTTACGAGAACTTCAGCGCCACTGTGTCCGTTGCGATAGGCTTCAAACTGGTAGAGAAGCGGCCACGTGGAAAACTCTTCCAATGTAAATGGGGATTCTTTTGAAAGAGCCTCAAATAAAGCTGCCTTCACGTCCATGATTTCCAGTTCGTGACAAAGAGTGAGTTGGCTCACGCGAGCACGTTTTTCAAGCGCTGTCTCACCCATGGGCGGATAATTGGCAAGGATTCCACTATGGCGAAGATATGAAAACGCCGCGCGCGTTAGATAGAGGACAGACGGCTCATATACGCGCCTCTTGCGTTCACCAATGAGTTTCGCGGTTTTAAGTTTCTGGAGGCGCTTTTTGGCGGCCTCTTTCTTGCCTGCAAAAAATAATGTCGCAATGTGTGCACTTGTCATGACGCGCGACTCAAGGAGACTCCTCAAAATCGAGAGGTCTCGCTCCTGAAATTGAAAAGAAATGGCGCGCATACGGGGTGATGCCATGACACTTAGTATATCAGATGCGTCATTTGCCCTCTACTTTGGGCAAATGCTCTATTGTGTGTGCCTTGACGCCTATCGCTCGGGGAGCAATTTACGCCAAGGACAGCGAAGAGCTTTCTGAATGCGCACGACGGTAGTGATGAGCGTGTTAATCCGGCCAGCTTCAATTTTCTGGATCGTCCGCAAATTCAGGTCGGCCATTTCCGCAAGACGCTCCTGTGTTATTGCGGCGGCTAGTCGCTCTCGCCGGATATTGGCCCCCAACCGTTTCACGGACTCTTGACTTTGTTGATTTAATGGCACGCCCCATTAGGGCGCATTTAGCCATTGACCGGTACGGCCCAATAGGGCGTAATCGGCAATTAATAATTGGGGAGAACGTATGTTCCAGACGCACCATAGAAACAATCAATTGTCGACGTGTATAGTTCTGTTGCTGACATCTTGGGCCCTTACATCAAAGGCGGATGTGTCGAGTAATCTCGTTGTAAACGCTGGTTTTGAATCAGGAAGTTTTACCTCTTGGTTCCCCTCAGGCGGCGCTCAAATCAGATCGGACTACAAACATACTGGCAGCAAGGGAGTCTGGGTTTTCGCCGGGCCGGGCACTGCATATCAGGATATCGATTTGAGTTCTTTTGCCTCTCAAATAGACGCGGGGTCTGCCTCCATTCGCGCAGGAGGATATGCGAATGGCTTTTCCGAATTATTCCTATCCTGCATATTCTATGACGCAAGCAATATACAGATCAGTTCAAATGATCTATCCATGTTTTCCTATGATTTCTACCGTCCACTTGAGTACTCAAACAGCATTTCCCCGGGAGCACGTAAGCTGCGCCTATCCTTTCAGGTTCGGACAAACGATAGCTTTGCAGATACCGGATGGGATGACACTCATGCATACGTCTATACTGGTCTTCCCAACAATATTGCTCATTACGTTTCTCCCTCGGGGCTGCATGTTTCGCCTTTCACAAATTGGCTGCAAGCGGCAACAAATATTCAATCCGCCATCGATGTCGCAAGAGAAGGCGATACTGTCCTTGTCACAGATGGTGTCTATGCGGTTAGGACCCCGATAGTTGTCGTTTCCCGCTCGGTCTCAGTCTGTAGTGTCAACGGGAGCTCAAATACAGTCATTCAAGGAAACATAACGAACTCGGCCGCATTCATAAGTTATTATGGCTCTCTATGTGACGGATTCTCCATTCGTCGCAGTCGTGGACTTGACGCGGACGTCGGCGCCATCATCCAAAATTGCTCTTTCTCAAGCAATAGCACTGCCGGATTCTCAGGGGGGAGTGTAGTCCGGATAATGACCACCGCAATCTTACAGGACTCTGTTGTGACCGCGAATACAGGCGGAGTCGAGATTGCGGATGGCCTTGTCCAGCGGTGTATTATTCAAAATAATAAGAGATCTGGTGTTCGGGGCGCTGGATTTGGCCTACCCACTTTGCGCAATTGTATGGTCAGCGGAAATACAAACAGTGACGACGGCGGTGGAGCATATTTCTTCGGAAATGCTCTTGTGGAGAATTGCACGTTTGTAAATAACGGTGCGGGACACATCGGTGGAGGTATTTATGGAAATTCCGCTTCAATAGTTAATTCAATAATGGTCTCAAACCACGCCCCAATTGCTCCGGACTACTTCACATCTATTACAATTTCCAATTCTTGCTCGCCAGGTTTGTCTCTTAGCGACGGTAATATTGTTGATAATCCGCAATTGGTTAATGTGCCCGCTGGCGACTTTCATGTCACAGCTTCATCGCCCTGCATTGATATGGGATCGAATAGATCATGGATGTTTTCAGGCCTTGATTTCGACAAGCAGACACGACTGTTTAACGGGCGGACCGATATAGGTGCGGATGAGGCCGTTGTTGAGGCGCTATATTCGGGAGCGACAATGGTTGACACCGTCAAATGGAGCTGTGTGGTTGGGGGCACGTATGTCCTGGAAAGAATCGACTCACTAGTGGGGGCTACGTGGCAGCCAGTAAGTCAGGTAATTACGTCTCCAACTCCAATGATATCGTTTCTGGTTACAAACGACAATGCCAGCGAGATTTATAGATTGATGTGGATTAAGTAGCCCAGCTGTGCTCCCCTCTCGGGAGCGAATACATGTTCTGTAACCGCCTTGCTATAATCTCCGACGAGTTACACGGGGGGTGTTGTGGCGTGGCAGGGCTCTGTTCCTACAGTATCCGCGACAGACGTGGCCGCTCAATTACAACCTATTGATACTTATTGAAGGCGATTCAAGTTGACTCAGACTGGCATCGGCAGTATTTCAAAGCGTAAGCGGTGTTCGCGGGCTTAAAGTGTGATTGTTTGCGCGTTATTAAGAGCACAGTACGGCGTCAGATAATTATGCCATTTAGAAGGTTTACACCATCTAGTTGTGACATTTGCTAGTCTACAGCAGCGCGTCTTGATGTCCCTTAGACTTATGGTCATCATATATATACCGTTGCCGGTATTCAGAAGATTGCTGCGCGGAGAATTCATCTTCTACAATGTCCACAAGATGTTGCTCTAAGAGGTAAGATCATGACATTCAAAATCAATGTAAATGAATCAATAGGTGTTCTAATTCCCTTGCTAATCCTCGAAGTTATCCGGTGCGATGCTCAGACATCGCAACAGTCAGCAGACGTGTCATGCGTTGAATCATCCTACTCAATGACAGACACTTCCACCAATATACCGGTTTTCTCCAATTACGTGACGGATCTTGCGAATCGACAATGCGACATTGAGGCGAGTCGGTCCGAAAATTCAGTCCAGGTAATGCCGATAAGGTATGAAACTCTAAGTGACGGTTCAATTCGTACCATTTCTCTATCCAAGGGGTACATCGAGCTCGGTAGTGGGGGAAGCTACAAAGACGCACAAGGAGACTGGCATCGTTCCTTAATAGAGCCGCAGGCGGGGCCTAACGGATCGATCGAGTTCAATAAAATCCCTTGGAAGTTCTCCTTCGGCCACAATGTCAACTCTGAGACGGTAGTCGAAGGGAAGCGGGAGGGCATGGCCGACGTCCACTCCGCCGTCGCTGGGCTTAGCTATTATGACTTGGTCAGCGGCAAGAGCGTAGTCTTTGCCCAAGTCAAGAATTCGATAGTTCAGCCGTATGGCGAGGGGGTTTACTACACGAACGCTTTCGATGGCTGCGACGGAGACATCCTTTACAAGGTTTGTTCTTGGGGTCTGGAGCAAGATGTCGTCATTTTTGGCAGCTTACCCCACCCCGAGTCATTTGGACTCAGCCCTGAGACAACTTACATCTGTGTCCTAACGGAACTTGTAGGATTAGACTTAAGCAGCGCTGGAGTCACCCGGGAGGAGGGGATTACGCCTGGGCTGCCAAGCGCGACCCCCCTTTTGATTTACCGAGATGATGGGCAGAACTGGAATCGCGTCTACAATCTTCAGCGCGGCTTTGCACGTGTTGAAGACGATGCGTTATCCATAGGAGCCGACGATTGCAACGATTCTGCCCAAGCGGTGGCCACACGCCTTGTACAGGCACAAGGTCGTACCTTTCTTTCAGAGGAAATTCCCATCGCTGAAGTTCTGAGCCAACCGTCAAAGTTTATTGCTTCTAAAAGAGTAGCAAACGCAACCGAACTCGTCTTGGTCCCGAAACGACGTCCGAGACAAAGTGGGGAGAGCCAGGAGCTAACAGATAAAAAAACATCACGACATGATCTGTCGCTCTTAGACTATCAGCCCCGGGGTAGCCATCGTTTCGTTTTCGACTATGTAAATTATGCCGGAACAAATCAGACCAGCCTCACTTTTAGGCAAGGACAGACCTATTTCATCACGAACACTTTCGTCATGGAGGGAGCGACGCTGACGATTGAACCCGGGTGTTTTGTGAAGTTCGCGCCTAATGGCTCAATCAGACTTCAAAATGGGGCCACTATTCAAACGAAGTCTCATTCCTTAAATCCCGCCATTTTCACAAGCGCTTATGACACAAACCAAGCGGGGGAAAACATCGCTGGGTATGCAGGTGACCCGAACACGAACCGTTATCCATGTGCCTTGAACTTCCAGGCCGCTGTCAGCAATACAGTTGAAGGCTTGGTGATCAAATATGCGCAACTGGGCATCAATTTCTCCAGCAGTTCCGGAACACAGATTGTCCAGCACGCCCAGTTTCTGAATTGCGATCGGGCCGTTGAGGTTCGAGCAGGAACGAACAATGTTTACGTCCGGGACTGTATCGTCAAAGACTCTGCGCAGGGTGTATGGGCAAACACAAACGGGGTGCTCGTACGCAATTCAACCTTCGACAACGTTTCGCAATGGGCTGTCCTGGCGACCGGCGGCGTCTCGTCTCTTTTCATCCAAAACGATCTATTTGCCGCTCTTACCAATAACATATTTAGGTCGAATGCGACTTGCTCGGTCAGCTTTGGAAAGCTAGCGCGATATAACTCAAGCACGAATGAGACTTTCGGCTCATCGATCGTCAACCTCACGGGCAATCCGTTCCAAACCGGGGCGTTGGGGGGTTATTATCTGGCTCAAACCAACGCATCGCTTGTAAACGGCGGTCTGCTTCCGGCGACGTCGTGGGGATTGTACCACTACACAACGGCTACAAATGGAATAAAGGAAACCAATTCGACCGTCGACATTGGATCCCATTACGCTAACACGTTCGATACAGACGGGGATGGACTCTATGACGTGCAGGAAGATCTGAGTGGCAACGGTTCATATAGCACCAATGAGGTAGATATATGCAGTTGGACAAACGCTGACACTGATGCCGATGGCCTCTCCGACGGTCTGGAATTCAATACCTACGGCACGCACCCCAAACTGACTGACACAGATGGCGATGGATACGACGACTGGTGGGAAATCTACAACGGATCCGACCCATTGAGTTCGACCTCCATCCTTTTCGACATTTCCGGTAAAATTAACTACACGGGAACTCAGACTGGAATGATACGAATCTTAATCACGAGTTATGATCCAGTTTTGGAAGGGATGAAGCTCGATTATAGCTTCAATGCCAGCGGAAGCCCGGTCTGGGACATTAGTGGAAACAATTACACTGGGAATGTAAGTGGTGCAGTTTGGACAACCTCAGGGGCAGAAGGGGGAGCCTATTGGTTTGACGGGGTAAATGACCACATTCTCGCGGGCAATATTGGAACAATCTCGAACGGAACGATATCCTTTTGGATGAATGCAGACACTGTAGAAAATCATCGAAATCCGTTCACGACAGCCTATGCAGGAGGCGACAATTGCATACGTTTCGAGGAGCACACTGACGCGTCCTTTTTTGCGGGTGCCTTGGTCATCACCAACTCCGCTTACGCGTCAGCGGGCGGAATCGTGGCCAGCAATTGGTACAACGTCGTGTTCGGATGGGACGTCTCCAATGCGTGGGGCTATCTAAATGGAGTCTACAAGTGGACTTCAACTGCCTCCAACATGAACAAGAGCTTCACCACCGTGGCGATCGGCAATGGATATTCAACAAGCCCGGAGCGTTACTGGAAAGGTCGAATAGACGAGGTTCGAATATATCAACGGCAACTGACTTCGTCCGAAATCACCAACGTCTATCTTTCTGGCGGCACGGGACAGATTTCGCGCATCATAACCGTGTCGAGCACTGGAGCCTATACCGCGGCCCATTTACCCAGTCAAAGGAGCTATTGGGTAACGGTATTCAGGGATGTGGATGGAGATAGCATCCGCGATAGTTGGGAGGCTCGGGGCGCATATGCATCAAACGCCATCTATCTGGCGGAATCCACGACAAACGCGAACGTTATGCTTGTTGAGCCTGACATCGATGGCGATGGCTATTCGGATTGGACTGAGATCATCTACGGAACTGTCGCGACGAACGCCGCTTCTTTTCCTGCTACAATAAGCGGCACGATCTCTTATACAGGCTGGCAAGCGGGCGCCATCCACGTGCTGGCGAGCGCGAGCAATGTAACCAATTCAGTGACGATTCCTGCTGGCGGCGTTTATGCCATCAGCAATTTGCCCACCTTGATAACTTACACCCTCTCCGCCTACCGAGACTCCAATACAAACTCGGCCAATGACGCTACGGAAGCTCAAGGCACCTACTCGAACAATCCGCTCAGCGTCACGGTCTCGGTTTCCAACATCAATATCACCTTGAATGATGCTGACGCAGACCAGGACGGCATGCCTGACTGGTGGGAAAGTCTATACGGATTCAATCCGACGTCCGGTGTATATGCCTCGCGAATTGGATGGTGGAAGTTTGATGAATCCACGGGTACGAACGTCACTAACTCCGCATCCTCCTCGTACAACGGAAACACAGCTGGTATGGCGTCCACGAACTGGACGCCTGGAAAACTTGGAAATGCGTTGAGCTTTGACGGAACCGATGACTATGTCCGAATCCCCCAAAGTCCGGCAATGATTACGGGCGGCCAGTTTACAGCCAGCGCTTGGGTTTATTTTGACGCCTCCGCTCCGGATGATTTGCCGACAGTGGTAGCCGACCTCAGCTCATATTGCTTTTCCGCCTATCCTGGATTCCTCTTGTACTGTGATATTTATGCTCCGGGTGCGAATGCATTTATGGGGACATGCAGTGATTTCTACTTTATTGCTGACAGCAATTCGACGACGGGGCGATGGGCGTCCCTGGCAATGGTCTATGACCGAACCAATGTTATTCTCTATGTGGATGGAATTAGAAAATCCAGCTCTGCGGCGCCCAACTTTACGGCCGCCCAACGAACCAACTTCTATATCGGGTGGGCCGACCTTCCGTCGGATTTCTCGACACACTGGAAGGGCAAATTAGATGACGTCAGGCTGTACAAGTCGGCCCTTAGCAGCAACGCCGTCTACCAGATGTATGACGTCTTTCAGGATCCCGATAATGATGGCCTAAACAACCTGCAGGAGTACCAGCAATACGGAAGTCCGACGAATCGAGACACGGATGGCGATGGGCTTGTTGATGGTTCGGATGGACTGATCTCAACCAATACTTTTCCGCAGGGCGTGGACGCCAACGCGAATGGTTACGTTGACGGGGAAATGACCTATGGAACAAATCCGACTAACGTCGATACGGATGCTGATGGGTTGATCGATGGGGAGGACGGGCTGGTCAGCACTAACACGTACTTGTATGGGGTAGACGCGGACCATGACGGTTTCGTTGATGGGGAACTGGATGCCGGCACAGATGCATTGCGGTTTGATACCGATCAGGACGGCGTAGATGACGGTTTCGAGCGATTCTATGGCGCGAACCCCACAAACAGCCTGGCCTCCTCTGGAATAAATCGAAACTGGTTATTTCATAACAACACAGATTACTCGTCCGCCACATGGGAACTGGTTCCGGGTCTGTGGCAGAGATTTCTGATGGTCGACTACAGGACCGGGACCAACTCCGTCTATTTCCTGGTACCGACCAATGCAGTGTTGGACCCGGGCGGCATTCTGGCGGCGCAGACAAGGTTCTACGATGGATCAGTGAAATGGACTAACGCGTACTATTTTACGAATACGATTATATCCGCCAGTAATACATTCCATGGATTGCCAACACTGGGAGGTGCGTACACGGTCAAGGTCTATCGCGCGGACTGGGTCCAGCCGACATCTGTTATTGCAAACACAACGGTCTATTATGTGCCCCACGTGAAATCAACGAACGTAGCGCAATTTGTAGAGAGCTACTTGGTTTCCCAGTTGTTGACAAATCAGATCGGCGCAACTGGATGTGGCTCAAACAACTGGTGGTTCGGAACGCAATATTTCGCGACGAACTTTTTCGGGCAAGATTACTCATTCACGTATTCGCCTCATCGCTTGACCAATGGAAATTTCGAAAGCGGAGCGCCAACGTCGGCGTCGACCCTGCCCGGCTGGCTTGTCTTGGGAGATGGAGCCGAAATATCGACGAGCATAACAAGGAATGCGTCAGCCTATTCATTCCTCGTTACGAATATCGCACGGATTTACCAGAATATCGCCGTTCATCCCGGCGAGGAGCTGGTCATTAGTGGATATATGCTCACGCCCGCCGCGACAAACGCATTCGATCCCTCACCGATCTCCACGGACAGATACGGGATGGTTTCTATTGAATATTTCGATATCCCTGACGGTGACGCTGCATTTGTCGACCAGACATTTTTCGCCAGTACCAATGCTCAGAATCAGTGGACATTCTTCGCCATAACGAGCTTGGTGCCGAATCTGGCAAAGTCCGCCAACGTATCGCTTCGCTTGGAACTCATTCGGGCCGAGGAGAGTGGTTCGGGGAATCTCTACTTCGATGACGTGGGCGTGACCGTAATCTCAGACTCGGATACTGACGGCATGCCGAACTGGTGGGAGGCAAACTACCCCAGCCAGCTGGCGACAAATATGCCGACAGACAGTATCGGTGATCTGGACGGCGACGGTTTGATCAATATCCGAGAGTACCGCAATGGCCTGAGCCCCACGAACACCGATTCAGATGCCGATGGCATGGCTGATAAATGGGAATTGGATCGCGGTCTGAACCCCCAGTCAGCGGATGATGCGATTATGGACTACGATGGCGATGGATTGTCGAACTTGGAAGAGTTCCAATACGGCTCGAATCCGCTTCTCAGAGATTCAGATCACGACGGCTTGGACGATGGAACCGAAGTGTTCGACTATGAAACCAATCCGGCTCTACGCGACTTCGGTGGTTTTACAACCATTCAGACGATAGATGGGTCAAATATTGTCGGCTCGTTGGGACAATGGACTAACTCATCGACTGACGTATGCGCTGTGGACAGGCGAGGCTACGTGGAATATTCCATCACCGCTCCGACCGGCGACGTATATCGTATGGAGATTGAGGGCCGGGACCAGAATGCGTCGCCCGGCGAAAACATGATGGAACTTCGCGTTTCCCTTGATGGCGTCTTTCTGGAACGAATTTTTCTATTCTCGACCGATGGCTCGACAGGCACAGCCAATTGCTTCCTCCCTTGGGTCACCGCAGGGGTCCACACTGTCCGATACTATTGGGACAATGTCGGGTTGGAGCAATCGCTACGGATACGCCAGCTCCGTCTGCAATCCGCAAGCGGTTCCGATTTAAATGGGAACGGTGTTAAAGACTGGGTCGACAGCCGAGTCGCGCGTATGAGCGGTATTGATGTCGCCCCTACGTCAAGTGTCGTTTCGCCTATCTGCCTGGAGGGACGTGATCCTTATGTCGGGATGATGACTATTTCGACCGGCGTGCTGAATAACTCTGCCGGGGATCGGTGGTACGCGAATGTGGGACTCTTCGCAAACACGTCGGTAAGCGTGAGAGTGACCTACCAGAGCGGGGGTTTGATCACGACGAACTCTATTTCATGGAAACCTACGAACCTCTTGAACGCCCATGACACCCTCATTCGCAAGAATGATTCTCTTCTCCTAACGGCGTATCCGGAAGGCGCAACAAATGGCACGGTCGGGATTCAAATCGTAGGACTAACGAACTACACTACGACTGTCAGTTCGCCAGTTTCGCACAAGTTCGTTACCGGCGGTAGCTACACCGTCATCGGTACCTATACGCCTGTCTCGGGCTCCGCCACGAGTGCTGGTGTCCGCGTACAAGCAATGACCGGGGACTTCACGACGAACCCAGCCTGTTGGACGCATGTGACTCGCCGCTGGGCATGCAGCAATTTACCAGCGCAGGCCGTGATCGAATACGACGACCGGTTGTCTCTGACCGAGAGTATCTCTACCAACGGCGGTCGATTGTTCAATCTCAAAGCGATTGAGCCTGAAAAAAGATACGTTATCGCTCGTATCGAGAGCGGTGGTTCCATTTTGACAAATGCGTGCATCAACGGATTTCGCGTCGCAATGTCCAGTGAAACGGGAGCAAAGATTGCAGATGTCTGCAATACGGGGGACCAACTGATCGAGACGACCATTGTAGCAAATCCGGTTTTGGACGACGTGACGCTCAATGGCGAAATCATCATCGGCGGACTCATGTTTGACGATGGAGGTCTGACCAGGCAATGGACCAACTCCAGTTTCGATGCGCTGGGACAATGCACTGTTCGGTTCATACGCGCCGCATCATCTCCCGCCTCTTACTGCCACGTTGTGAACGTGTTTCAGGGAACAGAATTCATAGCACAATATGAAAAGAAATAATCCAAGAATAATCCCTGGCCGTCGGTTCATGATACTGATGCCCGTCGTCGGAATGTGCCTGTTGATCACTGCCACCCTGATAGTGCGATCCAGATCTATGCATAGACCGAAACCGTCGCACTTGGTCAAAAACAATTCCAACAGCGGTTCTTCGATTGCGTTTTCTACCTCACATCCCGAGATGCCCGCGAATAAAGCAGTCGAGGTGTCGTGCGTTTTACCGCGCGCGATTCACGCGGGCAAATCGGTCGCAATGGCGACCGGTTCTCGACAGTTGGAAGCGATCGTCAAGCCGACGATTCGATCTGAAGTCGACGCCTTGGCCC
>JADMIO010690544.1_pt1 | contig 12554 bp, 8 predicted proteins | sample 8958161 | NCBI WGS metagenome assembly JADMIO01 (sample SAMN16585339, study PRJNA669376) | soil metagenome | isolation source: Crop rotation soil | place: USA: Cullars Rotation, Alabama | collected 2011 | reverse complement strand
TTCCCCCGCCGTGGGATTCAACAATCGACCGGCAGATTGCGAGCCCCAGGCCCAGCCCCTTGGCTTTGGTCGTGAAAAACGACTCGAAAATACGTCCCTTTACTTCAGGAGCAATCCCGCTGCCACTGTCGCAAACCCGCACCTTAACAAATCGCCCAGCGACTTCAGTATGCACCGAAAGGCTTCGATCGGCCGGATCGGTGTTCTCCATGGCGTCCAGCGCATTTTGCAGAAGATTGATCAGCACCTGCTGAATCTGGACGCTGTCGATCGTGACCGACGGCACCTTGGGATCAAGATGCAGTTCGGGCACGACACCGGCATCCTTGAACTCAAAATGCATGAGGTCGACCGAATCCTGCACCAACGCGTTGACGTCGGCCACTTCCTGCTGGGGGGCCTGCTTGCGGATAAATGCCCGAACTCGCCGGACGATCTCCGCCGCCCGCATCGCCTCGCCGCTGATTTCATCCAAATGTTCCGCGATTTGCTGCTTCGATTTTTTGGTTGCCCGTCCCTTCGCGGCCTCCATACAGACGCGGGCGTAGCTCATGATCGCAGTCAATGGCTGATTAAGCTCATGGGCCAGGCTCGACGCCATTTCCCCGACCGACGCCACGCGCGACAGATGCGCAATCGTGGCGCGGTGTTCGTTCTCGGCCTCCTGCATCTGTCTGCGTCGGGTGACATCGCCGATGGTGCCGACGATCCGGATAAGTTTCCCGTCGGCATCGAGATACGACTGCCCGCGACCGGCTATCCAGCGGATTTCTCCATTGGCGTCAATGATTCGATATTCGCCTTCGCAACGCCGACCGGTCGTGGCGGACTCGGTCATCATTTCCAGGAAAGGCTCGCGATCGTCCGGATGCAAGAGCGCTTTAAACGTCGAAAGGTCTTGGGGATCGAGCAAGTTTGAAGGAACGCGTAGCACCAATGCCGCCTCCGGTGAGAAGTGGAGTTGCTGCGTGGCCGCGTTCCACTCCCATGTCGCGATTTCGTTGCCGCTGAGGGTCAGACGCAGGCGCTCTTCGCTCTCGCGCAGCGCCTCCTCCACCCTCCGCGCTTCGCTGACATCGCGGCTGATGCCGATCAATCCCGCGATATTTCCGCTGCCGTCACGATAAGGCGCCTTAGTCGCCTGGAAAACGCAGACATTGTTGTCAGAGAACTTAACGCGTTCCTCGGCGGTAATGGCGCGCTCCGATTCGATCGCCCGGCGATCGTTGTCCCGAATCATTTTTAGATCGTCACCCTGGAAGAAATGACTGTCGTCTTTACCGATAATTTCAGATTCACGCTTGCCCATCAATCGACAAGCCGCCCGATTGACGAAGAGATATCGTCCCTGCAGATCCTTCACGAACACGCTGTCGGTCGTATTGTCGGCCACCGCGTTGAGCAACTCGGAAGTATGCCGGAGTTGGGCGTCGCGCTGCCGGTTCTCGGTGATGTCGATACAAACACCGATTCGCCGCGTGGGATTTAAATATTCCCCCTGCTTTTTGAAATAGGACTGTCCGCTACATGAGAGCCAACGCACCTCTCCGTCAGGCCGGATGATGCGGAACTCAAGTTGAGTATGCCCTTTGCCTTGCGGATCAGTCGCCGCGACCATCTCCCGTCTAAATCGGGGGAAATCGTCGGGGTGAATCATCGCTAAAATATCCTGAAGCTCCAGGGAGACATCCTCCGCTCCCGCCGCGATGCCGCCGATCGTTGCCAACTGCCATGACAACGCGACCTTCTTGTTTACCAGATCAACGTCGTAGGTTCCGATGCGCGCCGCTTCGATAGCGAGTCGCATGCGTTCTTCGCTGACGTGCAGGGCATTGGTCGCGCGGTGTCGATCGGTAATGTCGGAGGAAAAGATGAGCACGCCGTCGGGGACGGGTTGGAACGACAACTGGAATACGGCCGATGCGCCGTCCGCGTATACAAACTCGTTTTCCCAAGCTGCCTGCTTGCGCGTTTCCATTGCGTCGCGGATGTGCTGGAACACCTCAGTATTCTCGATGCCCGGGTAAACCTCGGTCATCTTCCTGCCGATCAATTCCTCCGCCGGCTTGCGGCCGTGGGCGGCGGCGCTGGGGTTGACGTAGGTGTACCGATACTCGAAATCGAGAATCTGGCATCCCTCCATCATACTGTCGAGTGTTTCACGCAGTCGCTCCGAACTTTCCTGGGCGGCTCGGCGCGAGCGGCGGACTTCGGTCGTGTCTACGATCGACGCGATTAACAACGGCGTCTGCCCCTTCGGCTCGTGGGATTCGATCGAGACGATGAACGACAAATCCGGCCCCAATTCCACCTCTGCCCGGATCTTCTCGCCCGCCTGGGCCCTGAGCAGCCGCTCGCGCGTGCCGGCGGTATAGACATGCGGCAAAACCTCGGCGATTTTCTCTCCCACAATATCCCGATCGCCGAGCCCGAAAATCTGCTTGTAGGCATTATTCGCAAAGACGTACCGGTGTTGCGTATCGAGCATTGAGAGACCGACCCGGGCGTTGTCGGTCACGATGCGCAGCACACGATCATTGGCACGAAGTGCTTCATTGCTCGACTCCAACTCGTCCTGGGAAGCCAGGAGTTTTTCGTTGGCGGTTTCCAATTCTTCATTGGTCGAGACCAGCTCTTCGTTGGCGATCGCGAGATCTTCATTGCTCGACTCGAGCTGCTGGACGACATTCTGCAATTCAACCTTGGTTGCCCGAAGTTCTTCCTCAAGGCTTTGAGCGACGCCAACCTCGGACGCCTGAGCAGGGTCTGGCGTCACGGGAGTGTCGTTGCCGGCAGGTTGAATTGCGATCGCAAAAAGCCCGTCATTCTCCTGGGCGTCGCCGATTGCTCCTACTGTTATCTGAACAGATTCATTCTCCGAATCCTTCGCAATTGCGGTCCGTACCACCTTCTGGCGGGTTTGCATCGCCTGGTGGATTGCGACGCGCAATTGATGTTTCAGATCGCTGCCGACCAGATGGAAAAGGTTATTACTAAACGCTCCTGCACTCACTTGAAGGTATTTGGCCAGCGGCCCCGTGGTGTGGAGGATATCGCCCTGGAGGTTGATCATCGCGCACGCGGGCGCAAATTGATCGAGCACGAGCTGTTCAAAAGTCTGACTGATTGACAGCGGCACGGTGGAATTGGGGCCGATGCGTTTGGGTCGGCGGATTGGATGAGAGGCGCGTTGGACATTTCCCACCTCGTGAAACACGGCCTTGATGTTCGGCTCGCGGCGTCGGAAAATGCAGTGCGGCGCGCTCACTTCAGTAAACAATTCCAGATGGTTTGAAATCGTTTCCGACGAACCAAGTACCAGGCAGCCGTCTGCTCTCAAGCTCTGGTGAAAAAGCGGGATGAGTTGTCGCTGTGCTTCGACATCCAGGTAAATAAGCAGGTTGCGACAGGAAATCAGGTCAAGACTGGAAAACGGCGGATCGGTGAGGACATTGTGCGATATGAAGGTGCACATCGAACGGATATCGGAATTGATCTTGTAGCGATCATCCGTGCGGGAGAAAAATCGGCTTAGCCGCTCACGCGAAACCTCCTCGGAGATGCCCGCGGGATAAATCCCGGCGCGGGCAAATGTGAGCACATCGGAATCGATATCTGTCGCGAAGATTTGGACTTGCCTGGTCGCATGGGCGATCTCGAATTGCTCGGCCAGCAGAATTGCGATGGAATAGGCCTCTTCGCCTGTCGCACAACCCGGCACCCAAATTCTTACGGGTGATTCCGCGGGATCGCGATTGACGAGCTTTCCGATCACTTCCTGCGCCAGCAATTCAAACGTCTGTGGTTCACGGAAGAACTCCGTGACGCTGACAACGAGACATTCGAATAGACCCTGCGATTCGGTCGGCTCGCTTTTGAGTAGCTCGATGTATTGGTCAATCGAGGTGATTTTTTTGCATCTCATCCGCCGCTGTATCCGGCGGACGAGCGTGGTTTCCTTGTGGCCTCGAAAATCATGGCCGACGTTTTGCCGGAGGATCTGGCAGATCTCGGCCAGCCGAGACTGGATATTCTGATATTCGAGTTCCAGTTGGTTTTCGATATGCATGATCTCAGCGATAGAGCCTGGAGGCTTTCCTTGGACTGAGCGACCTATGTCCAATCATCCATCAGAAGAGATGTGAATTCAATTGACTATCGCGACGGCTTGATCGGGATGGGCATGGGGATGCCGCGCTCGCTCGCCCGGGTTGCCATATCGGCGATGAACTGCATGTGAGCGGCGGCCTGTACGGAATTGCGATTTTCGGTGGCTTCCTTTTGCTGCTGGGCGCTCATCCCGCTCGGCGGACCGCCGTAAGGAGGGCGGGCCGGGCCGCCGCCCAGCAGCCGTTTAGCGGCCATGGCGAGCATGCGTTTCTGCATCTGGTCGATTTGCTCGTCCAGAAACTTTTTGCGATCCGCCGCCGACTTCAGGCCGAGGTATTTTTGCACGCGCAGGTCCATCGCCGCGCCGCCGATTTGCCGCCGGGCCAATTCTCGTGCTTCCTGGGGGAGCGATTCAAATTGTGCCGGATCGTTGAAGTACGCCGTTTCGAGCTTCTCCACATAGGGACGCTTTTGGTCCAATGAAGACTCGGCAAACGCGCTTGTCGAGGCGTACCGTAATAGCTCCATCGGGGCCGCATCCAAGGGCGGCGGCTTCACCCGGCCAAGCCACCAGGCGCCGGTGCCGACGGCAACCAGCAACGCCGCTACACCTGCGGTGACGATCACGTATGCACGCGTGTGGGATTCAGGCGATTTCATTGCATATCTCCCACGTGCCAGTCCGCAAACAGGTAATTGCACGAGCCCGGCCGTCCCGGCTTGCCGTGGAATGGCGCGTATTCGTGGAACACATAGATTCGATCCAGCGGAATCTTAAACGCATTTGAAATTTGGCTAAATGCGGCCGAATACACTTCATTGCCCTGAAACGCGTTTAATCCCGGATTGTATTGGTAGCTCGCATCAAACGCGTCGTAGTAGTGCTCGACGGCCGGCATTCCGAGCGTGGCGGCCAGATCAGTGGCCGAGAGCATTCGATCGCTGCCGCAACGCCAGACACCGGTCGATTTCTTCACATACGGCTCGAGTGTCTGCACGATTGAGAGCTGTGGTTCGCCCGGGTCGGGCGTCTGCCACGGAAACTGGTTCACACGCGGTAATCGGTCGCGATTGTCGTTGAAATACATCCGCAGGTAGTTATTCACCTGCCCCAGATTGGCCGCACACTTCACCCGCCGGGCCGACTCGCGCGCTTTTCCCATGGTCGGCAGCAGAATGCTGATCAACACGGCGATGATGCCGATCACGACTAGCAACTCAACCAGAGTAAATCCGCGATTTCGATTCATGCGCAAGCCGAGCCTCATATCAGTTATATGTATCACTCCGATTGGAGGTGACAGAAAAAATATTCTAGCAGGAACCGAACCAGATTCTGGCTCGAACGAGCGTAGGCGCAGCAAGTTTCTGCGCTACTTGAAAACGAGCGTGAGTGAGTCGGTTGCGAGGGAGTTGGATCGCGAGCTTTAAAGCACGCGAGTGAAGAGGGAGAGCATCAGGCCCAATGGCCCGACCAGCTCAAGGAGGGGGTGAAGCGTCCGGCCACTAAGGAACCGGCGGCGGCGGAAGAGGATCATGTCGAACTCGTGAAGCGAGATCGAGCGAAGAAGGACAAAGATGAGGCTGTAGCTCGCGAAGAGCGCCGCCGCGATCAATGCCAGCGGCAGATCAAGCCGGCTGATGCGCTGAATGACCAGGACGATCACCAGCAGGCTGACCAGAACGCCGCCCACCTGCAGAGGACGCCGCCATGGCCAATACCAGCCGCCAAGGCGGGCGGTGGAGCGGACAGTTCGCATCAGTCGCGGGAGCAGACCGAAGAAGCGGTCGGTTGAGAGCGCGAAGTAGATTGTCGCGAAGGCGCAAGCGATGGCGGCGGGGGTTTTTTGAGTTAGCAGGAGTGCGATGCTGACGATAGCGGCGATCAGGTGGGTAGTCGTGAGCAGCGTGGCGGTGAAGGTGGTTTCTTCCCATAGCCGGAACGGGAATCGCGGCCGGGGGGACGAAACATAAGCTTGACGTGTCACGGCTGACATGCAGTTTACGCCGGAGACTCCGCAGGTGCGAGATCGAAGCGATTGCGCGTGTGCATCATCCCTGCGAAGACGCGCTCGAGCCGCCGGGCCGTGTGGTTGACCATAAATTTATCGATCACGCGCTGTCGCCCGCGACGCCCCATCTCGGCGGCAATGTCAGGATTATTGAGCAGATACGCGATCGAATTGGCCATCGCGGTTGCGTCGTTCATGGGAACGAGCATTCCGGTGTGCGTATTCTCGACAATCTCCGGAATCCCACCGCCATTGGTGGCAATTAGCGGCTTTCCGGCCGACATGGCCTCGATCACCACCTGCCCGAAGGGCTCGCCGGTGGTGGAGGCGTGAACGAGAATCGTCAGTTGGCCAATGAGCTCACGTACATCGGACCGAAAGCCGGTGAACTCGACGCAGTCGTCAAGCTGCAAATCGTGACAGAGCTTCCGCACATGTGCGTCGTATTCTGATTCTTGGAAAAGCGCCGAGCCGATGATTTGAAACCGGGCGGACGGAAACTGATGGCGAATTTTCGAGATCGCGCGAAGAAAAACGTCCTGCCCCTTCCACTTGGTGATCCTACCCACAAGCCCGATGAGCGGCCGTGAGGGATCGCTGGTCGATGGGCAGGTCGGCAGGGTGGTGCCGTCGTGGACGACGATATATTTTGACAGGACTTCGCTCGGATCGGTGGGCGGATCTTTGAAGAGCGTGAGAAGTGTTGCGTGCGAATTGGTGACGACTCGGCTTGGCAAATATCGGCACAGTACCCGAAATACGCGGACGACCGTTCCCGGCAGGTATTCCGGCACGATGCGATCGCGCACATGCCACACCACCGGCTTGCGAATCAAGCGCGCGGCGACGCCGCCGATGAGGTCGGATTTCAGCGAGTTGGTGTGGATGAGCCGGACGTTGAGCCGGCCAAGGAGTGCGCAGAGGCGGTAGACGAACGTTACCGCTTGCCAGACGGCGCCCAGCTTGAGAATCGAGCCGACGCCGAGCGAATCTTTGCGAGCCTGAATGACACTCGCCGAGAGGGGGAGGATGTGACACTCGACACCGGCTTCCTTCAGAAGCGGAACGAGTGGGCCGTCGGCAAAGAGCACGACGACGGGATCGATCCTTTTGCGATCGATGACTTCGAGCAGCCGCAGCAGCGCGATTTCGCCGCCGCCGAGGGCCGCAGTGTGGTCAAGAAATGCAACACGGACGGGCACGCCATTGTCGGACATATCACTCACCGCGCTACGGATCCGATGGGAACGAGTTCGCGGTAGACATCATACATCCGCTCGGCCACGCGTTGCCACGTGTAGCTTTGCTCGACCTCGCGCCGGCCGGTAAGGCCCATCTCGCGGCAACGCTCGGGGTCTTTTGCGAGCGTGAGAATCACGTCGGCGATCGCCTGCGGATCGCGCTCGGGGAACGTGAGACCTCCTTCGCCGATGACATCGGGAATGGCGCCCGAGGTCGATCCAATCACCGGAACGCAGCACGCGTGTGCCTCGATGATCACCCGGCCAAATTGTTCCTTCCACGAAGGGGTCGTACGAGACGGAAGTGCGAAGACGTCCATCGCATTAAACACTTCGGGCAACTCTTCGAGAGGACGGGGAGGAACGAATCGCACATGATCCGCGATCCCAAGTTCCTTTACCTTTGCTTCCAGCGCCGGCTGGAATGGGCCGCCTCCGACGAAGATTAGATTGATAGGCAACTGCGGATCGGTTTTGCCAACCAGTGCGATAGCGTTGACGAGGTCTTCCAATCCCTTCTCTTCAATCATTCGCCCGGCGTATCCGACGACAAATCCGCTCACGCCAAGCTTGGCGCGGCATGCGTCGCGGTCCATCGGATGAAAGAGCTCGGCATCGGCCGCGTTGGGGACCACGCGCGCCGGGCCTTTGAAGCCTTTCTGACGCGAGACTTCCATCGCCTCGCGGCTTCTGGCCACAACAAAATCAGCCTGAGAGAGCGAATACTTCCTGAACTTCTCGAACGGAATCGGCAGGCCCTTATTCAGGTTTTGCTCTGTCTCACTGATGATCTTGGCGTTTGGGAGGATTCGCTTCCGCAGCCAGCAGGCGTGAGCGCTTACCAGTCCCCACGGCTCTTCCCAGATATCAATGATGTCTGGTTTGAACTCGCGCAAGGTTTTGGCGAGGTTTGGGTAGTGATGCAGATACCGCTTAAAAGGCCCAATATATGGCCAGCGGACTTTGCCGATCTCGAGCTCGAAATCGTCATTTCCAGGTTCATCGACATCGCGCCAGCTGCCGTCGTCGTTCTGCCAGCGATCGGGGACGAGAACGCGCAGTTGGACGTCCGGCAACCGGCCGAGGTAACGCGCCTTGGGCTGCCCCATGGCGCGCGACCGGCAGGTATGAGAAATCAGCAGCACGCGCAGCGGCGTATGGGCCGCAGCGGCGGCTGGCTCCGGTTGTTGATGCTGGTCAATTGGCTCCAGCACAGCGGTAGTACGACCCGCACTCATACAACTCCCTTCACCTTTCCACATTTCGATAAACCCTTTCCCGCGACTTGCCTACACGCCGACCGGCACGCGGTCTTCTGAGCGATTGCTTGCTGAAGAAGCACCGTCTTCGCGCCACAGCAGCGGATGGATCTTATCGTTGTTCAATACGTCGCCGACCTTCAATGTCTTGAAGTAATCGTCCGGCAACACGTCCTTGCGGCCGTTGAACGTCGAGCCGTCGGGCATGAAGGCAACCGCATAGGCGCGCCGCGGCTTGTTGGTCATGTTGACGCCCGCGCCGTGTGCGGTGAGTCCGTTGTGGAAAGCCACGGAACCGGCCTTAACGGGAGCCGCCGCCGGATCGATCTTCGCCCAGTCTGGGTAGAGCTTCAGCAAGCCGGCGAAGTTTTCGCCGATGTTGAGGTTCTTGGTGTGCGAAGCCGACTTATGGCTGGTGGGGATGTAGTTCATGCAGCCATTGCTGAGCGTGGCGTCATCGAGTGCTACCCACATGGTCATCGCCTGGTGCGAATGGAACGCCCAGTAGGGGTTGTCCAAATGCCACGCAGTCGGGTTGCCGTAGGCCTGTTTGAACAGGGCCTGATCGTGATAGAGGCGAATCCCTTTTACGCCTGCGAGCGACGCGGCCACTTTTCCGAGGCGCTCGTTGAAGATCAGGTTGCCGAGAGTCGGGTCTTCCTTCGCGAGGTGGATGACCTGCGTGTAGACCTGGGCGTAATAGCTTTCCGGGTTGCCCTGGTTGCTGTTGAGCGTGCCGCCGAAGCCTTCGGGAACGAGCTTGGAGCCGAGGACCTTGCGGGCCAAATTGCGGACATTCTGAATGCCCTTGTCGCCCAAAACCGCCTTGGCGGGCTTCTTGAAGCGATCGGCGAATGATTTTTTCACTTCGCCGGTCTTTAAGCCTTCAGAGATCTTTGCGAGCCGGCGCTTCACTGCGGCGTCGGCCGAGTCGCGCCATTGGCGGAGTTCGTCCGGCGTGAGGAAGTCATCGACGACGACGAAGCCGTAGGTCTGGTAGTGCTCGATTTGTTCGGGGGTTACATGGTCCAGCATAGAAGTGTCTCCAAAAGAGTTTTTAGTTCAGGTAAGTGTGATTTGAATTGTTAAACGGACGCCGTCGCCTTCGCCGATTCCGAGGGCGCGCGAGTTGCGTCCCATGTCGCCAGGATCTGGCAGTAATACTCAGATTCTTCGACGGCCTTGTTTGGATGATCGCTCGTCGCACAGAAATAGCCGGCTTCGTTCAAAAGCTGGGCACACTTCATGTGCTCGCCGTGCGTGTCCAGGATGATGGTCGGATGGTTCTTACGAAGGGTCTTGTACATGCCCTTGAGCACGTCCACTTCAGCACCCTCGACGTCGATTTTCACGGCATCGGGTGCGCGGAAGCCTTCGTGTTCGATCAGATCATCAACGCTGGCCGTGCGGACTTCGATGATGGTGGCGCCTTCGCGGTTCATCCCCGACTCGATCAGCGTCGATTGCGACGCGATTGCCTGCACGGCGAACTTGGCGGTGCCGGGCTTGTCGGAGATCGCCATCTGCACGACCTTGGTCTGCGTGAAGTTGTTGGACTGCACGTTGTGCTCGGTCGCCTGCGTGTGCTTGGGAACCGGGTCAAACGAGTAGACCTGACCGCGCGGGCCCACCATGCGTGAGCCGAGCACCGTCATGAAGCCGACATTACAGCCGATATCCCAGAAACAGGTGCCGGATCGGATGTGCGCCTTCATGGCCGCCTGCGTTTCCGGCTCGCTGGTTCCAGTGACATAACCGAAGTTGGATTCGCCGGGGTGGAACTTAAGCCCGGCGCCTTCTCCCTGCTGAATGATCAGGTCGCCGCCCTGAACGAGTCGACGGCAGCCCACGACCCATCGGTGAAGCATGGGCGATTTCGCCTGCATCATACCGATGCGCTTGATCAGACCGCGGGGCAACATCCCGACGATCGCAACGACTATTCTGGACACCATACGTTCGCCTCTTTCTTAAGAAGAAGTTTTTAATTCGGCAGTCGGTTCGAAACCTGATTCAACTCAATGCGCTGCGATACACACCAGCAGTCGCGGCGGCCATTTTTTGGACGGTAAAGTGCTTTTCGAATCGTTCGCGCCCTGCGCGGCCCATCTGCTCGGCGCGGGCCGGATCGGACAATATTTCTTCGATCGCGGCGGCCATATCTTGCGCGGACCGCGGGGGCACGAGCAGCCCGCCGACATTGTGCTCGACGATCTCCAACGGCCCGCCGGCTGCGGTCGCGACAATCGGGCGGCCGAGCGCCATCGCTTCAAGCAGGACGAGCCCAAACGGTTCATTCAAGCTTGGCAACACAAACACGTCGGCGGCCTGCATGATCGCGGTGACGTCATCGCGGAAGCCAAGCAGCCGCACGCAGTCGCCAATGCCGAGTTTCTCGACCAGTGCGTCCAGCTCCGCATGCAACTGGCCTTCACCGGCGATGAGGCAGCGGATGGACGGGAAGACCTCGCGGAGCTGCGCGATTGCGTTGATCAGCGTGCCGACATCTTTTTCAGGAACCAGCCGCGTGGCCGCGACGATGAGTGGTGCGCTGGGGACCACATCAAACTCGGCTCGCATGCGATCGCGCGGCGGCAGCACTTTCGGGTCGGGTTCGACGATTCCGTTGGCGACGATGGAGATTTTCTTCTGCTGCGATTCGCCGCGCTCCACCATGCCGCGCTCGACGGCGCGGGAGATCGCGATCACGCGGTCGGTATGTTTTGAAACCCACTTGTGCAGCACTCGACCGATCAATCCCTTAATGCCGCGTCGGGTGGATCGGGTCGGCGTGATGAAATGCTGGGTGGTGACGTGGACGCCTTCGCGGCTCCGCGACACCGCGGCGGCCGCGAGAAGGGCGGTGCGCCCGTTATGACTGTGGATTACGTTGATCGCATTGCTTGCCAGCATGCCGCGCAAGGTGCGGATCGCAGCGCGGTCAATCATTCCCTGCTTGGCGATCGGTGTGACGGGGATGCCTTCTTCGGCCGCGCGGAGGGCCAGCGGCGACGGAACCGGGCACGCGATGCCGACGCCGATCTCCTGCAGTCGCAGCCCTCGGGCCAGATCGAGCATATGCCGCTCGGTGCCGGCGAAGGCGTCGGAATCGGTGAAGAGCAACACGCGCGGCGAGCCCGGCGCGGTTGATGTCGTGGCCGGGGTGGGCACGGCGGCGACGGTCGTCATCTCGGGAGGATTTTTAACGGAAAGACTCATGGTTTACACAGCAACCAGTTGGGCTGAAGTCGCGCTCATCGCACGCCGCGATTGCCCGGCGTATTTCAGCAGGATGTCCTCGTATCGCTTCATCACATTCGTCCAGCGGAATGGTTCAACGCTCGCCGGCGCCGCGAGGCTCATGCGTTCTCGCGTATCCGCATCCGCCATCTTCGTCAGCGCGGCCGCCAGCTCGTCGGCGCTTTGCGGATCGGTGATGAGCAATCCGTTCACATTGTCCTGCATTGCGTCATGGGCACCCGGCACGCGCGTCGTGATTACCGGAAGCCCGCTCGCCAGCGATTCGAGAATTGCGAGGCAGAAAGCTTCGTACTGCGTCGGCAGCACAAAGATGTCCGCGGCCGCATGGAAACCCGCGACATCACTTGTTGGCCCGCAGGCTACGACGCGATCTTGAAGCCCGGCGGCTTCGGCAGGTTTCATGACGTCTTCATCAGACACGCGCCCGATCACCAGCAGCTTCATCTTTGACTGCATAACCGGCGGCAGCTTCTTCATCGCGTCGAGAATGACGGGATAACCTTTGCGCTGCAGCTCATTAGCCACCAGCAGCAGGACGATTTCATCGGGCTTGATGCCGAGCTTCTGCCGCATCTCTTCGCGGCGGGCTTGCCGGTGCTCCGGCGTAAATGCGTGCCTTTCCAGCACAGTGGGATCCGAAGCTTGGAATTCACGTGACTTGAAGTCGCGGC
>JADMIO010909366.1_pt1 | contig 12555 bp, 7 predicted proteins | sample 8958161 | NCBI WGS metagenome assembly JADMIO01 (sample SAMN16585339, study PRJNA669376) | soil metagenome | isolation source: Crop rotation soil | place: USA: Cullars Rotation, Alabama | collected 2011 | reverse complement strand
CGAGCCACAACGAGCCGCAGCTCCTCGAGCTCAAGACGGGCGCGGCGCGGATGATCGCGCGGGCTCACGCGCGCGGCGGTGCGGAGCTCACCTTCCAGTCCGTGGCCCTGGAGTTCGACGACCGGGAGATGTTCCGTTCGCGCTGCCTCCTGCTCTACGGGCCGGTGCGCCGCGTCGACGAGCTGGTCGGCGAAGGCGACGCCCTCGTCGCCAAGATCACGGAGCAGCTCCGGGACGATCTCTCCGAGCTCCTCGTGGAGGGCACCACCTGGCCGGAGCGGCTGCTCATCGCCCGCGTCGCCGAGATGCTGGCGAACGACTCGGGGGAGCGGTCGCTCGAGAACTGGAACTCGATCGGCCGGCAGGTCGAGGCCGCGCGGAAGGCGCTTCGCGGCGTCGGCGACGAGACCGTTGCGCGCGTGGAGCGCGCGGTCACCGAATACTACGACCAGCTCGGCCAGGAAGGGCTCGTCGACGAACAGCTCGCGGTCGGGGGCGACCCGGGGCCGAGCCGGTCGCTGGGCGCCGCGCTCGCGCTCCTCCTGCCCCTCGCCCTGGTGGGGATGGTGCTCTACGCCGTCCCCTACCAGCTCCCGCGCTTCGTCGCGCGCCGCGCCAAGGACGATCGCGACGAGGTCTCCACGCTCAAGCTGGCGACCGGGATGGTCGTCTATCCGGTCTGGTCCGCCGCCCTCATCGCCACGGCGTTCGCGACGTTGCCGCTCCCGGCTGCGCTGGCAGCCGCCGCCATTGCACTGGTGAGCCCGTTCGCGACGCTCGCGTGGCTCGACGTGACCCCTCGCCTGCGTCGCTCGGTTCGATTCGCGTCGCGCAGCGCGCGCATCGAGGAGCTCCGCAGGAAGCGATCCGAAGCGCTCGCCCTGATCCAGGCGACGCGCGAGAAGCTGCGGCTCTAGCCCCTCGGCACGATCGCGCTCAACAGGCGCCCGCTCTTGGGGCCGTCGCGTCGATAGGAGTGAAAGAGCTCGCCCGCGCAGATCGTGCAGCCGAGGACGTCATCCACGGCCGCAGGCGCCACGCCCTCGGCCTCCGCCTGCGCGCGGACGATCATCCTGAGATCCACGCGGCGCTTGGTGCCGCCGGCGTCCACGACCGCGCGCTCGCCTGCCGAGGAGCAGGCCGCGAGCTGGGCAGACACGTCCGCCCCCACCTCGAAGCAACAGGCCTGGACATGGGGCCCGATGGCGACGACCAGATCGCCGCGAGCGCCCGTCATCTCGCGGAGGGCGGCGATGCCCGCCGCGGTCGCGTTCGCCATGGTGCCGCGCCAGCCGCTGTGAACGGCCGCCACGGCGCCGCTCGCGCGATCGCCGACGAGGACCGGCACGCAGTCGGCCGACCGAACCCCGCAGGCGACGCCGGGCACCGAGGAGAGCGTGATGTCGCCTTCGCTCCGGAGCACCGCCGACCGATCGTCGCCGGCCCCGATCGCGCGCGACGCGACGCCGTGCACCTGACTCAGGAAGTACACGTGGTGCGCCTCGACGCCCAGCACGCGCGCCGCGCGGGCCAGGTTCTCCGCCACCCGCTCCGGCGCATCTCCCGTGTTCGCCGCGAAGTTCAGGCTCTCCCACGGCGGCGGGCTCACGCCTCCCCGCCGCGTGAAGAAGGCGTGCCGAAAGCCGGCCGAGGTCAGGAGGGCGCTCGTGAGGGCCGTCGCGTCGGGCATCTGAGCAGCCCCGAATAGCCCCCTTTTGCGCCGGTGCCTAGAACCCCAGGGTCAGACCGAGCCGCGCGATCGCGCCCGAGGGCCTGAGGTCGGGCAGCGCGATCGGCGAAAAGTCTCGCGGATCGTCCACCTCCTGGCTGGGCGCGAAGCGCATCGGCGTCGAGCCCGCGAAGCCGTACCCGGCTTCGGCCACGAGCCAGAGCCGCGCCCACGACTGCGGTTTTCCGGCCAGCAGCAAGCGCCCGCCCGCCGTGGCGTCGAGGCCCCACGTCCACTCGTTCGCCTCGATCGGCCGGTCGACGACGAGCGCGTCCTCGATCGTCGCGTGCACGTAAACCGCGACCGGGGCGGCCTTCACGAACCCGATCAGGCGCGGCGCCAGGGCGAAGCGAGCCTCGAGCCCGCCCGAGAAGCGGTGCAGGAAGATGGACGAGACCGTCCCTCGAGCCTGCGCGCTCCGGCCGCCCCCGTCCCACTCGGCGGCGAGGGCGAGCGAGAAACGCCCCGCTCTGAGGAGCTCGAGGCCCCCCGTCAGGGCGATCTGACCGAGCACGTCGTTCGAGGCGTAGGGCCCGAAGCCGGTGTCGGGCATGAACATCATGCGGACGCCGAGCCCGAGCTCGACGTCGCGCTTCCACCTCGGCGGAGGCTCGGCCTCGGCGCGGTCGGCCCCGCTGCCGCCGCCGCGGATCGCGTCTTCGCGCGCCTGCGGGGGGACCGCGGAAGCCACCGCCGTCCACCCGAGGGCGGCCGCGAGCACACTGGCAAAGACGAAGGAAGAACCGGACCGCTTCATCGCAAGCCTCCAAGGAGAATGCCGGCGTACTCGACCGCGTTGTCGAGCGACGGATCCTCGCCGTCGAGGATCGTGAGCCCGAGCGTGCCGACCGGATGCACGGCCACGAGCGCCCGACCGCCGCCCTGGCGCGCGATGTCGAGCGCCGGTTGCACGCGGTTCTGCAGCGCCAAGTTCACCGGGTGCAGCGTGGCGAGGTCGAGCTGGGCCACGCCATACACCCCGGGCGCGACCATCCAGGCGTGCCTTCCGCTGGGCGCGATCGAGACCTCGGTGCCGGAGTCGGCGACGATCGGTGCCGCCGTCCTCGTCAACAGATCGAGGACCACGAAGCTCGTGCCGTCGGAAGAACCGAGCAGCTTCAGGCGCTCGTTGGGGATGGGTACGTCGTGCACCGTCGAGATCGGCGCGCCGAGGTCGAGCCTGTCGACGCTCTTGTAGGGCTTTCCCACCGAAGACCCGAGGGACACGAAGGCGATGCTCGGGCTCTCGGTCGACCAGACCAGCGCGACGTCGGCCCCGTTCACCGCGCCCACCACGTCGGTCACGATCGACAGCCGGTCGAAGGGCGCTCCGAGCGCGACCTCGCTCGAGATGCCCGTCTTCGGATCGATGAGGGTGAGCAGCTCGCGCGAGGGGACGAGGGCGGCGAGGCGGAGCCCGCCGTCCGTCTTGACGAACCCGACGTCGGTTGGCGTCCCTCCCACGAAGACCTCGTTCGGTGTCGGCCGAAACCCGTGGGCGCTTCCATCGGAGGGCTCCATGTCCACGATCACCACGCTGGACTCCCCGTCGAGCCGGACCGCCAGGCGCGCGTCGTCGTTCCCCTCGGGATCCCCGCTGGAAATGACGACCTGCGCGGGCGCCCGCGGCACGCCCGTCGAGGAGAGGCGCACGGTGATGTCGCCGCTCTCGAGGTCGAGCAGATCGAGGATCGCGATGTCGCGGTCCGTCTCCACCACGAGGAGCCGCGAGGAGCCCTGGGGCAGCTCGAGGGAGGGCGTGAACGTGAAGCGCTGCGGTCTGCCCCCGAAGCTCCTCAGCGTGAGCGGAACGGGCGCGCGCGCGCCGCCGCTCCGGAGGTCGACGACCACGAGCTCGTTCGGGTTCTCGACGAAGCCTCCGTCGGTGTCGTTCGCGTACAGCACGGCGAACTCCCCCTGGGGATCGACCGCGAGCCCGCTCAGCGGGGTGGAGAGCGTGTACCTCGTCTCGAAGGCGGGCGAGGTCGTTCCGGCGATGACCGTGAGAGACGGGGGCTGATCCAGGACCGATGCCTGGGGAGCATCTCCGGCCGACAACACGAGGAGCCGCTTTCTGTCGGCGGTGGCGCTGGCGGTGCGGAACCCGCGCCCGATGGGGACGGAGACGGGCTGGATGCCGAGGTCCTGATCGACCGCGACGAGGAGCGCCCGGTCGGCGTTGGTGTCGACGATCGCGGCAGCTCCCTCGAGCTCGAACGACGGAGGAGAGCCGACCGGGGCGTCCCAGATCTCGTCGCGGTCCGCGCAACCCGCAACCTCTACCGCGAAGGCCGCGGCGACGATCAGACCAAACGACCTTCTCATGGCTCACTCCCGTCCACGACCTGAGCGGCGAGCTCGAAGCCGGTGAGCGTCCGCGCTTCCCCGCTGTCGAGGTCCACGAACGTGATCCTTCCTTCCGGGTGCTTCTGCGCGACGTAGCCCCGGTTCTCCCCCGCCACGATCCCCGTGGCGATCGGCATGCTGGCGAGGGGCAACGTCGTCACCTTGAGCGAGGGCATCTCCGCGATGTGCAGCTCGAACAGCCCCGAGGCCTCGTCGCCCGTGGCGAGGAGGGCTCGCTTGCCCTCGGGCGCGAGCGCGATCGCCGTCAAGGGCGCCCGCACACCCACGATCTTGGCGGGCAGCTCGAGCGCCACAGGGACCAGGCTGAACGCCGCCGCGTACGGCGACACGGCGCCCGTCTCCGGATCGGGGGGGAGCGAGTCGTGCATCACGACGGCGTGCTTCGCGTCCGCCATCGGAAAGACCGACGCCACCGGGGCGCGCAGCAAGATCGAGCTCGGCGAGGGCGCCGAGGCCGCGATGTCGATCAGCGTCAGCACCGGGTTCGGCTTGGCGTTCGTGTAGAAGAAGGCCCTCGAGCTCTTCTCGGCGAGCGATGTCGATCCCACGGTCGCGGCGTCGACCTGGATCAGCGAAAGATTCGCGGGGTCGTGGAGGATGCCCGGGATCGGGAGGAGCGCGATCTGCGACGTCGACCGGAGCACCGCGACCGCGGTCGCGCCGTCGGCCGAGAGGTCCATGTCGGTCGCGTCGGCAGGGAGCGCGATGTCGGTCCGCGACGCGTCGACGAGCGAGAAGATCGAGAGGTTCGCCTCCCCGTCGCGCCGCACGATCGCGTAGTTTCCGTCGGGCGTGATGGCGACGTCGCGCGTCCCGTTGGGATCGAGCGGGTCGTCGGAGAGCTGCACGTTCTTCACCACCGTGGGACCGTCCGGCTCGAGCAACGACACGACGCTGATCCCGTCCTGCGTGACGGCGAACGCCCGGGTCGAGGCCGCATCGAACGCGAGCGCGACCGGCCGGTACCCGACGTTGAGCTCGAACGACTCCCCCTCGTGCGCGAGGTCGAGGACGGTGAGCTCCTGATATCCGTCGAGCGGATCGGCATCCGGGACGAGGCGCGCGTCGCTCCACGCGATCGCCCAGCGTCCCTTCGTCGAGACGGCCCACGCGTTTCCCGACGAGGGGACCGAGTACGAGGCTGCGCTCACCGTCCCTTCGCGGGCGCGGAGGACGGTCGCGTCGAGAGAGAGCACGTTGAGGACGACCGCGACGTCGTCCGTCTCGTCGGGCACCGCGGCGAGGTAGGTGGGCGCGTTCCCGGCCTCCACCAGCCGGATCTGGAGGGTGGACGCGTCGATGTATGCGACGCGACCGCTCGCCGGATTGGCCACCCACACGTACCTCCCGGTCGCGACCGGGGCCGTGTAGGTCGCCTCGTCCTCGTGCTCGGGCGGCGCGCCGCCTCCGCCGCAGGTCGAGCTGCCGCAGCCTCCGCACGTCGCGGCGCCGCAGGTGCTCGAACCGCAGCTGGAGCCGGACCCCGAGCCGGCGCTTTCACCGCCGTCGCTGCACCCGATCGACACCAGGCTCGTGGTGAGCGCACCCGTGGTGATGAGAAGCGACCCGAGGACGACGCCCAGTTCGTTTTTCATAAGGCAGAAGGAAGAGGCACCGAACAGCCGGCGCCAGCAACGCGGTTCGCTCAAGCATCGTGTATGCCACCGCTGTCAATTTCTTGCGTTCGAGGAAGCCGCGACGAGAATCGCCGTGGGTTTTCGCGAGCGGCTCTCATGGTCGCTGAGCGGTCACGAGCGCCGACCGTGACATCGGTGTCAGCCAAGATTTCGGTCGCCGAGCTCCGCGGACGCTGCGTCGGACCTCACACGGCGCCGCGACAACGCCCTATTTTCACGCCGATTCGGCCGAACAATCGGTGGATCTCCGACACGTAGACGATTGTCCCTCGACGCGTGCTAATTTCTCCGGCCGTGGCGGCGCAAGACCCGAACATCGGCCGAGACCTGCTCGACGGCCAGTTCCAGATCTTGCAGAAGATCGGCTCCGGGGGGATGGGCGCGGTCTACAAGGCCGCCCAGCCGGCGATGAACCGCATGGTGGCGGTCAAGATCCTCCACCCGAAGCTCGCCAACAGGAAGGATCTGGTCTCTCGTTTCCGCCGCGAGGCGCGGGCGATGAGCCACCTCACGCACCCGAACACGGTGAAGGTCTACCTCTACGGGGAGCTCGAGGACGGCTCGCTCTACATCGTCATGGAGCACCTGGAGGGCAAGAACCTGAACCAGGTGGTCCGGAAAGAGGGCCCGCTCCCCTGCGAGCGCGCGATACCGGTGCTCATCCAGGTTTGCGGCGCACTCCAGGAAGCCCATCTCCAGGGGATCGTCCATCGCGACCTCAAGCCCGAAAACATCTTCCTGTCGACCAACGGCGGCCTGAAGGACTATCCGAAGGTGCTCGACTTCGGCCTCGCCAAGGTCACCGAGCGCGAGCTCCGGCCGGGGTCGATCATGCTCACCCAGGAGGGCATGGTCTTCGGCACCCCGGAGTTCATGTCGCCCGAGCAGGCGCAGGGAAAGACGCTCGACGCGCGGAGCGACATCTACTCCCTGGCGACCATCCTGTACGAGGTGCTCACCGGCAAGCTCCCGTTCGATGCCCGCACGCCCATGGAATACATCCAGTTCCACGTGACCAAGCCGCCCATTCCGCTCGGCGAGCGCGTCCCCGGGAAGAGCTTTCCGGAGGGCCTCAACACGGTGCTGCAGAAGGCGCTCGAGAAGAAGCCGGAGAACCGCTACGCGACCGCGTCCGACTTTGCCGATGCGCTCAAGCCCTACGCCGGGATGGCCGGCAAGGGCTACACGGCGATGATGCCCAAGGGCACGACGGAGGCGCTGAATCAGGCCATCCAGGCGGCCAAGGACGGCGCCGGGAACGAGGGCGGGGCGGCGGCGGAAGCCCCCGGTTCCGGGGGCGCCAAGCCTGCTTCGGCGAAGGCGAACCCGCAGCACACGGTGCGGATGGCGCCGAACATGCTGAGCACCACGCCCGAGGGGCAGGTGCCCGCGCTGCTCCTCCGCAAGAGGAACCAGGGACCGACCTCTCCGGCGATGCTGCTCGGCATCGCCGCGGGGTGTCTCGTCGCCGGAATCCTGATTACGATCCTGGCGATGAAGCTCTTCGGCTGACAAGCATCCGGGATGCGAACGTGGCAGAGAGCGGATGACGGGTGGGAGGCCACGCGTTCCCCGGATTGCTATGGCGGAGAAACCGACGAGCGAAGGTGAACCGGAGCCGAGGAAATCGGACGCGGGTGCCCCTCCGGCGGCTGCGGCTCGCCCGACGCCGCTCTCGCGTCTCCTCTGGTGGGGGAAGCGGGTCGGCGCCGCGCTCGCGGTCCTCGCTCTCCTCGCCGTGCTCGGGTTCTGGCAGACGATCCGGCACTACGAGGCCGACCTCCCCTCGATCGACGACCTGAAGAGGTACAACCCACCGCAGGTCACCCGTGTGCTCGCGCGCGACGGGACGCTGCTGGGTGAGCTCTTCGTCGAGCGGCGCACATTGGTACCGATCGCGGCGATCCCGAACGAGATGAAGCTCGCCGCCCTGGCGGCCGAGGACGCGAACTTCTACGAGCACGACGGGCTCAACTACCTCGGGATGGTGCGCGCCATCCTGGTGAACCTCCGCTCGACGCGCGCCCGGCAGGGCGGCAGCACGATCACCCAGCAGGTGGTGAAGAACGTCCTCCTCACGCCCGAGAAGACGTTCGATCGGAAGATGCGCGAGGCGATCCTCGCGCACCGGATCGAGCGGGAGCTGAAGAAGGACGAGATCCTCGAGCTCTACCTGAATCACATCTATTTCGGGCACGGCCGCTACGGCGTGGAGGAGGCCGCGCGCTTCTACTTCGGCAAGAGCGTCCGCGAGGTGACGCTGGCGGAGGCGACCATCCTCGCGGGCATCGTGAAGGGCCCGGGCGTTTACTCGCCGCGGGTCGACATGGGCCGCGCGAAGGAGCGACAGCGCTTCGTCCTCGGACAGATGGGGCTCAAGGGCTTCGCCACGGCCGCGCAGATCGAGGCCGCGCAGGGCGCGAAGATCGTCCTCGCTCAGGAGTCCGAGCCGGTGAGCGAGCTCGCCCCCGAGGTCGTCGAGGAGGTGAAGAGGACGCTCCGCGAGCGGGTCGGGCCGTCGGCGGAGCAGGGCGGGTACACGATCACGACCACGATCGACCCCGCGCTCGAGGCGGCGGCGCGCGCGGCCGTGCGCAGGAACGCCGACGAGTACGCCAAGCGGCGAAAGGTCGTCGCGCCGCTCAAGAAGGCGAAGAAGGAGCCGGCCCCCTTCGAGGGGACCCCCAGCGGCCACCGCGCCTACAACGCCGTCGTCACCGGCGCCGACGACGCTCACAACACGCTGGAGGTGCGCGTCGGCAACGTGACGGGCACCGTCGATCTGAGCCAGGCGGTCCGCTACAACCCCGACGGGCTCGGCGCCAGCCAGTTCGCCGAGATCGGGAAGGTCGTCCGCGTGAAGCTCGCGGCCCCCTCGGCCGGCGCGTCGGCTGCCGGCTCGAGGCCCCGCTTCATGCTCGAGCTCGGTCCGGAGGGCGCGCTGGTGGCCATCGACGTCCGCACGCGGGAGATCCTCGCACTCGTGGGGAGCTACGAGGGCACGCGCGGCGGGCTGGACCGGGCCACCTTCGCTCGCCGGCAGCCGGGCTCGACCTTCAAGGCCTTCGTGTACGGTTACGCCATCCACGCTCGCCAGATGACGCCGGCCTCGATCGTCGAGACGAACAAGAGTGCCCTCAAGGGGTACAAGCCCGACAACTACGACGAGGGCGAAGGGAAGTCGCCCAAGCGGCTTCGCGACGCCGTGGCGCAGAGCGTGAACGTCGCCGCGGTGTGGACGATGGAGCGCGTCGGCGCATCGAACGTCGCGGCGTGGGCGCACTCGCTGGGCATCGAGTCGAAGCTCGGCGCCGACCTGTCGCTCGCCCTCGGCTCGTACGAGGTCACCCCGCGCGAGATGGCGACGGCGTACGCCACGCTCGCCACCGGCGGCGTGTACGAGCAGCCCATCCTCATCAAGAAGATCGTGGGTCCGAACGGCGTCGAGGTGGAGCTCGCGCCCCGGCCGCCGAGCCGCCGCGTGATGGAGCCGGCGGAGGCGTACATCGTGACGAGCCTCCTCTCGTCGGTCGTGCGCGACGGGACGGGCAAGCGCGCGAAGACGCTCGGGCGCCCCATCGCGGGCAAGACGGGGACGTCCAACCAGGCGAAGGACGCCTGGTTCGTCGGCTATTCGACCGACATCGCGTGCTCCGTGTGGACCGGGTTCGACGACCCGACGCCGCTCGGCGCCGCCGAAGCGGGGGCCACCGCGGCGCTGCCTGCCTTCATCGATTTCATGCGCGAGGCCCACAAGAAGAAGAGCCCCGCCGATTTCCCGGTCCCCGCTGGCATCGTACACGTGACGATCGATCCCGCGTCCGGCCTGCGCGCGCCGCCGGATCAGACGGACGCGATGGACGAGGTCTTCCTCGCCGGGACCGAACCGACCGAGGTGGCGAAGCCCGACGCGGGCGCGGATCCCTCCGGCCCCGATGCCGACGCGGGAGCGCCGGAGACCGGTCAGGCTCAGTCGGTCAAGGTCGCGCCACAGGCCGAAGCCCCTCCGCCATTTTGAGCGCTTGCACGCGCGGTCGAGCGGACGCGATAATCGCCTGACTGCAGTTTTTCTTCCCACACCCGAGGGGGTCTCATGCGCCTTGTCTTGCTCCCCGCGACGGCCTTCGCGGTCTTCGTGGCGGCTGCGTGCGGAAGCGACTTCACCGCCAACACCAGCGGGGAGGGAGGTTCGGCGGGAACCACGGGGAACGCGGGGAACGCGGCCTCGGGCGGTGACGGCGGCGCGACGGGCGGAACCGGAGGTACCGGTGGTGACGGCGGGGCCGGCGCGCAAGGCGGCACCGGCGGAGATGGAGGCTCGGGGGCGCAGGGCGGCTCCGGTGGGACCGGTGGAAACCCCTGCACGGACGCCGATTTCGACGGAGTCACGAACTGCAACGGCGACTGCGACGACTCCGATCCGACGGTGTTCCCGGGCAACCCGGAGGTGTGCGGCGACGGCAAGGACAACGACTGCAACGGAACCGTCGACGACATCTGCGGCGGCATCGGGACGTTCGTGTCGGAGAACGGGCTCGACTCGAACCCCGGAACCCAGGCGCTCCCCGTGAGGAGCATCAGCAAGGGGATCTACAACGCGCAGATCATCGGGCAAGGCGTCGACGTCTACGTGGCCGAGGGGCACTACCCGGAGAGCGTGGTGATGGATGAGGGCATCTCGCTGCTCGGGGGCTACGAGGACGTCGGCTGGACGCGCGACATCAACGCTCACGACTCCGCGATCCTGTGCGTCAGCACGTCGTGCGTCCGCGCGCCGAGCAACGTCACGCGCGCGACGCAGCTAGACGGGTTCCGCATCGAGGGTTTGAAGTCGGCGCCCGTCGCGCACGGCGGGAGCCAGGCGCTGATCATCGAGGGCTCGCCCACGGTGACCCGCAACATCATCCACGGAGGCGAGGTGACGGGCGGGAGCGCGTTCGACGCCACGTGGTCGATCGGGGTGAACCTCGTCGGGCCTATCTCGCCACCTGGCCCCCTGTTGACGGGGAACACCATCGAGGCGGGCAGGAGCGTGGGGAGCTCGATCGCCATCTTCTTCGACTGGATCGCGACCGGAGGCGTGGTCGCCGAGATCGTGAACAACGCCATCGTCGGGGGAGAGGCGCCGAGCTCGTCGGGCCTCGAGACCTGGTCGTCGAGCGTCGGCACGACGGTCCGGCTCAACCAGATCCAGTCCGGGAAGGCGACCGGACAGAGCTGGGGCATCATCGCCGCCGGCGGCCTCTCGATCGAGAAGAACTACATCAACGTCGACCAGGTAGCCGCCGAGTGCCAGCAGGCGCAGGAGTTCTGCGGCGGAATCCAGAGCGAGAGCGCGACCGCCATCATCACCAACAACATCGTCTACGGCGCGAACGCACCGAAGAGCGCCGCGGTCTCGCTGCTCGAACGGGAGGTCGCGGTCGGGGTCGTCATCTTGAACTCGAACACGCTGTTCGGGGGCGGGCAGTCGTCGAACGGGAGCGTGAGCACGGCGGTCATGATGATGAACGCCGTGTCCGGCGTGAACACGGTGGTCGGCCGGATCCGGAACAACATCCTGGATCCCGGCACGGCGCAGATGCGGTTCGGCGTGTACGAGGCGACGAACGCCTCGAACCCATCGCACACGGCCGTCCCCCAGGCGCTCGAGAACAACGACTTCGTCCCCACGCCCATCCTCAGCGGATCGGAGTACCTCTATCGCCGCTGGAACGGGTCCTCGCAAACGCTGGTGACGGCGATCGCTTCCGTCAACACGCCCCCGGCCGGCGGGAACTTCACGGCGCCGGCGATGCTCGACCCCACCTTCCGGCTCCTCGTCGGGTCGCCCTGCATCGACGCCGGAACGGCGACCGAGGCGCCCGGCGACGACTTCGAGGACCAGCCCCGGCCCGCCAACACCCTGTTCGATGTGGGAGCCGACGAACGACCCTGACCTCCGTCAGCCGGATCGCCGAGCGCCGTGAGGGGCGCCGCGCTTCGGTGGTTGGCGGGCGCGAGCGTAATCCTCACGTCCGCGGTCGCCGCGCGGAGCGCGCGCGCCGAGCAGAGGCCGCACGACGACGACGCGCTCGAGCTCGTTCACCTCCTAGAGTACGTCGCCTCCGACTATCCGGCCGCGGTCCGCGACGGAAAGGTCGTGAACGACGCGGAATATCGCGAGCAGCTCGCGATGCTCGATCGAGCGGCGCGAATCGTCGCCCGCCTCGCCCGGGCGACCCCGAGCGCGGTGGCGTTTCCGGCCCGCCTCGGGTCGGTTCGTGACGCCGCCGCAGGCAAGGAGCCCTCCGCGCGCGTCGCCGGAGCGGCGGCTTCCCTGCGCGCCGCCTCGATCGCGGCGTTCCGCCTGGATCTGGCGCCTCACGAAACGCCCCAGCTCGACCGCGGGAAGGCGCTCTACCTCGCGAACTGCGCGCCCTGCCACGGGCTCCGGGGCCGGGCCGACACAGCCGTCGCTCGCGACCTGAACCCCCCTCCGGTGAGCTTCGTCGACGGGACGGTCGCCGAGGCGCTGAGCCCTGCGCGCGTCGCCGCCATCGTGCGCTTCGGCATCGCCGGGACCGCGATGGCGTCGTTCCCCACCCTCGACGAGGCGCAACGCTGGGACCTCGGTTTCTACGTCATGACCCTTCGCCACACGCCACGCTCGGCGAGGCGCACGCCGCGCTTCGCCCTCGCGGAGCTCGCGCTGCTGCGCGACGGCGACCTGCTGGACGATCTGCACGCCGCCGGCGCGGCGCCTCACGAGCTCGGAAACCTCCTCGCCGAGCTCCGCACGCGAGCCCCGTACGGGGCGGCGCCGGGCGCCTTCGAACGAAC
>JADMIO010803751.1_pt1 | contig 12555 bp, 6 predicted proteins | sample 8958161 | NCBI WGS metagenome assembly JADMIO01 (sample SAMN16585339, study PRJNA669376) | soil metagenome | isolation source: Crop rotation soil | place: USA: Cullars Rotation, Alabama | collected 2011 | reverse complement strand
CTTTCCCGGGGGACGCGGAGGTGCCGGCGCGGGTCCTCCTGCTTTTGGTTGGTCGGGCGAAGCTGCCGCTGACGCAAAGTGGGTGCAATATACCTTCCCGGATGAACGGGAGGTTTCGAACATTCAGGTTTTCTGGCAGTCAGGCGAGGCGCCCAATACGGCGCGGGTGCCGGCATCCTGGCGCGTGCTTTACAGCGTCGGCGGGGAATGGAAAGAAGTGCCGGGTGCGAGCGCTTATGGCGTGGCGCCCAACGAGTTCAATCGCGTCGACTTCACACCCGTCAAAACCACCGCGATGCGGCTGGAAGTGAAGGCGGCTCCGGACGCCACAGCCGGTATTTATGAATGGCGCGTGGGGCCGGAACGCATCGTGGAAGCGCCGAAGAATCTCAAGGCGGATGAAAGTTTCAAACTGGAGAATGGGGTACTGACCTGGACGGTGACGCTGGCCAATCAGGCGAACGTACCGCTGGAAGTTGGGGACCTCGCCATGCCGATGGCGATGGCCGAAGGAACGCCGCAGGGCCGGGGAGCTATTTACACGCAGAAGCTGATTCGGCACAGTTTTGTGGCGGGGAATGGATCGTGGGTCTATTGGCAGCGGGCGAATGCAGAGGGGCCATTTTTAGCGATGATCCCGCAAGGCCAGACAAAGATTGAATACACGGGCGCGGTGGCGGTGGCAGGCGCGGCAGATGCGCCGCCAGCCGGGCGCGGGGCGCCCGCTGGAGGCGGACGAGGGGGTGGATTTACGCCGTTCATTCACGCCGCGCTCTCCAGCGCGAATCCGATCGCGCGGGGCAAGGAAGCGGGCCGCGAGCAACCGTGGCGTCTGCCGATCACCAACTTGACGCTGGCGCCCAAGGGCTCGACCGGCGATTCGGTAACGCACGTATTCAAGTTTGCGTGGGCGAAGGATTTTGGTGGCATGCGCGACCTTCTCTACAAGCAAGGTTCGATCGATGTCAATATCGTTCCGGGAATGGCGCTGCCCACCGATTTGCCGGCGCTGATTTCGCTGCGCACGCAAAGCAAAATCAATGAAATCACGCCCGAATTCCCCGATAAGACAAAGATCGAATTCGTTGAGGACAAAGGCGATGGCATCAAGGTCTACAAAGCCACGTTTGCCAGGCTGGGCGAGAACATGCTGACCATCAAATATGGCGATGGTCAGTGGAGCACGCTGCAGTTTTTCATCACGGAGCCGCTCGAGACGGTCATTTCCAAACGCTCCAGTTTCCTCGTCAACTCCATGCAACACAAAGACCCCACCAAGTGGTGGTACGGCGTGTATGGCGACTGGGACCAGGTGAACAAGGTTCTTCGTGGACCGGGAAATCGCGACGGGCTCTCGCCCTGGCTCGTGGAAGCCAGCGACGACGCCGGCAATGCGCGGCCTGCCTATGTGGCCTCAAAAAACGCTTTCCTCCCCGATCAGAAAGAAATTGATTCGGTCGAACTTTACATCAAGCACTATCTCTTCGCGGGTAATAACTGGAAAGAAGGCATCGGCGGCATGCAGATGACCGAAAAGGAGCCCTATCCCTACGGCATCTATGGCACCTTCGATAACTGGTACCAGCACCGCACGATTGATCCCACTCCGCCGGCCAACTTCACGCCGCAGACGACAACGCTGGACCGGCAGGTCGGCTGGACGCGCCTGCACCGGGAGCACCTGTGGCGCATCTATGACTATCCGCACATCATGCTGATGTATTATCGCATGTATCAGATCGCGAAGATGCATCCCTCCATGGTGCACTTTGCGAATGCCGATGAGTATCTCATGCTGGCGTACAACACGTCGGTCGCCTATTGGACCGTGCCGATGCTCACGGACAAGCCGCGCGGCTGGTCGGCCAACGCGGTGCCCACCATGAACGAAGCATTTGTGCCGGAGTTGATTCTGGCACTGGAGCGCGAAGGGAAAAAGGCCGAAGCCACCAAGCTGCACGAGCTTTGGAACGGGAAGGTCACGCGATTTGTGAGGACTCAGTCGCGGCCTAATCTGTTTGGCTCCGAATTCGCGTTCGACTCCACCGGATTCGAATCGACAGGCGCCATGGCCAAGTATGCCATGGAGCGCACGTCCATCCCCGGCATGGCCGGCGGCCTGGCCCCCGGCTATACCGCGGAGCAGGCCAGGGAGTTCCTCGACTTCCAGGTTCGCCTAAACATCGGTGACCGCGGTTGGCTGGAAAACACCTACTACCAGCTTGGCAGCGATTATCGCGGCAGCCTTACGTATCTGCTGAGTTACATGTCGCAGATGGGCGGCTGGGGCGTGCTCGATTACGGCCTCAATTTCGCCGACAACCCCGAAGATTATCTTCGCCTTGGATACGCTTCCACGTTGAGCTCGTGGGCACTCGTAAACTCCGGCACCGCGGAGAGCGGCTACGGCTTCTGGTGGCCGGGCAAGGAAAATGATGGCGCGACCGGAGGCGGCTTCAACCCCGAGCCCATGGGCCGTGGCTGGATCGGCAAGACCGTCCCGCGCGGCGCGTGGTATTACAGCGCCGAGGAAGATGTCGGCTATGCCGGGGCATTGCGAGCGCATGCGACCATCGTGACGAACGACCCGATATTCGGCGAGATCGCATACGGTGCCCTGCTGACGCGCAAGGGCGATGCGGTGGAAGTGATTCCGCGCGACGGCCTGCGGGCGCGGTTCCACGTGATTCGCAACACGCAGCGGCTTCACATGGAACTGCTGGGCGATGGGTTCGCGAAGGAGCAACCGGTGGTCGTCAACGATGCCCTCAGCAAGATTGCGTTCACGCTGGACAACCGCGACAAGGCAGCCCACAAGAGCATGCTGGACATCAGTGGTCTGGCGGCCGGCAATTACAACGTAATCGTCGATGGCAATACCACGCCGTTGAAGATTGCGGACACCAAGGTCAGCCAGGTGGTGGAACTGTCCGTGGGCGCTGCCGCCGCGGGCAAGGTGTCGATCGAGAAGATCTGAACCGGCAGGTCAGCACAATCAGCGGCGGGCATCACGAAGAATATTTGTGATGCCCGCTTGACTTTCCGGCCTCGAAGGATAAATTATTATCCGTAGTACCCCCCGACAACGAAACTTTGGATCAAGCGGAGCGTGATATGGCTGATCCCTCGCAACTCAGTAAACGCGAGCGGCAAATCATGGACGTCGTCTACGCGCATGGCGAAGCGACCGTTACCCAGGTGCTTGCGGAAATGCCCGATCCCCCGGTGCGCGGAGCGCTGCGAACGCTGATCCGCATCCTGGAACGCAAAGGACATCTGACGCATCGCCAAGTGGGGCGTGAGTTTATCTATCGCCCGACCAAGCCGCGGGGGCAGGCGGGCCGGTCGGCTCTGGAGCGGGTGTTGGACGTGTTCTTCGGGGGTTCGCTGGAAAATGCGGTCGCGGCTCATCTGAGCGACCCCCGGCGCGCCGCCAAATTGAGCAGTGACGAACTTCACAGACTTTCGGATTTGATCGAACAAGCCAAAAAACGAGGAGACTGACATGGCAGTACCATCGTGGTCGGAATGTGCGGCTGTTCTTGAACGTGTAGAGCCGACGCTGGGAGATCTGGCCCTGCGGAGCATCGTCATTCTTGCCTTGGCGGGATTTGCGGCGGTGGCGATGCGACGAGCCTCGGCGGCAGCGCGGCACTGGGTGTGGCTGCTGGGATTTGCCGGCGTGGTGATGCTGCCAGTGCTGTCGGCGTCGATTCCGAGTTGGCGCGTGCTGCCCCGGTGGACGCCGCAGGCTGTCGAGAGTCCCAGTTTTGAAGCCGGCGTGATTGTTGAATTTCCCGATGGGCCTCTGGCAAAACAGGCGGGGGCAGATCCCGAAAGATCGACGCCTGTTGCTCAGGCCCCAAATGTCGCTCCAGCGGATTCGGTCGCCGCTCGTGCGGCCGAAACCATTCCTCAGACCCCGTCGCCCATGCCGCCGCCGGCACCGGCGCGAACGAGCCGTCAATCGCCGGTTGTCGCCGCGGTTTCGCCGGGCGTTGCTCCCGCGTCGGCAATTCCGCCAGTTGCGAGTCCCACCCGCACAGGCATCTCACTATCCCTGTCCTGGACCGCCTGGCTCGTAGTTGCATGGTTTGCGGGCGCGGCTCTCGTAACGGCGTACGTCACGCTCGGCTATGTAAGCCTCTGGCTGTTGCGGCGGCGCTGCACACGTATCACGGCGGGAGAATGGATGGATCTGCTCGCAAAAGTGCGGAAGGAAATGCGCGTTCGCCGATCCGTGCATCTTTTGAGTTGTTCATTTCGCGCAATGCCCATGACGTGGGGGTTTTGGCAAGCCCGCTTGTTGCTGCCGGCCGAGGCGGCAACGTGGTCGCAGGATCAACGGCGTGCGGTGCTTTTGCATGAACTCGGCCACGTGCGGCGGAATGATTGCTTCGCCCAATTGCTCGCGCAAATCGCATGCGCCATCTATTGGTTCAACCCCATCGTGTGGTTTGCCTGGCGGCGGATGCAAATGGAGCGCGAGCTGGCGTGCGACGACCTGGTGCTCAATACCGGCGCCAAGGCTACGGCCTATGCGGAGCATCTGCTGCACAGCGCCTCGGCGATGCCAGCGGTGCGCTTCGTCGGCCCCGCAGTTGCCATGGCCCGGCCCTCCACCCTGGAGGAGCGCCTGCGCGCGATCCTGAAAGGCGATCGCAATCGCCGCGCTCTTTCGCGCGGAGCCGCGATCGCTACGCTCCTTCTCCTGATGGCGCTGCTGTTGCCCGTGGCCACGCTGCACGCGCAGGAAACGGCCACGCCGCCCGGGCCAGATGCACCGCGTATCGTTCCGCCGGCGCCTCGCCCTCCCCCGCCGGTGGAGGCAACGATTCCCGCCACTCCCGCTGCTGAAACTCCAACGACATCTGTCCCGACCGCTCCCACAGCCCGCGGACGCGGCCGCGGCACTGTTATTCAGGATGAAACGGGTTTCGGTGGCCCCGTCGGTGGCGGTTTCAGTCGTGGCGGCGCACGCGGCGCCGATACGCCCTTTGGAGGCCCCATCACTTCGACAACGCCCACGGCAGTCGCCGATGGACCTACCGTATCGTTCGATGCAACTATCTATGACGTCCGTATTCCCATTGACCAGATTGGCAAGATTGACGGCGTGGTGCTGGCCGCTGAAGCCGCCGCATCTGCCGCCGATTTTGAAAAGGCGCTCGCGAAACTGGGCACGGCCCAGCCTCTGTATCGCGCCAATCAATCCGTCCGACTCGCCGGGGATATCATCTCTATCGGGACCCAGACGCCCTACGTTACCAACACCCAGGTCACTGCCAGCGGCCAGACCATCAACTCCATTTCCTATCGATCCACCGGCGCTATTTTCAGTCTCGCCGGCAAAGCAAACGGTTCTCCAGTAGTCTTGACAGCCGATCCCACAAGGCCCAGGACTTTCACCAACACGTCCGGACCGCCCGGCCGCATGGAACTCGATCTGAGCATCCAGGTCTCCTCGCTCTCGGAAGGCACCACCGCCATCTCCTCCACCGTCAAGGCACCCGTCTTCCGGAACGCCACCATGTCGCACAAGGGAATCGTGACCGCCAATCAGCCTTTCGTTGTGATCAGCGCGGATGGCGCGACTGTGGACAACAACGGAAAGGCCGTTGCGTACATCGCGCGCGTCGTCGTTGGCGCTCCGCAGTCGTCCAACCCGACGCCGGCTGCGCCACGCTGAACGAAACTTTCTGCGAAGGAGTGTGCGATGCATTTGCGGACTGTTCTTGCAGCGTTGCTGACGCTCACGGCTTTTGCCGGATCACAATCGTTGTCCGCCCAGGAAGCTGCCGTCACGCCCCAGCCCGATACGCCGCGGCTCATTCCGCCGGCCCCACGCCCGCCCCCGCCTGTCGATGCCGCGGCCACTCCCATTCCTCCCGCGCCTCCCGCCGACCTCCCCGCTGCCCCCATGGGGCGAGGTCGCGGCCGTGGCGCCGTCGCCCCCCCCAGGGCGCCCCGACCCGTTGGGGACCCCTTCACCTGTTCGTTTGATGCAACCATCTACGACATTCGTGTGCCTGTCGAGCAGGTCGGACGAATCGATATCAAATCCCTGTCGCAAACCGCGGCATCAGCCCCGGAGTTCGAAAAGGCGATGGCAGCGATTGGAACGATGCGCCCTCTGTATCGCGTCAATCAGTCCGTCAGCCTGCGCGGGGATTCAATTCTGATAGGCATTCAACAGCCGTACGTTACCAATTCGCAGGTGACGCGGACCGGTACCATGCTCAACTCTGTTACCTACACTTCCACGGGTGCCAGTTTCAGCATTAGCGGAAAGGTCAGTTCCCCTCCTGCGATTGACCTCGACCTGGCGATCAGCCTCGCGATGCTCATGCAACGGTCCGCACCCGTTAACGGCACGTTTAACGACCCGGTTCTCGCCGATAACCTCTCCCATATTGGGCCCATTACGCCAGCACAGCCGTTTGTCATTGCCAGCATCAACGCCGCCAACACAGACACGGAAGGAAAAGTCATCGCGCACATCGCGCGTGTGACGCTCGGCACACCACAGCCCCAGCCCCCGCGATGAACACCCGACGCAAAAAGGAGTTTTCCATGGATTCCTCCCCGTCCCGCCGGTCCGCATGGATGATGCTCGCCGCGCCGCTCCTGTTCGTTGCATCCCCCTCGGTTCTTCCGGCACAGGATATGCCCCCCGCCTTGCAACGGGAGACCGCCCGTTCCACGCCAGCCCCGCCAAATTCTCCCGCGACCGAGGCGCCGGTCACGCCGCAGCCGCCACTGCAGTCCGCGCCCAATTCCATCTCCGTCATCGGCGATGGACGGGGGCGCGGCCGCGGCGCCTTCGCCCCAGCTTCCCCTCGTCCTGTCGCGGCTACCGGCCCCACTTGCACGTTTGATGCCACGATCTACGACGTTCGCATGCCCCTTGATCAGATCGGCAGGATCGACGCCGCCATGCTTTCCAGTGCCGCCGCGAATGTCGCCGAATTTGAGAAAGCGCTGGCGGCAATAGGCACTTCACAGCCGGCTTATCGATTCGGACAGTCAGTGCGCCTCTCAGAAACTTTGATCCTCTCCAGCGCGGAGATTCCGTACGTTACCAACTCCAACATCAACATGGCGGGCCAGACCATCAACTCTGTCGCCTACCGCCAGATCGGCGCGATCATCGATCTCATCGGCAAAGTGAATGCCCCCAACGCCATTGATCTCGAGATGTCCCTCCAGGTTTCCAACATCGCGGATAGTGCGGCGGCAATCAGTCCCAACTTCAAAGCCCCCCTTTTCCGGAATTTCACCATGTCGCACAAGGGCCGTGTTATCCCAAATCAACCCTTTGTGCTCGTCAGCATCGACGCCGGCACCTTGGATTCCAACGGCAAAGCCGTCGCTTGCATCGCGCGCATAACGATGGGCACTCCGCAGCAACTCCAGCCCTGAGCGCGGCACTTGCAGCCGAAGACGGCGGCCCTTAGAAAGAGCGGGCAAGGAGCCCGCATGATGAAAGCTGTACGCATGGTTGGGGTCGGCAAGCCTTTGGAATTGCACGAGGTGCCGATCCCGGAAATTGGCGCGGGGGACATTCTGGTGCGCGTGCGGGCGGCGGGGATTTGTCATTCCGACGTGCATTACCGGGCGGGCAAATCGCGGGTCGACCCGCTGCCCTTGACGTTAGGGCACGAGGTGGCGGGAATTGTGGAAAAGATTGGCACGGACGTGACACAGGTGAAAATCGGCGATCGGGTCTGCCTGCATTACAACATTTGCTGTGCGGCATGTGACGCGTGCCGCAGCGGTGACGACCAGTTTTGCCCCAAGTGCCTGATGATCGGGCACTACACCGATGGCGGATACGCGCAATACATCGCGGTGCCCGCACGGAATGCGATTCCGCTGCCGGCGGAGATTCCGTTTGAGCAGGGCGCGACGCTGATGTGTGCCTCGGCGACTTCTTATCACGCCCTGCGGAAAGGCCGGCTCAAGGCGGGAGAACGCGTGGCGGTTTTCGGCGTTGGCGGATTGGGGATGTCGGCGATCCAATTGGCGAAGGTGCTGGGGGCGCGCGAGGTGTACGCAGTGGACATCAATCCGGAAAAACTGGCGGCAGCGGAACGCCATGGCGCGGTGGCAATCCATGCACGCAAAGTGGACGCGGTGGCGGAGATTCGCAAGCGGGCGCCCGGCGGCGTGGATGTGGCGCTGGAGTTGATCGGTCTGCCCCTCACGATTCAGCAAAGCTTGCGGTCACTCGGGAATATGGGCCGTGCGGTGGTGGCGGGAATCACGGATCTGCCGGTGGCAATTGACACGTATCGGGAATTACTCGGGAACGAACGCGAGCTGATCGGCTCGAACGATCACACGCTGGGGGAACTGCCGGAGGTGGTGGATTTCGCGCGGCGGGGGCTGCTGGATACATCGCACGTGGTGTCGCGGACGGTGCCGCTGGACGCCGGGGCGATCAATGCGGTGCTGGATGCCCTGGAAAACTTCAGCAACAGCACGGTGCGGACGGTGATTGTGCCTTAGGCGATGGATCGCGTGTTCATAACGACTCCCGCGCACCTCACGCGATGATTTCCCGCACCACGCGGCCATCCACATCCGTCAGCCGAAAATCACGCCCGGCATGACGATACGTCAGCGTCTCGTGATCAAGTCCGAGCAGCGCAAGGATCGTCGCGTGGAGATCGTGAATCTGCACGCGGTTGTCAATCGCTTCATAGCCGTAATCGTCAGTGGTGCCATGGCTCATGCCCCCGCGGACCCCTCCGCCCGCCATCCACACCGTGAACGCTTTGTTGTTGTGATCGCGGCCGTCGCCGCCCTGGGCATGGGGCGTGCGCCCGAATTCGCCGGCCCAGATCACAAGCGTATCCTTGAGCATATCGCGCGCCTTCAGGTCGGCAAGCAGGCCGGCGATAGGCTGATCGACGGAGCGGGCATTGGCCCCGAGGGCCGTTTCGAGATTGAAATGCTGGTCCCAGTTGCCATGGGCAACCTCGACAAAGCGGACGCCATTCTCCACAAGCCGCCGCGCGAGCAGGCACTTGCGGCCGAAATCGTCAGGGCTGGCATCGACTCCTCCGCCGCTGGGCGCCGCAGCCTGGCCGATGCCATAAAGCTGACGCGTCGCTTCGGATTCTTTCGAGATGTCCATCACGTCGGGCATTTGCGTCTGCATTTTGAAAGCGAGTTCGTACGATTCGATGACGCCTTCGACGTCCGGGTTGTATTGCTCGCGCTCCATCGCCTCGTGATTAAGGGCCTGGGCAAGATTCAAAACGCTTCGCTGGGCCTGCGGATCCATGCGGCTTTCGAGGTTGCGAATCGTGGCATTGCCGACCGGCCGGCCAAGTGAGCCAATGCGCGTCCCCTGGTAGATCGCGGGGAGAAACGCGGTGCCATAGTTTTGCGCGCCGCCGACATCGGTGGGCGGCGTGATGGTAACGAATCCGGGGAGATTCTGGTTGACCGTGCCCAGCCCATAAGTCGTCCACGCCCCGAGGCTGGGGCGCAGGAAGCGCGTGGTGCCGGTGTGGAGATTGAGAAACGCATGCGGATGTGAGGGAAGGTCCGTCTGCATGGAGCGGATAAGGCAAAGATCGTCCGCATATTTGGCGACGTTCGGAAAAAGCTCCGAAATCCAAAGGCCGCTCTTGCCGCTCTGCGTGAACTTCCACTTGGAGCCAAGGAGCTGCGTGCCGGGACGTTTGCCCGCTTTGCCGGTGTCACTCGTGAGTTTCGGCTTGTAGTCGAAAGTGTCGACGTGAGAGGGACCGCCGCGCATGGTGAGGAAAATGACGCGTTTGGCCTTGGCCGCGAGGGGCGGCGTCTTCGGCGCCAGCGGGCTGACTCTCGAAGCAGTTTCAGCAGCCAAGGCCGACTGGCCGAAAAGGCTGGAAAACGCGAGCCATCCAAACCCGCAGGAAATGCTGCTCAGGAATCCGCGCCGCGTGAAGATCGGCGTGATCGTGTTGCAGGAATGTCCCTGATTGTCTCGCATACGTCCCTCATTTCAGGAAACGAAACTCGGCAGTGTTGTACAGCGCAAGGCAGAAATCACCCCAGGCTTCGATGGGGGTAATGCCCGGTTGCGCAAAGATGTCGACGAAAAAATCGGTCGCCATTTTTTGTTCGTTGTCGGTGGCGGGCCTGCCGAAGGCAAGCACGAAAGCCAGGCGGACACGCGCCTCGCGCACGCGCGGATTGGTGATCACGCCCGGGAAGGCCCCGATGACGCGCTGCGCCATGCGGCGCGACTGCATGCGGACGTAATTGTTATTCAGGAGGTATAGCGCCTGCGAAGGAACGTTGGTCATCTCCCGCGCGCCGTTCACGAGATTGGTGTCGGGATAATCAAACAGGCCCATCGAATCCGGCTCGAGGTCTCGAATCGCCGGCAGATAAACACTCCGATAAATGCCCGCGGCATTGATGAACTGGGGCTCGTTGATCCGCATATAAGGCGCGCCGATGCCAATAGCGCCGTCGCCGGCAAGCGCCACCAGGGATCCCGCCGGCGGCTTGAGATCCAACTGGCCGCTGGACATCAGCATCGCGTCCCGCAGGCACTCGGCATCCAGCCGCAACGGCGTATGACGCCAACAGAGCGCGTTCTGCGGATCGGCCGCAAAATCGGCTTCGGAATAAGTCGAAGCAAGCTGATACGTGCGGCTCAGCACAATTTCGCGAATGGTCTTCTTGAGCGACCAGTTGTTCTCAATGACGCGCGAGGCCAGGTAATCCAGCAGCGCCTGGTTTGCGGGGGCGTCGCCCATCGTGCCGAAGTTATCGACCGACGCGACGATCCCTTGCCCTTCCAGCCAATGCCAGAGCCGATTGGCGATGACGCGCGCCGTCATGGGGTTTCGCGGCGAGGCAATCCAGTTCGCGAGTTCCTTGCGCCCGCTCTGGTTCTGCGGAATGGGCGAAACACCGCTCCAGGCGAGAAATACGGGAACCCCGCGCGGCACGCGGTCGCGCGGCTCGCTCGTCTCCCCGCGGAAAAAAAGCGGGCTGTCGGCAATCGTCTCAAACCCGCTGAGCGCGCGGTTAAGCAAGCCGCGCCTCGCGGGGAGCGGAGGCATCGGCTGCGCGCGGTCCGCCGTCGGCGGCGCATCTTCCACGCCCATGCAAAACGCCTTGGGTTTGCCGGCGGCATCATAGGAATTCAGTTCGCTCTGAATATGGGCGCGAAGGCCAAGCGCCTGCTGGATCTGGGGCCCAATGCCCGCGCCTGCCCCCCCGCCGCGGCCGCGGCTGGCGAGGAGGTCATTGAGCGCGGCGTTGGCGGCGGCGAGATTCTTCGTGAGTTCGGCGCGCCGTTCAGTCGTCAGGTTCTCCAGAACCGTGGGCTCGTTGGCCGCCGCGGGCAGCTCGATAAGATCGCTGTCCTGATTGGTGCGCGGCCCCGGAAGGGTCCCGAAATGAGTCTTGCTGGAAAGAAAAATGCCCGCGACGGAATAAAAATCGCGCTGCGTGATTGGGTCAAATTTGTGATCGTGGCAGCGGGCGCACGAAACCGTCAATCCCATGAAAGCCTGCGTGGTGGCGTCCACCTGCTCGTTGGCCAGGTCGAGGGCAAACTGGCGGTCGACCTGTTCGCTCAGACCCTTGGGCCCGATGGCGAGAAAGCCCGTCGCAATCAGTTGCTCAGAACGCTTCTTGACAGTCGGCGCAGGCAGAAGATCGCCCGCAATCTGCTCCCGGATGAACTGATCGAAAGGCTTGTCGTTGTTGAACGCGTTGATGACGTAGTCGCGGTATCGCCACGCCTGCGGATACGTCATGTTCACTTCTTTGCCGGTCGATTCGGCAAATCGGGCGACATCCAGCCAATGCCTGCCCCAGCGCTCGCCGAATTGCGGACTGGCAAGCAGGCGGTCGACCAATTTGTCCGCGGCGTCGCCAGCGGTATCGCGCGTGAAGGCGTCGATTTCTTCCGGTGAAGGCGGAAGGCCGATCAGATCGAAAGACAGGCGGCGGATGAGCGTGACTCTGTCGGCATCGGCCACCGGCTTGATGTTCTTGTTTTCCAGCGACGCGAGGACGAAGCGGTCAATTTCGCCCCTGGGCCAGGCCCCATCGGCGACCTTCGGCGGTGCGGGACGTTTAAGCGGTTGGAATGCCCACCATTGTTTCGATTTCTCGGTGTCATAATTTTTATTGGCAACTGGCGCCGCCCCCTCCCGCGTATCGGGCGCGCCCATTTTGATCCACGCCTCGAAATCCTTGATGACGGCGTCAGTAAGCTTTCCGCGCGGCGGCATCTCGAGATTCTTGTTCGTGTAGCGAATGGCCTTGATCAACAGGCTGCCTTCGACGTTGCCGGGAAGGATCGCCGGCCCCCGCTCGCCGCCGCGGCGCATGCCCTGGCGGGTATCGAGGAACAACCCGCCGCTGACATCTTTCACATCCGCGGAATGGCAGCCATAGCACTCTTTGATGAGCACTGGCCGAATTTTGCTTTCGAAAAAGGCGCGGCCCTCGGCAGTGATGACATTCGCCGCGACCGGCGCCGATCCGCGAGCGGCTGGGGCGGCAGGCGCCCCTCCCCTGCCGGCGGGAAAG
>JADMIO012791517.1_pt1 | contig 12556 bp, 9 predicted proteins | sample 8958161 | NCBI WGS metagenome assembly JADMIO01 (sample SAMN16585339, study PRJNA669376) | soil metagenome | isolation source: Crop rotation soil | place: USA: Cullars Rotation, Alabama | collected 2011 | reverse complement strand
CGCCTTCGCGTCCAGCCCCGCCGCGTCCGGCGCCGCCGCGACCGGCACCGCCGCCGCCGCGGCCCGCGTTGGCCGGAGCCGGAGGCGGAATCACCACGCCCGCGAGCACCCAGGGCGACTGGGCCGTACCTTCACCCTTCAGGCAGCCGATCACCGTCTGCGTCTGATCGGTCGGCGCCTGGGCCGCGACAATCACCCCGGCCGCGCAGATGGCGGCAAAGCCGCCGAGTAAAGCAAGTTTCATGTGAGCTCCTCAGGTCCGCCTACAGGCGGACACTACCTGTAGCAGGCCCAAGACATTAGATCATGCCAGCGCCTTAATCAACTCCCCGACGTCTTTCAGACGATCCACTGCCTCGATGGTCTCGACGGCTTTCGCGATGCGCCCGGCAGTCATCGTCAGCTGCGCGCAGTCGGCGAACTTCCCGCGCAGCTCCGCCGGCGTGAACGGCTTGTCCGGCCCGCCGCGATAACGCTCGTCGGCGGCCTGCACGATCGTCCGCCCGTCGGCCAGGTCGATCTCGACCACGCTGCGGATCTTGTCGAAGCCCTGGGCTTCGATCTTCGGATCGAAGATGTTCGTGACGCGCGGCATCATCTGCTGCACCGGCGCGCTCTTCACGAATTCGTCCGTGAACTCGCGCACGCCGGCCTTGCGCCGGACGATCAGGCTCGCCATCAGGAACGGCAGGGAGAACTTCGCCTCGAGCTCGTTGGTCGCGATCTTGTAGCGGAGAGGATCGAGCACGTTGGAACCTGCGCGCACCCGGACCGCCCGAACCTGTTCGGGCTTGATGTCGTGATCCACGATCGCCGTCAGCATCGCATCCATCGTCGGATGGCTGAGCGATCCGCACGGGTACGGCTTGAACGACGATCCGGGATTCACCATCGTGTACGGCTTGCCGAGCACGGGAATCAGCCGATCGAGATCGACGCCGCCGCCGAACACCTGGAAGAATCCCCACTGCCCGTCGAGCCCGTCGTCTCCGCCCGTAAAGCCACGGGAGGCGTACTCCGCCGAGAGCACGCCGTTTTCCGCCGCGCGCGCCGAGTGCAGCGGTTTGGTCATCGATCCGAAATTCACGCGCACGCCGCTCGACATGCTCGACGCGATCGTCAGCATGTGGCGGACCTGCGGCGCCGGCATGTTCATCAGCTTCGCCGCCGCGGCGGCGCCGGCGAACGTGCCGATCGTGCCGGTGGAGTGGAAGCCTTTGTTGTAGTGCGCGGGGTCGATCGCCTCGGCGATCTTGCACTCGACCTCGAAGCCGATCAGGAACGCTTCCAGAAACGCCGCGCCCGACGCGTGCCGGCGCTCTGCGACCGCCAGCGCCGCGGCGAGCGCGGGAACGGTCGGATGCGTCAGCAGGCCGAACGTCCTGTCCGGCGTCGTCGACAACTGCGTGTCGTCGTAGTCCATCGCGTGGCCGCTGGCCGCGTTCAGCAGCGCCGCGTGTGCGGCGGTCGTCATCATCGAGCCTTCGCCGATGGCCGTCGCTTCCCGGCGATCGCCGACGCTCTTCACGTAGTCGCGGACGATCTGCGTGCCCTTCACGGTCGATCCCGCGAGCACGACGCCGAAGCCGTCGACGAGGCACCGCTTCGCCTGCGCGACGACGTCGCTGGGGATGTCGGCGAGCGTCGTCTTCGTGATGAACGCCGTCAGCGCGTCGGTCGTACCCTTGATCGCGGCCTTCTCGACCTTTGCAGGCCTGAAGGCCTGCGCTACATCTGGTCGTTGCGCGGCAAGCGCGGCCGGCAGCAGGGGAGCCCCAGCAGCCAGTTTCAGGAAGTTCTTGCGTGAGATCACCAAATCACCACCTCACGAAAATGACCCAATTCATCTGGAAATGACCCAGTTCATCCGGGCGGTCATTATGTATGATTTGCCCGGCTCATGTGGACACAGGTCTACGCACCGATTAGCGGATCGCTCGGCGTGTCGGCGATCGCCGCCGCCGTTCCCATCGTCGTGCTGTTCCTGATGCTCGGCGTCCTGCGCAGGCCGGCGTGGGAATCAGCGGTCGCCGCGCTGGCGTCCGCGTTCGCGGTCGCGCTCGCCGTCTACAAGATGCCGCTGAAACTCGCCGTCATCTCGGCCGTGTACGGCGGCGCGTATGGACTGTTTCCGATCGCGTGGATCGTCTTCGCCGCGATCCTGCTGTATCGCCTCGCGGTAGACACCGGCAAGTTCGAGATCATCAAGGACTCGGTCGGAGGACTCACCGACGATCGTCGTCTGCAGGCGATGTTCATCGCGTTCTCGTTCGGCGCGTTCATCGAAGGCGCCGCCGGCTTCGGCGCGCCCGTCGCGGTCTCGGGCGCGATGCTCGCCGGCCTCGGCTTCAATCCGTTCTACGCCGCGGGCATCTGTCTGCTCGCGAACACCGCGCCGGTCGCGTTCGGATCGATCGGGATTCCGGTGACGACGCTGGCCAATGTGACGGGCCTTCCAGTGATGGCGGTCAGCGCGATGGTCGGCCGTCTGTGCGCGATGATTTCCATCATCATCCCCGCGTATCTCATCGTCGTCATGGCGGGACGCAAGAGGGCGATGGAAGTGCTGCCGGCGATCGTCGCGTGCGGCGTCTCGTTTGCGGGCGTGCAGTTCGCCGTCAGCAACTACGTCGGCCCCGAGCTCACCGACATCGCCAGCTCGCTGACCTGCATCGTCGTCATGGTGTTCGTGCTGAAACTCTGGAAGCCGAAGAACATCATGCGGCTCGAGGGCGATCAGCCTGCGTCGCTGACGCTGAAGCGGCATTCGGGCCGGGACATGTTCATCGCGTGGAGCCCGTATCTGCTTCTCGTGATCTGCGTGCTGCTCGTCGGCGAGGCGTCGATCAAGCCGAAAATCAATCACTTCGCCGACAGCCTGATTCCCGCGTCGTGGCCGCAGCTCCCGGAGACGCCGCGCAACGCCATCCGTCTCGCGGTGCCGGGGTTGCACAACCGGATCACCCAGATGCCGCCGGTGACGAAAGCGCCCGCTCCCTACGCCGCACCCTACGAGCTGAACTGGCTGAGCGCCTCGGGCAGCGCCTGCTTCATCGCCGCCATCCTCGCCGCGTTCGTGCTGCGCGTCAGCCCCCGCAAGTTCGTCCAGACCTACGTCGCGACGTTCAAGCAGCTGTCGAAAGCGATGGTGACCATCGCCTGCATGCTGAGCCTTGCGTATCTGATGAACTATTCCGGCATGACGTCGACGCTCGGCTTGTCGCTGGCCGCAACCGGCGGCGCGTTTCCATTCTTCAGCGCTGTCGTCGGCTGGCTTGGCGTCTTCCTCACGGGCAGCGACACGTCCGCCAACGCGCTGTTCGGCAACCTCCAGGTGGTCACCGCGAACGCGTTACATCTGAACCCGGTGCTGACGGCGTCGGTGAACTCCGCCGCAGGCGTGATGGGGAAGATGATTTCAGTTCAAAGTATCGCCGTGGCCGTCGCCGCCACCGGGATGTCGCGCGACGACGAGAGCCGGCTGTTCCGGTTCACCATCAAACACAGCATCTTCCTGATGGTGATCGTGGCGGTGATCTCGATGCTCTATGCGTACGTCTTTCCTCAGGCCGTCCCGACCCCGTAGCGGCGCCAGGTAATCCAAATAACCGAATCCGCCGGAATCCCGCCGTTCGTCGCCTAGTACATTTGTATGAGGAAATGTTGACACCCTGTTAACATTTGCACCTCTTTAATCAGGAGGCAGTGTGGTCAAAGCGGTAAAGACGTTAGGCATCTTCGCGTGCCTGGTTCTGATGCCGGCGCTGGCGTTCGCGCAGGCGTCGATCACGGGCGTCGTGAAGGACTCGTCCGGGGCAGTGCTCCCCGGCGTCACGGTGGAGGTCAGCAGCCCGGCCCTCATCGAAAAAACGCGTACGGCCGTGTCCGATGGCACCGGCCAGTACCGAATCGTCGATCTTCGTCCGGGCACGTATGAAGTGTCGTTCACGCTGACCGGCTTCACGACCGTCAAGCGCGAGGGCATCGAACTGTCCGGTGCGTTCACCGCCACGATCAACGCGGACATGAAAGTCGGCGCGGTCGCCGAGACGATCACCGTCAGCGGCGCCACGCCCATCGTCGACGTGCAGAGCGTTCGCCGTCAGACGATTCTGAGCAACGAGACCCTCACCACCGTGCCGACGGCGCGGTCGTGGGCGGCAACCGCCGTGCTGATTCCCGGCATCACGATTCAGGCCGGCACGAGCGCGGACATCCAGATCACGCCCCAGATGACGGTGTTCGGCGGCGCCGGCGGGCGCAGCAACGAAGGCCGCATGCAGGTCGACGGCCTGAACACGGGCGCGGCGCTCAACGGCGGCGGCGTCTCGACGTACGTCGCGGACATTTCCAATGCACAGGAAGTCGTGACGACGACCTCCGGCGGCCTCGGCGAAGCGGAAGTCGGCGGCCCGACGCTCAGCATCGTGCCGAAGTCCGGCGGCAACCAGTTCAAGGGCCAGATGTACCTGTCGGGCGTCAGCAGCGGCATGGTCGGCAGCAACTACCAGAAGGTCCCGGGCTTCGCAGTGCCGGGCGTGCTGCTGTCGCAGTGGGATTACACGGGCGGCGTCGGCGGGCCGATCTTCAAGGATCGTCTCTGGTACTACGGGACCGCGCGTGACGAAGGCCAGCACCGCACGATTCCGAACATCTATCCGAACCTGAACGCGGGCGATCCGACGAAGTTCACCTACGCGCAGGACCCGACGCGGCAGGCGCAGGGCGCGGAGAGCTTCCAGCTCTTCAGCATCCGCCTGACGTCGCAGATCACGCCCCGCAACAAGTTCAATTACCACCAGGACTTTCAGATCCCCTGTAACGGCGCGGCGTTCACGAGCAGCGGCGACGCGTGCCGTGTGCAGAAGAACGCGAACGAAGTGGTCGGCGCGATCGGCCTCGGCGGTCTGACGGCGACGACGTCGCCGGAGACGACGCAGTACCTCGGCGGCACGCTGATCAAGAACAGCCAGTTCACATGGTCCTCGCCGGTGACGAACCGCCTCCTGCTCGAAGCCGGTCTCGGTTCATACCGCGCCGCGTGGGGTCCATTCGAGCAGCCGGGCAACAACACGCGCGGCCTCGCGCGCATCACGGAACAGGCGGCGATTAACGGCGCCGTCGCGGGCCTGCAGTACCGCTCGGCCAACTGGGCGCAGGACTGGGACAACCCGAACACGTGGCGCGCGTCCGCCTCGTACGTGACGGGCGCCCACAACTTCAAGTTCGGATACGTCGGCGGATACCTGGTCGAGGACATCGAGAATCACGGCAACGACCTGAACCTCGCGTACACGTTCAACAACGGCGTGCCGATTTCGGTGACGGAGAGCCTTCGCGTGTTCGTGCAGAGCGACCGCGTCCGCTACGACGCGCTCTACGCGCAGGATCAGTGGACGATGGGCCGCATCACGCTGCAGGGCGCGCTGCGCTTCGACCACGCGTTCAGCTATTCGCCGCCGCAGCAGATCGGGCCGGCGCTCATCGGCGGCCAGCAGTTCCTCTCGACGCCGCTTTCGTACGGCCGCGTGGACGGCGTCAACTACAAGGACATCTCGCCGCGCGGCGGCTTCGCGTGGGATCTCCGAGGCAACGGCAAGACCGCGATCAAAATCAACACGGGCCGTTACGAGGATCCGGCGAGTAACCTGAGCGGCAACTATTCGATCAGCAACCCGCTGGCACGCATCGCGACGAGCACGACGCGGAGCTTCGTGGTGCAGCCCGGCGGCAACAGCGTTGCGAACATCATGACGGTCCCTGTCGGCGTCGACAGGATCCCGAACTGCAGCTTCACGAACAACACCGCCAACGGCGTCTGTGGACCGTCGACGGCGACGACATTCGGCACGGCGACGCAGACGACCGCGAACATCGATCCGACGCTGATCAACGGCTGGGGAATCCGTCCGAACGACTGGCAGATCGGCGCGTCCGTCCAGCAGCAGCTGGCGCCGCGCATGTCGATTGAGGTCGGCTACTTCAAGCGCTGGCTGCAGAACTTCACCGCGACCGACAACACCCTGGTCACCGCCAGCGACTTCACGCCGTTCAGCATCACCGCGCCGCTCGATCCGCGGCTGCCGAATGGCGGCGGCTACACCGTCTCCGGTCTCTTCAACCAAGCCAGCAAGTTCGGCCAGACGGCGAACAACATCACGGACGCCGCTAACTTCGGGAAGCAGTACCAGAGCTACAACGGCTTCCTGATCAACTTCTCCGCGCGTGCCGCACAGGGCCTGACCGTCCAGGGCGGCATCAACACGGGGCGCACCGTGACTGACAACTGCGAGGTTCGCGCCGTGCTCATCGAGGGCAGTCTCGGCATCGCCTCGAGCACCGCCCAGAACACGTACTGCCACAACGATCCGGGCTTCATCACCAAGGCCAATGCGATCGCGTCATACATCATCCCGAAAGCCGATGTGCTCATCGCGATGACCTTCCGGAGCGATCAGGGCGCGCCGCTCGCGGCCAACTGGAACGCCCCGTCCGCAACGGTCATTCAGCCCGCGCTCGGGCGGCCGGTCACGGGCGGCGCAGCGACGACGTCGATCAACTTGATCGCGCCGGGCGATGTCTGGGGCGACCGCGTGAACGAACTGGACTTCCGCTTCGGGAAGATCCTCAAGTTCAACCGGTTCCGCGTGAACGCGGGCATCGACTTCTACAACATCGTCAACCAGGCGGCGATCCTCACCTACAGCCAGACGTTCGCGCCTGGCGGGGCGTGGCTCACGCCGACGTCGGTCCTGTCGCCGCGGTTCATGAAGCTCAGCGCGCAGATCGACTTCTAGTCAGGGCACGAAGGGCTGGAAGGGCGCGATAGGCAGGACGGGCAAGACAGGCAGGACGGGCAGGATAGGCAGGATAGGCAGGACAGGCAGGAAGGTAAGTGGGGGAGGCCGGGGTCGAAAGACTCCGGCCTCTTTTCTTGTACCATGACGCCGTGTTCGTCGCGCGCGCGGCGGTCGGAACGTCCGCTCTGGCACTCGTCGCGCTGACCGCGGTCCATCTCCTCAAGCGCGAACTCGATCCTTCTCGTACGATGATCAGCCGTTACGCACTCGGACGGTACGGGTGGCTGATGGCATTGTGCTTCGCCGCGTGGGCAGCGGCGAGCGCGCTGCTCTTTGCCGCGCTGGCGGCGCGTGAATCGTCGATGCTCGATCGCGCGGGGCAGACGTGTCTCCTCGCCGCAAGCGTCGGCCTTGCGATGGCGGCAAGATTCCCGATGGATCCCGTGGGAACGCCGCGCCAAGACATGTCCTTCTCCGGAAGAATGCACGGCATCGCGTTTCTCGTCGGTGTGCCGGCGCTCGTCCTGGCGGCGACGATCCTGTCATTTTCCGTTTCTGGCCACGGGTCTCATGACGCGATGCCGCTGCTGCTGCTCACGGCAGCGATCTGGGTCGGTCTCATCGCGATGATCGTGATCGGGGCGATGGTGGGACCCGACCACGGACCCAATCCGCACGTGCCGCCCCTCTTGGGGTGGGTCAATCGGCTGCTGATGGTGGGCTACAGCCTGTGGCTAATCGCCGTCGGGTGGCCGATGGCCCGCTGAACGGCAACTCCCATCCTGCCTATCCTGCCTATCCAGCCCATCCTGCCTATCCTGCCTATCCAGCCCTTCCTGCCTGTCCCGCCGTTCCTGCCTTACCGGCTCACGGCTTTGAGCGCCGCGATCATTTCCGCCTGATGCGTAGACAGCGCGAAGTGGCCGGCGTCTTCGATGATGATCAGGCGCTTCTTCGGCGCCGAGACCTTCCTGAAATACTCCTCGACGAGCGGCGTCGGCGAAAAGAGATCGTGCCGGCCCTGGATGACGTAGTAAGGCAGCCTGAAGCTGGTCGCGGTGGCGGGAAAGTCCGCCGCCACCGACGCGCCCATCAAGGCCGGTCCTAACGCGTTCATCCCCTCGCCCATCGCCTTCAGCTCCGCGTCGGTCACGCCGTTGGCGGCAATCAGATTCCGCAGGCCGCCGAGCCAGGCCGTGTCCGGCGCATTAATGTTCTGGCGGATTGGGTGTGAGAACGTGAAGTACTGATCGACGTTCTTCGGGTCCGGCGTGCCGATGGCTTCGAGCGCGGCGAGCCCGGCGGCATCGCCTTTTTCCGTGTAGCGCTGCTTCAGAAAATCGAACTGGAACTGCACCAGGCCGGCCCAGGACGTGACCTGCGCCGTGCCCACGTATGCCGCGAACAGATCCGGCTGCTGCTGGATCATGCCTGTCGCGATGATGGTGCCCCAGGAATGGGCGAACAGAATCAGCGGCGACCGGGGAAAACGCTTGCGCAGCTGCCCGGCGAGGTCGATCCCGTCGGCGATCAGCTTCTCGAGCGTGACGCCGGCCGTGCCGCTCTTCGAGAACGTTCGACCCATCCCGCGCTGGTCCCATTGCACGAGCACGAAGTCTTTCTCGTACGGCGCGTACGTGGAAACGAAGGGGGACTGCACGTCCCCTGGTCCGCCGTGCAGGAACAGCAGGACCGGATGCCGGCGGTCGTCGCCGCGTATCGTGACCCACTGCTCGACGCCGCCGACCGTGATGAATGAGGCCTCTTCGATGCGCTGGGCGGATCTCTGGGCGCGGGCCGGACCGGCGAGAAGAAGCAGGGCCGCGATGAACGCAGCGGCAGATCGCATGCGGCCTTTGACGGGCGCGGCCTGGTAGCGGTTCGCTATCGTGCTGGCCGTCCCGCCCCTCCTCCCGTCCTGCCTATCCCGCCCCTGCCTATCCCGCCCGTCCCGCCTTCTCCGTTGCCCGCTTCCACGTCCCGACGACTTCCTCCACGATCGCATCGACGCCGACATCGTTCTTGATCTGCGCAAATACGGTGGGGCCGTCTCCGCGCATCGTCTTCGCGTCCCGCTCCATCACGAGCAAATCGGCGCCGACGAGTGCAGCGAGATCCGTCTTGTTGACGACGAGCAGATCCGACTGCGTGATGCCAGGGCCGCCCTTGCGTGGGATCTTGTCGCCGCCCGAGACGTCGATGACGTAAATCGTGTAGTCGACGAGCTCGCGCGAGAACTGCGCGGCGAGGTTGTCGCCGCCGCTCTCGACGAGCAGAAGCTCCGGCCTGACGTCTTCCATCAGCTCCTCGAGCGCGACCATGTTGTGGCTGATGTCCTCGCGGATGGCGGCGTGCGGGCAGCCGCCGGTCTCGACCGCGCGGATGCGGCTCTCGTCGAGCGCCTTGTGGCGGATCAGGAACTCCGCGTCCTCGCGCGTGAAGATGTCGTTGGTCACGACGCCGAGGCTGTGCGTGCCGCGCAGCTTCTGGCAGAGCGCGAGCATCAGCGCGGTCTTGCCGCTGCCGACCGGCCCGCCGATGCCCACCGTGAAGCTCCGCGCGCCGTAGTCGCGTGCAATTGGCGCATCGCGCTCGTGAAAGAGACCAGGATGGTCGTGGTGCTCGTGTGTGTGCGGATGTCCCGTTTGATGCATTGTTGGTCCTGTTCAGTCCGTTTCACGATTGAAAGAGCCGCGAATAGAGGCGGTCGTGCGACGCCTGCCAGAGATCAATCAGCGGCGACGTCTGCGCGGCGTCATCGATGGTCAAATCACGGCATTGCTGGATGATCCGATCGAGATGCTCACCGCAGTCGGCGAGCACCCGCTGGCCCTCGTTCGTGCCGACGACGCCGAGCCTGACGGCCGCCGACAGCGTCCCTCTGGCGGCGCCGAACAGAAACATCCGCGCCGTCTCGTCTCGCTCGACGCCCAGCGTGCGCAGCGCGGCTCCAAACACGGGCGCGAAGTGGCGGCACCCGACCGCGCGGACTTCCGCCGACGGAAACGATCGCGCGACCGTGCCGGCCCACGCGCGCCCTTGCACGCGGCTCGCGCGGTTGGCGACCGGATTACGCAGGAACGCCTCGCAGCGCTCGTCGATGACAAACAGGCTCGCCGGATCGTCGAAGGCCGCCAGCACGAACGGCAGCCCGCCGTGTCCCGCCTGCGCAACGGCGTCGCGCACGAACGCCGGCAGGAACGCCGCGTTCACTTCGCCCTGCTGCCACGCCGCTTCGAGGCCGAACGAATGCGCGAACCCTCCAGCGGGAAACGCCGAATCAACGAGCTGCCATACGAGCCACGCGAATTGGGGCATCTGGTCACCTGGTCAATTTGGCATTTGGATCCAGTCATTGACCAAATGACCAGATGCCGAGATGCCAAAATTCAAAACAAGAAGTACCGTTGGGCCAGCGGCAGCACCGTCGCCGGCGCCGACTTCAATATTTCGCCGTCGGCTGTCACCACGTACGTTTCCGGATCGACGGTGATCGCCGGCAGCGCGTCGTTCAGCTTCATGTCGCGCTTGCTGAGCGGACGGCATTTGCTGACCGCGGTCAGCCGCTTGCCGACCCGGAGCTTTCGCTCGATGTCGCCGGCGTCGAGCGACGCGCGCGAGACGAACGCGAGCGAGATGGCCTCCGTCGCGCGGCCGAACGCGCCGAACATCGGGCGCATGAGCACGGGCTGCGGCGTGGGAATGGACGCGTTCGCGTCGCCCATCTGCGACCACGCGATGAAGCCGCCCTTGATCACGAGCTCGGGCTTGACGCCGAAGAACTCCGGCCGCCACAGCACGAGGTCCGCCAGCTTGCCGGCTTCGACCGACCCGACTTCGTGCGCGATGCCGTGCGTGATCGCCGGGTTGATCGTGTACTTCGCCACGTAGCGGCGGATGCGGAGGTTGTCGTTGTCGCCCTGCTCGCCGCGCAGGCGCCCGCGCTGTCGGCGCATGCTGTCGGCCGTCTGCCACGTGCGGCAAATCACTTCGCCGACCCGGCCCATCGCCTGGCTGTCGCTGGACATCATGCTGATGGCGCCCAGATCGTGCAGGACGTCCTCGGCCGCGATCGTCTCGCCGCGGATGCGGCTCTCGGCGAACGCGACGTCCTCGGCGATGTCCCGGTCGAGGTGATGGCAGACCATCAGCATGTCGAGGTGCTCGTCGAGCGTGTTGCGCGTGTACGGCCGCGTGGGGTTCGTCGAGCTCGGCAGGACGTTCGGCTCGCCGCAGACGCGGATGATGTCGGGCGCATGCCCGCCGCCGGCGCCTTCGGTGTGGTACGTGTGGATCGTCCTGCCCTTGAACGCGGCAATCGAGTCGCCGACGAATCCTGATTCGTTCAGCGTGTCGGTGTGGATCGTCACCTGCACGTCGTACTGCTCGGCGACCGACAGGCACGCGTCGATCGCGGCCGGCGTGGTGCCCCAGTCTTCGTGGAGCTTCAATCCGATCGCGCCGCCGAGAATCTGCTCGACGAGTCCTTCGGGCGCCGACGAATTGCCTTTGCCCGTGAACCCGAAGTTCATCGGAAACGCGTCGGTCGCTTCGAGCATCAGCTTCAAATGCCCGCTCCCGGGCGTGCACGTCGTCGCATTCGTGCCGGTCGCCGGTCCCGTCCCGCCGCCGATGAACGTCGTCACGCCGCTGGCGAGCGCCGTGAAAATCTGCTGGGGCGAGATGAAGTGGATGTGCGTGTCGATGCCGCCCGCGGTGAGGATCATGCCTTCGCCGGCGATCGCTTCGGTCGTCACGCCGACGACCATGCCGTCGGTCACGCCGGCCATGACGTCTGGATTGCCGGCCTTGCCGATGCCGGCGATGCGCCCGTGTTTGATGCCCACGTCGGCTTTGAAGACGCCGGTCCAGTCGACGATCAGGGCGTTGGTGATGACGACGTCGAGGGCGTCGGCTTCGCTGACGCCTGTCGCCTGGCCCATGCCGTCGCGGAGGACCTTGCCGCCGCCGAACTTGCACTCGTCGCCGTAGACGGCGTGGTCGCGCTCGACCTGCGCGACGAGATCCGTGTCGCCGAGGCGGACGCGATCGCCGGTGGTCGGTCCGAAGATCGCGGCGTAGTGGGAGCGATCGATGGAATGGCTCATAAAGAGGCTCGGGACTCGGGGCCGGGAGCTTGCGATCTAACGCTCATACTCTCTCGCGAAGTTGTTGCCGCCCTTGATGGCTTTCTTGCCGGCGATCGCGACGAGCGCGACAGTCTTCGTCTCGCCGGGTTCGAAGCGCACCGCCGTGCCGGCGGGGATGTCGAGCCGCATGCCGTACGCGTCTTTGCGGTTGAACGTCAGCGCGGCGTTGGTCTCGACGAAGTGGTAGTGGCTGCCGACCTGAATCGGCCGGTCGCCGGTATTCGTGACATCGAGGTTCGCAGTTCGACGTTCGGCGTTCGCGGTGATCTGCCCCGGCGCGGTCATGATTTCGCCCGGTGAGACGGTCCGGCTGAAGCCGGACACTACCGAAGCGGTTGTAGCCGAATCGGTGCCCCAATCGGTAGTGTCCGCCTTCAGGCGGACCTTCGGAATCGGCAGAAACGATCCGTACAACGCCAATTCGAGATTCCCGTGCTCGGCGACGATCGGGTTGTGGACCGTGACGAGTTTCGTCCCGTCGGGGAACGTGCCTTCGATCTGCACCTCGTGCACGAGGTCGGCGACGCCGTCCATGACGTCCGCGCGTCCGAGCTTTCCAGCACATTGGGATCCTAAGCTTAGAATTCCACGTGGACAAGTTGTCGC
>JADMIO011432857.1_pt1 | contig 12556 bp, 4 predicted proteins | sample 8958161 | NCBI WGS metagenome assembly JADMIO01 (sample SAMN16585339, study PRJNA669376) | soil metagenome | isolation source: Crop rotation soil | place: USA: Cullars Rotation, Alabama | collected 2011 | reverse complement strand
GCCGCCGCCGCAGGCCAGGCCGAAGCGGCCTCTCAAGAAGGCATATTTCGACTCGCCGAAGGCTGGGACGTCGCTGGTCGATCGGTTCACGGTGCTCAAGGAGGCGGGGTTCGACGGCGTCCAGCTCAACCTGCCGGACGAGAAGTGGCCCGTCGAAATGGTGCAGGAGGCGCTGAAGCAGAGCGGCCTGCAGATGGAGGGGACGTGCGACTCGGCCCACTGGCGGCTTCACCTGTCGAGCCCCGACGCGTCGATCCGCAAGAAGGGCCTGGAGACGCTGATCGAGTCGATGCGGATCTGCAAGACGCTCGGCGGGACGTCGGTGCTGCTGGTGCCGGGCGTGGTCAACGAGCAGGTTTCGTACGACGAGGCGTATAAGCGCTCGCAAGAGGAGATTCTCAAGGCCGTGCCGGTTGCGCAGGAACTGGGGGTCAAGATCGCCGTCGAGAACGTCTGGAACAACCTGCACCTGAGTCCCTTGGAGGCGGCCCGGTACGTCGACGAGATCGGCTCGCCGATGGTCGGGTGGTACTTCGACATCGGCAACGTCCTCAAGTTCGGCTGGCCCGAGCAGTGGATCCGCATCCTCGGCAAGCGGATCCTGAAGATCCACGTGAAGGAGTACGACAAAAAGCTGATGGATAAACAGGGGCCGGGCGCCGGGTTCCGCACGGAATTGCTCGAAGGATCGAACAACTGGGGCGCGATCATGACGGCGCTCGATGACGTCGGGTATACGACGGCCGACAACTGGGCGACGATCGAGATGGGCGGCGGGGACGCGGAGCGAATGAAGAAACTATCCGGGCAGTTGGATCGGATCCTCGCCGCATACCCGGAAAAGTCGACGAAGACGGGCGGATAACTCATGACGCAAACGACCGAAACGCCCGTCGCAGACCTGCCCGCGGCCGCTGCCTCCGAGCGACTCACGCCGGCGCAGTGGAAGTCCGGCATCGCCGCGTGGCTGGGCTGGTTGTTCGACGGCCTGGACATGCACCTGTTCGGCATGGTGGCCGTTCCGTTCGTCACGCTCCTCCTGATGAACTCGACCGGCTCCGCTCCCGACGACTCGGTCAAGATGAAGTCGGGATTGATCCAGGGGGCGTTCCTCGTCGGGTGGGCGGTCGGCGGCGGGTTCTTCGGGCGGATCGGCGACCGCCTCGGTCGCTCCCGGGCGCTTTCGCTGACCGTCCTGACCTACGCCGCGTTTACCGGCCTGTCCTTCTTCGCGACGCAGTGGTGGCACCTGCTGATCTTCCGGTTCCTCGCCGCGCTGGGCATCGGCGGCGAGTGGGCCGTCGGCTCCTCACTTCTGTCCGAGACGTGGCCCAAGCGGTGGCGGCCGTGGATCGCGGCGGTACTGCAGACTGCCGTCAACCTCGGCGTGCTGGCCGCCTACGTGACGTGCTGGATCCTCGCCCCGTACCACCCGAAGTGGGTCTTCCTCGTCGGCGTGTTGCCGGCACTGCTCGTGCTCTGGATCCGCATGGCGGTGCCCGAGCCGAAGGAGTGGGAGCTGGCCAAGCGCAACTCGGTCGCCCAGCCGTCGATCGCGGAATTGTTCCGCGGCCCCGCGCGGCGGATCACGCTGCTGACGATCGTCGTCTGCGCCTGCTCGCTGACCGCCTGGTGGGCGTTCATGTTCTGGATGCCGCAGCTCGTGCTCAAGCACCCGGACCTCGCGTCGTGGACCGAGACCGAGCGCAAGCGGATCTACTCCGCCGCCCTTGTCATCCCCGTGCTGGTCTCCATCCCCGGAAACTTCTTCGCCGGTTGGCTGGCGCGGGTCATGGGTTTCCGCTCGGCCATCACGGTGCTGTGCTTGGCGTTCGGCGGCGCGATGTTCGCGGCGTTCGTCACCCCGCACCCGTACCGGCACCTGCTGTGGGTCTACGTGCCGCTGGTCGGGTTCTTCTCCGGCATTTTCGGACTATTCACGATGTTCCTGCCGCCCCTCTTCCCAACACTGCTCCGCACGACCGGCGCCGGGTTCTGCTACAACATCGGGCGGATCATCACCGGCATCGGCGTCGTGTTCTTCGGCTACCTCGCGATCAGCCAGAAGGGCACCGCCCAGGGCGACCTGCGAATCCCCCTGTTGTATGGCGCGTTCTTGTTCCTACCCGCCGCGATCGCGGCGCTGCTGCTTCCGGACCTGAAAGACGCCGACGAAACAGCCGCCCCCGTGCACTGACGCGCCCCCCTTTTCCGCACAACCGGAACACCTTCGCGCCCGAAGCATTTCCCGGGCAGCAATACTGTAAATTGATGTATTAGCGGGCTAGAGCCCCCGTCGGGATGGGTCGATTCAACCCATGCCGGAGGGAGAGAAGTTCGATGCCCAAGTCGTTCCGACCGTCCGCCCATTTTACGCCCGCCGACCCGACCGTACCGCTGTACGGGTCGCCGCCCGATCACCAGCTCGAGTCGCTGGAATCTCGGACCATGCTCGCCGTCTTCGCCGTCACGAACACGAACGACGGCGGCGCCGGGTCGTTGCGCGACGCGCTGACGCGCTCGAACAACACGGCCGGCGTCGACACGATTACCTTCAACATCGCCGCGACGTCCAAGGTCATCCGCCCCGCGTCCCCCCTGCCCGAGGTATGGGACCCGGCCGTCATCGACGGCACGACCCAGCCCGGCTTCGCCGGCAAGCCGCTGGTGCAGGTCGACGGCGCCAACGCCGGCGCCAAGGCCAACGGGTTCAAGCTCTGGGGCGGCTCGACTCTGAAGGGGCTGTCGGTCACGAACTTCGCGGTGGACGGCGTCGACCTGCTCAACCGCGGGAAGCTCGCCGGCAACGTCGTGCGCGGGATGTGGATCGGCCTCAATCTCGCCGGACAGTCGGCGGGTAATTACGGGCAAAGCCTGCTGATCTGGAAGTCGGCGAACAACGTCGTCGGCGGGATCAACGCGGGCGACCGCAACGTCATCTCCGGCTCGCGCGGTCGCGGCACGCTCGGCGTCCTGGTCATGGGCGCGGGCGCTAAGAACAACCGGATCGAAGGCAACTACATCGGCACCGATCCCACGGGGCACAGCGCACGGCCTAACGCGGGCAGCGGTGTCGCCGTCCAGGACGCGCCCGACAACGTGATCGTGCGCAACCTGATCTCGGGCAACGGCGAGGACGGGATCCTGATCTTCAAGTCCGCCGCGAAGGGGAACGCCGTCCAGGGGAACCTGATCGGCACCGACGCGACGGGCACGACCGCCCTGCCCAACGGCATGTACGGGATCGAGATCCAGTCGGCGTACAACGTCGTGGGCGGGAAGCGCGGGCGAATGCGCAACCTCGTCTCCGGCAACGCCAAGGCCGGCGTCGTGCTGTGGACGGCGGGGGCGACCGGAAACATGATCCGCGGCAATTACATCGGCACCAGCCTGTTCGGGACCTCCCGCGTCGGCAACGGCGAACAGGGCGTGGCCTTCAGCGGCGCCAGCGGCAACGCCGTCCGCGGCAACCTGATCGCCGGGAACGCGCTCGAAGGGGTGGGCGTCTTCACCAGCGGCAACAATTCGATCACATGGAACACCATTGGTTTGTCCGCGTCGGGGGCCAAGCTGGCCAACGGGACCTGGGCCGTCACGATGGTCGGCGGGTCGAACCAGAACCTGGTCTCCTCCAACGTGATCGCGATCCATCCCACAGCGCTGTACCAAAACAGCGGCGCCAACAACCGGATCGTCAGTAATCTAATTCGCTGACCCGCCTGGACATCACAGTCGGTGCATCCTGCACAGGGGTTGCGCTCCGCGTCGCTACAAAAGATTGCTTCTTTCATTGAGTTAGAGTCTCCACGCCGGTAAAACTGAGCAGTCCCCGAATCGAGGGCGCCGGCAACGGGCGTAGTACGGGGACCTCACACTTCGGCGGAGAAACTCGATGAAGGGAATCCGGACGCGCCGCGCGTCGTCGCGGCGATCACTGTCCTTTGCGATTGACCGAGCCCTGCCCTCGCGCGCCCGCCGGGCGGCGCTCGAGCCGCTGGAGAGGCGCACGCTCCTCGCGGCCGGTGACCCGATCATCTCCGAGTTCATGGCCGACAATACGAACGGCCTGGCCGACGGGAACGGCGTGCGCGGGGACTGGATTGAGATCTACAACCCGGCCCCGACGGCGATCAACATGCAGGGTTGGCACCTGACGGACAACCCGTCTAACCCCGGCCTCTATACGTTCCCGTCGTTCACGGTGCCCGCCGGCGGGTACCGGGTTGTCTTCGCGACCAGCGAGGCGACGCCGTACGTGGACTCCGCGGGGTATCCGCACACGAACTTCGCCCTGAGCAAGGGCGGCGAGTACCTCGCGCTGTCGAAGCCCGATGGGACCGTCACGTCCGACTACGCACCCCAGTTCCCGCCGCAGTCGAGCAACGTGTCGTACGGCGTCGGCCCGGGGGGTGGGTCGACTCAAACGACGCTGGTGAACGCCGGCGCCACCGCCAGGACGCTGACGCCGGGCCCGATCGGCACCAGTTGGACGGGGCAAGGCTTCAACGACAGCGGCTGGACGAGTGTCACGACCGGCATCGGGTTCGAGGCCAACGGCCTGCCGGTGCCGCAGATCTCGCAGGAGACTGAGGGGAACAACGACCGCGCGTCCGCGAATAATGCGACGACGAGCTTCTCCGCCTACTCGGGCAACCTCTACCAACTCGGCTTCAACGGCACGATCAGTTCCGCGAACGACACCGATTACATCCGGCTGGGCACGTTCCAGGCGGGCGACGTGATCACGGTGACCGCCTCGGGGTACACGGTCGAACCGCTCGCGGACCCCGTCCTCGACCTGTACCGCGGCGCCACCGGGACGACGCTCGTGACCACCGACGACAACAACGGGCCGGGCAACGACGCGCTGATCTATCGGTTCTCCGTGACGGCGGCCGACACGTACTTCCTCCGCGTGCGGGGGAACGCCTCGGGAACGGGGGGCTACCGCGTCGGCGTCCGCCTGGAGAACACGGGCACCGCGCCCGGCACGGGCGCGATCGTCACGGGCGAGTCGGAGCCCAACGATACCGGCGCCACCGCGACGAACTTCACCAACGCCTGGCGGGCGGTCAACTACTCGCACCACCTGGGCGGCGGGACGACCTTCGGCAGCTCGGAGGACTGGTTCAGGTACCAGTTCAACGCGGGTGACGTCGTCACCCTGTACCTCGGATCGGCGTCGACGGACGCGACGGTCTCCATCCGCGACGCCAACGGGAACGTCCTGGCGTCGGAGAACGGCACCAGCACGCCCGCGGGCAGCGCGGACTCCAGCTCCTATGTCTTCGGCTACGTCATCCCGTCGACCGGCGTTTACTACGTGCAGACCGTCCGGGCGGCCGGCACGAGCGGGACCGGGAACTACACGCTCGACGTCTACCTCTCGTCGCTGACCGCCCCGCCGCACCCGGCGAACCTGGCCGGGCAGTTCACGACCAGCGTGCAGTCCGACATGTACAACAAGAACGCGTCGAACTACCTGCGCGTGCCGTTCAACGCCCCCGACCCGTCGCTGGTGACGTCGCTGACCCTGAACATGAAGTACGAGGACGGGTACGTCGCGTACCTCAACGGCGTCGAGGTCGCCCGCCGCAACGCGCCCGGCGAGTGGGGCACACCCCTGGCGTACAACGCGACCGCGGCCGGCGACCGCGCGGCGAGCCTGGCGGCTACGTACGAGTCGTTCGACATCACCGCGTTCACGTCCGCGCTGCAGCCCGGCGCCAACGTCCTGGCGATTCAAGGCCTCAACTCGTCGGCGTCCTCGGACGACTTCCTGATCGTCCCGCAGCTCGTGGCCCAGATCACGAACCCGGGGACCAAGCAGTTCTTCTTCGCCCCCACGCCGGGCCAGGCGAACCTGGCGGGCGCGGGCGTGGTGATCAACGAGATCCACTACGACCCCGACGTGAAGACGCAGCGGGTCGATTTCGTCGAGCTGGTCAACAACTCCAACCAGTCGATCAGCCTCTCGAACTGGCAGCTCAGCAAGGGCATCGCGTTCGCCTTTCCGGCCGGCACGACGCTGGCCGCCGGGCAGTACCTCGTCGTCGCCGAAAACCCGGCGCAGTTCCAAGCCAAGTTCGGCTTCGCGCCGTTCGGGCAGTACACGGGCGGACTGTCCAGTGACGGCGATGAGGTGCGGCTGGTCGATGCCGTCGGCAATACGATCGACGACGTCTCCTACGGCGCCGGCTTCCCCTGGCCGACCGTCGGCGACCCGCTGACGACCGCCGGCACCGGCGCATCGATCCAACTGATCAACCCCGGGTTCGATAACGACCTGGGCGGCAACTGGCGGTCCGCCCTACCCTCGCCGGGCGCGCAGAACCGCGTGTTCGCCGGCAACGCGGCGCCGGCGGTGCGGCAGGTCAGTCACGCCCCGACCGCGCCAACGTCGAACCAGCCCGTCACCGTCACTGCCAAGGTCACCGACCCCGACGGCGTCACGTCCGTCAACCTGCAGTATCAGGTCAACGCGCCCGGGCAATACGTCCCGTCGATGATCGTCAACACCAGCACGTGGACGAACTCGCGCAACCCGGCCTACGACCAGAACTGGGTCACCCTGCAGATGTACGACGACGGCACGCACGGCGACGCGACGCCGTTCGACGGCGTCTACGCGGCCCAGGTGCCCGCGTCGGTCAACCAGAACCGCACGTTAATCCGGTATCGGATCAGCGCGAGCGACGCCCTGGGCGCGTCGATCACCGCCCCGTACGCCGACGACCCGCAGCTCAACTTCGCCTACTTCGTCTACGACGGCGTCCCCGGCTGGTCTGGCGCGGCGCAGCCGGGCGTCACACCGGTGACGAACTTCTCCGCGGCCGACATGAGCCGCCTGCAGGTTTACCAGCTGATCGCCCGCAACCAGGACGTGATCGACGCCCAGCACATCCCCCCGTCGACCGCGCCGGCGTACAACGGGAACGTCGAACTGTGGCGCGGGGCGTTCTATTACAACGGCGTCGTCTACGACAACGTCGGCTTCCGCACCCGCGGGGGCAGCGCCTGGCGGTACGCCATGGGCAAGAACAAGTTCCAGCTCAACTTCAACCGCAACCACGGCCTCCAGGCGTACGACAATTACGGCCAACCCTACAAGACCAAGTGGGAGAGCTTCACGCTCAACGCGATCATCCAGCAAGGCAACTACTGGCACCGCGGGGAGCAGGGCATGTTCGAGGCGATCAACAACAAGCTGTTCCAACTCGCCGGCGTCCCCGCCAACAACACCCAGTGGGTACAACTCCGCGTCGTTGACGGCGCCGCCGAGGCGACCACCGACCAGTACACCGGCGACCTCTGGGGCATGTACCTGGCGATGGAGCAAAACGACGGGAACTTCCTCGACGAGCATGGCCTGCCCGACGGCAACTACTACCGCATGAACCCCGAGGACGGCGGCGCCGGCGGGGGCACGCTCAACAACCAGGGCCCGACCCAGCCGTCGGACAACTCCGACCTGCTCACCTTCACCAACACGTACAAGAACACGACCCCGACCGACGACTGGTGGCGGCAGAACCTCAACCTGGACGAGTACTACGCGTACCGCACGATCGTCGAGGCCGTCCACCACTACGACATCGACCAGAGCGCGGGCAAGAACTACTTCTACTACCACAACCCCGTTACCAACCTGTGGGAAGTCCACCCCTGGGACACCGACCTCACGTGGTCGAACAACATGTTCGGCGGCGGGGACGACCCGTTCAAAAACCGCGTCCTGCCGCGGCAGGCGTTCAACGTCGAGTACCGGAACAAGATCCGCGAGATCCGCGACCTGCTGTTCAACACCGACCAGGCGTACGCCCTGCTACAGGAGTACGCCAACATCATCGACCCGGTCGGCGTCGCCAACGCCCCCGTCGACTGGGACCGCGACATGTGGGACTACAACCCGATCATGCTCGGGTACACCTACGGCGACAAGGGCGGCCAGGGCCGCTACTACGCCGGCGGCCCCGGGGTGACGATCCCGGCGCCCGGCGGGTTCCAGGGCATGGTCCAGAAGATGCGGAACTACATCGTCGAGCGGGCCGCCTACCTCGACTCGCTCGCCGCCGACGCGAATATCCCCGCCAAGCCCGCCCTCACCTACACCGGCCCGGCCGGACAGCCGGTCGACCAGCTCTCGTTCCGCACGACCGGCTTCTCGAGCCCGGCGGGCTCGGCGTTCGCCGGCATGAAGTGGCGCATCGCCGAAGTGTACGACCCGTCGAACCCGACCTACGCCAACTGGCAGGGCGAACACCCCTACGAAATCACGGCCAACTGGGAATCCGCCGAGCTCGCGAGCTTCAACAACACCCTGACCGGCATCCCCGCCAACCGCCTGATCCCCGGCCACACGTACCGCGTGCGCGTCCGCATGAAGGACGCCGCCGGCCGCTGGTCGAACTGGTCGGACCCCATCCAGTTCGTCGCCGGGGAGGCAGGGGCCTCGGTCACCGCACTGCGGATCACCGAGCTGATGTACCGCCCGGCCGCGCCCCCCGCGGGCTCGCCGTACACCCGCGACGACTTCGAGTACGTCGAGCTCCAGAACACGTCCGACGGCAACCTGGACCTCTCGGGCGTGCGGTTCGCCAACGGCATCGACTTCACCTTCCCCGACGGGTTCGTCCTGGCGCCGGGCCAGCGGACGCTGCTCGTGTCGAACCTCACGGCGTTCCGGTCGCGGTACGGCACCGGCCTGGATTCGCTCATCGCCGGCCAATTCGAAAACGGCACGCACCTGTCCGACTCGGGCGAGCGCCTCCGCCTCGAAGGCCCGGTCGGCCAGACGATCCTCGACTTCTCCTACAGCGAGAACTGGTACCCGCAGACGGACGGTGACGGCTTCTCGCTGGTCATCGTCAACCCCGCCGCCGACCCCACCACGTGGGGCGACAAGGCCTCCTGGCGCGTCGGGCAGAACGTGAACGGCGGCCCGGGCGCGGCCGACCCCGGCTTCGACACGGGCTCGGTCGTCGTCAACGAGCTCCTCGCCAACCCGGGGGCCGGCCGCTCGTTCATCGAGCTGAGAAATACGACCTCGTCCGCGATCGACCTGTCGAACTGGTTCCTCTCCGACTCGGCCGACAACCTGCGCAAGTACGCGCTTCCCGCCGGCACGGTCCTCCAGCCCGGCGCGCTCCTGACGCTCTACGCCGACGCGTCCTTCGGCATCGGGACCACTCCGTTCGCGCTGACGGCGCTGGGCGGGACGCTCTACCTGACCTCCGCCGACGGGGCCGGCGGTCTGCTCGGGTATCGCGAGACGCAGGACTACGGGGCGTCCGACGTCGGCGTGACCCTGGGCCGCTACGTCACCTCCGACGGCGATGCCGACTTCACCGCGCTCACCGCCGCGACGCCGGCGGGCGCCAACGCGCTTCCGAAGGTCGGACCGATCGTCATCACGGAAGTGATGTACAACCCGCCCGCGGGCGGCAACGAGTTCGTCGAGCTGCGAAACACGAGCAACGCGGCGATCGACATCTCCGGCTGGCAGATGGCCGGACTGACGTTCACCTTCCCCGCCGGCACGATCATCCCCGCCCACGGCTACTTTTTGGTCGTCCCGATCACGCCCGGCGACTTCCGCACGACGTACAACGTGCCCGCGGCGACGCAGGTCTTCGGCCCCTACGCCGGCCTGCTCGACGACGCCGGCGAGGCCGTGGAAATCCGCAAGCCCGGCACGTCGGTCGGCGGCGTGACGCCGTTTGTCACCGTCGACCGCGTCCGCTTCCACGCGACGTTCCCCTGGCCGACGGCGCCGGACGGCGCCGGGCCGGCGCTGCAGCGGCGGTCGCAGTCTGCGTACGGCAACGACGTCGCGAACTGGGTCGCCTCCGCCGGGGCCGGCGGCTCGCCGGGCCGGCCCAACGCCCCGGCCACCGCGACCGCGGTCTACGACTGGACCACGTCCCGTGGCAAGATCGCCGTCACGTTCACCGAGGACCTCTCCACCATTCTCACGAGCGGGAGTCTCAACCTTCAGAACCTGTCCGGCGGCGCCGTCCCCGCCACCGACTACACGTGGGACGCCGCCACTCTCACCGCCACCTGGACCTTCGCGCAGATTCCCGCCAACGGTAACTACCGCGCAACCCTCGACGGCGCCGCCGTCGCGGACTGGGCGGGCACGCCCGTTGACGGTGACGGCGACGGCCAGCCCGGCGGCTCGGTCGGCGTCGACTTCTACGCCCTCGCCGCAGACGCCAACCGCGACCGCGTCGTCAACTTCGACGATCTGCTGATCCTCGCGAAAAACTACAACAAGACCGGCGTCACGTACGGCGAAGGGGATTTCAACTATGACGGCCTGGTCAACTTCGACGACTTGCTGATCCTGGCCAAGGGTTACAACGGCGTCCTCGCGGCGCCCGGCGCCCAGGCCCCCGCGCAAGCCGTCGCCACCGCGTCGCTCGCTGAGTTGTTCGCGGTCGCGACCGGCGCCGCTGGTCAGCAGGCAACAGCTTCTCCCACGACGATAACGCCGTCTCCCGCTCCCGCCCCCGTCCCGCCAACGCCGACCGCGCCGGCAGTCGGGCCCGTGCCCGCGCCGGCCGTCGCCGCGCCGAAGCCTGCCGCCACCCCGGCTCGAAAACCAGTTACGAGTCCGACGTCGCCCACGCCCGTTAAGCCGACGCCGACGCCCGTGCCCCCCACGCCCCTTGATACAAAGAGGCCCGCGCCGAAGCCGCCGGCCCTTCCTCCGATTCCCGTCAAACCCAAAGCCTTCGCAAAGCCCGCGACGTTCGGCAAAGCGCGAATCCGCTAGGAACCCCGCGCGCGATGACACCCCGCTCGCCAAGGCTGTTCCTCGGCCAGTGGGGCAGGGTCCCGGGTTGTCAGAATGGAAAAGGGAGAGATTGGAGCTACAGGGATTCGAACCCTGAATTCCACCATGCCATGGTGGCGTGATCCCATTTCACTATAGCCCCGCGAGTGCCTCACGGGCAGGCGAAGGAGTTTACGCGCCGACCCTTCCCTGTCAAGAACGCCAACCCCCCAAAGGATCTGACGCCCTACCCGCGAGCCCGCTTCCCCGGCCGAGGGCGTTCGTCTCACCCGCTGTAAGGCGCCACCCCGTCGGCCGTCACCAGCAGCAACTGGTCCGTCACCTGGTGCGGCATCTTCGAGTAATCCTCGCTGATCTGCGGGGCCAGCCGATCCACCGTCTCCCCGTCATTGCGGAAGCAAAGCAGGATGTCCCGGTGCGGGATCGCCGCGATGAACGGGCTTCCGAGGTGCTCGCTCAGCCGCTCGTGCAGCGTCGGCAGCAGGATCCTCGCCGAGTCGTACCCGTCCCGCTGCGAGAGGATGATCAGCGTCACGTTGCCGTCGTCGTCCTGCGCCACGTTCGCGTGCATCTCCTCGCTGCGGGTCACCAGGTTGTCGATCGCCTGCTCGTGCAGGTCGTCCATCGAGATTTCCCACCCGTCAAAGAGCTTTTTGGCGATGTACGAGATCGTCCGGTCCGAGTCGATCGCGTAAGCCACGCGAAGCCCGTCGATCAGCGGTTGCGACACGACCGTTTCGTAAGCCTCCTCGCAGAACTGCGCGGGGAGGATCATCGGCATGATCCGCTCCTTGAGCGCGTCGAACGGCCCGTCCTCGTCCGGATGCCCCTCCGACGCGCGGAGCAATTCCACCGCCCACCGCTCGACGTGGTGCGTCACGTCCTTCGGATCCAAGAGCGTCATCCGATAGAGGTTCTCCAGCGACGCGAGGTGACCGGCGCCGCGGTCCTTTTTCGGCTTGATCCGCACCGCGAAATCCTCGTCCGCGGGCACGATCGTCATCAGCGGGAACCGCTTGGAGACGATCTCGATGACTTGCGCAACGAACTGGTCGCGCGTGGGTTGGGACATGTAGAAACTATAGCAATCACCGCACCGAAAGGCGAATGAGGTCCCACGCGCCGTACGGCCTAGCCACTCAGTGCCTAGGGCTCGATTCGGGACGGGTTGCAACGACCTCGACCGGTGATACAACACCCAACCCGTTCACCCACGAAAGGACTCGGCAGATGGCGGACTCGATCCGTGTCGGCATCATCGGCGGCGGCTGGCCCGGCAAGGCGCACGCGCGCGGCTACCTCGCGTCCGGCGGCTACCGCCTCATGGCCTGCGCAGACCTGATCCCCGCGCGCCGCCGCGACATGATGAACGAGTTCAAGATCCCCCGCGAGTACGCCACGTGGGACGAGCTCGTCGCCGACAAGGAGCTCGACGCCGTCAGCGTCTGCCTCCCCACCCACCTGCACGCCCCCGCGACGATCGCCGCGCTCAAGTCCGGCAAGCACGTCGTCTGCGAGCGTCCGCCGACCCTCACCGCCAGCGAGGCGAAGAAGATCGACGCCACCGCCACCAAGGCGCAGCGGACCGTCCTCTACGGCATGCAGCGCCGCTTCGGCGGACCGGAGCAGGCGGCCAAGCAGGCGATCGTCAAGGAGTATGCCGGCCGCGTCTACCACGCCCGCGCCGTCTGGACCCGAACCCGCGCCGTCCCCGTCGGCACCGGCTGGTGGACGGACAAGGAAAAGTCCGGCGGC
>JADMIO011614284.1_pt1 | contig 12559 bp, 9 predicted proteins | sample 8958161 | NCBI WGS metagenome assembly JADMIO01 (sample SAMN16585339, study PRJNA669376) | soil metagenome | isolation source: Crop rotation soil | place: USA: Cullars Rotation, Alabama | collected 2011 | reverse complement strand
GCCGCCGTAAACGACGCCGCCAGATGGAGGAACTGCGGCACGAAGGATCGCTGCCGGCGAACCGGCATCGCCGGCAGCATCTCGGCCGCCGGCAGCCGATGGACGGCGGCGAGCAGGACGGCGGCTTCGGCGAACAGGGCGCGGGTCGCCGCCGAATCGCGCGGCGAGCCGCATTCACGACGCAGCCTCGCGAGCAGGTGCTCGCCTTCGACATGCTCCATCACGAGCATCCCTGTCTCGGCGTCGGCGCCCAAAATTGTCGGCAAGCCGCTCGCGAGACGCGGGTTGGAGGCGGCGATCAGCCGCAGCGCGCGCTGCAGCGCGCACGCTTCACGGATGCCGACGTTGAGCGCGCTCGATTTCAGCACGATGCGGCGGCTGAAGCCGGAGGCGCGCAGCGCCGCCAGGACGGCTGTACCACGCAATTCGAGATCGAACTCCAGCGGCAGGGTCGGCGCCGCGACGAACTCGCGGCCGCGCTCGCGCAGCAGCATCGCCGCCGCAGACAGCAGATCCGGAGACGGCGCCGCCGGCGCGCGCCTCCGCAACGAGCGGCCGCACCGCCGCAGCGCGGCGGCGGACCCTTCCCAGTTGCGCGGCAACACGTTGTCCGCGGTGCGCGTCGTCACGGCCCTGCTCTCCTCCGCTGCAATCGCGTGCGGCCGTCGTGGCCGTCGCGTATGGCTTCACAACCCAGCGGAGCAGAAAACATGCCGCGGCGGCGGCGGCGAGGGCGCCGCCGCGCGTGAGAAGACGCGGACTTTTCGAGCGGTTTAGCGGCCGCGAGCCGCGCGGCGGTGTGTCATCGACGATACGGCCGCCGTCGATCCGGCGAACCGCAGCCATATTGTCGGCGCTTCGCGCGACTTTCTTCCGTCCTGTCTCGGTTGAATCAGAGAAGCCGGGCGAGCAGGGCGATCAGCCCGGACGCGGCGACGGCGCCACCCGCCGCGAGACAGACGATGGCGCGCCGCTTGGCGCGCTCCTTCTGCGGCACGAACCGTTCGGGAGCGGGAAAATGCGCCGGTATCACGTCGGCGGGCGGCTTCGCCATGTCGGGATGCAGGGCGAAGTAGGCGTGCATGTAACCGTGCGAGAGCATCAGCACCATCGGCCGCGTCATTGTGTGCGTCGGCATCGTCAGCAGCGTCTCGGTCGAATAGCGGAAGAAGAACTCGGCGCGCTCGCGAAAGCGCGCCCGCTCGCCACCCGCCGCGTGCTGCCTCGCGAAGTTGAACGCGTCGCTCTTCCACATCTCCTGCGCGATCCAGGTCTCGGTCGGGAATTCGAGCTGTTCTTTGCGCTCGAAATACGGCTGCTCGTGCGCCGCCATCCAGCGCGCGTAGGCGAGCAGGGCCGAACGGGCATACGCGTAGGCGGCATCGAGCTGCTGCCGTTCGGCCTTGAAGTCGAGATACTTGCCGAGCGCGCAGAGAAAAACGGTGTACGACCAGCGGCGCTCCGCATTGAGCAGGTCGCGGCCGGCGATGTCGTCGGCCGGGTGGATGCAGCGCCGGATCAGCGCTTCCGCCTTGGTGAGGAAGGTCGGATCGCCGGTGAGCGTCGAGGCATCGAGCAGCGCGTTGATCGAATAGCCGGCGCCGCGCCCCGGCCCGTGATAGTCGGGGGAGTTGGTCGAGCTGGCAGCGCCGGTGGCCGCCCGCGACAGAAACCGGAACCGCGTTGCGGCGCCATCGTCCATCGCGATGACCCAGCGCCCGAGCGCGATCACGGCGTCACGGCTGCGGCGATCGCCGGTCAGGAAATAGTGCAGCAGCAGGCCGCTCGTGTAGTTGTGCTCGTTGGCCGGGCCGCCGCCGGATACGCCTTCGGCCCGCGGGTAGGTACGGTGGCTCGACTTGCCGGCGTCGAAGTAGTGCGCCGAGTGCCAGAAGAGACCGTGGTTGTACACCGCGCGGTCGTCATCCGTCTGATAGATGTCGATGTCGGTGACGTGCGCCGCCAGCTCGGCCATGTGGCGATGCCAGCGCAGATCGCCGCTGCGCATGAATTGCAGCGCGAAGCCGCCGACCGGGTCGTACTGGTTGTTGTAGTGCGAGATGATCGGGTGCGGCCCGGCGGCGTAGACGTTCTCGTGGTCGGCGTAGAGATCGCCGAAACTGCGCCAGCCGTATTCGTCGATCTGCTCGCGCTTGCTCGCGAACGTGTCGCCGCCGTCGAGCGCGGCATTCACGAGGCGGAGATAGGCCGGGTGCGGGTCGGACGCACTCGGCGTCAGATACGGGACGGCACCGCTGGCGCAGTACTGCTCCGGCGTCAGACGCGCCGTGAGCGGCGCGCAGGCCCAGGCGAGCGGCTGATCGCTGACGCGATCCGAGCCGAAGGCCACGTAGAAGAGGTGCGTCTTCCGTTCGCCGCCCTGCAGCTCCTGCGCAACCGCGGCCTGGCGCGGAAACAGGCCGACGACGAGCGACTCGCGGTTGGCTTCGACGGCGCGGGGAAAGTTCTGCCAGAAGTCCGGGACCGCTGCGATCAGCCGCCGCGCCGCCCGCGACACGGCGACCACCGGTGTCGCGCGGGTGCCGAAGCTTTCCGCCGCGCCAGCCCGGAGGCGGTAGCCGTTGAACCGCAACGGCACGGCGCCGGTGCGATCGACGTGCGTCCGGCTGTTCCAATTCCCGCCGCCGCTCGACTCCTGCAGCAGCTCGAAGGGCTGATCGTAGACGGCGGCAGCGGCGCCCGGTTCGAGCGAGCACCTGACCTCGACCGGACCGTCTGCTGCCGGCAGTCCGAACACGATGGATGCATCGCGAAGGTAGACGGACCCTTCGTCGCCGAGCTCCCAGATACCGCCCGGATGCTGCGCCCGGCGCGGGTTGTGGAGCGAGATCTCGCTTCGAACCGCCGTCGATCCGGCGAAGAAGTGCAGGCGCGCCGCGACGCGGATGAACGGCTCTCCCCCTGCCGCGACAGCCTGGCCTTCGACGCGAACCGCGGCGCGAAGCGGGCCGCGCTCCTCGACCTCGATTGTCTCGACTCGAATCGGATGCAGCTGCCCGCGCTCATCTTCGATACGGCACGTCGTCCGCGCCGCGTCAATGATGGCGGCGCCATCGACGTGAACCTCCGCTACAGGCCACGAGCCGGCGGCGCGAATGGAAAAGCGCGCCGTGCCCGTGTCGACCGACACGGTGCCGCCGCTTTCGCGCACGGTGAGCTGATGCGCGTCTGCTTCGGCGGAACGGCTGTCGTCGATGACGAGCTGGTACACCGCCGGAGAGCCGCCGCCGTCATGGTCCGCCTGGAAATCGAGCAGCAGCCAACGGACCGAGCCGTCGCTCCACCGGCTCAGGATGCTGGTCTGCAGCGGGCGCAGACCGCCCGCCGGATCGATGAGGCGCAGGCCGTCCAGATCGCGGCACATGCCGCGCCGCAGCGGCACGCCGAGCGCCAGCGGCTCGCGGCGCCGCGCGAAGGGCGGGCCGTCGGACGGAGCCAGCACTTCGATGCTGGCGACGCTTTGTCCACTCACATCAGGACGTCGCCGGACGATCCCCGGCGGCGCTCGACCGCCGCGTCGGCGCGCTCATCGCCGGCCGGGACGAACCGCTTCGACAATGAGATCGTCACGAACCTCGACTTCGTCGATGTGCGGGATGGCGCTCTGGTGGAACGGTTTGCGCTCCACCTGTTCGAAGCCCAACGATTCGAGCAGAAGGATCAGGGAAACGTCGTCGTACATCCACTTGTGGTAGTGGCCCATCGACTGCCACGGGCGAGGCCGGTTCACGCACATGGTCTCGAAGTACATCGCCGTCCAGCGCGTGTGATCGAGCGTCCACTTCGCCCGCGGCTGCTGCTTCGTCTGTTCGTATTCGGTGAGGTAGTTCGTCCAGAAACGCGCATGATCCGGCACCCGGATGCGAAGGATGCCGCCCGGCTGCAGGATGCGGAAACATTCGCGCAGGACGTGTTCTCCCTCCTGCTGCGTGAAGTGTTCCAGGATCTCGCCCATGTAAATGCCTTCCACTGACTGGTCCTGCCAGGGAAAGCGGCGCAGCAGATCGGCATAGACGGTCTTGCCCGAGAACTCGGTCGCGGCGGTGACACGTGTGAGGACGAGCAAACGATCGAGCCACGGATGACGCGACGCCAGCCAGGCCCGGTTGGAGCCATCGACGTTGGTCCAGCCGGCCGGCTGCACCGGTCCGCAGCCCAGATTCAACTTCATGCGAAGTCTCCTGAAGACGTCATCTCTCGCAAGACAACCTGGGAATCAGCAGATTCCAACCGCGGATTCACGGGATATTGCGAACGATGATCGGGCCGAGCGCGCGGGTCACGGCCAGCGGCAGGCGGCGCCAGAGGGAAATGGCAGCCGAGAATTTCGGATTTTTCGGGCTGCGATCCGGCAGCGTCCGGCTGCCGGCCAGCCAGTATTCCCAATACAGCTGCTGCGGCTGGGCGCCCCACTGCGCCTTGAACTGATAGGTGCCCTCGAGCGGTGTCGAGCGCCCGAAATCGAAGCGGGCGAAGCGGCGTTCGATGCTGAACTTCAGCATTTCCCAGTAGAGCAGGACGTTCGGACACAGAGGATTGTGGGCGCGGATCGCCGAGGCCCACGGCACTTCGACGACGTCGCCATGCCACAGGATGAGCGACGCGGCAATCGGCTGATCGCCAAGCCAGACGCTCAGCACCCGCGATGAATCGGCAAAGGTCGTCAGCACATCGGCGAAGAACCGGCGGCCGTGCACGGGCGATCCGAGATCGCGCATGTTGTGCACCATCACGTCGTGGAACGCATCGACGAGTTCGACGCCGCCAATCCGCACCGTCAGCCCTGATTTCTCCGCTTTGCGCACCTGGTTTCGCAGCTTTCGATCGAGCACCTTCCACTGCTCGTCGACGCTCTGCTCGAGCGGCAGCACCATCGCGACCTTGTGCGTCAGCACCGGCAAGTGCTGGAAACGGCGCGCCGTGTGCCGCAGCTCCAGGTACTGCGCGCCGGCGCCTTTCGCCGCCTCGATGCCTGCCTCGAGGAGCGCCTCGGCCGCCGCGCTCGAGTCGGCGAGGATGCCGCCGTAATTGAGAAACGGCATCGAGGTCGCGAAGCGTCCGAACAGCGGCGTCTTGAACAGCACGAGCGGCAGGACGCCGACGATGTCGTCGCCGGCGCAGGCGGCCAGATAACGCGTGCGGTGCCCGAAGACACGCTCGACGACGCCGGCCCACGCGGCGCGATGGTAGAGCGACGAATCGGGGTGGCGATCGACGTAGCGATCCCACTCCCCCGCCGCGAGGTCCGTCCGGACGCGGAGCGCGGGCGGCGCGCTCAGCGCGTGCGCGGCTGTCGTGGCGCTCATCGCGCCGCCGCCTGCACCGCCACGGCGGGCTGCGGCAAAGCCGCGGTGAACTGCAGGCCGGATCGTTCAATCACCTGGTCGACGGTCGAGAAGCGGAAATCTTTCATCAGCCGGCGCAGTCTCTGCTCGGTCTTGTGCAGGTTGGTGTAATGACGCAGGCGCGACGCCGTCGGAACCGGAATCCGCGGCTGTCCCGGATCGATCTCCCACGGGTGCAGGTAGAAGATCGCCGGCTGCTGTTCGACGCGGTTGCGGCGCGCGATTCCCCACCGCGTCCACGCGTATGGCAGCAGCCGGAAATAGCCGCCGCCGGCAATCGGCAGGTTGACGCGGCCGCAGCGCACCGTCGATCCCGGCGCCTCGACGATGGAGCGCTCGCCGCGCGTCAGGACGTGCACGTGGCGCGGCGCCCCGGGAATGCCGTAGCGATCGTGATGAATCGGAAAGATGCTGGTGTCGTAGCGATAGCCTTCCTCGATGAGGACGTCAATCGCCCAGAGCGATCGCTCGGTGACCGAATAGCTGGGAGCGCGGTAGCCGCGCACCGCGGCGCCGCTGACGTCCTCGAGCAGGCGCTTGGCGCGCCGCACGTCGTCGCGGAACTCGTCGCGCGTCAGCTCGTAGACGAGGCGGTGGCCGTAGCCGTGCGACGCGATTTCATGTCCGGCGGCGGCGATCCGCCGCACCAGCGCCGGAAACCGATCGCCACCCAGCCGAGGATGAAGAAGGTGGCGCGCACGCCGGCCTCGTCGAACAGCGCCAGCATCCGCTCGGTGTTGCTCGTGACGCGGCTCTCGCGCCCGTCCCAGCTCCGTCGATCCACCACGCGATCGAAGGCGCTGACCTGGAAGTAGTCTTCGACGTCGACGCTCATCGCGTTGACGATCGGCGTCGCGCCGCGGCTGGCGGCGGCCATCAGGCGCCCCGCCTGAGCACGACGGTCTTGATCGTTTCGAAGATGATGAACAAGTCGAGGCTGATCGTGAAGTTCTTGATGTAATACAAGTCGTACTGCAGCTTCTCCATCGTGTCTTCGACCGACGCGCCGTAGGTGTAGCGGACCTGCGCCCAGCCGGTCAGCCCCGGCTTCACGACGTGGCGCTGGCCGTAGAACGGGATGCTGTGGACGAGGCTGCTGACGAACTCCGGCCGCTCCGGCCGCGGCCCGACCAGGCTCATGTCGCCGCGCAGCACGTTCCAGAGCTGCGGCAGCTCGTCGAGCCGCGTCCGCCGCATGAACCGGCCGAGCGGCGTGATGCGGCTGTCGCCGGGCTTCGCCCACACCGCGCCCGTCCCCGCCTCGGCGTTCGAGACCATCGAGCGGAACTTGTGGACCGTGAACAGCTGGCCGTGCTGGCCGACGCGCTCCTGGCTGTAGAGCGCCTTGCCGGGCGACGTCATCCGTATGGCCGCCGCCAGCAGCACCATCACCGGCGACAGCACGATCAGCCCGAATGTCGCGGCGACGACGTCGATGGTGCGCTTGACGGCTTCCTTCCAGCGGCTGCGGTGGAAGCCGGCCGAGAAGATGAGCCAGCTCGGGCGCAGGTTCTCGAGCGCGATCTTTCCGGTGTAGGTCTCGTAGACGGACGCCAGATGTTCGAACGTCACGCCCTGCAGCCGCATCTCGAGCAGCTTCGACATCGGCAGCTTGCCGCGCGCGTCGACCAGGCTGACGACGACCTTGTCGATCGAGCGGGTGCGGACGATGTCCGGGATGTCTTCGACCGTGCCGATGACGCCGGGGTTGAAGAGCGGCGTGCCGACGCGCGCCGGGTCGGCGTCGACGAAGCCGATCACCTCGACGCCGAGCTCGCGCCGTTCGTGCAGCTCGCGCGCCAGCGCCACGCCGGCGCTGCCGGTGCCGACGAGCAGCAGCCGTTCGCGCGGCCCGACCTTGGCGATCATCCAGCCGAAGCCGAGGCGCCAGCCGATGAGCGACACGACGACCAGCACGGCCGACGTCGCGAACACGCCGCGGCCGAGGATCAGATCGGGGAACCAGTAATAGAGCGCCGCCAGGATCAGCGAGGTGGCGCCGAGCGCCTGGAAGATGCGGACGAGCAGCTCGCGATGATCGACGGCGAGCCGCGGGTCGTCATAGAGATCGCCGTAGTAGAGGCAGAGCTGGCAGACGTAGGAAATCAGCAGCGCCTTCAGCAGCCCGTCGTCCTGCCGGACCAGATCCCAGGCGCCGTCGCCGAGGCGCACGTAGGCGCCGGCGCCGATCGCCGACACGATCAGCAGGTTCTCGAACAGCACGAGCGTGGTCGAGCGCCACGTGACGTCCTGGATTAAGCCTTTAGCCATCGAGCATTCGGCGCGTCGTTACTTCCGCGACCGCGAGCTGTAGTAGTACGAGGCGTAGTACGAGTTGTCGCGAGTGGTGCTGCGCATCTCGGCGCGGTTCAAGACGACGCCCATGATCCGCTCGCGGCCGAGCGACTCGATGGCGCGCTGCACCAGCGCCGCCGGCGTCTTGCCGGCGCGCACGACGAGCAGCGCGCAGTCGGCCATCGCGCCGAGCAGCTTCGCGTCGGTCAGGATGCCCACCGGCGGGGTGTCGATGATCACCCACTCGAACGCCGCCGCCGCCTCGGCGATCAGGCGCTGCATCCGGTTCGACGTCAGCTTGCTCATCGGATCGGAATCGGGCGCGCCGGCGAGCAGCACCGACAGGTGCTGCGACACCTGGATCAGCGACACCGGCCGATCCTGCGCCGCGCCGAGCGTTTCGCTGAGGCCGAAGACTTTCGGCAGCTGGAACAGCTCGTCGAGCGACGGCCGCCGCAGGTCGGCGTCGATGAGGAGCACGTTGCGCTGGTACGACTCGCTCAGCGTCAGCGCGATGTTGGTCGCCGTCAGTGTCTTGCCTTCCTCGGGCAGCGCGCTGCTGATCATCACGACCTTGACGCCGGTTTCCGCCTGCGCGTGGTGCAGCGTCGCGCCGAGCTGGCGGTAGTGCTCGCGCAGCGGCGCCGACATCGCCGTCGACACGATCAGCTTGTCGGCGTGCTTCGAGCTGAACTCGCGAAAGCGCGGCCCGTCGCCCTCGTCGGCGGCGACGGCGCGCGGCGTCCGGCGGCGTTCGACGGCGGGCGGCTCGACATTGAGCGTCGGCGGCGGCGCGGCGGCAGGCGCCGGCTCGGGTTCGGCATCGCTGTCGGACCACGGCGCCTCGGCCGGTTCGTCGGCCGGCATCACCGTCCAGTCGGACGGGACGACCGCATCGGCGTCGTCGAACGCGTCTTCGGGCGCCTGGGTATCGACGACGCCGGTCCGGGCGCGCCGCAATGCTGCTTCGAGTCGGCTCATTGCTGGGCAGTCCTTGCAAACAACGAACGAAATTTGCGCTTCGGCGGCGCCTCCACGGCCACTGCGGCGGCGGCCGCCGGCGCCGCCTCTTCCGGCGCCGCGCGCAGGCCGAGCGTCAGCCGCGACGGCGTGCCGCGGAACGGCGCGCGCGCCACGATGAGCGACCCGGCAGAGGCCGGCGGCGGCGCCGGCTCGATCGCGGGCGGCGGCGGCACGGGCGGCGGCTGCGGCCGCGGCGCGGCCGCCGCTTTGCCGTTGAACGGCGTCGCCGGCACGCGGGCCGGCGGCGACGCGAGCGCCGGCAGCGCCCGCTCGATGCCCGGCAGCGGCAGCTCGAAATCGCGCGCCACCTCGTGAATCACGCCGCGGCCGATCGGCGCCTGGTCGAGCGCGAAGCCCGACACCAGCGCGTTGTCGCAGACGACGCTGATGGTGCGCGGGATGCCGCTCGAGCAGCGGTAGATCGCCACGATCGCTTCCGGCGTGAAAATGCGGCGGATGTCGCCGCCGGCGACGCGGATGCGCTCGGCGATGTAGTCGGCGGTCTCGTCGGCGCTGAGCGGCGACAGCCGCGTCCGAACGGCGACGCGCTGCCGCAGCTGCTGCAGCGGCGCCTCGTTGAGCCGTGCCGCGAGCTCCGGCTGGCCGACGAGCACGACCGGCAGCAGCTTCTCGGTGGCGGTCTCCATGTTGGCGAGGAGCCGCACTTCTTCGAGCAGCGCGTCGGACATCGACTGCGCCTCGTCGACCATCAGCGCCGTGACGGTGCCGGAGCCGTGCTGCTGCACGAGCCGCGTCTCGAGCTCCTGCAGCAGCCGCGTCTTCGAGCGCCCGGCAGCCTCCGACAGGCCGAAGCCGTTGGCGAGGAACTCGTAAAACTCCTCGCGCGTCAGCGTCGGATTCTTCACACAGAGCACCGACGAGTTCTGCCCCTGCGCGCGGGCGACCGCCACCTGCACCAGCGTCGTCTTGCCCGTTCCCGCCGGACCGGTGAGCAGCGTCACGCCCTTGCGCGCCGAAATGCCGTATTCCATCGCCGTCAACGCTTCGCGGTGGCCGGCGGTCATATAGAGGAAGCGCGGGTTCGGCGTCAGATCGAACGGCCGTTCGCGCAGTTCGTAGAAAGCTTCGTACATCAGCGCAGCCAATTCAGGAATTGAAACTTCCAGGCAACGACACCGGCGACGGCGAGCAGCGCGAGGGCCACCGACGAGCACAGCGCCACGAGACGGCGACGGCGCCGCACCTGCCGCTTGTCGGCCGCGGTCACGATGGGCGGAATGTTGGCGATCACCGGCAGCGACAGCACCGACACGATCTCGGCGTCGGTCCGGAACGTCGTATCGCGATATTCGAGGAAGCCGATGAGCACGAGGCCGAGCACCGGGCCGGCGACGACGCCGATGCCGTTCAGCTGGACGCGGTTCGGGCTGAACGGCTGCTCCGGCATGCGCGCCGGATCGATGACCTTGAACTGCTCGCCGATCTGCCGCCGCTCGAGGTTCGCCGCGACCTTGGCTTCCTCGCCCTTGGTGACGAGGCCGGTGTAGATGCCGCGAAGCGTGTCGTAGTCGCGCGTCAGGGCGATCATCTCCGCCTCGCGCGTCGGCACGGCGTCGACGCGGCGCTGGTAATCGGCCGACATCTTCTGCAGCTGCCGCTGCGCTTCTTCTTTGCGCGCCATCTGCCGGTCGAGGTTCTCCATCTGCGCCTTGAGCTCGGCGAGCTTGCTGACGCGCAGGATTTCGGCCGGGCTCGTGCCGGCGGCGGCCTGCTGCGGATCGGCGACCGACACCGGCGCCTGCAGCGCCTCTTCCTCAGCGCGCTTCTCCAGCTCCTTGATCGTCTTCTGCGCCCGCACGACGTCCGGATGTCCGGGTTTCAGCCGCAGCTGCATCCCGGCGAGCTGCGCCCGCGCCTGTTCGAGCTGCGCCGCGGCCGAGTTGGGCGCCGGCGCGGCTTCGGTCGCCTTCTGCGGCGCCGCCGCAATCGCAGCCGCGCCGCTCTGATCGGCGACGGCGCTGAGATCCGCGATCATCCGCTCGATCAGCAGCCGCTGATCGCGGTCGCGATTGATCGAGTCGGCGAGCGACTGGATCTGGCTCTGAGCCTGCTGGATGACTTGCAGGTTCGCCGCCATCTGGCTCGGCAGCTCGCCGTTGTGCTCCTTGCGGTACTCTTCGAGCTTCTTCTCCTGGTCGAGCAGGCGCCGCCGCGATTCGTCCGACTGGCTCTCGAGGAACTGGTTGGCGTTCTCGGCGATGCCTTCGCGATCGCGCAGGTTCTCCTCGATGAACAGCGACGCCAGGCGTTCGGTCACCTTCATCGCGGTGCGCGGATTGCGCGACTGGAAGCTGACCATGAAGGCGTCGCCCTTGATGAGCGCCACCTTGATGTCGCGATCGCGCATGGTGACGACGATGTCTTCCATCAGGCGCGTGCGGCGCTCGGCCGTGTAGAGGTCGAAGTCCTGGATGATGCGTTCGAGCCGGGTGCGGCTGAGAATCTGCTGCTGGATGACCGGCAGGCGGGTATCGAGCCGCGTTGCGACGGCCGATCGCACGTAGCCCTCGGGCACGCGCGACGGAATCACCTGGATGATGCTCTCCGAGCGGTACATGTCGGGGAGCGAGCGGCTGTAGACGAAGACGCCGCACGCGACCACGACCCATGGCACGAGAATCAGCCATTTGCGGCGGAGCAGGGCATACTGGACGTCCTCAGGTGTATAGCGCTTGCCAGGCAGCATGATTACTTCCTTTCGATCAGCCGCTTGCGGATCATCGGCACGCGAACGGATGCGCCGACGCGCAGCTGCGTCCGATCCAACGAGTACGGGACGTTGGTCAGCAGTTCGACGCCGCGGCCGACGTTGTGCGTGCTGTACCCGTACGACGCATACAACAGCGTCTGTGTGGTCACGGCGAAGCTGACGCGGCCGGTGCCGTTCCAGGTGCTGTAGTCGGAATCAGGCGAGAGGCCGACCTCGCCGAACGAGTACGAGGCGGTCGCGGCGAGCTGGACGCGGCGGCCGATGGCGCTCGCCGCGTTGGCGCTCACCGTGTCGGTGAACGCCGGCTTGACGAATCCCTCGAGCAACTGCACCCCACGATTGTAGGTGAAGCCCAGGTGCGAATACCGGCCAAGCTGCTGATCGAGATTGACGATCCCGGTCACCGAAAAGTGGCGCTGACCGTCGACCTGCGACATCGACGAACCCGACCCGAAACTCAGCGTCGTCCGGCGCGTAAGGGATAACCCCCGGTTGTAGTTGTAATCGAGACCGATGTCGATGTCCTCGATCGGCTGCGACCGTTCGCCAGTGATGAGGTTGTACTCGCCGACGCGCCGCGCGTAGCCGGCGTGGAACCCGACGTTGCGCGTCAGGCGATAGCGGAACATGCCCTGGCCGTACGTCGATTGCAGGCTCGGATCCTCTTCGCGCACGAAATCGCTGCGGCGCATGCCGTAGCTCATCGACACCGAAGCGCGGCGGCCGAGCGCCTGCGCGATGCCGGCCGACAGCCCCGACGTGTATGCCGGGTGCTGCACCAGCGCCAGATCGTTCTGCGACACGATGCTGTCGGGGTTGGGCACGAGGCCGGGAAACAGCGCCAGCGCATAATTCGGCGAATAGCTGAAGCCGCCGGTGACGAACACCGTCGCCGTCTTCCAGAGGGGAAACGCGAGATTGCCGCCGACGTTTTCGCCGGTCGAGAGGACCTGCTGGATCGAGTCGTAATAGCGCGCGCCGGTCACGGCGAATAACTGCACGCCGAACTGTTTCGCGCTGAAGCCGTTGTACGACAGCGCCGTCGAGACGTCGGAATACACCTGCCGCCCCTGGAACTCGGGCTCGCGCGGATCGGCGACCTCGTAGCCGCCGTTGTCGTCGACGCCGGCGCTCGCCGACAGAT
>JADMIO011560800.1_pt1 | contig 12559 bp, 12 predicted proteins | sample 8958161 | NCBI WGS metagenome assembly JADMIO01 (sample SAMN16585339, study PRJNA669376) | soil metagenome | isolation source: Crop rotation soil | place: USA: Cullars Rotation, Alabama | collected 2011 | reverse complement strand
CGTTCCCACACATACATCCGTCCATCCGAGGCAAATGTGAGTCCGACTGCTTCGTTCCAGGTCCCGCCGATATCCGTCTCGCTGAAGCCCGCTGGAAGAGTTGCAGCCTGCATCCGTACGGAAAACAAAAGCGACAGGACAAGAAACACACACACGAAGCTTTTCCTTCGTGTGAAAGACGAAACGCCGGCCATCATCTGCATCCCCCCTTGATCGAGCGGATCGGAGATCTTCTTAAGGCCTTTGAAGAATCACGTTTGGCGAAGCGGCGTCAGCCAGAACTACATGTGCGCGATGATGTTCTCGCCAAACTCGGAGCATTTGATTTCCGTGGCGCCTTCCATCTGACGTGCGAAGTCGTAAGTGACTCGCTTGCTGGCAATCGCCCCGTTCAATCCTTTGAGGATCAGGTTCGCCGCTTCGGTCCAGCCCATGTAGCGCAGCATCATTTCGCCGCTGAGCACGACTGAGCCGGGATTCACCGCATCTTTGTTGGCGTATTTCGGCGCCGTGCCATGCGTGGCTTCGAAGATGGCGTGGCCCGTGATGTAATTGATGTTGCCGCCGGGCGCGATGCCGATGCCGCCGACCTGCGCCGCCAGCGCATCGCTCAGGTAATCGCCGTTCAAGTTCAGCGTGGCGATGACATCGAAATCCTCCGGCCGTGTGAGCACCTGCTGCAACACGATGTCGGCGATGGCGTCCTTGATGAGAATGGCACCTTTCGCGACGGCCGCTTTCTGTTCTTCCGTCGCTGCCGGCTCACCTTTTTCGCGTTTCGTTCTTTCCCATTTGGCCCACGTGTAAACCTTGTCGCCGAAGATCCTTTCCGCCGCGCTGTAGCCCCAATCGCGGAACGCGCCCTCGGTGTACTTCATGATGTTCCCCTTGTGAACGATCGTAACGCTCTTGCGCTTCTCCCGCAGGGCGTATTCCACTGCCGCCTTCACGAGACGAATCGTGCCTATGGTCGAGACAGGCTTGATGCCAATGCCGACGACGACTTCCGCGCTGCGATGCGTATGATCGGGCGCGGCGAGTTTCATATACTCCATCCCCTTCTCCGCCGTGCCGAAGCGAATCTTCGCGAAGTCCTTTGGAAATTCGTGCGCGAGGAATTCCAGGAAACGGTTCGCCTCAGGCGAGCCGCCGGCGTATTCGATGCCCGCGTAAATGTCCTCGGTGTTCTCGCGGAAGATGACCATTTCCACTTTCTCCGGATGCTTTACCGGCGAAGGGACCCCGGTGAAATACTGCACCGGCCGCAGGCAAACGTAGAGGTCGAGCATCTGGCGCAGCGCCACATTGAGCGAGCGAATGCCGCCGCCGACGGGCGTGGTCAGTGGCCCCTTGATCCCAACCAGAAACTCTTTAAAGGCCTCGACGGTGTCGTCCGGCAGCCAGTTGTCGAACTTCGTTTTCGCCGCCTCACCCGCGAACACTTCGAACCACGCAATCTTCTTCTTCCCGCCGTAAGCCTTTTCCACCGCCGCGTTGAGCACCCGTTCGCTCGCGCGCCAGATGTCCGGCCCCGTGCCGTCGCCGCGAATGAACGGCAGGATCGGATTGTCCGGCACGTTCAGTTTGCCGTTTTGAATCGTAATTTTTCCGCCGGCTGGCGGCGTCACGTCTTTGTAAGCCATGTTCGTTTGCTTCCGTTAAAAAAATGCCTTGGGTTCTTAACTGACGAGCCACTTCCCAGCAAGGATTTAGGGGCGGAACCGTGGCCGGGAGGTTTCAGGGAGGGATTCGCTCACCGCCGTCAGGAGGATTTTTTGGTCCAGGGGCCCGTTCGGGGTGGCGGAACGAGAATCGCGTTTTCGAACCACCATTTGCGCAAGGCGTCGACCCGGTCGCTCAACGAATCGTTGCTATTTACTTTCATCGTGAACGAGTGTGCGCCCAGTTCGTAACTCCGGCGAATGTCCCCGTCATGCCTGGAAGACGTCATGACGATCGTGGGAAGGCACGCCAATGAGGGCTGACTGCGTTTCCAATTCAGAAAATCGAACCCGTCACAAATCGGCATTTTCAAATCCAACATGATGACATCCGGCAACGGAAAGCGCTTGCGGTCGGAGAAATCTCCGGCGCCCAGAAGATAATCGATCCCCTCCTGTCCGTTATGGACGCGACGCAACTCGATTCCTAAATCCGCTTTGGATATCACGCGATCGAAAAGCAACGCGTCGTCGTCACTGTCTTCCACCAAAAGAATAAATCGTGTTCCTTTCATTCTTTTTCCCTCCTGCTGCGAGAGGAATAGCTTCAATTGTGCCGGGCGGGCATGGGCCGATTTGGCAAGGAATGGTGGGTTTAGGGAATGCAAGCTGCGCGATCTGATTGCAAACTGCCGTGTTCCAACAACTGATGCGCTATCTCTCCCGAAGTTCTCGCTCAGTCTTCAAGCGTAACTGCCCACAAGCCGCATCGATGTCGTGGCCCTTCTCACGGCGGAGCGTCGCGGTGACACCCTGCTTTTCGAGAGCGTGGAGAAAATTCTCTTGTGCTGCTTCATCCGGGCGCGCCCAGGGCAGGTCTTCAACTTTGTTGTACGGGATCAGATTCACTTTCGCGTTCAGCTTGCTCGCCAATTGCGCCAGCGGCTTGACCTGATCCAACCCATCGTTCACCCCTGCGATCAAAATGTATTCGAGCGTGATCATTTTCCTTTCCGCTGCTGGTAGTAATCACATGCGGCCGTCAATTCTTTCAGGGGGTACTTCCGATTGACCGGCATGATTCGCGTCCGCACTTCGTCCGTGGCGCCGTGCAAGGAAATGGCGAGGCGGAACTGCCATGGTTCATCAGCCAGCTTTCTAATTTGCGGCGCCAACCCGCTGGTCGAGATGGTAATTTTCCGCGCGCCAATGCCACCGCCCCAGGGCGCGTTCAGAATCCGCAAGGCTTTCAGCAAATGCTCGTAATTCGCCAGCGGCTCGCCCATGCCCATGATGACGAGGTTGTCGATAAAACGTGTTTCGGGTTTCGCGTTTCGGGTTTCGGGTTTCCCGAAATCGAAACTCGAAACCCGAAACTCGGAACTTTGGGCGGCGTTCCACCGTTCGACCGCGAGGGTTTGTTCCACGATTTCCTCCACGCCGAGATTGCGTTTCCAACCTTCCAATCCGCTCGCGCAAAATTTGCACCCGTAAGCACAGCCCACCTGCGTCGAGACACAGAGCGTATGGCGGTCGGCGCGGTCGCCAAACAAAGTCGGGTTGGCCGGAATCAAAACGCTCTCAATGAACGAGCCATCACTCAGCTTCCAAAGAAATTTCTGGGTGGTGTCGTGCGACCCTTGCTTGCAGACGAGTTCGATGGTGTTGAACGAAAATTCAGCCGCAAGCTTTTCCCGCAACGGCTTCGGAAGACTCGTCATCGCTTCCCAGCTGCTCACGCGCTGCTGGTAAATCCAGCTCAACACTTGATCGACACGATACGCCGGCTCGCCCCATTCCTTGAATCGGACGGCCAGTTCTTCCCGCGCCAATGATTTGATGTCGGTCACGCAGGGACGTTAGCAGCATTCCTGGTTCGTCACACGCCCTTCGGTCGCAAGGGAAAGGAAACCTCATCGGCATGATACGAACTCCGCACCATTGGCCCGCTGGCCACGTGGGCGAAACCCATTTCCTCCGCGCGAATTTTGTATTCGGCAAACGCATCCGGGTGAATGAAGTCCACCACGGGCAAATGTTTCAGGGTGGGCTGTAAGTACTGTCCCAACGTGAGAATGTCGCAATGCGCGTGCCGCAAGTCCTCCAGGGCGGTGAACAATTCCTCTTTCGTTTCACCCAGGCCGAGCATGAGGCCGGATTTGGTCAACATCCGCCCGCCGCGCTTCTCCTTCACCTTGCGCAGGACAGAAAGCGATCGGTCGTAGGTGGCACGCGAGCGCACGCTCGGCGTCAAGCGCCGCACCGTCTCAAGGTTGTGGTTGAAGATCTCCGGCTCAGCCGAGAGCACACTTTCCAGCGATGAATCCTTTTCGAGAAAGTCCGGCACCAGGACTTCAATGACGATGCCGGGGTTCGCCGCGCGCACCGCTTCAATCGTCTGTCGAAAATGTTCTGCGCCCCCGTCGGCCAAATCATCGCGTGCCACCGCCGTAATGACCACATGCTTGAGTTTCATTCGCCGGGTGGCTTCGGCCACGCGTTGCGGTTCGTCGGTTTCGAGCGCGAAAGGTTTGGCTGTGCTCACCGCGCAAAAACCGCACGCCCGCGTGCAGCGATCGCCCGCGATCATGAACGTCGCCGTTCCCTTGCTCCAGCATTCCCAATGGTTGGGACACTTCGCGCTCTCGCAGACGGTGTGCAGGCGCAAATCCTCCAGCAGGTTGCGCGTGCGCGCGAATGTGTTTTCGGTCGGCAGCTTGAGCCGCAGCCATTCGGGAATGCGCGGACGGGGTTTCGATAGGAGTTCCGCAGTCATCAGTTCGCAATCGTAATCGTAATTCTTTCCTAATCTTACTCGTAATCTCTCGAATCAGAGATTACGATTACGAGTAGGATTAGGATTAAGAACCGGCCGCTTCCAGCTTCTTCCAAAACTTTTCCAGCTGGCCCGTGTCAAAGTCCGCCAGCACTTCGCCGTCGACTTCAATGACCGGCGCCAGCGTCTGGCCGGAAAGTTCTTTCATCTTGTTGAAAGCAGCGCGATCCGAAGTCACGTCGAGCTCCTCGTACTCGATTTCACGTTCATCCAGCCACTCCTTTGCCTCATGGCACCAGCCGCAGAACGGCTTGATGAACAAGCGGATTTTGTTCGTTTCCATGGATCACACTACGCCAGCGGCGTTTCGCTAACAACTCACTCCGTCAGGAACGTATCGCTGTGCTCGTAGCACGGCGCGCAGCAGCAGAGCAACCGCAATGGCTCGGCGCCCGTGTTCCAGAGTTTATGCTTTTTGCCGGGGGGAATAGCCACTGCGTCACCCGCTTTCACCTCGCGTAATTCCTCCTCGATGCGCATGCGGCCAGAGCCGTGCGTGATAAAATAAATCTCTTCGGTCTTCGCATGATAGTGCTCCTGCGTGCTCGTGCCGGCGGGCAGGCGCGCTTCGGCGAGGCTCTGGTGGCGGATGACGGAGTTCCGGTAGGCAAGCAATTCACGAATCTCCGAGCCGTCTTTCGTAATGAAGGCCGGAACGTCAGCCAGGTTCTTCACGTCCATGCGCCGGATGTTTGGGGAGAGCGGGCGGACGCCCAAGCAAAAATTGCGCTTTCGTTAACGGATCTCGAGCGGTTGGCCGGCGCGCACTTCGGCGATCCGCTTGTCGATGTCATCGGGGTGCGGTGAAATTTTTTTCAAGATGGCCAGCCATTCTACCGTGCGCTCGAGGTGGCCGGTTCGATCCTCGACCCGCGCGAGGTAGTTCAGGATCTGCATGGCCGCAAAGCGATTCTGCTGGTCGCCGGGCCTGGGATTTTCCTGCTCGCGCCAATGGGCGATGGCCATTTCCAGGACATTGCGGGCGCGATCGTAATCGGCCCGTTCGAAATAGCTGCGGCCGAGCTCGAGCATGATTTCATAGCTGTGGGGATTCTGGCGCAACCCTTCGCGAAGAAATTGTTCCGCTTCGGCATTCTTGTTCAGGGTGCGCAGCCAGTAGGCCCCAACGGTGTAGCTCTCCATCTTTTGCGGGTCCAATTGCGCCGCCAGCTTGATCCAGGGAAGGATCTCCTTCGGCGCGTTGGTTCCCTTCTCCGTCAGGTGCGTGTGTTCCGAAACAAAAAAATGGCGCGTGAAGGCGTCCATCGGATCCCTGGGTTTCCCGAGAAAGCCGTGTTCCTCGCCATGATGACAATGCTCGTCATGCACGTGGCCCGCTTCGTCGTGATCCTCATGCCCGGTTTGCTTGGAGGCGCTTTCCGCGAGATGATTCTCTTTTTTGGATTCCGCTTTGTCGAAGATGCTCGGGTAATACCCGCTGTGAAAATAAACATCCGAACGAGTGTAAAAATGGTTCGCGAAGAGCCGCCGGCTTTCGCCGAACATGGTCGCCATGAAGCCGTTTTCCTGCCGCGTGTTCAGTTGATTGAACCGCGGTCCCAACCAGGCCGCGAGACTGAAGCACCCGGTCAGCAGAAGCACGAGTGTGAGCTGTGGCGCGCCCATAATCACGCGTTCAACGCCCGACGGCGGAACAAAAGCCACGCGCCCAGCAGCAGCATCGCCGCGTAAGCCCCGTAGAATAACATCGCCGACGCCACGACAGAAAAGCCCGGCATTGGGTCGCGGAAGATCAGGAACTCACGCACGTCGAAGGCCCAATCCAACCGCGGAGTGATGAAATAGACGCCGTAAATAATGTGGCCCACGACTCCACCGGCATGGATGGCAACTGTGTTCAAGTGCCGTTCCAGCACGAGAATTCCAAACGCCACGATGAAGCAGATGGTGCCGTTCGATGAAGGCGCGGCGAACACAATTGAACCCAAGAGCGCCATGCCCACAACCACCGCGAGCGCGCCCCAGTGCAGCAACATTGCGACGAGATACGAACCCACATCCAACGTGTGTTCGCGCGACGCCGCGACAATGCCAAGGAACAAATAGAAAACAAACAGCGCCAGCCCGCACGCCATCCAGCAGCCGAAAAATTTGCCGAGCAACAATTGCGCGCGAGAGACAGGTTTGGCGAGCAGCGGAAAGATCGTCCGATTCTCTTTCTCCGCGTAGAGCTGCCGCGCCGTTGTCGCGATGGCGATGACGAGCGAGCAAATCCAGATCAGCAAAAGAGACAGTTCCTTGAGGTAACCCGAAATGCTCTGGTCGTTGAAAATGCTCACCGAGCCCATGACGAGCGTGATGAGCGCGGTGATCACGAACAAAACGTAGAAGTCCTTTCGCCGAATAATTTCCTTCAGCACGACAATGGCGATGGCGTGAATGACGTTCATGCGGCGTGCGATTGAGGTTCAGGGACAGTGGAGGGCTGGGGTGCGTAACCGATGATGCGGAGGAACGCCTGTTCGAGATCGCAATTGTATTCGCGCACGATGTCGGCGACTCCGCCCACTCGTTTCAACTGCCCCTGGTAAAGGATGGCCACGCGATCGCAAATCGTCTCCACCTCGCCCAGTTCGTGCGAAGAGAAGAAGACCGTTTTGCCTTCGTTCTTCAGCCGTTGGATGATCTCGCGCACTTTCATCCGCCCGATGGGATCAAGGCCGCTGGTCGGCTCATCGAGAATCAACAAGTCGGGGTTGTTAATGAGCGCCTGGGCGAGACCGGCGCGCTGCTGCATGCCTTTCGAGTAGGTTTTGATCTGTCGCTTCCGCGCGTGGTCGAGTTCGACCAATTTCAACACCTGATCGATGCGCGCTTCGCGTTCGCCCTTCGGAATGTTGAAAATGCGCGCGTAAAAGCGCAGCAACTCTTCCGCGGTGAGAAATTTGTAATAGTAAGTGAGTTCCGGCAAATACCCAATGCGCTGACGGGCGATGGGTTCCTGCACATTCTGCCCGAAAAGATAGGCGCTGCCGCTCGTGGCATTCACAAAACCCAGCAGCACGTTCATCGTGGTGGTTTTACCCGCGCCGTTCGGGCCCAGAAATCCAAATGTCTCGCCGGGATGGACCGAGAGATTCAGGTCGTGCAATGCGACCTTGATCCCCTGCCCCATCTCTTTCGAGCGGAACTCCACGCGCAAGTTCTCTGTTTTAAGAATTGGTTCCACAACACGTCTCTGCGCGAATAAATCGGCAGCGACCGGGAAAAATTTAATTCGTGGCGTCCTGGAAACTGGATGGACGGGCAATTAATCGTCGGGGAACGCGGCCTCACCGCGCTTGCGCTCGGCCCATTCGTAAAGGACCGGCAGCAAAACCAAGGTTAAAAACGTGGAGCTGAGAACACCGCCGATGACCACGGTTGCGAGCGGACGCTGCACTTCCGCACCGGGGCCGCTGGCCAGGGCCATCGGTATAAACCCCAGCGCTGCCACCGCCGCGGTCATGATGACCGGACGAAAGCGAGTGAGGGAACCCTCGGCAACAGCCGCGGCGACGGTGCGGCCCTGTTCACGCAGATAATTAAAGTAACTGACCAGCACCACGCCGTTGAGCACCGCGACGCCACTGAGTGCAATGAATCCAACGGCGGCGGTAATGCTGAAAGGCATTCCACGCATCCACAGAGCAAACACCCCACCCATCACGGCCAACGGAATGCCTGAATAAACCAACAACGCCTGCCGCAAACTGCCAAACGCAATGAAGATAAAGGCAAAAATGAGCAGCAGCGCCGCTGGAACCACGATGGCCAGCCGCGCGCGCGCCCTCAGGAGATTTTCGAACTGGCCGCCGAACTCCAGCGTGTATCCGTCCGGCAGCTTTACCTCTTCGCGCACTTTGGCTTCGGCTTCGCGCACCCAGCTTTCGATGTCGCGATCCTCCACTTCCACCAGCAACGCGGCGCGGCGTTGTGCCGAATCGCGCATGATGGGCGTTACCGTCACGGAACGCTCGAGATCCACCAGCTTGCCCAGGGGCAACAAGCCGTGCTCGCCGACGCGCACCGGCAATGTGCGAATTGCCTCCAGGTTTTCCCGATCTTTCTCGGCCAGTCGCACCACAATATCGAAGCGCCGATTCTCCGTCATCAACGTGCCAACCGTTTTGCCCGCGAGGGCCTCTCCAATGACCTGGTTCACCTCGCCCGCCGTCAGGTTGTATTGGGCGAGCACGTCGCGTTTCATTTTTGCTTCCAACATGGGAGTGCGGCCCATGGTTTCGAATTCGACTTCACCTTCGCCTTCGCGCGTGCCCGGAATTTTCTCCAGAACTTCTTTCACTTCAGCGCCGAGGCGATCGAGAACATCGTAATCGGAACCGAAAATTTTCACTGCGATGTCGGCGCGAATTCCTTCGAGCATTTCGTTGAAGCGCATTTCGATCGGTTGCGCGATCATGATTTGGGCGCCGGGGTTCAGCACTTCGAGTTCCCGGGCAATGATTTCGCCAAGCTTCTGTTTGGTGATGGTCTTGCCCTCCGCTTTCCGCCAGTCACGGCGCGGCTTGTAAAAAATGTAAAAGTCACAATCGCTGGGAGGCATCGGATCGCTGGCAATTTCCGCGCTGCCGATGCGCGAGAAAATCCGCGTCGCTTCCGGAACGCGTTTCATGATTTCCCGCTCGGTCATGACTTGTGCAGCTACAACCGCATCCACGCTCATGCTGTTGGTGCGGAAGACCATCATCGTAAATGCGCCTTCATCCAGAGTGGGAATGAAGTTCGCGCCGAGCCGGGTGAAGATGAACACAGCCAACGCAAACAACCCGACGGCGGCGGACAGCACCAGCCATCGCGCTCTGAGCGAAGCCTGCAACAGCGGCGTGTAGACACGTTTCAACGCCCGGATGATTGCGTTGTCACCTTCCTTGATTTTGCCGCGCAACACAAAGGAACACAGGACCGGCATGAGCGTCAGCGCGAGCGCCAGGGCGCCGCCCATCGCAAGCATCACGGCCAGTGCCATGGGATGGAACATTTTCCCCTCGATGCCGGCCAGCGCAAGGATCGGCAGATAAACGACCGCAATGATGAGCACACCGAAGAACATCGGATTGCCCACTTGCCGGGAGGCACCCAGCACTGTCTGGATGCGTTCCTCGCGCGTCAGTGTCCGGCCCAGCTCGTGTTGTTTCGCACCGAGTTGACGGACAATGTTTTCCACCATCACGACCGCGCCATCGATGATGAGCCCGAAATCAATGGCGCCCAGGCTCATGAGATTTCCGGAAATCCCAAATCGCACCATCCCGGTGATGGCGAAAAGGAAAGAGAGCGGAATGGCAGCGGCAACGATCAAGGCCGCGCGCCAATTACCCAGCAGCAGGAGCAAGGTCACGACGACGAGGACTGCGCCTTCAGAAAGGTTGGTGGCCACGGTATGCATCGTGTGATCCACCAGGTCCCGGCGATCATATTGCGTGCGGATTTCAATCCCTGCGGGCAATCGATTTTGAATTTCGCGCAGCCGATCGGCCACGCGATGAGCGACGGTGCGACTGTTTTCGCCCATCAACATCATGGCCGTGCCGAGGACGGCCTCGACTCCATTATCTGTCGCGGCGCCGGTGCGGAAGGCGAACCCGTCCTTTACGTCGGCCACGTCCTTGAGACGCAAGGGCATTACAGAGGCGCCGAATTTGATGGGCAGTTCGGAGATTTCCTGCGGGGTCCGAACCCTTCCCACCCCGCGAATCACGAGCTGTTCAACTCCAGCGTTGACGGTTCCGCCACCGACGTTCTCGACGTTCTCGCTGACAACTTTGGCAATTTCGCCGACGGTCAATCCGGCGTCGCGCAATTGCTGAAGCCTGGGCTGCACGACAACTTGTCGTTCGTAACCACCCTGAGTGTTCACTTCCGTGACGCCCGGCACTGTACGGAGTTGCGGCTTGATGAGATATTCCTGCACTTCGGTCAGCTCCATCAACTGCTCCACCCGCGTCGCCGGTTTGTTCGTGGCATCACGCGTGAAATCGACAGTGTAATACAACACTTCGCCCAGTCCGGTCGAAATGGGCGCCAATTGCGGTGTGAGCCCGTGGGGCAAGGACGCCGCCACGCTTTGCAGGCGCTCGGTCACAAGCTGGCGCGCACGATAGATGTCCGAGTCATCCGTAAATTGAAGTGTGATTTGTGAGAGGCCGAACTTGGAAATCGAACGCAACTCGGTCACGCCCCCGATGCCCCCCAGGGCCGTCTCGAGCGGAAAAGTGACCAGCTTTTCAATTTCTTCCGGCGCCAGGGTATGCACTTCAGTGTTCACCTGCACCTGCACGCCCGTAATGTCCGGCACTGCATCCATCGGCAAACGCGACGCCGACCAGATGCCCGCGGCGATGAGCGCGATCGACACCAGCACGACAAACGCGCGCTGGCGCAGGGCGAATTCAATGATGCGCGCGATCACGGGGCCGGGGCGGAATTGGTGGACCACGAAACTCCCGTCAGCACTTCCAATTGCAGCGCGGCTTCCAGGGCCTCGGTCTTCGTATCGAGCAATGTCTCCACGGCTTCGAGATACTGCTTTTGCAATTCCACATACGTCGCGATCGGAACAGCGCCGAGCCGATAATGCCGGTCCGCCAATGTCGCCGCTTCCTGGAATTTCTCGATCGAATCGGGACGCCACTTGTTCATCTCGGCCCGCTTCGCTTCGTAGCGCATCGCGGCTTCGTCCACTCGCCGCTCGATTTCACGCTGCGTGACGAGCATCGAAGTGGCCGCCTGTTTTTGGCGGGCCTCGGCGGTTTCGAGTGCGCCTCGATTGCGGTTCCACAAAGGCAGCGGCACGGTCATGCCGACACCGAATTGCGTCTCTCGTTCGCCGGTGCGTTCCTGCGAAACGTAGGGGCCAATGGCGAACGAAGGATTGCGCTCATTCCGCGCCAGCGAGACCTTGAAGCCCTGCTGTTCCAATTCCGCGCGGCGCATTTGAATTTCAAAATTGTTCGTCAGCGCGGCCAGGCGCATCACATCGAGGCTGGGCACCGCCGGCAGATGGACGGTGGGCCGCCGGACCCGGAAGCTTTCGCGCAAAGGTTTTCCGCGCAGTTGATTCAATTCCAGCAAGACCGATTGCTCGGCGATGGCCGCTTCACTGGCGCGACGATGCAGCGTCAACTCGGTCGCTTCGATAATGCGCAGTTCGAGCGCGGGCGTCAGTCCGGCCGGGTCACGTTGCACCAGCACTTCGCGCAACGCCTGAAAGCGCTTCGCCACTTCACGAGTCGCCGCGGCCTTCTCCTGGGCCGCGAATAACGAAAGCGACAGGCTGCGAGCCTTCGCGGTCAACGCTGTCTTGAATTGTTCCAGCCCGATCTCCGCCAGCTTGATTTGCTGGTTCGCGATGGCTTTGCGCAGGCCGAGCCGGCCGGGCCAGTCGAAGGTCTGTTGCGCGGAGACCGACCATGCCACGCCGTCCCCAACGCCACTCACGTGTTTATTCCCCAGCGTCGTCGATAGCTCCGGGCTCGCCAGCGTCCGTGCCGCACGCAAATCGCCTTTCGCCGCCGCAATCTCCGCTCGATAAAAATCGAGCTCCGGGTTGAGCGCCAGCACTTCAGCCACCAGCGAATCCACGGTGACGGAATTGGTGGCGGTGATGGCCTCCGCCGCGACCAGGGCAGTCGAAGCCATCATGAAGCCGCCCAAAAAGATTCTCAGACAAAAACTTTGGTTCATAACAAAGGACACAAAAGGACCACCTTCAAAAAGACCGACGATTGGAAAATTCCCGGACGAGAAGAACCTACGATGCAATGGAAGGAGCCCGAGGCGGAAGCGCGGCCCGCAATGAAAACTGCCAGCCTTTTGGGATTTCCGGCGGCACGAGCGTGGACGGTTGGAACGGCCGCTGCGGCAATATCTCGACAAGAGCAAGGCGGACGGAGTGCATCAACGATGGAAGAGGCACAGGCGTTTCAGTTTCCGAGACCTTATATGAGACGCTCTCCACCTGGACGCACGAATCGCGGTTGCAGTCAGCTTTCCAGCACATTGGGATCCTAAGCTTAGAATTCCACGTGGACAAGTTGTC
>JADMIO010970615.1_pt1 | contig 12559 bp, 9 predicted proteins | sample 8958161 | NCBI WGS metagenome assembly JADMIO01 (sample SAMN16585339, study PRJNA669376) | soil metagenome | isolation source: Crop rotation soil | place: USA: Cullars Rotation, Alabama | collected 2011 | reverse complement strand
CGGCACACCTGTGCCAGCGCCTGCAGCAGCGGCATGTAGGCGTCACTTGTTCCGTAACCGTCCACGCACTGGCCCTGCGCGAGAAGCAGGGAGCCGACGGAAACCGCACCCGAGCTGCTGAGGCGCGCAGCAAAAGCATCCAGCACCGTGCTCTTTCCAATGCCGGGATCGCCGGTCACGAAGATCACCTGCCGACTGCCGGCCGTGGCCCGGGCGAGTGCTTGCTCGAGCTGCGCCAGCGCCCGCTCCCGCCCCACCAGCAAGGACGCCTCGCCTTTTTCCGACGCGGATTCTGACAGCGCGAGTGTCGGGACCGGCACCGGCGCGTCGATTGCGCCGACCCAGCGATACCCGCGCCGGTGGACGGTTTCGATGAAGCGCGGCTGCTGCGAGTCGTCGCCGAGCGCGTCGCGCAGCTGATTGATGGCGACCTTCAGCACGCCCTCCATCACGTGCGTGCCCGGCCATGCGGCCTCGAGAAGCTCGTCTTTGCTGACGATCTGGTTCGGCCGCTGCATCAGGCAACGCAGCACCAGGAAAGCCTTGGGGACCAGCTCGATGCGCTGGTCGCCGCGCCAGATGCACTGGTTGGCCTCATCGACACGTGGCGCGCCGTGCCCAGCCGGATCGGCCATTGGCGGCGCATAACATCCGCCGCCAGCCGTTACCAAAACACTACCGTCTCACAACGACTCGGCCCGCCCGCCTCCCCTATCGTGCCGGGCATGACGAACGATCGAATTCCCAACCCTCACGGCGCTCCGCTGTCTGCCAGCTCGGCCTTCGTCGTCCACCTGACGGACCGCGCCATGGACACGCCGGAACGCATCCAGGGACGGATCGAGCACGTCAGCTCGGGCCGGTCGATGCACTTCGCGTCCTCAGCCGAGCTGATCGGGTTCATGCAGCAGGCCCTGCTGCAGAGCGCTGACAACGGGTGCCACAGCAAATGAAAGGGAGGATCACCATGAATACCACGACGCGACGGACACGCTCCTGCCTCGTCTCCACCGCAGCTTTCCTCGTTGCACACGCCTTGTGTGCCGCAAGCGTGGGGGCTTCGCCGGGCGACCTCGACACGAGCTTTTCCGGCGACGGAAAGGTGATGACGCCGATCGGGTCCTTCTGGGAGGAGGCGAAATCCGTAGTGGTGCAGAGCGACGGCAAGATCGTCGCCGCCGGCTACTACGAATCCGGGGGGAGCGGCTACAACGTCGCCGTCGCGCGCTACAACACGGACGGCAGCCTGGACACGAGCTTTGCCGGTGATGGAATCCAGACAACTTCCATCGGAAGCTCTCACGACATCGGCAACGCCGTCGCGATCCAGAGCGACGGCAAGATCGTCGTCGCAGGAGAAACGGATACGCCCAGCGGCGCCGATTTCGCGGTCCTGCGCTACAACACCGATGGCAGCCTCGACACCAGCTTCTCTGGCGACGGCATCCAGACGACGGACTTCACGACGCTCGATTTCCCAGGATCGGTAGCGATCCAGAGCGACGGCAAGATCGTGGTGGCCGGCAGCGCCGGCACCGGCATCGGCGCCTTCGATTTCGCCGTCGCGCGCTACAACACGGACGGCAGCCTCGACACGACCTTTTCCGGCGACGGAAAGCTGACGATGGCATTCGGAACAACCGACGACTCCGCGAGCTCCGTCGTGATCCAGGACGACGGACGCATCGTGCTTGCCGGCTATGCGCGCCTCAGCAGCAATGTTTTTGCCGTCGCGCGCTTCAACAGCGACGGCAGCTTCGACACGAGTTTTTCCGGCGACGGCAAACAGACCACGGCGATCGGCACCGATGACGCCGCGGCGTCCGTCCGGATCCAGGGCGACGGAAAGCTGGTCGTCGGCGGCACCGCCAGGGTCGCCGGCAACTACGACTTCGCCGTGGTGCGCTACAACACCGACGGCAGCCTCGACACGACCTTTTCCGGCGACGGGAAGCAGACCACTCCGATCGGAACCGGGCAGGATAACGCTTTCACGATGGCGATCCAGAGCGACGGGAGAATCCTGCTCGGGGGTATCGCCTACAACGGCAGCGATGTGGACTTCGCGGTTGCGCGCTTCGAGACAGACGGCTCGCTCGACACGACGTTCTCCGGCGACGGGAAACTGACGACCGCGGTCGGAACCAGCGAGGACTGGGGCTGGTCCATGGCGCTCCAGAGCGACGGAAGAATCCTGCTGGCAGGAAAATCGAACGACGGCACTCCCGACAACTACGCCAAGTGGGTCATCGTTCGGTACAGAGGCGACGAGTGCGGCGACGGAATCGTCGGGCCCGGCGAAAGCTGCGACGACGGCAACACGCTGGCGGGCGACTGCTGCTCGTCGAGCTGTCAGCTCGACGCTGCCCTCACGCCCTGCGGCAGCACGGCCGATACCATCTGCGACAACCCCGACACGTGCGATGGCGCGGGACTGTGCCTGCCGAATCACGAAGTCGGGCCGACGGTCTGCCGCGTGGTCGCAGGCGAATGCGACGTCGAAGAGCTCTGCACAGCTGGCGATTGTCCCGCCGACGACTTCGTCGCAGCCGACACGCCCTGCGGCGACACGGAGGAGACGATCTGCGACAAGCCCGACACCTGCAATGGCGCAGGCTCGTGCGTGCCGAACCTCGAGCCAGGCACGACGGCATGTCGCACGGCCGTCGACGCTTGCGACGTTACCGAGCACTGCTTGGCAGGCAACTGCCCGGCCGACGGCTTCGCCGTAACCACCACTCCGTGCGGCGATCCCGACAACAGCACCTGCGACCACTCGGACAGCTGCGACGGCTTCGGCGTCTGCCTGCCGAACTACGAGCCCGCTACCACGGCTTGTCCTGCAGACACCAACGAGTGCACCGACGATCGCTGCGATGGCGGCGGAAGCTGCGCGCACCCCTTCAACACGGAACCATGCGACGACGGACTGACCTGCACTACGCAGGACACCTGCACCGGAGGCGTGTGCGTCGGTGCAGTTCCGTTCGAATGCGACGACGCCGATCCGTGTACGCAGGATGCGTGCGACGATACCGAGGGCTGTTACAGCGTCCTCGAACCCCGGCCGGTTGCGTCGTGCATCGCAGCGCCGAAGACCGCGCTCAAGATCAAGCGCGACCTCGATCCCTCCGCGAACCAGCTGCAGTGGAAGTGGACGGGTGGCGGCGCCTTCGATCAGGAAAGTCTCGGTGCGCCCGAGACCGACACCGCCTATGCGCTCTGCCTCTACGATACGACTACTTCGAATCCGTCACTTGCCATGCGGATCGACGTCGCTCCGGGTGAGTCGTGGTCGAGCAAGGCGCCGAAGGGGTTCAACTACCAGGACAGGGACGGGGCGTCGGACGGCGCGCAGAAGATCCAGCTCAAGACCGGAGAGGCGGGGCGCACGAAGGCGTCGCTGAAAGCCGGCGGCGTGAACCTGCCGGAAATCACGACGCCGGACGCGACCGTGATGTTCACGCAGCAGCCCTCGGTGATCGCGCAGCTCGTCGGCACGAACGGCATCTGCCTGACGAGCGAGTTCGATGCGGAGAGCACCAAGGAAAATACCGTCGCGCAGTTCCAGGCGAAGACGAAACCTTAATGTCCGGTAAGTCCGAGTACGAAGAATTCACAATGCTTCTATTGACGCAGCCGGCGCCGATGCGGTACCTGGCCGCGAGTTTTTCCGGGGAGTGACTCACATGGAACGTTTTACGATCGCCGGCAATGGTGAACCGCAGCTTCGTTTCACCACCACGCAGTATCTGGCGGCCTACGCGCTGCTCTCGCATGCAACCTCGCGTCTCGAGCTGCTCGCGCAGACACGCGGCGCGTACAGGCGCACTCGCCGCAGCATCGCGCGCGTATTCGCGACGGTGATGCTCGTCGGTGCGCTCGTCGGGTTGTGGACGCCGGCGACGAGCCACGCGACGCCGGTTTTCGCGGCGCCGGTTGCCGACGGTCTCTTCACCCGCGCATGGTCCGCGCCGCTTCGGTCCAGCCCGGCACTCGCAGACATCGACGGTGACGGCGCTCTCGACATGTTCGTGGGCGGGTTCAACAGCGACACGGTCGGTCCGGGCTTCAAGTTCAGCTCGACGTATTTCCTGGAGAACCAGTACTCACCGCCGTTCGGGTGGTCGTTTTCGTTCGTCGGCCAGGATCCCTACGGCCTGTCGTCGTCGTCGATCAACAGCGGCTATGCGGAGGACAGGTTCCACGGCGGCCCTGCTCTCGGGGACATCGACCACGACGGCGATCTGGATCTCTTCGCGCAGGATGTGTACGGCGGCACCAGGTTCTTCGAAAACACGGGAAATGCGGACGCGGCGGCGTTCACGCTCGGGGCGGATCCGACAGGTTGGAGCGGTGGATTCGGCGATGCGGATGTGCTGGTGGATATCGACGGTGACGGTGACCTCGACGTGTTCCACGGCACGGCGTACTACGGAACTCCCGTCAATGGCCCGAGCATCGTCTTCCAGGAGAACACCGGGAATGCGGATTCGGCCAGCTTCGGCACGCCCGTCGCCGATGCGTTCGGGCTCGTCGCTCCGGACCAGCAGCCGTCTCCCGCGTTCTTCGACGTGGACGGCGACGGAGACCTCGACGTCCTCACCGGCATGTACGGCGGCGGCTTCGTCTTCCAGGAAAACACCGGCACGGCAGCCATGCCGTCCTTCGCCGCTCCCGTGGCGAATCCCTACGGCCTGACGGCAGTTCCCGGAAAGACCGCCACGCCGGCGATCGGCGATGTCGACGGCGACGGCGACGACGACCTTTTTGCCGGGAACGACGACGGACACCTCTACTTCTACAAGAACACGGAGATCAACTGCGGCGACGACATCCTCGACCCGAGCGAAGCGTGCGACCTCACGAAGTCGCGCGGACAGACCTGCGCGGCGGAAGGATACGACGGCCCCGGGAGCGGGCTCTTCTGCAACGAAGACTGTCTCGGGCTGAACTTCAGCACGGGGTGCAAAGGTATCCCCTGCCCTGAAACGCCGCGCGAAGATTGTCTTGCTCCCGGCCTTTCACAACTCCAGATCGAGAACGGTGAGGACCCTTCGGTGAAATTCCAATGGAAGAAAGGTGCGGCTTTCGACCAGGCTGCGCTCGGCAATCTCGGAACGACGACCGACCTGGCGTTGTGCATCTACGATCGCACGGCCGGCGCTGCGACCCTGAGCGCCCGCATCGGCCTGCCGACCCTCTTCGTCGGAGTGAGCGGAAGCTGGAAGAACAAGGATCCCAGGGGCTTTACGTACGCCGACAAGGAGGGGCAGTTCGACGCCGTGACCAAGGTCAAGTTCAAGACCGGCGCCGCGGGAAAGACGAGCGCGAGTCTTCAGGCGCAGGGTGATCGCCTCAGCAGCCCGATTCCCGACCACCATCCGCTGCCCACCCCGGTCAGCAACACGAAAATGTTCCATCAGGATCCGAAGATCACGGTGCAGCTCATCGTCGAGACGGGCCTGTGCCTGTCGAGCGACTTCGCGCCTGCCGGCACGAAGAAGAACACGCTGACGCAGTTCAAGGCGAAGTGAGCCGCCAATTGCGCGACGTTGCGTGATTACGCGCAACGTCGCGCGCTTGACGCGCCGCCTGCCCTTCGGCCATATCTCCTGAATGGCAAACGACGTCATCGCCCAGGTCGACCCGGAGATCGCTTCTCTCATCGCGGGCGAGGAGCGGCGCGAAGCCGACACCATCCGCCTCATCCCGTCGGAGAACTACGTGTCGGCGGCGGTGCTCGCGGCCACCGGCAGCGTGCTCACCAACAAGTACTCCGAGGGCTACCCGGGCAAGCGCTACTACGAGGGACAGCAGTTCATCGATCAGATCGAGCAAGTCGCGATCGATCGCGCCAAGGCGCTCTTCGGCGCCGAGCACGCCAACGTCCAGCCGTACTCTGGCTCGCCGTGCAATCTTGCCGTCTACCTGGCGTTCCTGAAGCCCGGCGAGACGATCATGGGCATGTCCCTGCCGAGCGGCGGTCACCTCACGCACGGCTGGAACGTGTCGATCACCGGCAAGTATTTCCGCGCGGTGCAGTACGGCGTGCGCAGGGACACCGGGCGCATCGACTTCGACGAGGTGCGCGACCTGGCCCGCAAGGAGAAGCCGAAGCTGCTCTTCGCCGGCGGCACCGCGGTGCCGCGCATCATCGACTTCGACACCTTCGGCGAGATCGCGCGCGAGGTCGGCGCGGTCTTCGCCGCCGACATCGCGCACATCGCCGGACTGATCGCCGGCGGCGCGCACCCTTCGCCGGTGCCGCACGCCGACGTCGTGACCACCACGACCCACAAGACGCTGCGCGGCCCGCGCGGAGGCATGTTCCTTTGCAAGGCGGCGCACGCGTCGGCGATGGACCGCGCGGTGTTCCCGGGCCTGCAGGGTGGCCCGCACAACCACACCACCGCCGGCATCGCGGTCGCGCTCAAGGAAGCCGCCCAGCCGTCGTTCAAGACCTACGCTGCGCAGATCGTCGCGAACTCGCGCGCGCTCGCGCAGGCCTTGCTGGAGCGCGGCTTCGATCTGGTCTCGGGCGGCACCGACAACCACCTGATCCTCATCGACCTGACCAACAAGAACATCCCGGGCAAGAAGGCCGCCAAGGCCCTCGACCGCGCCGGCATCGAGTGCAACTACAACACGGTGCCGTTCGATCCGCGCAAGCCGTTCGATCCGTCAGGCATCCGCATCGGCACGCCGTCGGTCACCTCGCGCGGCATGAAGGAAACCGAGATGAAGAAGATCGCCGAGTGGATGGACCGCGTGATCAACGCGCCCGAGGACGAGGCGGTCGCCGCCAGGACATCCGCCGAGATCCGCGAGCTCTGCCGCGCGTTCCCCGCACCGGGGCTCGAGAAACTCGCGTAGATCGCGACTTGGGCCGCTGCTGCTCTACCGGTTGCCGCCGGACCTCAACGGCTCGATCTCGACTCCGTCGCGCTGAAGCTCGTCGAGCACCCGCTGAAAGGCTTCGAGCCCGGGCTTGTAGTGGCCACTGCTGCGATTGATCATCGTGATCGTGCCTTTCGAGATCTGGATCTCGCCTGCTGCAGCTACGGGCTTGCCGGCGAAAAAACTCGAATGGTGCAGTTTCGGATCGAGCGTCTGGTTGCCTACGTAGAAGTTCCCGGCCGCGTCCATGACGTAGATGAAATGGTCGGTTGCGGAAGCGTCCGGAAAAACATCGCCCTGCGACGTGTAGACGACGCCTCGCTCGATCACGACCCGGAATCTCTCGCGCTCGTGCCCGGTCATGTAGTGCGAGCGCACGAAACCCACGTGATCGGCAAACAGTGCCTTCCATTCGATCTCGAGCACCGGATAGAGCGCTTCGGTTTTGGGTGTGAGGACGTGAGGAGGAGTTTCCGGGGCACCCCCGGCAACGGCCGAGTTGAGTGTCAGTCCGGAAAGAACGGCGATGCCCGCCACGACTGCCAGGGATTTCAGGCGCAGCAGCAGGCTCGCTATCATGCTCCTCCTGGGTAGCCTCAACCCGCCGCGATCACCACACGCTGCCGCTCGACCGCCGCTACGTGATCGGACCACGCCCGCCGGTACGCTTCGTCTATCGGCGCCCCGTCTCCAGGATTCGTTGCGTCAATTCTGCGGCCGCAGCAGCTTACGACTAGCGTCAGGCCACCACGATGAGCACCAGCGGTACCCACGAAGCCTTCCTGCGCGAGGCACTTGCACTCGCCGAGCAGGCGCATGCCAGAGGTGACGAGCCGTTTGGTGCAGTCCTCGTCGTCAACGGCGAGGTCGTCCTCACGGCCACGAACGCTGTGATCCGGGAGAACGACCCGACTCGCCACGCGGAACTAACTCTCGTCAGTGAAGCGTCGCGAAAGCTGCCCAGGGAGACACTGCGCGCCGCGACGCTCTATGCCAGCACGGAACCTTGCGCCATGTGTGCCGGCGCCATCTGCCGTACACGCGTGCCGAAGGTGGTGTACGCGTGCTCCGGCCAGGGTCTTCGTGACTTGATCGGCGGCGGGGTGGCAGTTCCATGCCGGCAGATACTCCAGCGCCCCCATCATCTGGTCGAGGTCCTTGGGCCTCTCCTCGAGGAAGAAGGGCTGGCACTCCACCGCAGGTTGAACTGGTGGGGCGCCGCCTGAGCCATCGCGGCCCTAGCCGCACGCGTCCAGCGTGAAACAGAACGTCGTGCCGCGGCCAGGGACGCTCTCGGCGCGAATCGTCCCGCCGTGGCGCCTCACGATTCGCTCGCAGATCGCGAGGCCCATGCCTTCGCCTTCGAACTCGGCCGCGTGATGCAGCCGTTCGAATGCGCGAAAGAGGTGATGGACGTGCTGCATGTCGAACCCGGCGCCGTTGTCGCGAATGAAGTACGCGCCCGATCGGCGCCCGAGCTCGATCCGTCCGCTCTCGCAGCAGCGCGTGAACTTCCAGGCATTCCCGAGCAGCTCCCGCAGCAGGTGATGCGCGAGCTCCGGATCGCAGCTCGCGACCAGCCCATCCTCGATCGAGACGTGAATCCTGCGACGGGGTTCCGCGCGCGCCAGGTCCGCGCAGATGTCGCGGGCGCTGGCGCTCAGGTCGAAAGACCTGCGCTCGACGGGGCTCACGGAGATGCGGGAGAACGCCAGCAGCGAATCGACCATCCGCCACATTCTCGAAGTCGCCGTCCTGACGCGGTCGAGTCGCTCGTGACGCAGGTCGGGCGGCGCGTTCTCCATCTCTTCCTCGAGCATGCGCGTGTAAGCCTCGATGTGCCGCAGCGGCTGGCGCAGGTCGTGCGAGATCGCGTGCGCGACGGCTTTCTGGTCGGCCAGCGCTTCCGCCAGCTCCACAGTCCGCGCCTGCACCATGGCTTCGAGCTGTTCATTGAGAGCCCGGTTTCGTTCCTCGGCGGCTCGAACCGCCAGAGTTTCCCGCGCGCGCGAGTCGAACGAGCGGCGCGAGTGGTAGGCGACGAACAGCGACATGAGCGAGCCCGAAACCGACGTGAGCAGCATCGTGACGGGAAGCTCTCCCGACTCCGGCAGGCCGACCCGCCGGGCCACGCCGGCAAGAAGGGCGGCGCAGACCGTGATGAAGAGAACCTGCCAGCGCAGCCCCCACGGAATCATCGCCACCACCATGACGATGAGAAGGTGCTGCGAAGCGACTGCTCCGACGTCGCCGCGCATGATCCCGCCGACCGCGGAAAGACCGGCAATGAGCGTGCCGATGACCGCCGCTGCAGCGATCTGATAGTCGGCGAATCGGCGGTGGTAAGTGAGAGCGACGTAACCTGCGAGCAGCGAAAGAGTGCCCAGTCGCAGTGTGAGAAACGCAGCCACGGACCCACCATGCATAGTCGGATTGCCGACGATGAACAGCAGCACGATCCCGATGTTGGCCAGACCGAGCAGCCGCAAGCGCTTAGTGATCGTGCGCCGGCGTTCCTCGTCGACGCCGGCCTCGATGTCGACGGGCTTCGAGGTGATCGCGAGGTTCATCGCTTCGATGGCCACGTTTTCCCGTGCGTCGTCACCAGCGACGCCGGCAAACGGGAGGGTGTGGGACGCCGTCGGGCTCAGCATTTGCGGCTGCCGGCGGCCGAAGAACCGGGCGCACAGGAATCGGCGGCGGGATTCCCGGGCAGGAGGTCCGGAACCCCCAGAATTCCCTGCATGAAATCGATTAGCTCGAGGGTCGAGACGAAACGGCGGCAGCGGCCCGAGGTGACGTGCTCGACGCGCCCATGAACTCCGTCCTTCTCGAACAGATGCACAACGAAAGCCCGTTCGGCCGTAAGCCGGGAGCGCGCCGAGTCTTGTGGGTCATCCATGATGGCAGCCTAGTCCCGGGCGGCCTTCGGAGTCTTCACGAAACTTGCACGTTTCGTGGACGGGTTCCGCTGGTTGGACTGACCGTCCGCCGGGGTGGTAAGTGCGCCGGATGTCTCCCGCAGACCTCGGCGCGCCGCGCATCGACGAAGCTGCCGAGTGCATCTGGCGCGATGGCGAGAAGATCGGCGTTCCACCGAAGGCATTCCTCGTGCTGCGGCGCCTGATGGAAAGGCCCGGCCAGCTCGTCACCAAGAACGACCTGCTCGACACGGCCTGGCCGGGCACTTCCGTGACCGAAACCGTGCTCAACAACGCGGTCGGTCAACTGCGTCAGGCGCTCGGGGACGACTCGCGAAAGCCGAAGTTCATCGAAACGGTTCACCGGCGCGGGTTCCGCTGGGTTGGTCCGCGTGCCGACGTTCCGGCTCCGGATCCGTCTGCAACTTCGGCCCGGACGCCCGGCCCGGATGGGCTCGCTGCCGAAGACGTCGCGGATTTCGTCGGGCGAAACGAAAGCCTCGCCGAGTTGCTTCAGTGTTTCGCGCTTGCGACCTCCGGGCGGCGCCAACTCGTCCTCGTCACGGGCGAGCCCGGCATCGGCAAGACCGCGCTGGTCGACAGCTTTGTCGACTCGCTGCGGGCACGAAACGACGCATCCACCATCGTCGTCGGACGCGGCCAATGCATCGAAGCCTATGGCGTCGGCGACCTGTATCGGCCGTTTCGCGAAGCGGTCGAACAGCTCCTTCACAGTGGCGGCGACGAGACAGTCGCGTTGTTCCGCAAGCATGCGCCGAGCTGGCTGCTCTCCGCGCCCGAATTCCTGAGCCCGCCGGATCTCGAAGCGCTGCGGCGAGCGGCCGTCGGGATCACGAGCGAGAGCGTCGAGCGCGAGCTGGAGCGTGCGATCGAAGCCGCGGGCGCCGAGCGCACGATCGTCGTCGTGCTCGAGGATCTGCACTGGAGCGATCAGGCGACCGTGGCGCTGGTGTGGAGCCTGGCCGCCCGGCGCGAGCCGGCGCGGCTGCTGGTCGTCGGAACGTATCGATCCGTGGACGCGATCGCGGCGCAGCACCCGATCATCCGACTGAAGCACGAGCTGGCTTCGAGGCGGCACTGCGTCGAAGTGGCGCTCGAAGGTCTGCGCGCCGAGTCGGTCGCGACCTTCCTCGAACTGCGCTATCCGGGGCACCAGTTCCCCTCCTGGCTCGCGCCATGTCTTGCCGAACAGAGTGCGGGAAATCCTCTCTTTCTGCTCAACGCGCTGGCGGACCTCGAACGTCGCGGCTCGCTGCATGAAGAGGATGCCGCGTGGCGCTGCGCTGCCGGCATGGAATCCATTGCGGATGCCGTCCCCGAGAGCTCGCGCGAGCTGATCGGGTTCCGTCTCGATCAGCTCCCGCAGTCCACAAAACTGCTGCTCGAAGCCGCGAGCGTCGTCGGCGCCGGCTTCGCCGTGCAGACCGTGGCAGCAGCCGAGGGAATGAGCTGTGCCGAGGTGGAGGCCGAGCTCGAGCCGCTCGCGCGCACCGAGCAATTCGTCGAGCGCGGCAACGAGGTGGTCTGGCCCGACGGCACTTGCGGCAGCGAGTACCGATTCCGTCACGCGCTGTACCGCCAGGTGCTCAACCGGCGCGTGACGCCCGCGCGCCGCCAGCTCCTGCATCGGCGCGTCGCGGCGGCGATGGAAAGCGCCTACGGCGAGCGCATGTCCGAGATCGCCGGACCTCTCAGCCTGCACTACGAGCTGGCAGGCGACGCCCTGCGCGCCGCCGATCACATCGATACGCTGGCGAAGCACGCCTATGCGCGCTGCGCGGCTCACGAAGCCGAATCGATGTACAGGCACGCGGTCGCGTTGCTCCAAAACGGCCCGACGAGTCCGGAGCGGCAGGAACGGCTGCTCAAGTCGATGACCTCGCTCGGCATTGCGATGGGCACCGTGCATGGTCTCGACAGCATGGAGGCCGTGCAGGTGTGGGAGGAAGCGCGAGAGCTGGGCCGGTCGATGGCGAGACCGCCCGAGTACGCGACGTCGCTCAGCGCGATCATCGTCGCGAAGTCCTACATGGGCCAGCTTCGCGAGTCGCAGGGCATCGCCCAGGAGATGCTGCTTCTGGCCGAAAGCGGCGACTCGCCGACGACCCTGACCTCCGCGCACATGTCGATGGGACAGTGCCTGATGTATCTCGGCGAGATCGAGCCTGCGGTTGCTCATCTGGAGCGCGCCGTCGCATCGATCGACGCCGGCTCGCCGGACGCGATCCGGCTGAACGCCGCCGGCTACGATCCGGCTCCGCCCGTGACGCTTTCGCTGGGGTGGGCGCTGACGCTCGCCGGAAGGTTCGAGCGCGGGCGAAAGCTCGTCGAGTCGGCGGTGCGGATGGCGCGCGCCAAAGAGCACCCGCAGTATCTCGTGTACATGCTGAGCGTGGCCGCCATGCTGGCCGTGGTTCGTCGCGATGCCGTGACGGCACGCGAGCTTGCGACCGAGGCGGCGATCTATGGCGAACAGAACGCTCTCCCGTTCGGCAAGGAAATCAACCGGGTATCCCTCGCGTGGGCCGAGTTTCGAGAGAGCGGGGACGAAAGACTGCTCGATACGATGCGCGAAGTGGTCGAGTTGCTGCGAGGCACCGGAGTTCTGCCGGTCTCACGCGCGTTCAGCATGTTTGCCGACGCATGCCTTGCAGTCGGCCGCATCGACGACGCCGACGAGGCGGTCGAGGCCGCGTTTGACGCGCGCGGGGAGGCGC
>JADMIO011456592.1_pt1 | contig 12561 bp, 14 predicted proteins | sample 8958161 | NCBI WGS metagenome assembly JADMIO01 (sample SAMN16585339, study PRJNA669376) | soil metagenome | isolation source: Crop rotation soil | place: USA: Cullars Rotation, Alabama | collected 2011 | reverse complement strand
GTTGGCGCGGCAGGCGGAGTCGGCATGACGGGCACCGGTGCAACAGCCGCAGGCGGAGCGGCACGAACTGCCGCAGCAGGAGCAGCCGCAGGAGCCGTTACCGGCACAGCTGCCGGAGAAGTTGCGGGAACCGCCACGGCAGGCGCCGCTGGGGTCACCGCAGCAGGAGCCACCGGTGTTTCAGCAGCAGGGACAACGGGCGCCGGCGCCACTTCCTGGGGAGCAGGCTGTTCCGCCCCCGGTGCAGACTGAACTGGAGCAGGTGCTGCGGCGGCAGCCATCGGCGGCGGCACGGCATCGTCGGCAATTTTGCGGTACAGCTTCATCAGCCGCGTCGGGTTTTTCTCGCTGGCAAATAAAATAATGTCGCCGGCGCGATAAACATCCTGCGCCTGCTGCACCAATGCGCAATAAAGCCCATCGGTAGCGATGCGGTTTTTATAAAGATACAGCATGCCCTTGTCGGTTACGTTGTATTGCAGCAATGCCTGAGCTTCCTTGCGGCGCATGAGGTCGATCAGCATCGATTTATCGGCGAAGGTCTGGATGCCGCTTTGCTCCCCGTAGATCGAGTCGGCGCGGAACCAGAGATATTGCTGCGGCTCACGGTAAAATGTTTCGGTGGTCGGCCCGGCCGGGTCTTCGGCGAGGCTTTGCAGCTTCCAGATACCGCGAACTTCGTTGATCTTGCAGGCACGCGTTTGCGGCAACGCCGTCGCCTGGCCTTGCTGGGCCTGCGCGGGAAGCCAGAAGGTCGTCATTGTTCCAACCATCACCAGCATGAACAGTGTTTTTTTCATCGGTCAATCTCCCCAAATACGATGTCCATTGTCCCAATAATCGCCACCACGTCGGCCAGCATATGGCCTTTGCTCATAAAATCCAGCGCCTGCAGATGCGCGAATCCCGGCGCGCGGATTTTGCAGCGGTACGGCCGGTTGGTGCCATCGGACACCAGATACACCGCGAATTCGCCCTTGGGCGCTTCCACCGCGGTGTAGGTCTCGCCGGCAGGCACGTGATATCCTTCGGTGTATAGCTTGAAATGGTTGATCAGCGCCTCCATCGACGCTTTCATCACTTCGCGCCGCGGCGGGGCGACTCTGGGGTTGTCGGTCACCACCGGCCCACCCGGCATGCGCTCACAAACTTGCTTGATAATGCGCAGCGACTGGCGCATTTCCTCCATGCGCAGCAAGTAACGATCATAGCAATCGCCGTTTTTGCCGATGGGAATGTCGAACTCAAGCTGATCGTAAATTTCATAGGGCTGCGACTTGCGCAAATCCCACGCCACGCCGCTGCCGCGCAGCATCGGCCCGGAAAAGCCCCAGTCCAGCGCCTGCTGGCGCGTCACCACCCCGATGTCTACCATGCGCTGCTTGAAAATGCGGTTGCCGGTGAGCAAATCGTCCACATCGTCGATGATTTTTTTGTAACCTTCGACAAAACGCATCACATCCTCGACCAGCCCAGCCGGAATATCCTGATGCACGCCGCCGGGGCGGATGTACGCCGCGTGGAAGCGCGCGCCGCTCGCCCGCTCGTAAAACTCGAGGATTTTTTCGCGTTCCTCGAACATCCAGAGCAGCGGTGTCATCGCCCCAACGTCAAGAGCTTGCGTCGTGACGTTAAGAATATGGTTTAAGATGCGGGTCAGCTCGCAAAACAGCACGCGGATGTATTGCGCGCGCAAGGGCACCTTGCAGCCGAGCAGTTTTTCCACCGCCAGCGCAAAACAATGTTCCTGGTTCATCGGCGAGACATAATCCAGCCGGTCGAAATAAGGCACCGCCTGCAAATAAGTTTTGTGCTCGATCAGTTTTTCGGTGCCGCGGTGCAGCAGGCCAATGTGCGGGTCGGCGCGTTCGACCACCTCGCCATCCATCTCCAGCACCAGCCGCAAAACGCCATGCGCCGCCGGGTGCTGCGGGCCGAAATTAAGCGTCAGGTTTTTGAGATCGACTTGCTGGGACATATAAACCCAGTTATCGGGCAAAACCGCCTCTAATTCAAGGAAATTCTGCTGCTGCTCGTATTTGAATCAGCACTGTATTCCAGCTGCATCACTACTTACAAAAACCGGTGCATGATATACACATCCACCAACCCTTTGCTGGCATGCTTGAAACCCTTGGGCAACGTGCCGACGATCGAAAATCCAAGCGATTTCCAGAGATCGATGGCAATCTTATTGATGCTGACAACGAAATTAAATTGCATCGCCTTGTAGCCTTCTTTTTTGGCGTGCGAGAGCGCTTTTTTGCCGAGCGCACGGGCAATCCCTAAGCGACGGAATTCCGGATGGACCATGAAGGATGCATTGGCGACGTGGTGCGCCCTGCCCGTGCGGTTCGGGCGGACGGCAGCCACCCCCGCCACTTTCCCGCCGACATCGGCAACAAAGCAATGCGTCCCCGGCGCGCTGATCCAATAGGCCAGCGAGCGTTCCGGCGTCATTTCCTCCAGCGTGTAGGAATAGGTTTTACCTTCGGTGAGCACGCGGCAAAAAATCGCATAGATTTCTTCAAAGTCCTCCAGGCGCGCTTGGCGAATAGCGAAAGATGATTTTTTGGCCATCGCTATTTGGCACCCGTAGCTTTTTCATCGCCCGGCAGCACATAGCCTGCTGGACCTTCCCATGGGCTTAAATAATCGAAGCTGCGATAAGCCTGGCGGAGTTTGACCGGTTCATAGACGACGCGTTTTTGCTCCACGTCGTAGCGCATCTCGACATAGCCGGTGAGCGGGAAATCCTTGCGCTGCGGGTGGCCGTCGAACCCGTAATCGGTCAGGATGCGCCGCAAATCCGGGTTGCCGGAAAACAGTACGCCGTACATATCCCACACTTCGCGCTCGAACCATCCAGCGCTCGAAAACAGCCCCGTAGCCGACGGCACGGGCGTCGCCTCCGCCGCCGTCACCTTAACGCGAATGCGCTTATTCTTGGTTACGCTGAGCAAGTTATACACCACCTCAAACCGCTCCTTGCGCTCCGGATAATCGACACCGCAAATATCGCTCAGCTGCGTAAATTCGCACGTCGGATCGTCGCGCAGGTAGGTCAGCAACGGCAATAAATTCTCGCGCGTGGTAAGGATGACATCTTCACTGTTAACAGACGCTGCATCCTTGACCCATTCCGGGTGGAGCTGAGTAATCTGCACCATCATAAATATACTCCCTGTCCACCATCCGCACGAGAATAAGCAATCGGCCGCGCGACCACGATTTCGTTATCGAGCGTGATTTCACTGACCGTCCATTCGCCGGTGGCCGGATTCGTTTTGAAATGATACAGGCCGGCATTATTAAAATGCAACGGCACGCACCCTAAAGCCTCGCACACCCGCTGGATCGTACCGTAATGCGAAATAAAAACCGGCACTCGCCCCTCCGGGCAAATTTTGCGATGCTCATGAACCGCGGCCAATACCTTGTCCCGGTGATCGACATAATCCTGCACGCCTTTATACCGGGGCAGCTTATGACGCGCACGCTGGAGCAATTCCGCTTTGATCGCTTCTATCCTGCGGGCTGGGGCACGCCCTCCCAGTACACCGCTGCAACGTTCATTAAGGCGTGGGTCGATCTCCGCGCGAACGCCATCGGTAGCGATCTGCTGGGTATCTTTAGCGCGTAGCAAATCCGACACGACGAAGTAACATTTATCCAGCGAATCAAAACGTTTTGTAAGCAGGGCTTTGAGTTCGACAGCCTGCCGCCGCCCGATCTCAGTCAGCACAGCGTCGTCGCCGCTTACTATCCCAGCGGCATTATGGTTGGTTTCGCCATGGCGCCCCATATAGAACTCACCAGGAAACAGGTCGCTCATCGTATAATTGTCCCCGTCCGGCCGATTTTTTTCTTGAGTTGCAGGATGCCGTACATCAGCGCTTCGGCCGTCGGCGGGCAGCCAGGCACGTACACATCCACCGGCACGATGCGGTCGCAGCCGCGCACCACCGAATAGGAATAATGGTAATAGCCGCCGCCATTGGCGCAGCTGCCCATCGAAATCACCCAGCGCGGCTCGGCCATTTGATCGTACACTTTGCGCAGCGCCGGGGCCATTTTGTTGCAGAGCGTCCCGGCGACAATCATCACGTCCGACTGGCGCGGGCTAGGGCGAAACACCAAACCCAGCCGGTCCATGTCGTAGCGGCTGGCGGCGGCCTGCATCATCTCCACGGCGCAGCAAGCCAGCCCGAACGTCATCGGCCACAGGCTTCCTGAACGCGCCCAGTTGACCAGCTTGTCGAAATTGGCGACGACGAAACCCTTGTCGTTGAAATCCTGAAACACACGCTCCAGCAGCGCGTCCTGATCGGCGCCCGACGGCAGGCCCTGATGCGACATCAATGTTTGCATCGAATTATTCATCTATTCCCACTCCAGCGCGCCTTTTTTCCATTCATAGATAAAACCGATGGTCAAAATGCCCAAGAACACCATCATCGACCAGAAACCGAACACGCCCGTATCGGTCAGCGACACCGCCCATGGGAATAAAAACGCCACTTCGAGGTCGAAGATGATGAACAGGATCGCCACCAGGTAAAACCGCACGTCGAACCGCCCGCGGGCATCGCCGAACGCCTCGAAGCCGCACTCATAAGCCGAGAGTTTTTCGCTGTCCGGCTTCTGCCGGCCGATCACCATCGGCGCAAACACCATCAGCACCGCCAGCCCGCAGGCAATGGCGAGAAACACAATGATCGGGAAATAGGAAGCGAGCAGTGAGTCCATAACCCAAAAGAATATATAGCGATTCGTGACAAGTGGCTAGTAATTAGTTGCCATCGTATCCCGCGCCAGGAGATCCAAAAAAACAAACCTGCTTTGCTGCCACGGTTTCTTAAAACCGGTTGACTTCTGGTGCCTAATCGCCGATACCCGATACCCATTCTTCGGGCGATTAGCTCAGTTGGTAGAGCATCTCGTTTACACCGAGAGGGTCGGCGGTTCGAGCCCGTCATCGCCCACCATCCGCCTTCGCTGATTTTGGCTTTGCCAGAATCTAGCTACGGCGTGACCACGCCGGAGCGTGCGAAGAGGATGCCGCGCCGAAGCTCTTGACAAAGAACGAAGGCGGGCGACTGATTTCCATATCATTTTACTTGACTCTTGCTGGCCTAATCCCTAATTCCTAAACCCCACCTGACATGCGGGGGTGTAGCTCAGTTGGTTAGAGCGTCGCCCTGTCACGGCGAAGGCCGCGGGTTCGAGTCCCGTCACTCCCGCCATTTTATTTAAAAGCTCTTTGCAGCGGGCTTTTTTAAATGATGCCATTCTCCAGACGACAAAGAAAAAGGGCGGCCCGAAGGCCGCCCTTTTAAAATCCGTCAACGGCTAACTTAAGCGGCTTTGCGCTTGGAGGCCTTGTTGACCAGTTCAGCCAGTGCTTTGCCGGCTTTGAATTTCGGTTTCTTGGAAGCGGCAATCTTGATCACCGCGCCAGTGCGGGGATTGCGGCCTTCGGTTGCTTTGCGCTGCACCACAGAGAAGGTGCCGAAGCCAACGAGGCGAACTTCATCACCCTTGGAGAGCGAATGAGCGATCACATCGATGAATGCGTCCACAGCTTCAGCTGCTTTTGCTTTGGTGAGCTCGGCTTTGTCAGCCACTTCAGCAATCAGTTCGTTCTTGTTCATTGGAAACTCCCTTTGTTGTCATTGTAAAAAGTTCAACACACCCACAAGCATCCGAATTACTTTTTGAATCGTGATGTCCGCGAGATTCACTCTCGTTTTCGAGAGGTCGCGGCAGAGTCAAGCACGCTTTGAAAAGCTTGTAAACAGCAAAATCGCGCTCTTGGTAAAAAAATTCTTGGGCTCGGCGGCGCTCAGCGTGACTTTGAAAGAGCGCCGCATCAAGCGCGATTACAACAGCGCGCGCTAACACCCCTGAAAAATCCCGGTTTTCCTAGGCTTTTTCAACCTCTGAGTGATGCCGGTTTAGAGTAGCGCAGGCATTATTTCGGGGGCATTTTAAACCGGCCGTCCGTCATTTCATTGGTGCAGGAACCCGGCCAAATCGCATCCGTATACACCCCCGTCACCCCGTCATGCGCTAAATATTGGAGGTTTTCGCAGCCGTTGATGACATAAGAATAGGTGGCAGTTTTGTAGTGGCGCTTGAGGATGCTGACCAGTTCGTAATCGATCATCGTCATCGGCAGCGCCACCGCTTCTACCTTAAGATCGCCGATGGCGTTGATCACATCGTCGCTAGTGAACTGGTCGCTGCGTACGAACCACAGCACGCGCTTGAATGTGTTTTTCTTCAGTGTTTCATATTGCTCCGGCGCGTTGATCTGCACGATCATCCGTTTCGGGGCATTCTTTACCCGCGTACTGATTTGCGTTAGCGCTTCGTCCATACGCTCAGGAATATCCAGCACCAATTGCGCATCCCCGTGTTCCTCCAGCCAGTCGGCCAGCGCATCGAACGTGCAGGGCCGATCGGGACCAGGTTTGCCGTCCGTCATGATCGGAATCGTCGCGCGTAGATCGGCCGGAATACGCTTCCAGCCGGCGGCAAGATCGCGGCGGCAGACCAGCTGGTCGTCTTTCCAGCCCAGGCCCAATTGAAAAATACGCACGCCCATGTCGTAATTCACGGTAAGCGCCTCGATCGATTCTACAAACGGGCGTTGGCGCAATGAACCGCCGGCATTGGCGATCAGCTTACGTCGCGGATATCGACATAATCGCGCGGGCGAATCCAGAAGGTCGCCAGCAGCATGAACACCACCAGCACTGCCACCGTGCCGTAGACAAGTTCACGGCGCGTGTTCAGCTGCTGCTTGAGTTGGGAGAGTTTTTGTTTCCAGTCCGGCATGTTTCTTCGCTCCCGTCACTGGAACTTAATTTCAATGCGCCTTGCCTTTGCCGCCGCTTTCTTTTTTGGTGTCGGCATGCACGATCACCGGCGGCGCACCGGAATCGACCGCCTCGGCATTGATGATCACTTCCTCGACATTGCTCATACCCGGCAGCTCGAACATCAAATCGAGCAGCAGCCCCTCCAAGATGGCGCGCAGGCCGCGCGCGCCGGTTTTGCGCTTGATGGCTTTGCGGGCGATGGCTTTCAATGCCTCGTCGGAGAAGCGCAGCTTGGCGCCTTCCATCTCGAACAGCTTTTGGTATTGCTTGATCAGCGCATTCTTCGGCTCGGTGAGGATCGAGATCAGCGCATCTTCGTCGAGGTCGTGCAGGGTCGCGATTACCGGCAGGCGGCCAACGAATTCGGGGATCAGCCCGAATTTCAGCAGATCCTCCGGCTCGACTTGCGCGAACAGATCGCCGAGGCGCTGTTCCTCAGCGCTTTTCACATCGGCGCCGAAGCCGATCGACGTGCCTTTGCCGCGTGCCGAGATAATTTTTTCCAGTCCCGAAAACGCGCCGCCGACGATGAACAATATGTTCGCCGTATCCACCTGCAAAAATTCCTGCTGCGGATGCTTGCGCCCGCCCTGCGGCGGAACGGAAGCCACCGTGCCTTCCATCAATTTCAGCAGCGCCTGCTGCACGCCCTCGCCCGATACGTCGCGAGTGATCGATGGGTTGTCGCCCTTGCGCGAGATTTTGTCCACCTCGTCGATGTACACAATGCCACGCTGCGCCCGCTCGACATTATAATCGGCGGCTTGCAGCAACCGCAGGATGATATTTTCCACGTCCTCGCCGACATAACCCGCTTCGGTCAGCGTCGTCGCGTCGGCCATGGTGAACGGCACGTCGAGTATGCGCGCCAGCGTCTGCGCCAGCAGCGTCTTACCCGAACCGGTCGGCCCCACGATCAGGATGTTCGATTTCGCAAGCTCGATATCGCCGTTCTTCTCCAGCAGCGAGACGCGCTTGTAATGGTTGTGCACCGCCACCGAGAGGATTTTCTTGGCCTGCTTCTGGCCGATGACGTAATCGTCGAGCACGCGGCAGATGTCCTGCGGCTTCGGCACATCGTCGCCCTCGCGGGCAATGCTGCCCTTGTCGGCGGCGCGGATGATGTCCATGCACAGCACGACGCATTCGTCGCAGATGAACACGGTCGGTCCGGCGATCAGCTTGCGCACCTCATGTTCGCTCTTGCCGCAGAACGAGCAATAGCGCGTATTCTTCGATTCTCTTCCGCCGGATTTAGTCACCACGTTGGTTTGCCCTTACGAATTTATTTTTTCTTGTTGCTGTCGTCTTCGCCGATGACGGCGCTGCGCGAATCCACCACATGATCGACCAGGCCGAATTCCTTCGCCGCCTCGGCGCTCATGAAATTATCGCGCTCCATGTTCTTATCGATCACCGCCAGTTTCTGGCCGGTATGTTTCACATACATCTGGTTGAGCCGTGCCTTGAGGCTCAAAATTTCGCGTGCGTGAATCTCAATGTCGGTGGCCTGGCCCTGGAAACCGCCGGAGGGCTGGTGAATCATGATCCGCGCATTCGGCAAGGCGAAACGACGGCCCGGCGAACCCGCAGTAAGCAGCAGCGAACCCATCGAAGCTGCCTGCCCGATACACAGGGTGGAGATTTTCGGTTTGATGTATTGCATCGTATCGTAAATCGACAGGCCCGAAGTGACGACGCCACCCGGCGAGTTGATGTACATCGAAATTTCCTTATCCGGATTTTCCGCCTCTAAGAACAACAACTGCGCAACCGCCAGCGTAGCCATGTAATCGTTCACCGGCCCGACCAGGAAGATGATGCGCTCTTTCAATAAGCGCGAATAAATGTCGAACGAACGCTCACCGCGGCTGGTCTGCTCGATGACGATCGGCACCAGCGTGTTCATATAAGTATCGATGGGGTCTTTTTCGGACATGGGATTTTTCACTCCAGAGTAATGATATATGTCGTCTTCAATCCCATTGGTAGAGGGTAAGGGTTAATTTTTTGTTTATGCCGTTTTTTATCATTCCGAGCGCATGCAAGGAATCTAGATCCCTCACTACATTCGGGATGACATGGAAGGAAAAAACTACTCCGCCTTCTTCCCCTTGCTCTTCTTGCCTTTCGGCGCGCTCTCTTCCTCTTCGTTTTCTTCGTTCAGCTCGGTCAAGGTGACTTTCTTCTCGTTGACCTTCACTTTTTCCAAAATCCAGTCGACGGCTTTTTCCTCCAGGATCGGGCCGCGCAGATCGTCCAGCCGGTCGGTATTCTGCCGGTAGAAATCCACCACCTGCTTCTCCTGGCCGGGGAACATGCTGGCATATTGCATCAGCGCGCGGGTCAATTCCTCCGACGCGATCTGCAGATTATTCTTGCGCGCCACGTCGGAAAGCAGCAGCCCCAGACGCACGCGGCGCCGGGCGATGCGGTCGTATTCCTCGCGCAGCTCGGCCTCGCTCTTATCCTTCATCTGCGGGTCGCCTTCTTTCTTGGCTTGCTCGACGCGGCTCCAGATATTGTTGAATTCCAGCTCCAGCATCGAGCCCGGAATATCGAAATTCACCACCTCTTCCAGCGCATCGAACAATTGACGCTTCAGCTTGTTGCGCACCGCCATGCCGTATTCCTTGATGATCTGGTCGCGCACCGCTTCGCGCAGCGCCCGCAAATCGGCGAATCCGCGTGCCCGGGCGAATTCTTCGTCGGGCTTGGGCGTTTTGGCTTCCTGCACTTCGTTCACCTTCACCTCGAAGATCACGTCGCGCCCAGCCAGTTCCGGCGCATGGTATTCTTTGGGGAATTTGAGTTTGAGTTCCCGCTCCTCGCCTGCTTTGGCGCCGATCAGGCCTTCCTCGAACCCGGCGATGAACTGGTTGCTGCCCAGCTCGATGCGGTAGCCCTTGGCCGTGCCGCCTTCAAAGGCGACGCCATCCATCTTGCCGACGAAATCCATATCCACCATATCGCCGGTGCGCGCGGCTTCTTCCTTCGGCCGCTTGGTGAATTGCGGGCTGCGCTCGACGATTTTCGCCAGCGCTTCGTCGATGTCGCTTTCCGCCACCTCGAACACCGGCTTTTCCAGCGTGATTTTCTCGAAGCCGACATCGGGGATCGGCGGCAGGATTTCGACGTTCACGGTAAATTCAAAATCCCCGCCTTCGCTGTAATCGTTGACGTCCACCTGCGGCTGCATGGCGGCGCGCAGGTTTTTTTCGTCCAGCACCTGCCGGGTCGATTGGTTCATGACGCGGTTCAGCACATCGTCCTGCACGCTGCGGCCATAGCGCTGCTTCAGGATTTTCATCGGCACCAGGCCGGGGCGGAAACCGGGGATCTTCACGCGTTCGCCGGCGACTTTCAAGCCCGCATCGATCTGCGCGTTGATGGCGGCGGCTTCGACTTTGATCTTATAGCTGCGCTTCAGTCCTTGGGCGCTCAGTTCGGTGACTTGCATGTTTTCTCTCTCGCGTGCGTTACGTTATTAACGGGTACTTATGATGTCTTGCAATAGGCATGCCACGGACGATCCGCGGGGACTGGAAGGAATATCGCGCTCCAGCGCCGATGGCAAGGGGGAAACTTTATAGAATGTCATTCCGAGCAAACGCGAGGAATCTAACACTGAGGGGTTCAAGAAAATTCGATCAAATAAGCATAAGCCGCGCGTGCCACAATTTGTCACAGAATCTTAACATTTTTCTTAAGTCTTGCATGTTACTAAATCAACGAAGCATAGGGAGGTGGAATATGGACAAAATAACAAGTGCACGCCTGCAATGGCTGCAGGAGGCTGTCAAAGTCGGTGATGCAGATACAGTGCGATTGCTGATAGGCTTACAGCCGGAACTGATTGAGAAGGCAACGGATCGCCATGATGTTACATTACTGCATAAGGCGGCAGAGTATGGACACCCCTCGGTAGTGGAAGCATTAATAGAGATGCGGCCGGAAATGGCCGCCGTAAAGACACAGGCGGGCTTCACCCCATCCGATTTTGGTCAGCCAGAGATGAAAGATCTTATCAAGGCGACGGCCGCTAGAGTCCAAAACCAATCAGCCGGGGGTAAACCACCCGAATGGCGCCAACGCCTCGGCAATAATGATTCGGAAAAGAAGCAAATAGGATAATTGCCGACGCCGGAAATATCGCGCTATTGGGCCGATGGCAAGGGGATTGCTTCGCCGTTGAATGCTCTATCAGACGAGCGGGCGGCCTGTACCAATCTCGCGCGGCGGGGACGCGACGTTATCCAGCCCGTGCGGGCTAATACCCACGGGAATCTTCTGGCCATCCCCCAGGAAATAATCCTTCAGCTGCTGCATCTTGGAATCCATGCTTGTTTGAGCATTCTCCAGCACAGGGGGGGCTTGAGCGTCCTGCGGCGTCAATGATTTCTCGCCTTCCTTGTCCTGCGACCCGTCTTTCGCCGCGGGCTTTGCCTGTGCTTCACCGGTTGCCATCGCGGCAGGCTTTTCCGTTTCGGCGGTCGTTGCCGCAGCTTGCTGGGTTGCCGCGGGTTCTTCTTTTTTCTTGTCACCCAGCATTTCGCGCTGCATCTGCTGCGCCAGTTGGGCGGCTTCGTTTTCCGTTAACTTACCAGAATTTTTTAGGCTTTCCGTCGCATCGCTGATGGCCATCTTGGTCAGCGCCACTTCGCGCGCCTTGCCCCATGAATCGACCGACTTATCGCTGCTGAACCAGCTGCCGACATATTCCCCGGCCGTGGCCATGAACTCGCGCACCGGGCGCAGCGTCATCAGCACACTGACAAAAGCACCCTTGATGCTGCCCATAATGCCGCCCAGAATGCTGCCGCCGCTCAAACCCGTCTCGATGGCGCCGCCGATGGCCGCTTCGCCGATGCCTTCGACCTTGACCGGCTTGCCCTCTGTCTGGGATTTTTGAACAATATCGATTAATTCCTTGGTGTAGCCCTTTTCGCGGCTCTCGCGATCGTCCTTGAACGCATCAAGATCGGCATCGATAAGCCTTTTTTTCTCTTCCTCGTTCTTAACCCGGTCGTATTTTACTTTCAGCTTACGGGTCTCCTTATCCACCTCCGCCTTATTGTGCTCCACCAGCACAGCATCAAGCGTACCGCCCGGCTGAAGCCGGGACTGGAGGTTTTCCAATATATCTGCGTTGATCTGCTTGATGGTTTTCATGATTTAAATCGCTCTAAAACCCTATTATCTACCCCCACTATATCATTTAAAAACCAATTATTATGTGAAATTTTCGTGACAACGGATAAATCAGGCCATTGATTTATCGTGGTTTTGCCGCTAGATTTGCCTTTTTTGCGGATGTGGCGGAATTGGTAGACGCACCAGATTTAGGTTCTGACGCCGCGAGGCGTGGAGGTTCGAGTCCTCTCATCCGCACCATCTCTGAAGTCAACTAAAAAATCTGTCTTTTGGGCGGAAAATCGGCTTTTCTGGGGTGGAGTTTCGCCGAAAATCCCCGTATATTGAAGTACGCTCAAGCCGCATTATATTAGTTTCATCAAGATCAACCTACACAACATTCAGGAATCGTAAATGGAACCGACGACAGACGAACTCAACGCCCAGATCATCCCCGTGTTGCCCTTGCGCGACATAGTGGTGTTCCCGTCGATGGTGGTGCCCCTGTTCGTCGGCCGCGAAAAATCCGTCCGCGCGCTGG
>JADMIO011298127.1_pt1 | contig 12561 bp, 10 predicted proteins | sample 8958161 | NCBI WGS metagenome assembly JADMIO01 (sample SAMN16585339, study PRJNA669376) | soil metagenome | isolation source: Crop rotation soil | place: USA: Cullars Rotation, Alabama | collected 2011 | reverse complement strand
AGCATGGGCGGCGGCATGATGGGTGGCGGGATGGGCGGTGGCATGATGGGTGGTAGCGGCGGATTCCAAATGGCCAGCTCTCCCAACATGTTCAGTTCGATGTTCCAGCAGAACATGTCGCAGGCCATGTCGAACCTATCGATGCAAAATGCCTTGCTCCAAATGGTTCAATCCGGCGGCACCATGTCCTACATGGGCATGATGGGTATGCAAGGTATGGTCGTGGGCATGCAGGGCGGCATGAGCATGGGCGGCATGATGGGCATGAGCGGCATGGGTATGATGGGCATGAGCGGTATGGGTGGCATGGGTATGATGGGCATGAGCCCGATGGGGATGGGCGGCATGGGTGGCATGGGCATGATGAAAGGCATGGGCATGAACGGCGGCTACGGCCTGTAATACAACCGAACTCTCGAACGCCCACGGGTTGCAACCCCCGTGGGCGTTTTTCATTTCATTCATTTGTCCGAGGATGCTTCGTTGCTCCTGCTTTTGCTCGGCGGTCTGGCCTTTGTATTTCCGGTCGCCATTTATTGCGTGGTACTGGCCCTGCTCAATCGCCGCCGGCATCCAGTGATGGTGCACGGCTCCTGGGATTTTGCCGAGGTGCTCTTTGCCTGCGCGGGCTTCCTGTTCTTCGGCGGACCGGCCATGATCACCGGTTTCAATCCCCGCTGGCGCGATTACTGGATCCGCGGCCGGCCGGCTTCTTTGTACGGCCTCAGTGCGGACTGGTGGATGTATTGGATTAGCGTTTTGGTGCTTTATTTTGGGCTAATGCTGGCCGCAGCGATCTACCTGCTGTGGCGGCGGCGGCTAACCACGGCGATCTACAACATCGATCCCCGGGTGCTCGAAGAATGCCTGATCCAGGTCCTCGAACAGCAGGGCGTGAGCTGGGAGCGCGGCGAGCAGGGTTATTTCCTCGCTTTTCGCCGTACCGATGAGGTCGCCTCGTCGACTTCGGAAATGCGCCGCTCCAGCGCTGGTCCGGCCCAGGCATTGACCGAGGGCGGCGAACCCGTCGAGACTGCGGCGCCCCAGCAATCGAGGACTGATGGCCCCGTGATGCTTGAATTATCCATTGCCCCGGCGCTGCGGCACGTCACGCTCAGCTGGCCGGCGGATGCCCGTGTGCGGCGCGAAGCCATCGAGGACGGATTGGCCGCCATCCTGTCCGAGGTCGAGACCTGCGACAACCCGGTTTCCTGGTGGATGATTGGGGCGGCGTTGCTCCTCTTCATCATCTCGGCGCTGTTTATGCTGCTGTTTTTGCTCATGGTGATGCGGCGCTGGTAATGTTCTCCACAGCCCACCCCATGGGCGTGAAGGCAACGTAATTTACCCCCGGGTCGCGGAACGCCGTTTCAGCAGTTCGTCCGCGACCGTACCCAAAAACAGGGCGGCGCCGATGACCGTGTATTCCAAATCGCTCGGCACATTGGCAAAGATGCACAAATTTCTCAAGAGCGGCAGCACTGCGGTGCCCAAAAGGATCCCCAGCACCGTTCCCTGGCCGCCCCGCAAACTGCAGCCGCCCAGCACGGCCCCGGTGATGGCATACAGTTCATACCAGTTTCCCATCGTCGAAGCCTGAGCCGTCTCCAAATCAAAGAGAAACAAGATGCCGCCAAGACCGGCCAGCAAAGAACACCAAACGTACGCCAGAATCTTATAACGGTTCGTGGCGATCCCGGCGTAGCGGGCGGCTTGCTCGTTGTAGCCGATGGCGTAGAGATAGCGCCCATAGACGCTCCAATGGAGCAACACGGTTGCCACAACGGCCAAACCAAGCAGCAAGATGAACACCATGGGAATGTTGGCCACCGTGCCGGCGGTCCAGAAGCGATACACCGCCAAATCCGGTCGCGCGCCGATGCCGACATCCCGGGACGAACCGCTGGGCGTGAGCGTGGCCCACTGGGCCAATCCGCGATAGATGAACAGGCCGCACAGGGTCAAAATGAACGGCTGCAAGCGCAAAAGGGTGACCAACAAGCCATGGATCAGTCCGATCGTCGCGGAACCGGCGAGCACCAGGGCGATGGCGACGGGTGGCGGCAGCCGCTTTTCCAGCAACAGCGCCAGGCTGACCGCGCTCAGGCCAACCACGGAACCAATCGACAGGTCGATGCCGCCGGCAATGATCAAAACGCCGGCACCGAGCGTCAGGACGCCAAAACGTCCCGTGCGCCGGGCCAGGTTCTGCTGATTCTCCAGCGAACGGGCTCCCTCGTCGGACGCCATCAAGCCGCCATACAGGAGCAGGACCATCAAGAAGACGCCCAAGAGTCGGTTCATGATGAATCAATCTCGCATAGAAAAGGCTTCTGAAGTCTCCGCGACGGTTCCGAAAGCCCAGCTGGCTTGCAGAAACTCGTGATATCGACGGGACGTGAACCGTTCGGCGCGGCTCCGTGGAACGTGCATCTCCAACTGCTGGATCGTGTTTGAAGTCTGTTCATCCTTTCTATTCAAGAAACATCCAAAGTTGTATCTGCTTTCTTGCTTTCATCGACGCGGCTTCCTGGTAGACTGGAAGCTAGTCACGGATGATCCTGCACCAACCGTAACATGTGCTTGCCGAACCCCATGGGTTCGCCTCATTCCCGCCTGAATCACCCGCAACGCCCTTTTGGTCGCCCCCAGACACGAAGATTGCCCCCGCCTGCCGGAGCCCGAAAATGATCGCAGCCATGCCTCGCTCAAAGGCCCTTTCCGATCGTAAGCCGTTGGCTAGCGCAGCCCAGCCGAAGGAGAGTGTACCGTCTGGCCCAGCAGGGGCGCTCGCGTTGCTCGCACTCCTTGGTTGGGTGTTGTCTGCGCTGCCTGGCAAAGCACAAGAAACTGCTCCGAAGCCGGTCGATGCGACCGTTAACAAACGGGAAACCCGAGACGCGAAACAATACGACGACCAGGTGCGTCCGTTTCTGGTCCGACACTGCCAGGAATGTCATGGCGTGCAGAAGCCCAAGGGGGACTTTCATCTCGACCGCCTATCTCTGGACTTTGAGGGCGCGGTCAGCCGGGACCAGTGGCTGGCCGTAATGAAGCAGCTTCAAACCGGCAGCATGCCTCCGAAATCGAAGCCGCGTCCGCCGGCGAGCGAGGTCCGGGTCCTGTCGGACTGGATCGGCGGAAAGATGGAAACGGCCGCCCGACGAGCCGAGGGTCGGGTCGTTCTGCGCCGCTTGAACCGGAACGAGTACGAGAATACGGTGCGCGACTTGTTGGGGGTGGAGGTCAATCTGAAAGAACAGCTGCCCCACGATGGCTCGGCGGATGGTTTTGACAATGTCGCTGCCGCGCTGCATACCTCCTCTTTCTTGATGGAGCGCTATCTCGAAGCAGCCGACGCCGCGTTGAACGTGGCCATTGCGAACCGCCCGAAACCGCCAACGATCAAGAAACGTTATAGCCTCGCGGAGACCCACCAGGTCAAGTCGAGCACCGAGAGTGTTTATCGCAAGCACCATGAGTATGTCGTGTGCTTCTCCTCATCGGCCTGGAACGCCGTTGGGCTGTCGCCGTTTTACCCGCCGGACCGGGGCCATTACCGCTTCCGCATTTCGGCCTCCGCCATTCAAAGTTCCGGCAAGCCGGTGACTTATCGCGTTGGGGCGAGTGGCAAAGCCATGTCGGGCAAGAGCGGCTTGATCGGTTATTTCGACGCTCCTGCTGACCAACCGACCGTGGTCGAGTTCGTCGAGTATATGGAACCCCGGACGACGATTTCGATCCTTCCCTACGGCCTGGCCGGCGCGAATACCATCAAAACGGTGGGGGCCGACGACTGGCAGGGGCCGGGGCTGGCGGTTCAGTGGATCGAGGTGGAAGGGCCGCTTCACGAGACGTGGCCGCCCGCGAGCCATCGCTTGCTCTTCGGTGACCTGGCGCAGGGGCCGGCGCCCATCTACAACTTCCGCGATCGCGTGGAGGTTGTCTCGAAGGACCCGGTGGCCGACGCCGAGCGCATTCTCCGCACCTTCACACGCCGCGCCTTTCGACGGGCAGTGACCGACGACGATGTCAAACCGTTCGTCGCCCTGGTCGAGGCCAAGCTGGCCGAGAAACATTCGTTCGAGCAAGCGGTCCGCGCTGCTTGCACGGGCGTGCTGCTGGCGCCCGAATTCCTGTTCCTCCACGAGAAGCCCGGCAAGCTCGACGACTTTGCCCTGGCCAGCCGGCTGTCCTATTTCCTGTGGTCGACGATGCCCGATGACGAGCTGATCACGCTGGCCGAGCAGAACCGGCTGGGCCAGCCGGACATCCTCCGCCAGCAGGTCGAGCGCATGCTCAACCACGCGAAGGCCGCAGCCTTCACCGAGAACTTTGTCGGCCAATGGCTCGGCCTGCGCGACATCGACTTCACCGAGCCCAGCCACATTCTCTACCCGGAGTTCGACCACTTGCTGAAAGTGTCGATGATCCGGGAAACGGAGCTGTTCTTCGCGGAGCTGCTCAAGCACGATCTGAGCCTGACCAACTTCGTTGCTTGCGACTTCACGATGCTCAATGGCCGCCTGGCCAAGCACTACGGCATTCCGGGCGTGGACGGTTGGGAGTTTCACAAGGTGGCGCTGCCGGCGGACAGCCACCGCGGCGGCGTGCTGACGATGGCCAGCGTGCTGAAGGTGACCGCCAACGGCACCTATACGCAGCCGGTCACGCGCGGAGTATTTGTGCTGGACCGCATCCTGGGCCTGCCGCCCTCGCCGCCGCCGGCAGATGTGCCGAGCCTCGTGCCGGACATCCGCGGTGCCGCCACCATCCGCGCACAGCTGGCCAAGCATCGCAACGACGCCGCCTGCGCGTCCTGCCACGCCAAAATCGATCCCCCGGGATTTGCCCTGGAGAATTTCGATGTCATCGGCGGCTGGCGGGACAACTACCGCACCAGCGGCAATGGCCAGGCCGTGGTGGTGGACGGCCGCCGGATGCCATACCACAAAGGGGCCAAGGTGGATCCCGCGGACGTGATGGCGGACGGGCAGCGGTTCGCCAACATCGACGAGCTCAAGCAGTTGCTCCTGAAAGACAAGGACCAGCTCGCCCGCGGCCTGACGGTAAAGCTGTTGACCTATGCCACCGGCGGGGCGCCGGAGACGCCTGACAAGCCCGCCATCGAGGCCATTGTCGCCGCAGTGCGCGAGAAGAACTATGGCTTCCGGACGCTCATCCACGAAATCGTGCAGAGCGAGTTGTTCCGGACGAAGTGATCCTTGATAAAGCTTCACGTAAGGGCTCATGGTGGTAATTGGGATCTGTGTTAACGTTTGCAAACTTTAGCGTTCGCAAAGCTGTTTCAGCCGGTTTTCGCCGACCTGCGGCGTGAAGAACGCCGGACGGCGGAACGACGAACGCGGACCAGGACTTTCCCATGAAACTCTGTCGACGCAAATTTCTTCGAGCCGCGGGCGTGTCGCTGGCGCTGCCCTGGCTCGAATCGCTGTCTCCCGCCCGGGCGCTCGCCGCCATCGCCAGGCCGCGCCGGCGGATGGTATGCATCTGCACACCGCTGGGACTGCATCCGCCGGCGTTCTTCCCGCAGAAAGCCGGCAAGGACTATGAGCTCACGCCCTACCTGGAGGTCTTCAAGGACTTGCGGAACGACTTCACCGTCATGTCTCAACTGTCGCATCCGGACGTGGGTCCCAGTCACGATTCGATGTCGAGCTTCCTGACCGCCGCTCCGCATCCGGAGCGGCGGGCCGGCTTCCGCAACAAGATTTCGCTGGATCAATTCGCGGCCGAGCACATCCGCGGCGAGACGCGCTTCGCCAGCCTGTCCCTGGGAGAGAGCGGGCTATCCTGGACCCGAAGCGGCGCGCAGGTGCCGACGGATGTGTATCCGGGTGGCGTGTTCGCGCGCTTGTTCCTCGAAGGGCGTCCCGAGGAGGTGCAGGCCCAGGCCCGCCGTTTGCGCGACGGCCAGAGCATTCTGGACTCGCTCCGCGGCCAGTCCAAAAAGATGCAGGCGGCGCTCGGCCCCAATGACCGTGCCAAGCTTGACGAGTACTTCACCAGCGTCCGGGAGCTCGAGCAGCGCCTTGCCCAGGCCGAGCAATGGGCGAAGAAGCCCAAGCCCAAGGTCGACGCCAAGCCGCCCCAGAACATTACCAATGGGATCGACCTCGTTGGCAAAACCCGGATCTGGTTCGATTTCCTGCACCTGGCCTTACAAACTGATTCAACGCGGCTCATCACGCTGACCTTGTTGGGCACCAGCGGCGTGCCGCCGATCCCGGGCGTGACCTTCGGCCACCACGACCTGTCGCACCATGGCCAGGATCCGGTCAAGATCGAGCAGCTCAAGAAGGTCGAGCTGGAAAAGATGAAGTGCTTGCGCGACTTTCTGGTCAAGCTGAAAGAGACCAAGGAAGAAGGGAGCAGCTTGCTCGACCGGACGATGGTGTTCTTCAGCAGCAACCTGGGAAACGCCGCCACGCACGCGGTCAAGAACATGCCGGTTTTGCTGGCCGGCGGCGGCTTCCGGCACGGCCAGCATTTGGCCTTCGATCCAACCAATCCGCCGCCGTTATCCAACCTGTACGTTTCGATGCTCCAGCGGTTAGGCATCGAGACGGATAAATTCGGCTCCAGCACGGGAACGCTTACGGGACTGGAGGCGGGTGCGTAAATGACGGCCACGTCCGCTTCGGCGGACCGCTTACGAAGGACCTTCCAGGTACGGTGAAAGTTGTTGGTGGCCGTTGCGACTTTTCTCCTGGACGAGAAGGGTCTCGAACCTCTGGCGGTGCGCTGCGAGCACGTGCATCAGGCATTTTACGGCCTGCGCAAACACCGTTCCGTCCACGGTTTCTACCGCCTCGGTCCATTGGCACAATTTCTCGGCCTCCTTGAGTGCAGTTCCCGCTCGACGCCATCGCTCTGCCAAAGGCTCAAAGTTCAGGTTTCGCACCTTTCAGAGCCCGTTGAGGTTACGCGGCAGAAATCACCGGCCCGCACCCGGCGCTGCTCATGAATACGATGGCGTATGTTCATGTCTCGATGGTGACAAACCATCGTTCGATGAGGCAAGAGCAAATTCTCGTTTGAAGCGCGCCGATAAACCATCGTCCAACGCGAGATCCCCATGATCCGCCCGTCGGTCGTGATCTCCAATGACCACACGAACGAGCTGGCAACGACCGCGCTCGTGATGCCGATCACGGCCGGGCACTATAGCTATTACCACTGGATTGCTCTTCTACCATGCATCTTGATGCCCCCTGTAGAAACCAAGACGTTCGTTCTTGAAATGGCGAAATTGCCCAAGTTGCGCCATTGCCAGTAGTTTATCAGCCGGCAAAAGGAGTTTTGGGCTGTCGCACTTCTTCAACACTTTATCGTTCCGTTGGGGATGACCACAATGTCGATCGGCGGCATAATGGGTGAAGTGCAATGGGGCGGTAGTCTGATATGCTGGCCGTTGGCCCGCGATATCAGCATCTGGCTACGTGCCAGCGGACAAAGCATCTCATCTCGCACCGATCGGCAAGCGCCTCAAAGCGTTAAGTCGCCGTTAGGGGTTGTTTTGTCCGCTGGCTCTAATTACATCGTTCGGCGGCAAACAGCTCATAGGGAGCCTCCATGTGCTATAACTACCCAACGCAGGCGATTTACGGAATGGCGCTCCTGGCGGCTTTCATTGTTCCTCCCGGCGTCGCACATGCTGCACGGATGCTTCCCGAACCGCTCCTTTCGCAGTTTGAGGAGGGGTATGGAATCGCGGCTGCCGAGGTGGTCGATGCCAAACGCGTCACCCCTCCAGACAAATATCCCGCACTGTACGATGTCGTCTTCAAGATTCATGAGGTCGCCGCGCAACCGCTCCAAGGGGAGGGTTTCGCATTCAAGCCTGGCGATTCGATCATGATTCGGCTATATGACCGTGCGCGATTAGGCAGCGGTACGTCTGTTGGTCTTTCTGTTGCTGGCGGTTAGTAGTTTTCGGTTGCGCTTGTGTAAGTAGTAACGAACTTCCCGCATCAGCGCCGTCATGTTCGGACACCGGTGATTGCGGGTGACATTGGCGTGGAGATCTTCCCAGACGCGCTCGATCGTGTTGTCCTGGGGACAATAGGGCGGCAGAAAATGCAAGCGAATGGTGCCGGCAAAACCCCGCAGCGCGGCCTGGACAATCTTGCTGGCATGAATGCGCGCATTGTCAAGGATCACATGGATCACCGGTGCCTCCAGGTACGTGGCGCACAAGTGGTCCAGCAAAGCGATGAACAAGGCACTGGTTTTACGCTCGCCTTCCACCCACAGCACGTGTCCGCTCCGTACCTCCAAGGCGCCAGCCAGATAGCGCTTGACGTTGGTGCCCGGCGTTGGGACCTCCTTTTGCTGACCGCGACCCATCCAGTCCAGTCCGATTTTCGGATTGAGATGGATATCCACTTCATCGGCGTAGACCACAACGTGGCGCCGAGGCAAGGTGGCCAGCAACGAGCGCAACGCGTTCAGACGTCGGGTTTTGGCGGCTTTGGCCCAGGGACAGTGCACGGTCGGACGCGGGCGGCCCCGCCGGGCCTGCACCAAGGCCAACGCCCGACTCATGGTGGCCACCGCAATGCGGACGCCGGTCTCGCGGACCAGGGTTTCGACCAGCAATTCCCGCGTCCAGGTCGGCCGGCGCCAGCCGTAGTCCTGAGGCGTGCCGCGCACGACCCAGTGCAGCGTGGCCAAAAAATGTTCATCCAACTTGCTGGGCCCGTTATCTTCGCGAGCGTCCCATAAGCCCCATTCGCCATGCTCTCGGAAGCGGCGCGCCACGCGATAGACGGTGGTATTATGCACGCCGAGCACCTCGGCGGTCTGATAGGCCGAGCGACCGTTGAGCAGATTGATGACGATCAAATAGCGCACCCGGACCCCGGCGTTGTGACAGCGGCGCAAGTGCTTACACAGCTTCTCCTTGACGGAGAAGCGCACCGCGCCCAGAATCAAGGACATGGGAATTCCCTCCTTGGGGCGCGTGGCCCCGAGAATGTAGCATTTGGGGAATTCCCATTTTCACTGCCCTTCCCTTAACCTTCAAGTACCTGTGCAGCTGAATCGCGCACGATTATATAGATGCGGGTTATGCTTGCCAAATCGAATGGGACGTGGAATCGGCTTTGACCAAAGCGAAATGCTATTACCTGGTCCTTCGCCAAAAAAAAGATGGAACATTTGAGCATTCGGATGGCGCATCAGCGTTAAGGGGGGGTATCAACATTCGAAGCTTCTGAGACCAAGTATTATGCCCGGGTTCGCGCCTTAGCCGGTGAGCCAAAGGACCATCGGTTGATGGCGTGGACCAACGTCGTGACAAAATCCACCGAGTCGGAACGCCTTCGTCACGACGCGCTCGCCGGTGTCTCCACGAAACTTTGGCGCGATGCGGAAGCGGACCGCGACGGGGCCTCGCGAACTTCGCTGCGCAAACTTTGGAACGACCCCCAGGCCAATCTCTCCCTTTCATTGCTCCAGCATTTGGACTACGTACTTCGGGCGACAACCCGCGGATTTGAAGATTCGTCCGACCGGTGTGAAGTTTGGCTGAAGAACTTGCTGGCGCTTACTTCTGAGCGGCGGAAGCTGGAAAAAGACGAAAGGAATATTGATAACTTGGCGTTTTTCATCCTTAACGATTTGGCGGAAAGGCACCCAGATGCGACTGGTCAACAGCTTGCGGCGCGGTTACACGACAACAATTGGCCGGCGCTCTATCGGCGTGCAATTTCGTCCGGGCTGATGACTGCATACCAATATGCCGATCGAGTTGATCCAAAGTGGGAACCGGCGCTCCAAGCCTATTTCATCGACTTGTTGACGGACGGAGAACCTTTCCCGATTCGGGTGGCGGCGGGCGACCTGGCGTATTTCGCCGGGGTCGAATCTCCTGGCAAGTCCGGCGCCCGCCGTTGGTATTCGCCGAACGAGAAAGTAAGAGCAGCGCTCATTGCCGGCATCGAGCGTCTCAAGACCGCGGCCGGCCGTGCCGGCGCAGATCAAGAGTTCGGGACTTCCGCGAGCGAATTGCGGAGCGTCCTTCAATTACTTGACGGACCGCGCAAACCCTTAGTTCCTCCGATGCCGGTGGGAAAATGATCGTTCACGCAGCATCACGGCCCCTGGCGTTCAGACCAACGGGCGATATTGTTACGGCAGACGCGAGAGGGTTTCTACACCTTGTATTTCGTGGGTCTCGAAAAACTGGCGGCAACGGCTTGGAAACCTATTTGTGACACGCTGTAGCCGCCGAACCAACCGCTGCAACCCGACGGCGACCGCATCACGGTTTTTCAGAATTCAACGTCTCGCCAGGCGCCGCGGCAGGTCAACAGTGTCGTTCGACGGCGGAGTTCTCGCATGGTTGATGCAAGAGAGTTCTCGCGAGCGGTCTGGTCGGGCGATCTTGACGCTGTCGATGCGATGATTGCAGCAGGGGCAGATGTGAATGCAGCGGATGATCCGCGTGATCCGCCGATTCATCTGGCAATCGAACAGGAATGGCTGCCGATCGTTCGCCGTCTGATCGACGCCGGTGCACTGATCAATCGCGATCTTCGGGATGGATGGACGCCGTTGGTCCACGCCATCGATATTGAAAGCGATGGTGCATGGCAGGCTCATTATGAAACTGGGCTTGAATCAACAGACTTGACCGAGCTTCTGCTTGCAGCGGGGGCGATTCCGACCGACCGTGCGTTCGAAATTGCCCGAAACTACGAGAACCGCAAGGCGCTGGCTTTGCTGACCAAGCACTCAAATACTCAGCCGCCTGGTGCGTAGCTTTCTTTACGTTAGCTGGTTGCTCATAGGTGTGCGGATGTTGGAATCACGTCTCCAAGGCCTCTGGGATGCGTACCTCGCTGCCGAGCGCGATCGCATCCGCTCGGTGGTGATTCCGGCGCTCGATGGCTTCGTCGATGCCCTTCTGGAGAGCCCACCGGACATCTGGAAACCGTGGGCGAAGAATGTTGCCGCCGACGTCTCAGATCGATCAAGTGATACACCAGTGCGATTTCCGCTCTTTCGGCGAGCTATTCTACCTGCGCTGGCCGAAGGAGTTTTAAGTCGGGAACCCGGCTGCGCACGCTGGCTTGCCTCCTTTGAAGCGCTCCTCGTGAATTCGCCTGATCCTCCTCTGCCACCTGGACTCAGAACCTCCGTTGCCCTGCTTGCCGAAGCTGTCCGGATAGACCCTGCCGATGACATCGCTAGACGACGCCTCATCGATCGCCACGCCTCGTATCTCGAATACACGCTTCACGAGTTGCCCGACGCCGTCCTCTATGGTACGGATGGCGCTAGCGAAAACGAATGCGCGGATCTCCTCGCCCGGCTCAGCGAGTTCAAGGCACATGTGACGGTCACGCGGCAGGAAGAACGCTTCTCGGAGTTGATTCGCGAGTGTGAGATTCACTACAACGCCTATGCGGCGTACCTCCGAAGTGGTCCACCCTACGAGGGATATCAGCGGTACCTTGAACGAGTGGGCAGCGGCTAACCGAGCATTGCAGTCGGAACGGGCGCGTCAGTCGCTGCGCTCCCTCGTGCGCCTGCCGCTGAACGGCAGTACCGTTAGATCGGAAGATTGATGGCGTTCCGAGGCAACAACGAGCGGCTTGCCGTCGACCCAACAAGGATACTCCCGTTAGAAAGAAATCCGGCCGATTTTGCCATCGAACAGTTGCCTCAACCGCGCCAACGTCGCTTGCGTATCCGGGAATAAGGAACACCTCATGCCACCGTCTTTTTTCACCAAGATTGTCCCGTCGAGGATGCGACGATAGATCCGGGGCTGGCTGACCTTCAGTTTCTCGGCCAATTGAGCGATCGTCAGGAAGCCAGTCTTACGCTTTGGATTCGATTTGTTCGGAAATCGCAATAGCCGGCTGTCCCGACGGAGTTGTTCGACATTGCCCCGTGTGATCGCGCCGCCACACGGCGCACGATAACCGTCGGCGGTCAGTAATTCAGCGATCTCCACGTCCGTGTGCCCCGCGCGGAAAAGAGCGAGGATGCCGCATTGATCTCCTTGAGATCGGAGAGGCGAGCAAAGCTGCTCACGGAAACTCGTACATCGGCGGTGGTGTCCAGGCCGCCACACCACACGCACGTTCACCTTGTCGGTTGGCGATGCCCCTTTCGCGCATTCCGCCGCGGCCGCGATATAATAAATGTCGTTTCCAGGCTCGCAAAACAGAGACGAGGTGTAGCGCATGTGGCCGAAACTCGGCGAACCGGATCTTGTCCTGCCCGCGAAACATGCCGTCATTTTCCGCGCGGCGCTGGCCCATTTATCCGATCTCATCGGATGGGAAGATGGGGAAGACGATACGTTCGAAACTGGTGTCGCCGTCTTCGACCGTCTGACGCCCGGACAAAAGCAAGCCATATTGCTGGCAGCCGGTCGCGCGCTCCTGCACACCGAGGCACCGCCCTTGCATATTACCGCTTGCTTGGCCGGTGCCGTCGCGGCCGTGTATGAGACGCTGCTCGGATTACTTGAACTGGAGATGGAAACGAAGAGAACCAGGTTGCGGCGTCAGGTCTTGGCGG
>JADMIO010854527.1_pt1 | contig 12562 bp, 9 predicted proteins | sample 8958161 | NCBI WGS metagenome assembly JADMIO01 (sample SAMN16585339, study PRJNA669376) | soil metagenome | isolation source: Crop rotation soil | place: USA: Cullars Rotation, Alabama | collected 2011 | reverse complement strand
CAGAGGTCAGAGGTCAGAGGTCAGAGGTCAGAGGTCAGAGGTCAGAGGTCAGAGGGCAGAGGCAATAGCGATTTTTGGGGGTAAATTTGGGACCCAACGGAGTGGGTTCCTCCCGTTTGAGGTGGCTGGCGGGAATGCTGAGTAATTTTTCCTGAAAAAGCCGTTGACAGGGTCAGCTTCATTCCTTAGGTTTCCACGCAGAAATCGGGCCGTGAATCGGTAAAAGTCATTAACCCTCACGCTTTTTTAAACGAAAAAGACTGGGTTAATGGTGTTTTGTCGTTTTTTACTGTTCAGGAAAGGCAAATTTGGCTTGTGCCCATGTAGCTCAGTTGGCAGAGCACGTCCTTGGTAAGGACGAGGTCATCAGTTCAATCCTGATCATGGGCTCCAGTTTTATTGGTTGAAAACATTAACAAAATTAGAGGAGACAGCAAATGGCAAAAGAAGCGTTTCAAAGAACTAAACCGCACGTAAATATCGGAACAATCGGCCACGTCGATCATGGTAAATCGACCCTGACCGCGGCTATTGTCGCCGTCCAAAACCGCAAAGGCCTCGCGCCGGCGATTGGTTATGCGGAAATCACCAAGGGTGGAACCGTTCGTGACGATACGAAGACCGTGACGATCGCTGTCTCCCACGTGGAATACGAGAGCAACGCCCGCCACTACGCGCACGTTGACTGCCCCGGCCATGCTGATTATGTCAAAAACATGATCACCGGCGCGGCACAAATGGACGGTGCAATCTTGGTGGTCAGCGCCGCTGACGGCCCGATGCCCCAGACCCGCGAACATATCCTGCTCGCCCGCCAGGTTGGTGTGCCAGCCATCGTCGTTTTCCTGAACAAGGTTGACCTCGTTGATGATCCGGAATTGCTGGACCTCGTCGAAATGGAAATTCGCGATTTGTTGACCAAATACCAATTCCCGGGCGACAAGACCCCGATTATCCGTGGCAGCGCCACCGCCGCCCTCGCCGCGAAGCCGGAAGGCGAAAAAGCCATCCAGGATTTGCTGGACGCTGTTGATAGCTTTATCCCGCTGCCGCCTCGCGAAGTGGACAAGCCCTTCCTGATGTGCATCGAAGACGTGTTCAACATTGAAGGCCGTGGCACAGTGGTGACCGGTCGCGTGGAACGCGGTGAATTGAACAAGATGTCTGAAGTCGAGATCGTTGGGTTGAAAGACACCCGCAAGACGACCGCGACGGACATCGAAATGTTCCGCAAGCTGCTCGACAAAGCGAGCGCCGGCGACAACGTGGGCGTGCTGCTGCGCGGCACGAAGAAGGACGAAGTGGAACGCGGCATGGTTTTGGCCAAGCCGGGCTCGATTACGCCGCACACGAAGTTCAAAGCGGAAGTCTATGTTTTGTCCAAAGATGAAGGTGGGCGTCATACCCCGTTCTTCACCAAGTATCGTCCGCAATTTTACTTCCGCACCAGCGATGTGACCGGAACCTGCACCCTGCCTGCGGGCGTGGAAATGGTTATGCCCGGCGACAACGTGGCAGTGGACGTGGAATTGATCGCACCTGTGGCCATGGAAAAAGGCCAACGGTTCGCCATCCGCGAAGGCGGCCGCACCATCGGCGCCGGTCGTGTGAGCGAAGTGCTGAATAATTAATGGATTAAAAATGATTGCGGGGTTGGGAGAAAACATCCCAACTCCGTTTTCGTCTCGTGAGAGGGACGGCCACTTAAGAGCGTACGGCGGTAGCTCAATTGGTAGAGTAGCGGTCTCCAAAACCGTCGGTTGGGGGTTCGAGTCCCTCCCGCCGTGCCAGTGGAAAAAATCCGGGCGATGGATGGAAACAGAGAGAGAGCGACGGAGAGGTGGCAGAGTGGTCTATCGCGGCGGTCTTGAAAACCGCTTTGGGGTAACACCCAACGGGGGTTCGAATCCCTCCCTCTCCGCCAAATTGGAAACGTGAAAGATTATAAATTAATTATATTTTCGGTGATCGCAGCGGTGGTCTTCATCGTCCTGCTGCGGCGCGGCGCTTTTTTGAAGATCTCCGGCTACATCGAGGAGACGAAGGAAGAATTACGCAAATGCACCTGGCCCACCTGGGACGAGCTGAAAGGCTCGACGGCCCTGGTCATGATCGCCATTGCAGTGCTGGGGGGGTTCACCGTGGCGATTGATTTTCTCATCGCCTCATTTGTTCGCTGGATAGTTTAAGGAATTCTCATGAAAAGCCAGTGGTTTGTCATCCATACGCTCTCGGGCCAGGAACAGAAGGTCAAAGAGAGCATCGAGAAGCGCATGAAGGCCGAGGAGATGGGCGAGTACATCAAGGAAGTGCTTGTGCCCGTGGAAAAGGTTGTGGACGTGCGCGGCGGCAAAAAGACCGTCACCACACGCAAGCTGCATCCTGGCTACGTGTATATCGACGTTATTTTGTTGGATGACAGCAAGCGGGTGCTGGAAAAGCCGTGGTATTTCATCCAGGACACGCCTGGAAAAATTGGTTTTGTGGGTGGGGAACGCCCGATTCCGGTGTCGCCGGAAGAAATGGCCGTGATTAAGGACCAGATTTCGGAATCGGAAGACACCGAGAAACCGAAGGTCAATTTTGAAGTGGGCGAGACGATCAAGATCAATGACGGACCGTTCCTGAATTTCAGCGGTGTGATTGAAGAAATCGAACCGGATCGCGGCAAGTTGAAAGTGACCGTGAACATTTTCGGACGCAATACGCCCGTGGAACTTGAGTACTGGCAGGTGGAGAAATCCTAAGCCGGGAATAATTTAGAAACTATTTTTATTTATGGCAAAGAAAGTAACAGGACAAATCAAGCTGCAGATTCCCGCCGGCCAGGCGAATCCGGCTCCTCCCGTGGGACCAGCCCTCGGTCAACAAGGCGTGAACATCATGGCCTTTTGCAAAGAATTTAACGCCGCGACCAAGGACCAGGCCGGCATGGTCATTCCCGTGGTCATCACGGTGTACCAGGATAAATCCTTTACCTTCATCACCAAGTCGCCACCCGCGGCCATCCTGCTGAAAAAAGCGGCTGGCATCGCCTCCGGCTCGAAAGTCCCGAACAAGGACAAAGTCGGCAAAGTGACGCGCAAGCAGGTCATGGACATCGTCAAACTGAAGATGAAAGACCTGAATGCGTCCAATGAAGAATCGGCTTTCCGGATGGTCGCAGGGACTGCCCGGAGCATGGGAATTGACGTTCTCGAGAAGTAAAACCAAAACCGCGGGAGAGCTCTAAACTCGTTTGCACCGCAACAAATAAATGCCAATCAAACCAAGTAAACGCTACCGAAAAGCACTGGAAGCAGTGGAAGGCAAGAAAGCTTATCCACTTAAATCCGCCGTGGAAGTTCTCGCAAAATTTCCGAAAGCCAAGTTCAACGAAACCGTTGATATGGCCTTCAAACTGGGCGTCGATCCGAAGCAATCCGACCAAATGGTTCGCGGAACTGTCCCCTTGCCCCACGGCAGCGGCAAGACGGTGCGCGTGCTCGTTTTCGCCAAGCCCGGCAATGCCGCGGACGCAGCGAAAGCCGCGGGCGCGGAATATGTGGGCTTCGACGACATGATCAAGAAGTGCGTGGAAGGCTGGACTGATTTTGATATCGCCATTGCCACTCCGGAAGCGATGGGTGAAGTGCGCAAACTCGGCAAAGTGCTGGGGCCGCGCGGTTTGATGCCCAATCCGAAGACGGGCACCGTGACCGACGACACTGCCAAGGCAGTCAAAGAATTCAAAGCGGGCCGGGTCGAATTCAAGATCGACAAAGCCGGGAACATTCACGTTCCAGTGGGCAAAGCCAATTTCAAGCCTGACCAGATTGAGCAAAATGCGCGCGCGGTGATCGAAGCCGTGGCCAAGAGCAAGCCGTCATCGGCCAAGGGCACGTTCATCATGAGCTGCACCATTTCACAAACCATGAGCCCGCCGGTGCGAGTGGACGTTCGCGAATTCATGGCAGCTGCTTAACCATTAAAGGAACAAAGATATGCGCACCGAAAAACAATTTGTCAGCGAGGAATATCTCAAGCGTCTGAACGCTTCACCCTTTTTCATCGTGGTGGACTACACCGGATTGAAAGTGGGACCTGTCACGGAACTCCGCAAACGCCTGAACAAGGCCGGGGCTGAGATTCACGTGGTGAAAAACTCCATCTTCAAGATCGCCGCCAAAGAAGCGGGCGTTCCGGAACTGGGCTCCCTGGCCGGGCAACTGGCTGTGGTGACCGGGCAAAAGGACGTCTCTGCCGCGGCGAAAGTCATCAAGAGCTTCAGCTCTGAATTCGAGAAGCCAAAGATCAAGTTTGGTTTTCTGAACAATCAACGCCTCGAAGCGGCGGATGTCAGTTCGCTGGCAGATTTGCCTTCGCTGGAAGTGCTGCGAGCCAAGTTCCTGGGTGTCCTGATGGCGCCGGCGACGAAGCTGGCGGTATTGTTGAATACCCCGGCGAACCAATTGGCGCGTGTGTTACAGGCGCGAGTTGACAAAGGCGAATAATTTTAGCAACTTTTCTCCCCATTTTCGTGGGGAGGAATTAACAAACATCAACAAAAGTAAATCGTCGGCTTGCTGGCGTGTGAGCTGAAACCTTCCGCAGCCGCGGAGGACGACGAGACTGAAAGGTAACATGGCTGATATAGCATCATTAGTAGAACAATTGGGCAAGTTGACGGTTATCGAAACCGCCGACCTGGTGAAACAACTTGAGACAACCTGGGGCGTTACTGCCGCGGCTCCGGCTGCTGCTGCTGCACCCGCGGGTGGCGCTGCTGGCGGGGCTGCACCTGCTGCTGCTGCCAAGGACGCTTTCGACGTGATCCTGCAATCGGTTCCGGCCGACAAGAAGATCTCCGTCATCAAAGCTGTTCGCGAAATCAAGGCTGGTTTGGGATTGGCGGAAGCCAAGGCGCTGGTTGAAGGCGCACCGAAACCCGTTTTGGAAGGCGCGAACAAGGCTGACTCCGACGCTGCAAAGAAGAAGCTCGAAGAAGCCGGCGCAAAAGTGGAAGTCAAGTAAGTGTTTTAATCCGGGGCGGCGCGCAAGCGCCGTTCCCGGATACACCGCCTCCAGCGATGAGTCCTGGGGAAGAACGCGATATTTTAACAAATATTTTTTAACAGTCGGTTTGTGAAAAGGCGAGTTCTCTGCTGAACGCAGGGCGCTTGCCTGCTGTCGTTATTAGTTAACCAAAGATTGGCCAGTTGCCAGTCAAGATTAGAGGTAAAAATGCCATCGAAAGTCACTGAAAGAATTAACTTCGGGAAAATTAAAGAGGTCATTCCCCCGCCGAATCTCATCGAGTTGCAGACCAACTCGTATCGTGAGTTTTTGCAGGTGGAAGTGGCGCCTTCCAAGCGGAAGAACGCCGGACTGCAAGCTGTATTCACGGAAGTTTTCCCCATCGAGAGTTACGATGGCAAAAACAAACTCGATTTCCATAGCTACGATATCGGCGAACCCAAGCTCAACTGGCTGGAATGCCTCCGTGAAGGCATCACCTACGGCGCGCCGCTGCATGTGACTTTTACCCTGCAGGAAGAGAAATCCTCCAAGCAGGAAACCGTGTTCATGGGCGAACTGCCCCTGATGACCCCGCAAGGCACGTTCGTCATCAATGGCGCTGAACGTGTCATCGTGAGCCAATTGCATCGCTCACCCGGTCTCGCGTTCGAAGCCACGCAGCATCCGAATGGCAAAACCCTGCACTCTTTCCGGATCATCCCGGACCGCGGTTCCTGGTATGAAGCGCAATTCGATACCAGCGATTTGCTCTACGTTTATCTCGACCGCAAAAAACGCCGCCGCAAATTTTTGACGACGACCTTTTTTCGCGCATTGGGCTATGGCTCAGACGCCGACATTCTCAAGCTGTTCTACGACATCGAAGAACTGAGCGTGAAGCAGGCGGAAAAGCTCGAAGACATTCAGAACAAAGTTTTGATCGAAGACGCGACCGACGCCGACAAGGGCGTGGTGGTGGCGCGCGCGTTCGAACCGCTTTCGAAATCCGTGGTGAAACAGATCAGCGAATTGGGCGTGAACAAAATTCGCGTGGTCGATACCTCAGTTGATGATGGCATCATCATCAAGTGCATGAAGAAGGATCCGGCAAAGACCGAAGACGAAGCGCTGAAAGACATTTATCGCCGCCTCCGTCCTGGGGATCCACCCACCGCCGCCAACGCTCGCGCGTTGATCAAGCGTTTATTTTTCGATCCGAAGCGTTACGACCTCGGCCGCGTGGGCCGTTACAAAATCAACCAGAAGCTTGGCATCAAGGGTGGCGACTCGCGCATCCTGACCAAGGAAGATCTGGTGGCCGCGACGAAATATTTGCTGCGCCTGAAAAAGGGCGAAGGCAGCCTGGACGATATCGATCATTTGGGCAGCCGCCGCATCCGCACAGTGGGCGAATTGCTGGCCAACCAATGCCGTGTCGGGCTCGCTCGCACGGAACGTTTGGTCAAGGAACGCATGACGTTGTTCGATCAGAGCATGGAAACGATGGTGCCGCAGAAGCTCATCAATCCGAAAGCGCTCTCCGCAGTGATCCGCGACTTTTTCGGCCGGAGCCAATTGTCGCAGTTCATGGACCAGATTAACCCGCTCGCCGAGTTGACCCACAAACGCCGCTTGTCGGCGCTGGGGCCAGGGGGCTTGTCGCGCGATCGCGCCGGCTTCGAAGTCCGCGACGTGCATCCGTCCCATTACGGGCGCATCTGCCCGGTTGAGACGCCTGAAGGTCCCAACATCGGTCTGATTGCGTCACTCGCGACATTTGCGCGCGTGAATGATTTCGGATTCCTGGAAACGCCTTATCGCAAGGTGGAGAAGGGCCGTGTCACAGCGCATTTGGATTACCTGACTGCTGATCGTGAAGAAAATTTCACGGTGGCGCAGGCCAATGCCGCGATCGATGACAAAGGAAACTTTTTGACGGAACGCGTGACGTGCCGTCGCAAAGGCGACTTTATCGACGTGGAACCGCAGCAGGTTGATTACATGGACGTTTCACCCAAGCAATTGGTGTCCGTGGCAGCCAGCTTGATTCCGTTCCTGGAACATGACGACGCGAACCGCGCGTTGATGGGTTCCAACATGCAACGCCAGGCCGTGCCCTTGCTCGTGACGGAAGCTCCGCTCGTGGCCACAGGTTTGGAAGAGCGCGTCGCGCGCGATTCCCGCGCTGTTCTCGTCTCGGAAGAAGCCGGCAAAGTGGCTTCAGTGACGGGCAACCAGATTGTTATCACCGAGGACGGCAAGATGCCCGAATCGAAGAAGAAATTAAAACACGATCCCGCCAACGGCGTGCATGTGTATTACGTGCGCAAATTTATGCGCTCGAATGCCGCAACCTGCATCAACCAGAAGATTCTGGTGGCCAAAGGTGACTCGGTCAAAAAAGGCCAGGTCATTGCGGACGGTCCGTGCACCCAGGGGGGCGAATTGGCCCTCGGACGCAACGTGCTCTGCGCGTTCATGCCGTGGAACGGATATAACTTCGAGGACGCGATTCTCATCAGCGAACGCATCGTCAAAGACGATATCTTTACTTCCATTCACATCGATGAATTCGAAGTGGGCGCGCGCGATACGAAGCTCGGGCCGGAAGAAATTACACGGGACATCCCGAACCTCGGCGAAGAAGCGCTGAAAAACCTCGCTCCGGATGGTGTCATTCGAGTGGGCGCGGAAGTGAAGCCCGGCGATATTCTCGTCGGAAAAATCACGCCGAAAAGCGAAACAGAACTGGCGCCGGAAGAACGATTGCTCCGTGCCATCTTCGGTGAAAAAGCCGCAGATGTGAAAGACACCTCGCTGAAAGTTCCATCCGGAACCTACGGCATTGTCATGGACGTGAAAGTTTCCTCCAAGAAGGAACGCGATTACGAACGCGAAGCCAAAGCCATCACGCCGGAAGGCAAGAAGGCGGCCAAGCAGGTGCAGGAAGAATTCAAGACCAAGGGCGATGAATTGCGCGAGCAATTGACCGAGGCCTTGAGTAACATCCTGCTCGGTGAAAAAATCCCGCTGGACGTGGTTAATTCCGAGACGGGCGAAATCATCATCCCGGCCAACCGCAAGATCACGAAAACGTTGTTGCGCAAGCTGGCAGGGGTCTATGACCGCATCGAAATCGATCCGTCGCCCATTCGCAACAAGATCAACGAGATCATCGGCAGCTTTAAGAAAAAGTTCGACGATCTGCAAATGCAGCATGACGAGGAAATGGAACGCGCCGAAGCCGGCGAAGAACTGGATTCCGGAGTCATCAAGCAGGTAAAAGTGTATGTCGCCTCCAAGCGCAAGCTCTCGGTGGGTGACAAGATGGCCGGACGCCATGGTAACAAAGGTGTCGTGGCCAAGATCGTGCCGGAAGAAGACATGCCCTTCCTCGCGGATGGAACGCCAGTGGATATCGTTTTGAATCCGCTGGGTGTGCCCAGCCGTATGAACGTGGGACAGGTTTTGGAAACTCACCTGGGCTGGGCGGCCAAGCTGCTCGGCATGCGTTTTGCGACGCCTGTTTTCGACGGCATCAAGGAAAAGGATATTCGTGGCTATCTCAAGCAGGCCAACCTGCCGGAGCATGCCAAGACGCGGTTATTCGATGGACGCTCCGGCGAATCGTTCGACCAGGAAATTGTCGTTGGCTACATCTATATGATGAAGCTGGGACATTTGGTGGCGGACAAGATTCACGCGCGCGCAGTCGGTCCTTACTCGCTCGTCACCCAGCAACCGCTGGGCGGCAAGGCGCAGTACGGCGGACAACGCTTCGGCGAAATGGAAGTGTGGGCCATGGAAGCTTATGGCGCGGCCTATACGCTCCAGGAATTGCTCACGGTCAAATCCGACGACGTGCAAGGGCGCACGCGGATTTACGAAAGCATTGTCAAGGGTGACAACTGCCTGGAAGCCGGCGTGCCGGAATCATTCAACGTGCTGGTGAAGGAAATGCAATCCCTCGGCATGGACGTGAAAGTTGGATACTCGAACCCGGTGGATCAACCGGCGGAAATCCCGACCTTCGCAAACATTGGATAATTAACCTAGGCGGGCCGCGAACCGGCCCGCCGTTTTGAAATAAATTTTATGACAAATTCAAAAGAGAACGCGCGGGAGCTGCTGGGCCTGGATAAAGTGAACCAGGTCGAATATGTCGCCATTCAAGTGGCGTCACCCGAATCCATTCGCGCCTGGTCGAAGGGCGAAGTGAAGAACCCGGAGACGATCAATTACCGCACGTTCAAGCCAGAAAAAGGCGGCTTGTTCTGCGAACGCATTTTCGGCCCGGTGAAGGACTGGGAATGCTCCTGCGGAAAGTATAAACGCATCAAGCATCGCGGCGTGGTTTGCGACCGTTGCGGCGTGGAAGTGACGCTGGCGCGCGTGCGCCGCGAACGCATGGGCCACATCGAGTTGTCCGTGCCCGTCTCTCACATTTGGTTTTTTAAATGCATGCCCAGCCGCCTGGGCCTGGTGCTGGACATGACCGCGCGCAATCTCGAACGCGTCATCTATTACGAAGATTACATGGTGATCGATCCCAAATCGACGCCGCTCAAGCTGCATCAGTTGCTCAGCGAACATGAATATCGCGAAGCCAAGGAAACCTACGGCGCTGATGCGTTCATCGCCAAGATGGGCGCCGAAGCTGTTCGCGAAGGGCTCGCCAATGTGGACCTGATGAAACAGGTCGATGCATTGCAAATTGCGATGACCGAAACGAAGAGCAAACAGATCCGCAAGAAGATTGCCAAGCGCATCAAATTGCTCTCGGCATTCCATGCCTCGAAGGCGCGTCCGGAATGGATGATCCTCACGGTGCTGCCCGTGATCCCGCCGGACCTCCGTCCGCTGGTGCCATTGGAAGGCGGCCGTTTTGCGACGTCCGACTTGAACGATCTTTATCGCCGCGTCATCAACCGGAATAACCGGTTGAAAAACCTGCTCCAGCTCAAGACGCCGGAAGTCATTATCCGCAACGAAAAACGCATGTTGCAGGAAGCGGTGGACGCGTTGTTCGACAACGGCCGCCATGGCCGCGCTGTCACCGGCGCCGGCAATCGCGCACTGAAATCGTTGAGCGACATGCTCAAAGGCAAGAGCGGGCGTTTCCGCCAGAACCTGCTCGGCAAACGCGTCGATTACTCCGGACGTTCCGTGATCGTCATCGGCCCGGAACTGAAATTGAACCAATGCGGTCTTCCGAAAAAGATGGCTTTGGTTTTGTTCGAGCCGTTCATTATCCGCCGCTTAAAGGAACTTGGCTATGTGCACACCGTGCGCTCCGCCAAGAAGATGATCGAGCGCCAGTCGCCCGAAGTGTGGGACATTCTCGAAGAAGTCACGAAGGGACATCCGGTTCTCCTGAACCGCGCCCCGACGTTGCATCGTTTGTCCATCCAGGCTTTTGAGCCGATCCTAATTGAAGGCGAAGCGATTCGTATTCATCCGCTGGTTTGCACCGCTTATAACGCAGACTTCGACGGTGACCAGATGGCTGTGCACGTTCCGCTCTCCGTGGAAGCGCAGATGGAAGCGCGCCTGTTGATGATGGCGCCGAATAACATCTTCAGTCCGTCCAGCGGCAAGCCGATCATGACGCCCACGCAGGACATTACGCTGGGTTGTTATTATCTCACGGCTGAGCCTCGCAGAATTGGTCATACCAAGGAGCAGCGAGTGAAGCTGTTTGGAAGCAAGAACGAGGTGATTTTTGCCTACGCTGATTCCAATGGCGAAATTGGCATTCACGACCGTATTCGCCTGGCAAATCCTGACATCGGCAAGAAAACCGAGTTTGGCGATGCCGAGAAGAAGACCATCGAGACCACGGTTGGCCGTGTCATCTTCAGCGAAATCTGGCCTGACGATATGGGTTTCCCCAACATCGTGGTGGGCAAGTCGCAATTGGGCAATTTGATCTGGCGCTGTTACAAAGTGTGCGGTCACGAAAAAACCGTGATCACACTCGACCGCCTGAAAGAAGCCGGCTTCCGCGAGGCAACTCGCGCGGGTGTCTCCATCGGTATCGATGACATGATCATCCCGAAGGAAAAAACCCAGGAAATCGACGCGGCGCAAAAGCAGATCGGTGAAGTGGAGAAGCAGTATCGCAAGGGTGTTATCACGCCGGGCGAACGCTACAACAAGATCATCGACATCTGGACTCACGCCACGGACCAAATCTCTGGCGTCATGCTCCGCACGTTCGACCAGAACCAGGGCAAGAAGGAATACAACCCCATCTCGTTGATGGTGGATTCCGGCGCCCGCGGTAACAAGCAACAGGTCCGCCAGCTTGCCGGGTTGCGCGGTTTGATGGCCAAGCCGAGTGGCGACATCATCGAGAAACCGATTCTATCGAACTTCCGCGAAGGCCTCACGGTGTTGGAATACTTCATTTCCACCCACGGCGCGCGCAAAGGTTTGGCTGATACAGCCTTGAAGACTGCTGACTCCGGATACATGACCCGCAAACTGGTCGATGTTTCCCAGGACGTCATCATTCGCGAAAAAGATTGCGGCACGACAAACGGTATTTGGGTGAGCGCGATTTACGAAGGCGAAGACGAAGTTGTGAAGCTGAGCGAGCGCCTCGTGGGCCGATTCCTCTGCGACGACATCATGGATCCGCAGCACCCGAAAGTGGCGCTGGCGAAATCCACGGAAGAAGTGGACGAAACCCGTGCGAAAGCGATCGATACCTCTGGCATTGAACGCGTCAAGATTCGCTCGGTGCTCACGTGCGAAAGCAAGCAGGGCATTTGCGTCTGCTGCTATGGTCGCAACCTCGCGACAGGCGGTCTGGTGAAATTGGGCGAAGCGGTGGGTATCATCGCGGCTCAATCCATCGGCGAACCCGGCACGCAGTTGACGATGCGTACATTCCACATCGGTGGAACAGCGGCCGCTGTTTTCAAACAGCCGCAAATCAAATCCAAATACGACGGTGTGATTCGTTACAACGAACTGCGCCTCGTGCAATTGGAAGACGGCAACAACATCGTTCTCAACAAGAACGGCTCCCTCTCCATCCTGGCTGATGATGGACGCGAACTTGAGACGCATAACCTCGTTATCGGTTCCGTCATCTCTGTTCCGAATGGTGGCAAAGTGAAGAAGGGCGAACCGTTCGTGCAGTGGGATCCGTATAACGTCCCGATTCTCTCGGAGAAGGCTGGACGCATCAAATTCCATGACATCATTGAAGGTGTCACGATGAAGCAGGAAACCGACGAAGCCACTGGCCAGGAAGCCATGGTCATCATCGAGCACAAGGAAGATTTGCATCCGCAAATCGTCATCCTCAACGACAAGAACGAGCCAGTGGCGAATTATCCAATTCCCTCAGGCGCGCACGTTGTTTTGGCGGAAGGCGACAAAATCGTGGCCGGAACACTCATGGCCAAGACGCCCCGCAAGACGTCGAAGACCAAGGACATCACGGGCGGTCTCCCGCGCGTGGCGGAATTGTTCGAAGCACGGCGTCCGAAAGACGCTTCTTTCCAGCACAGTGGGATCCGAAGCTTGGAATTCACGTGACTTGAAGTCGCGG
>JADMIO011628029.1_pt1 | contig 12564 bp, 10 predicted proteins | sample 8958161 | NCBI WGS metagenome assembly JADMIO01 (sample SAMN16585339, study PRJNA669376) | soil metagenome | isolation source: Crop rotation soil | place: USA: Cullars Rotation, Alabama | collected 2011 | reverse complement strand
GGTAGAAACACGCGCACGATAACATTGGGCGACCAGGAGACTGGAATGTGTCCGCCCAGCCGTTCGACCACGTTCACGATCAGATCGTCCTGCGCGTTTTTGCCGCTAGGCCGGCCAGGCACGCTGGTGAACCTGGAGCGAATCAATAGCGCGCCCTGGCTGCCGGGAATCCCGCCCTCGGGCGTTTCCACCCGTTGGATGACGTCGGGCTGGCCGCGCATCACCCCCTCGAACCAGCGGCCATTCGTGCTCTCGCCAGCGGGAATGCGTTGCTGTTTGTCGTTCTCATCGCTGCTTTTGGGCAGGTTGAATCGATAGGCCCACTTTTCGTCTTCAAAGTCGTCCCCAACCTTGAGTACGTGCTGACCGGTGCCGGGCACGACCGCCTGACCTCGAAGGACGTGTGGTAACAACAAGAGTGCGAAGCTAACTGCGATCCCAACACGGATTTTCATGCTTGCATCCCTGCTTGAACCTTTCGTGGCACATCTTCATCATCGGAAGCGGGACGCCGGTCCGTTGATCGATTTGCCAGCCCTGTTTGCTATCATTTGACGTTCGCAGGCAGGCGCCGGTTGTTAGAATCTGAGCACGGGGAATTCGACCCACGTCAAAGGATTCATCAAGAAGGGCAGGGCAGGGGGGACAGTCGATTGTTGCTCGCGGACGTCCCAAACTGGGATGGCTTTCTCGGCACGCGTGCGTCGTTCATGCTCGATGTCGTCGCGCTAGCGATGCTGGCAGTGCTGCCATTGCTGGCATGGAGCATTTACCTCGTCAAATACCAACGCCGTTACGCGCTCCACAAAAGAATTCAGTTAGCGACTGGCGCCGTGCTGCTGGTTACGGTAGCGCTGTTCGAGATCGACATGCGCGCCAATGGCTGGCGCGAGCGGGCCGCCGACTCGGCCTACGCCACGTCGAGCGGCACGCTCGGCCCGATCGAGATGGCCTTGGGCGTGCACCTGGTGTTCGCGGTCAGCGCGGCGCTGCTGTGGATCCTGGTGATCGTGCAAGGGTTGCGAAAGTTCGCCAGTTCACCCGCACCCGGAGCGCACAGCCCTTGGCACCGTCGCTTCGGCAAGCTGGCGGCGATCGATATGTGCTGCACCGCGATCACAGGGTGGCTGTTCTACTGGCTGGCGTTCGTGGCGTGATGAACCTCGGCATGCGAGGCACGAGGAATACCAACCCGAAGCGTGAGCGAGGGAGCAGCACGATCGGTCGTCTGCTCTTCGTTTCCCTCGCTTACGCTTCGGGTTGGTATGCGAATGCAGCGTCCAACAAAAAAGCATCGACCCACGCGGTGATGAGTCGATGCTTCGGTTGGCGCAACTTTTTCAAATCAGCGCGCCGCTTGCGCCGTCTCGACATGTGCGGTCTGGCTCATCGAGATGCGGTTGATCGCGTTCAAGAACGCTTTGGCGCTGGCTTCCAGGCTGTCGGTCGACACGCCGCGGCCGCGGTACAACCGGCCGTGTTGTTCGAGCTCGACATTCACTTCAGCCTGAGCGTCTTTGCCCAAAGTTACGGCTTGCACGCGAAAGTCACGACAGACCGTCGTCACGCCGGTGATGCGCTCGATGGCCAGGAAGATGGCGTCCACGGGGCCGTCGCCGCATTTCATGGTTTCGCCCGACTCCTGATCGCCGTGGCGTAGCGTCAGAGTTACCGCAGGAGTCTCGCCCGAGCCGGCGGCGACCTGGTACGACACCAACGACCACGATTCGGCGTTGTTTTGAAACTGCGTGTCGATGAGCGCGGCGATATCGCCGTCGTACACTTCCTTTTTCTTGTCGGCCAAGACCTTGAACGCCTCGAACACGCGTTGCAGCTGCTCGCCGCTGAGATGATAGCCGAGCGCTTTGGCGCGGTCGGCCAATGCCGCTCGGCCGCTGTGCTTGCCAAGCACCAGATCAGTCTTAGCAAAGCCGACGTCCTCGGGGTGCATGATTTCGTAGGTCGTGCGCTCCTTGAGCATACCGTCCTGGTGAATGCCGGCTTCGTGAGCGAACGCGTTTCGGCCGACGATCGCCTTGTTGCGCGGCACCTGCAGGCCGGTGATATTGGCCACGAGCCGGCTGGTCGGCACCAGGCGTTGGCTGTTGATCCGCGTATCGGCCTGATAAACGTCGGCCCGCGTGCGCAGGGCCATGACGACCTCTTCCAACGAACAGTTGCCGGCTCGTTCGCCAATGCCGTTGATCGTACACTCAATTTGACCGGCGCCGTTCTCGACGCCCGACAGGCTGTTAGCCACGGCCAGCCCCAAGTCGTCGTGACAGTGCATGCTCACGACCGCCTTGTGGATATTGGGCACGCGCTCGCAGAGCGTGCGAATGACCTTGCCCATGTGCGCCGGCGTGGCATAGCCCACGGTGTCGGGGATGTTGACGGTCGTGGCGCCGGCGTTAATCGCCGCTTCGATCACCTCGCAGAGAAAATCGAGCTCGGTGCGAGAAGCGTCCTCGGGCGAGAACTCGATGTCGCTGCAATAGCCGGCGGCACGCTGCACGCCGCGAACGGCACGGTCGATGATCTCGCGCTTGTCCATCTTGAGCTTGAACTCGCGATGGATGGCGCTGGTGGCCAGAAAGACGTGGATTCGCGGGGCCTCGGAGCCGCGCAGCGCTTCCCACGCGCGATCGATGTCTTCGTCGTTCGAGCGCGCCAGTCCGCAGATCACTGAGCCGCGAATGTTGTTGGCGATCTCGCGCACGGCCTCGAAGTCGCCCGGCGAAGCGATGGGGAAGCCGGCCTCAATGATGTCGACGCCCAAGTCGACCAGGGCTTGAGCGACTTCCATCTTCTCGGCCAGGTTCATGCTCGCGCCGGGCGATTGCTCGCCATCGCGCAGCGTGGTGTCGAATATCTTGATGGTTCGTTTCGTCATAATTCAGATTTCCTTGTTCGTGAGAGTTTGGTTCGTGCTACAAAGCGTGCCGCGCCGGCCGACCCGAAGTCGGCCTGGGCAACACCAACCGCGCCCTCGACGAGCGAAAATGTACCAGTCGAAACCTGTTTGTCCGAAACATTTCTTTGCCGCTCCGATGTCGCCTGCCGGGTGAAAGCCACCCCTGGCGAACAAAAAACCCCAAGGCTCTCAAGCCTCGGGGTTCGTTTGATTACTTCTTTTAGCTCGGTACGAACCCCTACGGCTGGCGCTCACTAAGCGCCAAAAGCAACAACCGCAGCAAGTTCTTCGCGACCATGATCGGTTTCTCGTGTTTTGACGCTAGCACCGATTGTGCCATCGCCAGTTCCTCCTGACTGTACCCCAGCAATGAGCCAGGGTCAAGCTGCGAGGTTCGGCCGAAAAACACGCTGACTGGGCGATCTGCGAGCCGGCGGCGATCCAATTGGTGCGGCTAGTCGGCCGTGATCTGTCTTTCCCTGGTCCTGCCCGTTTCGCTACAGTGTGCCGCCCATTCGGTACAACGCACGGCAAAGTCCGAGGCAATGCAGTGAGCGGCGAATTCCTCGACTTGTCGAGCGACGCGGAGCCGCAACCGGACAGCAGGGCAGGGGAGGGGGCCCGCCCGTTCATCGGCGTGCGCTTTGCCTGCTGTGACGTATACACAAGGATTTACGTCAACAGCGAGCGTTCGGCCTATGTGGGCAATTGCCCGCGCTGCTCGCGCCGCATTCAAATGAAAATCGGGCCTGGCGGCACCGATTCTCGCTTTTTCACTGCGTATTGAGCCCACGGGCCCATTTGCGTACTATTCCGCCGCGTTAAGCCGCGCAAGCGTTGCATCTCGGCTTTCAGTCACTTCCCGCAGGCAGTCCAAGAAGCGGTTTCCGCTCGGCCGATGATCGATTACGAAGTCCAACGTTGCACGCGTCATTGCGCCGCGACCGGTCGCGAGCTGGCGCCGGGCGAGACCTTTTACTCGACCCTGTCGAGCGAGGGGGCCGACGTGGTGCGGCGCGACTATTCGGCCGAAGCTTGGCAAGGGCCGCCCGAGGGAGTGCTGGGTTGGTGGAAATCGCACATGCCCGAACGCGATGCCAAAAAGCTGCATTGGGCGCCGAACGACGTGATGCTCGAGCTGCTCGAATCGACCGAAGGACAGGCGGACAGACAGGATTTTCGCTACGTGCTGGCGCTGCTGCTCGTGCGCCGTCGAGTGTTGCGTCTGGAAGGGACCGAGCGCGATGACGACGGCCGCGAATTTTCCGTTTTGTATTGCCCGCGACGCGAGACGACCTATCGCGTCGTGACCGCGCCTCCTGACGAAGCACGAGTGATTGAGATTCAAGCGGAGCTAGGCAAGCTGTTGTTTGCCCACGCGGATTGAATGGAACCAGGATTGAATGGTTGAATCTTGGCTGTCAGCGACGGACGAAGCGAGCGCGGTCCGCGTGCGCGCGCGTTCCGCGTCGTCGCGGACTTGGCCGCTGTGGATCATCCTGGTTTCGATCTCGGCCTCGGGCGCGCATTGCCCGCAGGTGTTGCAGCAATATACGCAACCGGTCCCGCGCGCGCTGCCGCAGACCGCGACGCTCGCTCAGATTATCGACGTCGTCAACGACAACAGCGCGCGAGTGCAGTCGTTCTCGACCACTAAGGCCACGATCAGCACGCCCGGCTATCCGTCCGTGAGCGCGAACATCAACTTTCAGCGGCCGCGCTCATTTCGGCTGTTGGCGTCAACGGCCATTTTGGGGCCGGAAGTCGACATGGGCAGCAACGACGAGCTGCTGTGGTTCTGGATCAAGCGCGCCCAGCCGCCGGCCATGTTCTTTTGCCGCCACGATCAGTTCAATGCCAGCGCCGCGCGGCAGGTGCTGCCGGTCGAGCCTGAGTGGCTGGTCGAGGCCTTTGGCGTCGTGACGCTCGACCGCGCGAGCCAGATCGAAGGCCCCTATCCGGTCGGCAAGGGGCGCGTGGAGTTGCGCAGCCGCTCGCTCGCGCCGGGCAACCCCATGTCGCGGATCACGATCATTGACGACTCACGCGGCGTAATTTTGGAACAGCACGTCTACGATGGCAGCCGAGCGCGCATCGCGTCGGCCGTGATGAGCAAGCACGTCCGTGACCCCGACAGCGGCGCGACCCTGCCGCGGCACGTCGACATCCAATGGCCGCCGGCCCAGTTCGAGCTGAGCATCGACATGCCCAACTTGCAGATCAACGGACTAACGCCCGATCAACGCGAGCTGTTCCAGAAGCCGACCTACAGCGGCTACAACGAAATCGACCTGGCCCAGCCGGGAATCCTGAGTCCGCCACCCGGTGCGACCACTCAAGGAAAAGCCCCGCCGCAAGTGCGATACTGAAACCCTCGCCCGCTGGGAGAGGGTGGCCGAAGGCCGGGTGAGGGCCTTTTTTGCTTCGGGTGCCACTGCTGGCTTGTCCAGCAGTGCCTGTCCTTTGAACTTGATGACACACTTTTACAGAATAGGAAATGTCGTTCCTGAGAATGTCGATCGTTGAGGCCGTGAAGAGCACTGCTGGACAAGCCAGCAGTGGCACCCGCCAGGGCAGGGGGCACCAAACCTCACTTCCCGATCAGCATCCCGCCGTCAACGATCAGCACCTGACCAGTGACCATTGGCGAGCCCAGCACCAGGCTCATGATGGCGGCCGCGACGTCTTCGGGATCGCACACTTTTTCAAGTGGGCACATCTTTTCCACGGTCCGCTTCACGCTCTCGTACTGCGTCCCGAAGCCTTGCTCCAGCCAGCGGCCGGTGATGAAGCCGGGAGCGACTCCGTTGACGCGAATGTGCGGCGCGAGCGTGCGCGCGAGCGCTATTGTCAGATTGTTCAGCGCTCCTTTCGACGCGGCGTAGGGAATCGAGCTTCCTTTGCCAGCGAAGCCCGCGACGCTGGTGACGTTGACAATCTGCCCGCCGCCGCCGGCGAGCATCGGCTCTTTCACGGCTCGGGCACAATGGAACGGCCCGATGACGTTGACCGCCATGATCCGCTGCCAGTCTTCGTCGGTCACCTTGTCGAGCTCGGCGGCCAGCACAAACTTGGTCGTGCCGGCATTGTTCACGAGCACGTCAATGCGGCCGAACGCCTTCATGGCCGTGGCCGCCATCTGGCGACAAGCCGCGTCATCGGCCACGTCAGCTTGCACGGCGATCGCCTTGACGCCCAGCGCCTCAACGTCGCCGGCAGTTTTTTCCGCGTCCTCGCGCGAGCGCGAATAGTTGATGAGCACCGAGCAACCTTGGCGAGCAAGCTCAAGAGCCGTCGCCCGACCCACGCCAGTCCCCCCGCCAGTGACAATTGCGCCCTTGCCAGCCAAAGTCATGAGATGCCGCTCCCGCGTGAGGTCTCGATGCGAGGAAAGCGGATATCTTAGCCGCGAAGCTGCCGACTGAGAAGTTTTTCTCAACGCGGGCGCATGGTACTGAACGCCCACACGAGGAATAGGACCCAGCTTGGAATCGCGAGCACGCACCCGATGGCGACCGCATAAACCGTTCGCATGAAGGGCAGGGCAATCCCGGTCCAAATAATTGAGATGCAACCTACGATCCAGAATTCGGGAAGTTTGATTGGCGTGCGAAAGATTGTCGAAACCAAACCCATACCGATAGCGGTGACGCAAAGTCCTGCCATTAGCCGCGCCAGAGAAAATCGAGACCAGTGCATCTCCTCATGATAACGGATCATGCAAGTGGTACCGTAACCACGGCAACTGCCATCTCGCGCCGTCGTTCTCGGCGAACGCGGGGGTGGTCCAATCCCTCTTGCTGCTTCGCAACACCGACAACGAGTTGAGGGGATCCGGTAATACGACGCGCCCGTCAGGCTCGTTGCACCACGCGGATTGTGGACCGAAGGTCCAGCCTGCAATAGCCAGGGCCAGCGGTCCTGGACGTCATAGCCGAAGAATTCATCTATCCATTTAGTCCCGAAGCCCTATAAGGGCGCGCTTGAACGCGGCGCCGGTCACCAGATCGCCCTTACAGGGCTAAACGGCGATCACGCTCGGCGGTGTCCCGGGGCGACGCTGCGCTCTGCCCCGGGCTATAGCAGGTTGGGCCTTCGGCCCACAGTCGCAGGCTGCGAACTGTGCCGCGGGTGGAACCGACAACTTTGTTGTCGGTGGGCCGAAGGCATTCGAGGGATTTTGAAGAGCCTTGGCAATCTTGCGGGGACTGCCACTGGATGAGCGATCACGCGGGCGATCGTTCTTGTCGCAGACTTATCCCTCTTGTTGCTTCGCCACACCCGACAACGAGTGGTCGGTGCCACCCAGAATGAGCATCGGGCCCTTACCGCACGCGGCAGTTGAACCGCACCAGCCCGCCGCCGCCGACGGGCAGCGGCTCGGTGAATTCCCACCTGAGCACCAGCGAGTCGCCTTCGTTTTCTTCGGTGTCGAAGTCGGCTTTGCGGCTTGATTGGGCGGTGCCGGGCACGTATTCGAGCCGGGTGGTGAGATTGTCGATGAGCACGACGTTGTTGAGTGCCGTATCGCCCTGGTTGTCGAATCGGATCGTGAATTCGACGATGTCGCCTGGTTTGGCGATCTTGGTCGAGGCCACCTTGCAGACTTTCAGGCACGGATTGTTCGGCGTGTCGATGCGGAACGTCGCCTGAGCGCGCTGATCGCCCGTGATGTCGATGGCGTTCTGCCCCTCGAGCACCACCTGCACCGCCTTGTCGTGCGTCCAGGTAATCGCGGCGTCGATGGCCGACAGCAAACGGGCCCGCTCAGACTCCTCGTAGATGCCCAGTCGAATCGCCTTGAAATCTTCGTGCGGTGAAAAGCCGCCGTGCGTCGCAGCGATCGGCTGACGGCTGATTGCCGGCAACACCGCTTCGGTCTCTTGCTCGATGCTCGCCCGTTTGCGGCTGATCTCGCCCTGCGGCTGAATCGGCTGCACGGCCGTCGTTACGAGCTGGTCGTCCTGGTGCAGGCTGGCGCGGATTGGCTTAGCCGCCAACGTGAGCTGTTCGCGCTGTTCGTTCTGCACCACGCTCGTCACTTGCCGCACGGCGGAAAACCGCGGCGCGTACAGGCAAACCTTGTTGCTGGGCTCGATGCAGGTCCGCCCGTCGATCGTGTCGTAGAGTGCGACCGTGTCTTCGAGCTCAAGGCCTTGGAGCTGATTGGCCCCGTTGATGTTCACCTGCACGTCGCGATCGCCGCCGTCTTGCAAGTATTCGTCATGGGGCCATGGGCCGCCGATGCCGGGCGGAGTCCAGGGAACGATCACGTGCTGCGGAAGCGGCAGGTCGGCCTGTGGCAGCTTTTCGATCGGAATGCTCTTGGTCGCGTCGACGACCGATTTGTGCTCAATGCGAACTTCGTCGTCAGCCGGAAGTGGAATCTGTTCGCGCCGGCCCATCGTGCGGCACGAGCAGCACGCCAGGCATGTTAAGGCCAGGCACGCCACCTGCAACTTGTCGAGCCCCCGCAAACGCACGGCAAGTCCTCTCAACGCGTGATATTCTTGGCGCTCGCGCGCTTGTTGACGGGAATGACCATCGTTGCCGGCTGGTTGCGCCAAACCTTCGGCGCCTTGGTGAGCTGAGGGTTGACGTTGGCCATCGGTGTCGGGTTCGGCTTCCACTTCACGAGTGGAGGAGACCCGTACAAAAACGTCTCGTCCGGCCCTTCCGGCGAGGGCACGCGGGCGCCGATCCGCAAAATCGCCATTGGGCGGCCAAGGCTATCGGCCACGTCCAAGGGATTCTCGCCTTCGCGCGCTTCGAAATACGTCTGTTCGTCCGGCTGCTCCGCGGCAGGTAACGCTGCGGCGGGCTCTTCCAGATACACGACCCGCGTGACGAACTTGCCGTCGAGCGCCATTTCCAACTCTTCCTGGGTCAGCTCGACCAGAACCGGAAAATGAAACTCCAAGCCGACGGGCGGATAGGTGCGATCGATGACTTCGAGCGTGGGATAGACTTCCATTCCTTCTTGCTGCGGAATGTTAGTCACGCGAAACCGATAGACCGAGCCGATCAGAAAGCCGGCCTTAAACGGCGCCCGCTGCGGCGCCGAAAAACTTCCCGTTTCGGCCGTCGAGATCAAGACCCCTGGGGGAGCCTTGATCTCGACCGGCTGAAAATATCCTGGCAATGGTCCGCCCCGCAATAATTGCTGGCTTCCAATCGCTCCCGGTGGCATGATGCCTCCGTGATTGAAGTGTACTGGTTGTTCGGCACTGAGCATCACGCTCAGGCTCGACCAGACCAGTGACACCACCATCACGTTGCCGGCAATTCTTGTCAGACGTAGTGTCTGATTGCGGAGCATAAGGACCATTGTCATGGAGTACGGTCAGAGACATCCTTCAAACGACCCACGCATCATTCACAATCCATTCCGTCGGGCACATCGAACGAGTGCTCGTGCTTATCCCCGATCGGCTGCCGGAAGATCACCGGGGCCATGTGTTTGCGTTCGGTGATATGGACGTGATCGACAGGCTTCGGATAGCTGAATCCGGGCTTCTCTTTCACGTCGATCTTGAAACGCTTGACCGGTGGCGGAATGTGGTACTTCGTGTGGTTGGCAATCACGTGCTTCTGCAAACCGGCCGGCACTCCCAGCGGAATGTGCGGAGGACCAGGCAGTCCAATTGGCGTGCCGCTCATCGGCATGCCATACTGCGGAGCCGTGACGCCGGCGACGAACGGAGGTGGCGAACCGGCTGGCATCGCGCCGGTGATTCCCGGCACGCACAGGTTTCCTCCGCAAGGACCAGCGCCGGGACCCATCGGCCCACATCCGCCGGAGGCAGCGAAGGGCAGGGGACATCCGCAGCCCATGCCAGGCCCGAAGCCGCCCGAGAACTCAGCCTCTCCGCCGGCGACCGATTCCAAGTCCTTGTTACCGATGCGCACGATCGCCAGGATCGCTCCTCGGCGGTCGGCTTCGACAATCGGGTCGACACCCGGATCGAGCCGCGTGCTGACCAGGGTCTCGACGCCAGCCAGCGCCAGCTCCTGAAATTCAGGATCGGGCAGGTAGATGACTTTCGTCACGAAGTTGCCCGAGAGGACCTGATCGAAGTCTTCTTCGGTCAGCTGCGCGGGAATGGCGTTGTGCGCCAAGTAGGCTTCCGTGCGCGGTGTGGTCGGGCCAATTTCCAAGGTCGGATACAACTCGACGCCGGGCCGACCAGGAATGGTCGTCAGCTTGAGCCGATAGATGCCGCCTTGCGGAAAGTTGTAACGGCCAGGAACCACCAGCGCGTCGGAGTCGAACGAGCCCGGTGCGCCAATGTCCCAATTGACCGACATGCCTTCCGGACTGGTGAACGCCACTTGCGACGTGGCCATGACCGGCGACATCACCGGCGCGGTCGCCATGATACCTGGGCCAGGACCGCCGACGCCCGGGCCGGGCTCGGCCAGCATCTGGGCAGGCGGCAAATTGTTGCGGTGCGTCAGGACGCTCAAGGGCGGCCTGATACTGGTGTTGTCATTTAGCGCTCCGTAAGGCGGATGGAGCTGACAGCCGCTGTTGGCGGCGAGCGCTCCAAGCGCCAGCAATATCGAAACCATCCCGATTCTCATGTTTCCCCCCTATAACGCTGAAGCGGCGACGCGTTCGCTATGGCGTGGTCACCGAGCGAAATTCCCGACCGAATTGTCCACGCAAGGGCCGCACCGGCGCTGCCATCGCCGACTGACGTAGACCCTTGATCCTCATCGCTTTACAATCGTCGTCCCGACTCGCTGCTTTCGCTGGGCCAGCTCGCGACACCTTGAGCTTGCGAGCGTAGCGCCGTCGGTATGCTTTGACGACGTTAGGTTTGGTCGGCGTCCTACAATGCGTTTCTTTGGCAAATCCGTCAAAACCGGAAAATGAACGCCAGTTTTCCCATCTTCACTTACCTCGTGCTGGTCGTGCTCGCGGGGCATGCCGAGGCTCAATTCCCGCTCGGTACCGGAGCTGCGTCAGGGCTGAGTCCGGCGCAGAGAGCGGGAACTGCCCCCGACAGCATCTCCGGCGACGCATTGCTTCGACGTTCGCTTGCGAACATCGATGTACAGCCGTCGATTGCCGCCAACGTCCGGCAGAAAGTCGCCATCGAGGGGATTTCAGCAATCGGCGCGGGCATCTACCGGCAGCAGGGCAGGGGAGTGGGGCGCAAGTTGTGCCTCGAGCTCGAGCTACAGGCGGCCGGCGGCAAACCAAGCACCTTACGACAAGTGTGCGACGGTCAAAATCTGTGGACCTATCAAGATCTGACCGATTCCAAGTCGCTGGTCAGGGTCGATCTCGCGCAACTCAGCTCGGCGCGCCCAAAGTCGACCGGAAACAGCAATCGGGCGGCCGTCTGGCTCGCTCTGGGCGGCGTGCCGAATCTGCTCGAAAGTCTGTTGGCGAAATTTGATTTCCCGAAAGTCACCGAGAGCCGGCTGGGCGAGGTCCGCGTGTGGACGATCGAAGGAACCTGGAAGCGTCCAATCTTGCTGGAACTGCTGCCGAGTCAGAAGAGCGCCATTGAAGCCGGTCAGCGCGTGGACTCGGGCGGTCTGCCTCCATATCTACCAGACCGTGTCGTGCTGCACATTGGCTGCGACGATTTCTTTCCCTATCGATTCGAATACTGGCGCGATGAGCCGGCGCACCGGAAAAGCAGTGCGCAGGATCGAGCGCGGCTGCTGACCGTAATCGAGTTTTACGAAGTGCAATTCGGAATCCCGATCGAAGCGAGCCAATTCACGTTTGCGCCTGGCGACTTGCAGGCGGTGGATGGAACACAGGCGTTTCTGGATAAATTCGGGCTGGAAATCGCGCTGCCGGCCGGAGCGAACCAGACGCAGCGGTCGCGGCGAGAATAGATCGGCCCCGATGGGTTCTCCGGTGCCGTGCTCACGCCTCGTGAGCATGCCCAGCGAAGCGCAAGCATGGCATCCGCGCGTCGGGATGATGCCAGCTACGCTTTCGCGCTCAACTGGCTGGCAACTCTGAGCGCTTCGATCATGCCGGCAGTTTCCGCGCGACCTTGCCAGGCCAGGTCGAATGCAGTTCCGTGCGCGACGCTCGTGCGCACAATCGGCAGCCCGAGCGTCACGTTGACAGCACGATGCATGGCCAGCAGCTTGACGGGTATGTGTCCCTGATCGTGGTACATCGCCACGACGGCGTCGAACTCGCCGGCGCATGCGCGCCCGATCAGCGTATCGGCTGGCACGGGACCATCGAGATCGAGCCCTTCGGCCGTCCCGCGCTCAACCGCCGGCCGAATGATCATTTGCTCCTCCTTGCCAAACAGTCCCTCCTCGCCGGCATGCGGATTGAGCGCGCAGACACCGATATGCGGTCTTGCGCCCTTAATTTTGTGCATCACGTCGTCCACGAGCCGCGCCTTTTGCAGGATCGACTGCTCGTTGATGGCCGCAAAGACGTCGGCGAGCGCCATGTGTAGCGTGACGTGTACGATGGCCAGCCCGGCCGACCCTCGCACTTGCGCGTCGGGGCCCAGGTACAACATCATGGCAAAGTCGTCGACACCGCAGAGCTTTGCCAAGAGTTCGGTGTGGCCCGGATACTCATGGCCGGCGCGCCACAGAGCAGCCTTGTGCAGCGGCGCTGTCGTTAGCGCGTCGACGCGTCGTGCCAAGATCGGAAG